>Ga0065721_10006779_pt1 | contig 11907 bp, 6 predicted proteins | sample Mesricmetagenome_FD_59108 | JGI IMG/M metagenome (GOLD analysis project Ga0065721, IMG submission 59108) | Mesophilic microbial community from rice straw/compost enrichment Sample: eDNA_1 v2 (version 2) | ecosystem: Engineered > Solid waste > Grass > Composting > Bioreactor | place: USA: Davis... | reverse complement strand
CCCGCACAATAAACGAATACCATGTGCCTACTTCTTCTCCAAAATATTCGCCTTCAAACTCTTTCAGACTTCCATACTTCACCTCTTCAGTCTTCAAATTGCCTGCCGCCGGCTCACGCGCCGCAACAACTTCTTCCGCCTTCATCTGATCCTTAATATAAAAGTCCGCTATCTGCCAGCGGGCATTCAGCCGCTCGTTGTGCTCATCATTGCTCAGCGCAATAATCGCGAGGCGCTGCGCGGGAAAGCGGCCCATGAAACTGCGGAAAGCTATTTTGCCTTTTCGAATATAGCCCACGGTTAAATGCCATCGCGCTCATCAGCTCCAACAACCCGGGCCACCTCAAAGCATTATTTAAAAAAATATATCAATTTTTACGCCGCAAACTCAAAAAATGGCGCCGGTTAAAATCGGTAAACAAGTTGTGAGAAATTGTAATCTTGCTACGTAAATCTTCGTGGCATAACGGTTAGTCGCAGCGGTAAGAAAATAAATTAGTTACAAGAACAACGTTTGAACATTTCTTCACCGTTTCAAACGAGTTGAGAGCATCTTTCGCAGCTATTTCCTCCATACCCTTCGTCGTCAAAATTTGGAAACCTGTCGACAATAATTGCGTATTTATAGATAAAACATCTTACATTTCAGTAAGACAAAAAAAGTCTTGTAACTACAAAACCAACGCACATGAGAAAAAAACTGACCAGTTTTTTGCTGGCAATGCTATGTTTTGTCATAGCCGGCAAAGCACAAACTCTGACCATCTCCGGCAGAGTCACAGATGAGCAGGGGGCCCCAATTCCCTTCGTTTCGGTCCTCGTTAAAGGAAAATCAGGTACCACTACAGACGTTGAAGGCAGATTCTCCATCACAGCACAACGTGGTGATGTGTTGGTTATCTCCGGGGTAGGCTATGCTTCCAAAGAGGTAACCGTCGGCACAAGTACTCAGCTTGAGATTACACTTGCGCCCGCAAAGGAAAATTTGTCTGAAGTAGTGGTAACGGCCATGGGTATCAAGAAACAGGAACGCGCACTGGGCTATGCGGTTTCTAAAGTTGACCCACAAACGATGCTTCAGAAGTCAGAGTCCAATGTGTTGAATACATTGGCAGGTAAAATTCCCGGCGTTGACATTCGCGCGGGCCAGGGCGCACCGGGCGCCGCTTCGCGCATCCAGATCAGGGGTGTTACCACCTTCACCGGCGGTACCGAACCTCTGATTGTAGTGGATGGTGTTCCTTACAGCAACCCACTGATCAATACCACCAACCCATTCAGCGGCGGTGGTACCTATGGTTCAGGTATCAACAACCTCGACCCCAACGACATTGAATCTATCAGCGTGTTGAAAGGTTCGGCGGCTGCTTCACTGTATGGATCGCGCGCTTCTAACGGCGTTGTGCTGATCACTACCAAATCGGGCAGCCCGAAAAAAGGCGCTAAGTCGCTCAACGTAACATACCGCGCTGGTTACAGCTGGGAAAAAATAGCCGACATTCCCGAGTTCCAGAACCTGTACGGTGCCGGCGCCAACTACAGGGCGCAGCCTTCCAACGGTTCCTGGGGTGCCAGGTTTGGTAAAGGTGTTATTTATGACCTCAGCGGTAACGTAATTGGCGTTTCCGCATCAGGCATCGACTCCATTCCCGCCTCTACCTGGGCCACCATGTATGCTTCATATCCTGAGTTGTTCCCCAATGGTAGAATTGCTTACAAAGCAGTGCCTGACAATGTGGCCAAGCTTTTCAATACCGGTAATCTTATGGAGCACTCCGTAGGCCTGAGCGGTGGCGAAGGCAATACATTATTCAACGTAACGCTTTCTCACCTCGACCAGGATGGATATATCACCAACTCGAGCTATCGCAAGAGTAATATGAGCGTGGGCGGACAAACCGCTGTTGGTAAACTCACCATCGGCGCCAACGTTTCTTACGCGCGTTCAAAACAAGTTGGTGGCTTCATCGGCCAGGCACAGTCCTTCCTTTCACAGTGGGGCCGTACTTACACTATGGCCAGGAACTGGGATATTGCCGGCTGGCCGTCTGAAGACAAGTCAGGACGCCAGATCGGTTTCAACGATGGTCAATACACTAACCCNATCTGGGGTGCTTATCACAACACTATCACTTCCATCGACGACCGCCTNGTGGCTAACCTCAGGGCTTCTTACAAATTCAATAACTGGGCAAGACTGGAATTCAGTGGTGGTGTAAACAACTACACATTGTTCCGCGACCAGATCATTGATAAATCTTCGTACGGCGGTGCAGACAACGCACTGGGTACAATTACAGAAGTTGTGAGTAAACAGCAGGAAATCAACGGAAGACTTCTTGCGGTGTTCAACCCGAGAATTTCGAATGACTGGACACTTGATATCAACGCGGGTATGGAAGTAAACGAAAGAAACAGCCGTCACCAACAGGTGTATGGTGTTGACTTCGTGATTCCCGGTCAGTATAACCTGCAGAATACCCGTCGCCAGACATTCTCAGGCGATAACAGGTCAAAGAGAAGGCTGGTTGGTTTCTTCGCCGACGCTTCTCTTGGTTACAGAAACTTTGTGTTTCTCAACGTAACCTCCAGGGTGGACCTTACTTCAACACTGCCCTACGAAAATGCGCAGTATTTCTATCCCGGTGTATCAACATCACTGGTATGGACCGAGTTGCTTAAGGATAAACCAAGCTGGCTCGATTACGGTAAGATCCGTGCGGGTTATGCACGTGTAGGTAGCGATGCGCCCGCTTTACTGGGTGAGCTCGTTTACAGCCTCAGCGCCGCAGGCTTCCTGGGACAGCCGCTGTCAACAAGAGGCGGACGCGCTGTTGACCCCCAACTCACTCCTGAGTTTTCATCAGAAATTGAGTTGGGTGCAGAAACAAGATTCTTCAATGGCCGTGCAGGCTTTGAAGTGACCTGGTACAATAAGAAATCTACCGACCTGATCGACGCGATCAACCTGCCCCAGACAACAGGTTACTCTTCATTCCTCACCAACTTTGGCGCTATCCGCAACAAGGGTATTGAAGCAGCGGTTGATGTAACTCCACTTCAAAACAAAGACTTCAACTGGAATGTACGCGTCATCTTCACCAGGAACATAAACACAGTTGAAGAATTGATTGAAGGTGTATTGCGCAGGCAGCTGGGTGGCTTCAACTGGGCTGAGCCCGGAATGCCGTTTGGTTATCTCCGCGGATCATACTCTGCCCGCGACCCGGAAACCGGCCAACTGCTGATTCATCCCCTTTCGGGTATGCCTTTGGTTGAGCCCAACCAGGGTATGGTGGGTGATCCCAACCCCGACTTCAAAGCTGGTTTGAACAACTCTTTCAGCTGGAGAGGTTTTACATTAAACTTCCTCTTTGATGTGACATATGGTGGTGACTTCTATTCAGAAACTATCAGCAGCATGCTGGGTAGAGGTGTTACAAAGGATACTGAAGACAGGGAAAAATTTGCAGTTATCTCCGGCATTTATGGCAACCCCAACGCCGTTACAGGTGCTGATGGCCTGAACCACTACGTTCCGCTGCTGGTAGGTGGCAAGACTGTTCCCAACCAGACAAAAGTTACCTGGAACGACTTATTCTTCACTGCCGGTACAGGCGCCAGCTTCGCTACCAACGGTGCATTTGAATATTCCGTCTTTGATGGTACCGTTTACAGGTTAAGGGAAATTGGTCTTTCTTATACCCTGCCTTCTAAATTGGTAAGGTCAATCAAACTGACCAATATCACCATTTCCGCTACGGGCCGCAACCTTTGGTACTATGCGCCGAAACTGCCGAAGTACACCAATTTCGACCCCGACATGAACTCTGTAGTGAGTGGTTTTACACAGGGTGTTGAAACCGGTGGCGCTCCCAGCACCAAAAGATATGGTCTGAACCTGAACGTAACATTCTAATCTCATCAAGCAATTAATATAATCATGAGAAGAAAATATTTGATACTTGCAGCTTTTATGATGGTCGTATTAATCGGCCCGGGCTGTAAAAAGTTTCTCGACGTAAATAAGAACCCTAACGATCCCACTCCTGCAGGGGTTACCGTTTCCATGATCCTGAGTGCTGCGGAACGCAATATTTCCAACAACCTGGCACTCGGTACCGGTATGGGCAACGTAATGGGTGTTTATACTCACCAGATCACAGGCCGCGTAGCTGCCGATCGCTATGGCGCCGGCGCACAAAGCTGGGAAGGCTTATACGCCGCCGTGGCTAACCTGAACGTAATCATCGCGCGCGGCACTGAAGAGGGCCGCCTGGTGTACAGGGGCATTGCCAAAGTGCTGAAAGCATATGTCTTCAGCGTTTTGGTGGATGTATATGGCGATGTTCCTTTTTCAGAATTCGACCGGTTTGAAGAAGGCGTTCTTCAACCCAACTTTGATAAGGGTTCTGACATCTATCCCCAGCTTTTCACTTTGATTGATGAGGGCATTGCAGATATCAGCGATGCTACTCCCAATCCCACTTATCCCGGCAACGACGATTACATCTACAAAGGCAACAGGGAAAGATGGGTAAAAGCCGCCAACACGCTTAAGCTGAAACTGTACACCCAGGTAAGGCTGGTGCAAAACGTAAGTGCACAGGTAACAGCTTTGCTGTCTGACCCCAGCAAACTGATCAACTCACAAGCTGAAAGTTTCATGATGCCTTATGGTCCTATCGGTGCTACCGACGACAGGCATCCCGGCTTTGGCGACTACAACGCTACTCAACGCGGTGGCCAATTGTTCAGCCCCTGGTTGTATGAAATCATGAAAGGATGGAACCCTGATATCCTTACAGGTCTTGAAGACCCGAGGATTCCCTATTATATCTACAACCAGAAATCAGATGTCAACGGATCTAACCCCACTCCTGAAAACTGTACCGAATACCGTGATGGTGGATTCATTTCCATTCTCTTCGGCTCGAGCGGCCCCTGCCGTGATGGTTCTAACAGCCAGACATATTCGTTGCTGGGTGTGTTCCCCGTGGGCGGCCGCTTCAACGACAGCGCTGCAAAAAGCGTGAACTCCATCGGCGCGCAAAATGCTGGTACCGGCGCACGTCCGCACGAGTTTATTACTTACGCCGACCGCCTTTACCTGGAAGCCGAGCTCATTCTTGCAGGCCTCGCTCCTGGCGATGCCAGGGAAGTTTTCGAAAAAGCAGTGGAAGCTTCATTCGGTCATGTTGATAATGTGGTGGCCAATTTCGTTAAACCCAGCACAGCAGGCGCCGGCCAGACTGTTCCCGCCGTTTCTTCACTGCCTGAAACAGCCGATTATATTGATGGCGTAATGGCTGAATGGGATGCGGCAACTCCTGAAAAGAAAATGGAGCTGGTAATTACGCAGAAATGGATCAACAGGATTGAAAACCCGGTTGACAACTACACTGACTACAGAAGAACAGGCTATCCCAAATTGTTCGCTCCCGCACCAGAAGGAACTATCACCAGCTGGACCGGTCCCGACGGAAAAGTTACCCCCGTTTCGAACGATAGGAAATACCCGCTGACGCTGCCTTTCAGTCTGAATGAAATTAACCTTAACCAGAATGCACCGCCGCAGAAAGTTCCTGAGACTTACAAACCATTCTGGCTGCCCTAATTTTTCGAAACTATCAAAACTTGTAATTATGAAATTGAGAAAGATAAATATTCTAACCGCTGTTGCCTTTACCGCTGCTGTGATGTTTACAGCCTGCTCAAAAGACGATGGCGCTATTCCCAAGCGTGTTCAGATAGAAGAAGTTCCTGCTGTGACCACCTTAATCGACGGTGGCGTTGGAGCTGCTAACCTGGTAAAAGACGATTCAGCCACCTTCGTTGGCAAATTCAAAATGGATTTGTTCTTCCCCGGTGCAAAACCACCAGATAAGATCGATGTGGTGGTAAGGAAAAATGCTTCCAAAGACAAAGTGAAAGTGTTCAAAACCGGCGTTACTTCTCTGCCTGCCGAATTCACTTTTACTGCCAAGGAAGTATGCGATCTTTTTGGCGAACCACTGGTAGTCGGCGATACTTACGATTTCGCTCCCGACATTTATGTTGGCACCAAGAAGTATGAAACATTTCCTCAAACCGGCGAAGGTTTCGGCCAGAGCCATTCCGGTATGAACGGCCTCGGCTATTATGCCTGGGTTCGTTGGACCGTGAAATAACCGCAAGGAATCTGCATGAAAAGAAAAGAGTGTACCGCACTGGTACACTCTTTTTATTGATATAAAATTCTTACCGCAATCAGCGGTCGCGGCTAATGCGGTACATATTTCCCGAATCGGTTACGGCGTACAGCATGCCGTTAGCATACGCCACATCACGAACTCTTTCCCTTTTATCTTCCATAATTCTTTCCTCACCCACTACTTTGTTGTTTTCGATAACCAGTCGCGCGATATGACCACTTAACCCGCCGATAAAGAGATTGTTTTTCCATTCAGGAATGTCATCACCCCTGTAGAAATCCATTCCGCTGGGCGAAAGAACGGGGTCCCAGTAATATACGGGTTGCTCCATGCCTTCTTTTTGCTGAATACCATCGCCTACGGGTTGGCCGCTGTATTCAAGACCGTAAGTAATTACCGGCCAGCCATAATTTTTACCGGGGCGGATAAGATTGAGTTCATCGCCGCCGCGGGGACCAAATTCCGCTTCCCACAAATCGCCGGTCACAGGATGAAAGGCCAGGCTTTGCGGGTTGCGAACGCCATACGCGTAGATCTGCGGCACGGCATTACTGTTATTTAAGAATGGATTTCCCGGCGCTGGTTTTCCATCCTTAGTCATCCTGTATATTTTTCCCAGTCCCGATTCCAGCAATTGAGCCTGCCTTCTTCCTTCCAATATAGAACGCTCGCCGGTGCTCACAAACAGGTAGCCCGACTTGTCGAAAAGCAGTCTTGAACCAAAATGCAGGTTGCTTCTCAACGCAGGCGTGGCCCTGAAAATAACCGTAACGTCTTGTATAGAAGTCTCATCAGCCGACAACTTTCCCTTGGCCACGGCCATCAAATTGGTGCCATTTCCCTCTTGCGGCTCAGAAAAAGACCAGTAGAGGATTTTGTTTTTGTCAAAATCAGGATCGGGGGCTACATCGAGCATACCGCCCTGCCCGCGATCATCCACTTTGGGGAAGCCGGTGATTTTTTTCAATTGTTTGCCATCGGCCGAGTGTATGGCCATGAAGCCCGATTTATCGGTAATAACAAACCTTCCGTCGGGCAATAACGTAATAGCCCATGGGCGACCCAGGTTTTCCGCAATTTTCTCCACCTTGTAGGGCGTTTTGGTCTTTACACCACGCACGCGGGTCTGACCGGGAAAAGCGGGCTTGTAATTGCTATTGGGCGGTCTGTTTTCTACAGGAGGCAGGCTATCGTTTTGAATCAGAATAGCGTCTGTAGGTTGTATATCCTTATTGGAAATCAAAAACGCAGCAGATATTGCCAGGCAAATAGTCAACAGGATTTTCATTAGTGTATTTTTTTAAATAGAAAACAAAAATAGGGGGAAAAATCCGGGCGCTATCTATATAAAGTCGTAGATTTTAACATGGGCCAAGATGGAGAATCCTTAACTTGCCAATCCCCCAAATTCTGTAGAGACAACAGGGTCAATTATAATTTCGCAACACTGATAAACAGACGAGTATGAAAATTAATCTTATGGTGCTACTGGCTTTGATGGCGGCACCCGTTTTTGCGCAGCAAACCGTCACCGAAAAATTTCAGAAGATAACTACCATTCAGCAGGCCGAGGAATACATCAAGAACAATCCCGAGCTGAAGCCCGAAATATTCGAAGTTTCTTATGGCCGCGATTCGGGGCTGCTGGAAAAACGATTGCTGAGACAAAAACAGGGCGATGTGTTTTCGGTAGGTTACGTAACCTATAAAATTCTCGAAGTAAAAGAATCCATTCTTCTTCGTGCCCAATATATCTTCCTCGACGGCGGATCGCTTACCAAAGCGGAGATCGACAGCCTTAAGAAAATAATTGTAACAAGATTCCAGGCTGGTGAAGACTGGGGAAAATTATCGGATGAATTCACGATGGACGGCAACAAAACCCGCGGTGATACCGATTGGTTTTGGGGCGAATTCTCATTTCCGAAAGAATTCCAGGATGCCGTGCAAAAACATAAGAAGGGAGAAATCTTTTTCGTAGATGTTCCCGAAAAGCAATGGCATTATATAGTGCATAAAACTCATGATGACCAGATCACGAAAGATATTAAGGTGCTGAGGTCTAATGGACGGTAGAAGAGCGGGCCTCAGTATCGCACTAAGAATTTTCCAGAATATTGAATTGGCCCCGGCAATGCCGGGACTTTTTTGTTATATGCGATAATGCGGTACATTAGCCCATGTTTAAGAATGTAGCTCCCGACAAATGGCGACATTTCTACGCAGGCATCCTTATGGGAGTGGTACTGCAAGGCCTGGGCTGGTGGTTATTTCCCGAAAATTTATTATGGGTGAGCATTATTGTTTTTCTGCTGATCTGTGCTATTAGCTATGGATTCGAACTTTTCTCGAAAATAACAGGCATCGGCGTTTACGAATTGATGGACGCGGTTTGGTCGGTTTTCGGGGGAGTAGTGGGAATGGGAGTAGCGTTTGCGGTAGGGTTTTTGGTGTAGGAAAATCCGTTTATGTTTTTTGCAGTTTGATTTCGGGCAATATGACTCTGATTTCTTTGTTTGATTCGTTAATCCAGTAAACTATATATCGAATAAACGCATGACTGGGTTTGTAGCCTTTGTCAAGATATTTTTTCAATTTTTCCTGGAATGCCTTGGCAAACTTTACCACACAGTCCTTACCCACATCGCATCCCGACCCGTCCTCGCTAATTTGTAATTGCTGCCCGGGTCGCAGATTTTTAATTAAGTATTGCCTGTAACTCGACTCGCCAAAGCTGAGCCACACTTGTTTCAGGTCCAGAATCAAACTTAGCGTACCAGGTTCCGAGTAAACGTTTTGATCCACCGAATAGCTGATTTCAGGTGTCACAAATGGTTGCAGATAGTCGCCTTTATAATGGACCTGGAGGTGGTTCCTGGCCCTGGTCATTGCAACATACAACAGTCGCCTCTTTTCGTCATTTGAAAATTGGAAATTGTTGAGAAGTATAAATACGTTGTCAAATTCCCTTCCCTTTGCTTTATGAATTGTAGCAACCTGGATAACTTCCGATTCCTCGGCATAAAAATTTTCCAATCTGGATTCAACCAGGTACGATTGCCAGTCAGATTTGTACATTTTTTTGGCATACTCCTGCCTGAACAGAGTAATGATTCGTATTACCAGCTCCAGGTTGGGAGACCCGGCAAACGTGCTTTTCAATTTTAACACCGATTGCTCGAAAAGGTCAGGGTCTATAGTATGTGTGCTGGCGGGAGAAGCCAGGATATTGTCTGAAAAAAATCTCAGCTCAAGCAAATTTTGAAGCCTGAAGTTATCGTTGCTTTGGATGAGCTTTGATTTAAAACCCCGATCCTGCAGCAAAGATGCAACCATAGACGCTTCTTCATTGGTGGTAGTCAATACGGCAACCGATCCCGATAGCTGAGTTTTGATAACAGCATTCACCGTGGGCAATAATAGTTCGGGACTGTGATACTGAGTGATTTTTACAATCGCTCCCGGGCCCTGCTTCGATACAATCGGCTCACCTTTTAGCCGATTTTGAATTGTTGTAACAAATTTATTGGCAAGTTCAATTATCTCCGCTTTACTCCGATAGTTATCAAGCAACTTATAGGCGGTGGCTTTTTTCTCTTTTAAAAACCATTTCAAACAGTCCGCACTTGCACCGCGCCATTCAAAAATGTTCTGGTCATCATCGCCAACCAGCACCACTCGCATTTCTTCATTCATTTCTACCAGCAGTTTAATCAGTTCAAACTCGCGGCTGCTGATATCCTGCGCTTCGTCTATCACCAATACCGATTTCGTAATCCGGTTCAACGAGATTTCTCCGCTTCTGATTTTAGAGATAGCCGTCTCGATGATCGATTCGGCATGTTCCAGGTCGCCCAATTTGCCCAACAGATCGAAACAATATGAATGAAAAGTTTTTATCTCCACGTAGTAGGCAGCGTTACCAATAAGATTGTATAGCTTGGACTTGAATTCAGAAGCGGCTGCCCGGGAGAATGTTAACATTAGCAATTGTTCGTGCTTAACATCTTCCAATTGTAACAATGAAGCCAGTTTATGAACAAGCACCCTTGTCTTTCCGCTTCCAGGTCCTGCCGCCACCACTATATACTGGCTTGAATTATCCTGCATCACTTGCGATTGCTCCAGTGAAAGTCCACCAAACAATTGCTCGAATTTCCTTTTTGTGATTTTGAGGTTGAGGTCATTTGCTCTCTTCGGAAAATATTTATGCAGGAATGATGAGTAATTGACTTGAAAATAATCATCCGCAAATTGTAAAGCGTCATTGTAGTTGTTGATCATGCGCTGCGCGTACTCGCCCACTATATGTATTTGCTGTATTTTACTCTGGTAGTGTTCCTCCAGTTTTACATAGTCCTCATTTTTGTACATAACATGTGGGTTCAGCTCCTTACGCTCTATCGAAAGGCGGTTATACAGCACCAGGAACCCTCCTTCAATGCTTATCGCCTCTATTTTTGCCAGGTAAAAGAGCGTATCTTCTATATCTTTCGCCTTTACCTCTTTCTGAAATATTTGGTTCGATTTTTTGAAATATTCTTTCGCCTCCAATACCGAAAATTCAACCGGCACTTCATCAGAATTATTGCCGGTTGACAGTTGTGCTTTCTCAAATAGAAATTGAACAATCGTTGCGGCAATGATTTTTCGACGTTCAATTTTCTCGGCAATATTTTCTATTTCAAACTTTAGTTTTAGTGAATAGTAGTTGTTGTCATTTCCATCCCTTTTCTTTTCCAGCCAGCCTTGTATAGCCCAGATGTTGAAGATCGTCTTAAAATGCCGGGGGTTTACGTCTTCGCCAAGCGCTGCTGCAGCTTTCTGGTTGAGCTCTTTCAGATGAACTGTTGTTGCGCCATTCTGAATTTCTTTGAGCAGAAACTCTTCCAGTCGTAAAAATCGTGCGGCAATGTTCTTTATATTGCCCTCTTCGCGCGTACTCCGTTTAATGAAGGCGTTCAGGTCTTTGCTGTCGGCAAGTATTTTCTCCTCTCGCAGCAGATTGATGATATGAATAACTGTTTCCCTGTGTAATCCAAGAATGTCGGCCAGGTAATCAACCCGGGTTTCACCTCCTTCTCCCATGGACTCGCTGATCCGTTTCGCGGAAAACAGCCTTTTGATAATACGTCCGGCAATTTCCTTTTCCTCATTGGTAAACTTCTCAGAAGCTGAAATCTGTTCAATCGCGTCTTGCGCGTTGGGTGCCAATATACCCGTGGCAAATACTCGCGGAGAATTATTGCCTCTCAGCAAGTATCCGCTTTGCTCCAGAGCGGCGATGGCGGTTATGATTCTTGACTCAATGTCGGCCACTTCATCATCCCAGCCTGCTTTACGGGCTATTTCCAAAGCGGAATTGGAAACGGTCGTGCGTTTTTTTGTCAGATTCTTGATTGCTTTCCATACCTGGTTTATCTCTGCCTTGGTGAGTTTAGTCTGGTTAAGCAATACAAAATGCTTATTGAGATCTTCTTCGTCAAAAAGTATGTAACAATTGGCAACAATACGTTCATCTCTTCCTGCCCTGCCTGCTTCCTGGATGTAATTTTCGAGTGAGTCTGAAATTTCATAGTGAATCACGAGTCCCACATCACTTTTGTCCACGCCCATTCCGAATGCCGATGTAGCCACTATAATATCGGTAGTACCATCCATAAAGGACTCCTGGTGAGCAATGCGGTCGCGGCTGTCCATCTTGCCGTGATAG
>Ga0065721_10052428_pt1 | contig 11916 bp, 8 predicted proteins | sample Mesricmetagenome_FD_59108 | JGI IMG/M metagenome (GOLD analysis project Ga0065721, IMG submission 59108) | Mesophilic microbial community from rice straw/compost enrichment Sample: eDNA_1 v2 (version 2) | ecosystem: Engineered > Solid waste > Grass > Composting > Bioreactor | place: USA: Davis... | reverse complement strand
TGGCCGGCGCCCGCAGCCCGACCTTGCCGGCGAGCCGCGCCCCGGCGAAGGCCGCCAGCGCGAGCAACAGCGCGCTCTGCACGCCGCTGGCCAGGCCGACGATCCACGTCGGCACGGGAAGGCTCTGGTGCTGCAGCAGCACCGGCACCCCCAGCCATGCCATGACGATCACGCCGGGAAGGCCGGCACACCAGGTGAGGAGAAACAGGCGGCGGTTCAGGGTTCGCTGAGCGGTCCGCTCGGGGGTTCGCTTCGTGTCGATCGCTTGCGTCTGCATCATGGTTCGTGGATGGACTCGTATTCGTAGGCGCCCAGGATGTAGTCGTTGAAGTATCCGCCCTTGGAGTCGGCGTCCATGAAATCGCGGTACACGCTGGCCGGGACGTCGAGATAGTGGTAGAGCTTGCCGCTGACGAACTCGATGCCGAGCACGCGCTTGCGGTAGTCGTAGCCGATGGCGGCCACGACGGACGATTCGACGGGATCGAAGTGCATGGCTGTCGTTCTCATCCGGTGCCGAAGGCAGTGCTCAAGCCGGTGCTCAGGCCAGTGCTGAAGCCAATGACGGAGCCGATGCCGGAGCACCAACAAAAAGGGGTTACGCTTGCACGTAACCCCTTTTTACTACAGTGGTGGGCCTCCCGTGAGTCGAACACGGCACCAATGGATTATGAGTCCACTGCTCTAACCAGGCATGAGCTAGAGGCCCCAAAAACCGATCCCAATAGCCGCCGCACCATGGATGCTTGCCGGCCATCAGGGCAGTTCTATCAGCTGCCTTCCAGGAAGCTCTTCAGCTTGTCGGAGCGGCTCGGGTGGCGCAGCTTGCGCAGTGCCTTGGCCTCGATCTGACGGATCCGTTCACGCGTGACGTCGAACTGCTTGCCGACCTCTTCCAGCGTGTGGTCGGTGCTCATTTCGATGCCGAAGCGCATGCGCAGCACCTTGGCTTCGCGCGGCGTCAGCGAATCGAGCACGTCCTTGACCACGTCGCGCATCGAGCCGTGCAGCGCGGCCTCGGCGGGCGCCAGCGTGTTGGTGTCCTCGATGAAGTCGCCCAGATGGGAATCGTCGTCGTCGCCGATCGGCGTTTCCATGGAGATCGGCTCCTTGGCGATCTTCATGATCTTGCGGATCTTGTCCTCGGGCATCTCCATCTTCTCGGCCAGCGTCGCCGGATCCGGCTCGTTGCCGGTTTCCTGCAGGATCTGGCGCGAGATGCGGTTCATCTTGTTGATCGTTTCGATCATGTGCACCGGGATACGGATGGTGCGCGCCTGATCGGCGATCGAACGCGTGATGGCCTGACGGATCCACCAGGTCGCGTAGGTCGAGAACTTGTAGCCGCGGCGATATTCGAACTTGTCCACCGCCTTCATCAGGCCGATGTTGCCTTCCTGGATCAGGTCCAGGAACTGCAGGCCGCGGTTGGTGTACTTCTTGGCGATCGAGATCACCAGACGCAGGTTGGCCTCGGTCATCTCGCGCTTGGCCTCGCGGGCGCGCTTCTCGCCCTCGGACATCTTGCGGTTGACTTCCTTGAGTTCCTTCAGCGGCAGCACCACGCGCGCCTGCAGGTCGATCAGCTTCTGCTGCAGCTCGTGCACGGCCGGCACGTTGCGCTCGACGATCGTGCTGTACGGCTTGTTGTCGGCGACGACCGTGTGGATCCAGTCCAGGTTGGTCTCGTTGCCCGGGAAGCGGGCCACGAAGTCGGCGCGCGGCATGCCGCACTTGTCGACCACGATGTTCAGGATCGCGCGTTCGAGCTTGCGCACTTCGTCGACCTGGCCGCGCAGCGTGTCGCACAGGCGCTCGACGTTGCGCGCGGTGAAACGGATACCCATCAGTTCGTTCTGGATGGCTTCCTGCGCCTTGATGTAAGGCTTGGACTTGTAGCCTTCCTTCTCGAAGGCGCGGCGCATCTTGTCGAACTGGTCGGCGATCACGCGGAATTTTTCCAGCGCGGCCACCTTGAGCTCTTCCAGCTGGCGTGCCGAGGCACCGCCGCCGGCGGCGTCGTCGTCCTCGTCCTCGTCGGCTTCCTCGTCGTCCGATTCGAGTTCCTCGTCGTCGGAGGCCGCGGCGGCCGCCGGCGTCACGCCGACTTCCTCGACCGCCTCTTCGGCGTTCGGATCGATCAGGCCGTCGACGAACTCGTCGATCTTGATCTCGTCATTGGCGACGCGCTCGGCGTGCGCCAGGATTTCCGAGATCGTGACCGGGCAGGCCGAGATGGCCATCACCATGTCCTTCAGGCCGGCCTCGATCCGCTTGGCGATCTCGATTTCGCCTTCGCGGGTCAGCAGCTCGACGGTACCCATTTCGCGCATGTACATGCGGACCGGGTCGGTGGTGCGGCCGAATTCGGAGTCGACCGTCGACAGCGCGGCTTCGGCCTCTTCCTCGGCTTCTTCCTCGCTGGTGGCGGACGGGGCATTGTCGTTGAGCAGCAGCGTCTCGGCGTCGGGCGCCTGCTCGTAGACGGCGATGCCGATGTCATTCAGCGTCGCGACCAGGGTGTCGATCGTTTCCGAATCGACCATGTCGTCCGGCAGGTGATCGTTGATCTCGGCGTAGGTCAGGTAGCCGCGCGACTTGCCCAGCTTGATCAGCGCCTTGAGCTTCTGGCGGCGCGCCTCGAGCTCTTCCTCGGTGCCCTGCTGGGCCGAGGCGAACTCCTTGAGCAGCGCCTTTTCCTTGGCCTTGCGGTCCTTGGCTTTCTGCTTCTCGGTCTTCGGAGCGGCCGCCGGCGCGGCGGCACGCGTGTCGTCTTCGTAAAGCTCGTCGTTCACGTCGTCAGTATGGCTTTCGTCTTGCAGCATCTCGGCCTTGGGCTTGCGGCCGCGCTTCTTGGGCTCCGGCGCGACGGCCGCAGCGGGACGCTGGGATGCTACGGGTGCGGAGGTGGCGGCGCGCGCCTTGGACGCCGCCGCGGTCGCGCCGGACTTGGCGCTGGCGGTCTTGGCGCCGGCGGCTGCCGTTCGCTTGCTCTCGACTTCGGTGTTCTGCTGTTTCGCCACGGGGATACTCTTGCCTTTAACAGGTTCGGACGCGGCACGTTTGCCGCCCGCTGTTGCCGTATGCGCGCTTGCGCTCGCGCTTGCATTGGCGTTCTTGCCGCTCTCGCGTGCCGAAGTCGAGGGCTGTTTCTCGGATGCGCGGGTTCTGGTGGGTGTCGTCGTTGCGGCCGCCTTGGCGGGACGCGCTGACTTGGCTGGCGCAGACCTGGCTTGCGTCGCAGATCGCGTGGCGGGCTTTTCCGCCGCGGTCGCTTGTGTCGACGCCTTGCCGCTCCCCGCTCGGGGAGCCTTAGTGGAAACCTTTTCGGTTGCTTTGGCCTTTGCCATTGGCACGCTCACTTTCACCAGAACTGGAGAGAAAGATTTCGCAATCCAAACCGGCTATTGTAGCACGTCGCCACTAGCCGGCCTTCCCGACAGGTGAGGTTTTCACCTGAAAAATCAAGGCTTAAGCCCAAAATCGATGGACTTTTGCCCTGTTTGTTGCCAGTTGGCCGCGTACCTGTCTCCGGTATGGCGGCCGAATTCCGTTTTTCAACCAAGGCGCTTGCGCCGGTGGATCTCCGCGATGAGCCAGCGCATGCGCGTCTTGCCCGCCTCGTCCGCGGTGCCGTTCTCGATCGCGGACTGCAGCTGCGTCAACTCGCGCTGCAGCGGCTCGACCAGCAGCTTGGCGATCGCCGCGTCGAACTCCAGCGTCGCCGGCTCCTCGTCGATGTCCTCGCGCAACACGCCGGCGCGCACATTGGCATAGACGTCGGCAAACGGCGACTGCGCCAGCTGCTCGCTGAAGGCGGCGAAGTTGACCTCGCCCTGCAGGGCGTCGCAGCTCGCCACCAGATGGGCCAGCACTTCGGAACCGCCGGTATCGGCATCGAGCAGCAACGCACGCGCGTCGTCGTCGAGCCGCGCCGACAGCGCCGGATAGCGCATCAGCAGCTGCAGCACACGCTGCTCCAGTCCCGCCGGGGCCTGCCGGCGTGCCCGCGCACGCGGCTGGGCGAAGCGGCCGACCCGCGCGGCGTCGCTGCCCAGACCGCACACCGCCTCGATCTCGGCCGGCGTGGTACCGGTGGCCTCGGCGAGCTCGCGCACGATCTGCAGGCGCAGGCCGCCGGGCGGCATCGCCTTGAGCAGCGGCTTGGCCTCGTACTGCGCACGCGCCCGGCCTTCCGGCTGCCGCAGGTCCTGCTCCTCGGTCACGCATTGCAGCAGGAAGCGCGACAGCGGCATCGCATCGCGCACCTGGGCGGCGAAGGCCTCGGTGCCTTCCTCGCGGACGTAGCTGTCGGGGTCGTGCTCGGCGGGCAGGAACAGGAAGCGGATGGTCTTGTTGTCGGCGACGTAGGGCAGGCACGCCTCCAGCGCACGGCGCGCGGCGCGGCGCCCGGCGGCATCGCCGTCGAACGAGAACACCACCGCGTCGGTCTGGCGCAGCAGCTTCTGCACATGCACGGGAGTACAGGCGGTGCCCAGCGTGGCCACCGCATTGGCGAAACCCAGTTGAGCCAGCGCCACCACATCCATATAGCCTTCGACCACCAGCACATAGCCGGTTTCCCGGATCGCATGCCGCGCCTCGAACAGCCCGTACAGCTCGGTGCCCTTGCTGAACAGCGGCGTTTCGGGCGAATTCAGATACTTGGGCTCGCCCTGCCCCATCACGCGGCCGCCGAAGCCGATCACCTGTCCCTTGGTATTGCGGATCGGGAACATGATGCGATCGCGGAAGCGGTCGTAGCGGCGCGGCTTGCCATCGGCGTCGCGCTTTTCGCTCTCGATCAGCAGCCCCGCCTCGATCAGCGGGCCCGCAATCGCATCGTCGCGATAGCTGCCGAACACCGACTCCAGGCCCTGCCAATCGTCCGGCGCATAGCCCAGGCCGAACTGGGCGGCGATCTCGCCCGTCAGGCCGCGGCCCTTCAGGTACTGGATCGCCGTCGGCGCCCCGCGCAACTGGCGGCGATAGAACTCGCCGGCCCGCGTCATCGCGTCGGACAGCGCCAGCGACTTCGCCTGCTGCTCGGCACGCTGGGCCGGCGGCAACCGGTCGCGCTCCTCGGGCACGCTGAGGCCGACCGACTGCGCCAGTTCGCGCACCGCATCGGGATAGCTCTGCCCGGAGTACTCCATCAGGAAGCCGATGGCCGACCCATGCGCGCCGCAGCCGAAGCAATGGTAGAACTGCTTGGCCGGCGATACTGTGAACGATGGTGACTTCTCGTTATGGAAGGGGCACAACCCCATGAAGTTCGCGCCTCCCTTCTTCAGCTGGACATACTTGCCCACCACATCGACGATATCGACGCGGTTCAGCAGGTCCTGAATGAAGGATTGCGGAATCACCCGGTTGGCCGTCCTGACGACGCGGCCGCCGCAAACCTCGGGCAGCCCTTGTAGAAATGCAAGCCGGGCGGTGTTCCACCCGGCGAAGTGTGAAATTATTGTAGTGCGTCGATCGCAGCTTGCCAGAAATTTGTGACTATATTGCCACTATGCTGTGCCGCGGCATGCGATCGCACCGGCGCCGCGCCCGACTTGCCGGCGCTGTTTGCCGCACTACCTGCCGCGCTACTTGCCGGTCAACGCGGCCTTGACCTGGGCCGACACGGCGCTCATATCGGCGCGGCCCGCCAGCCGGCCTTTCAGCAGGACCATGACCTTGCCCATGTCCTGCGGACCCGCGGCGCCGCTCTCGGCGACCGCCTTGGCGACTTCGGCCGCCACCTCGCCCTCGGACAGCGCCGCCGGCATGTAGACCTGCAGCACCTCGACCTCGGCGCTTTCCTTGTCGACCAGATCGGTGCGGCCGGCCTGCTGGAACTGCGAAATCGAATCCTTGCGCTGCTTGATCAGCTTCTCGACGACCGCCAGCACGGCGGCATCGTCCAGTTCCGTCCGCTCGTCGACCTCGCGCTGCTTGATCGCCGCCAGCAGCAGCCGGATCGTGCCGAGCCGCTCGGACTCGCGCGCCCGCATGGCGGCCTTCATGTCATCGCTGATTCGTTGCTTGAGGGACATGGCAATCTTTCCAGGTGAACTCGTCGGCACAAAACCGCGACGAGCGAGGGCGGACAGGGAAGCGCAGCACCAACACAAAAACCCGCCGGAGCAAGGCCCACAGCGGGTCGGGATGCTGACGCGGAAAGGCGATCAGCCGATCGACTGGTCGATCAGTACAGCTTCTTCGGCAGCATCTGGCTGCGAATGCGCTTGTAGTGGCGCTTCACCGCCGCTGCCTTCTTGCGCTTCCGCTCTGCCGTCGGCTTTTCATAAAACTCGCGCGCCCGCAGTTCAGTAATCAAACCGTTCTTTTCAATGGTGCGCTTGAAACGACGCATTGCAACTTCAAACGGCTCGTTTTCTTTGAGGCGAATCGTGGTCATGTGCCAAAAAAGGAGTTAGCGGTTTTACGAAGACTTGGAGTCTAGCACGAAATCCGTCAAGCGTACCAGTTTACTTCGCGGCCGAGTTGCTTTTCGGCGGGTTCAGTTGGCGGCGGGTTCAGTTGGCGGCGGGTTCAGTTGGCGGCGGGGTCACTTCGCGGCGGCGGGTCTGGTCCGCAAGTACGTCGAAGACGCGACCCCATCGCCGGATGCCTGGGCCACGGCCCGAACGTTCTCGGCCACCGCCTTGCCGGCCGCGACGCCGGACGCCCAGGCCCACTGGAAATTGTAGCCACCGAGCCACCCGGTGACGTCAACCACCTCGCCGATGAAGTACAGGTTCGGCACCGAGCGCGCCATCATCGTGCTGGACGACAGCGCGCGCGTATCGACCCCGCCGCGCGTGACCTCGGCCTTGCGGTAGCCCTCGGTGCCGGACGGCACCAGCTGCCAGCGGTTCAGCGCCTCGCCCAGCTTGCGCAGCGCCTTGTCGGGCAGATCGTGCGGCAGCCTGGCGGCGTCCAGCCCTGCCGCCTGGCACCAGGCGTCGGCCAGCCGTGCCGGCATGCGCGCGGCCAGCAGATTGCCAAGATGCTTGCGGGTGCCGTTCTTGGCCTCCAGCAGCCAGGCCGCCGCGTCCTCGCCCTCGAACAGGTCGATGGTGATCGGCGTGCCGGGGCGCCAATAGCTGGAGATCTGCAGCACCGCCGGACCGGACAGCCCGCGGTGGGTCCACAGCAGATCCTCGCGAAAGGCGCCGGCCTCCTTGCCCTTGCCGGTGGCGATATCGACTTCCTTGGACAAACCTGCCAGCGGCGCGAACGGCTGCCAGGCGGCCCCATCGAAGGTCAACGGCACCAGCGCCGGCCGGGTTTCCACGATCGGCAACCCAAACTGGCGAGCGATCCGGTAGCCGAAATCGGTGGCGCCGATCTTCGGGATCGACAGCCCGCCGGTCGCGACGACCAGGGCGCCCGCGCGCACCGGGCCGTGGGGCGTCAGCAGTAGAAAATCGTCCCCTTCGCGCCGGACCTCGGCGACCGTGCAGCCGGTGCGCCAGTGCACCTGCCCCGCGCCGCACTCGGCGCGCAGCATCTCGATGACCTGCTCGGCGCTGTCGTTGCAGAACAGCTGGCCGCGGTGCTTCTCGTGCCAGTCGACCTGATGGCGCCGCATCAGCGCGAGAAAGTCCTGCGGCGTATAGCGCGCCAGCGCCGAGCGGCAGAAATGCGGGTTGTCGGACAGGTAGTTCGCGGGACCGGCATGCAGATTGGTGAAATTGCAGCGCCCGCCGCCGGAGATGCGGATCTTCTCGGCGAGCCGCGTGGCATGGTCGATCAGCACCACGCGGGCGCCCTGCTGGCCCGCGACCGCGGCGCACATCATTCCCGCCGCCCCGGCGCCGAGCACGGCGACGTCGTAGCGCCCGGCCCGGGACGATGACGACGGCTGGCGCGATAATGGGCGCGCCGATGGGGGCACTGCTGGGTGCGACTGTGGCATGACTGTCCTGCTGGAGAATCGGCGATTGTAGCGAAAAGCGGGCAATGGCCTGCTGTGCTACCCTCACAGGCTTTGCGCCGCAGCCACCTGGGGACTCCTGGACCCCGCCTTACACCATGCTCGTTCTCGGCATCGAATCCTCCTGTGACGAAACCGGCCTGGCCCTCTACGACACCGAGGCCGGCCTGCTCGCGCACGCGCTGCATTCGCAGATCGCGATGCACCGCGACTACGGCGGCGTGGTGCCGGAGCTGGCCTCGCGCGACCATATCCGCCGCGTGCTGCCGCTGCTGCAGCAGGTGCTGGACGAGGCCGGCCGCAAGCGCGGCGATATCGACGCGATCGCCTTCACGCAGGGCCCGGGCCTGGCCGGCGCGCTGCTGGTCGGCGCCTCGGTGGCGAACGCGCTGGGATTCGCCCTCGATGTGCCGATGCTCGGCGTTCATCATCTGGAAGGCCATCTGCTGTCGCCGCTGCTGACGCCGAATCCGCCCGCCTTCCCCTTCGTCGCGCTGCTGGTATCGGGCGGCCATACGCAGCTGATGGAAGTGCGCGGCATCGGCGACTACGCGCTGCTCGGCGAGACGCTGGACGACGCCGCGGGCGAGGCCTTCGACAAGACCGCCAAGCTGCTCGGCCTGGGCTACCCCGGCGGGCCGGAAGTGTCGCGGCTGGCCGAGTTCGGCCTGCCGGGCGCCTACGAACTGCCGCGGCCGATGCTGCATTCGGGCAATCTGGATTTCTCGTTCGCCGGCCTGAAGACCGCCGTGCTGACGCAGGCGCGCAAGCTAGGCAATATCTGCGAGCAGGATCGCGCCAACCTGGCGCGCGCCTTCGTCGACGCGATCGTCGATGTGCTCGCCGCCAAGTCGATGGCGGCGCTGAAGGTGACCGGCCACAAGCGGCTGGTGGTCGCCGGCGGCGTCGGCGCCAACCGCCAGTTGCGCGAACGGCTCGACGAGCTGGCGGCGAAGCGCCGCGCGCAGGTGTTCTATCCCGACCTCGCCTTCTGCACCGACAACGGCGCGATGATCGCCTTCGCCGGCGCGATGCGGCTGCAGGCCGCGCCGCAACTGGCGCAGCGCGAGTACGGCTACGGCGTCACGCCGCGCTGGGATCTGTCGGATCTGCGGCTGCCTGCGGTGCAATGAGCGGCGCCATGTGCCAGGCCGTGCCATGAGCCGCGCGCTGACCTGCCCCGTGGCCCGCCCCATGACCCCCGCCTGAACCGCAGGGCGCATCAGCGAAAAAAAACGCCACCCGGCCGGGTGGCGTTTTTCTTGGTGGGTGGCGACGAAAAGATCGCTCAGCCGGCCAGCTGGCTCACCCGCTTGTCGCGCTCGATCACCGCATACGCGCTGTGGTTGTGGATTGACTCGAAGTTCTCGGCTTCCAGCACATAGGCGACGATGCGCTCGTCGGCATTGAGCCGCATCGCGATGTCGCGCACCAGGTCCTCGACGAACTTCGGGTTCTCGTAGGCGCGCTCGGTCACGTACTTCTCGTCCGGGCGCTTGAGCAAACCCCAGAGCTCGCAGGAGGCCTCTTCCTCGGCCATGCGGACCAGCGCCTCGATCGGCAGATCAGCCGCCAGTTCGACGCTCATCGTGATGTGCGAGCGCTGGTTGTGCGCGCCGTACTGCGAGATCTTCTTCGAGCACGGGCACAGGCTGGTGACCGGCACCAGCGCCTTCAGCCACACCCGGGTGACGCCGTCGCGCGCTTCGCCGATCAGCGTGACTTCGTAGTCCATCAGCGAAGCGACGCCCGACACCGGCGCGATCTTGTTGATGAAATACGGGAAGGTGACTTCGATACGGCCGGCCTGCGCTTCAAGGCGCTGCAGCATCTTGTCGAGCAGCGCGCGGAACGAGGCCAGGTCGAGCGGCTCGCGCTCGTCCTCGAGCAGCGCGACGAAGCGCGACATGTGCGTGCCCTTCTGGTCGGCGGGCAGATGCACGTCGAGGTTGAAGGTGCCGACGGTCGGATGCACGCCCTGCGCGGTACGCATCGTGAGCGGATAGCGCACGCCGCGCACACCCACGCGCTGGATCGGGATCTGGCGGGTGTCCAGGCTCGATTGCACATCGGGCATCACGAAGGCCGGATTGATGTCATTCATGACGGATTTCCTCGGTTTCCTTTACGGTCGCGGCATCTTCGCAGTCCACCTTGCCGCGCAACGAGTGTGAAACCACGGGCGCGCCGGAAAACACGGCGGCGCCAGCCCGCAGCTGCGAACACGAAACCCGCGATTCTAAGGGAATTCGGGTGATGCCGCCCGCACCGGGCCGACAGCGGCCGGTGCGGGTGCGCGGGAAGAACCCGCTCAGGCGGCCTTGGTTGCCGCGGCAGAGGCGGCGGTGGCGGCCGTGGCAGCGGGCGCCGCCAGGCCGAAACGCTCGCGCACCGAGCGTTCGATGCCGCCCGCGTCCAGGCCGCATTGCGACAGCAGGAAGGCGGGATCGCCGTGGTCGATGAAGTGGTCCGGCAGGCCGAGCTGCAGCACCGGAATCTCGATGCCGGCCGCGGCCAGCGCCTCGAGCACCGCGCTGCCGGCGCCGCCCATCACCACGCCCTCTTCCACCGTGACGAGGTAGTCGTGCTCGCGCGCCAGCGTCTTGACCAGCTCCACATCGAGCGGCTTGACGAAGCGCATGTTGGCCACCGCGGCGTCGAGCTTGTCGGCCGCGCCGAGCGCGGGATGCAGCATCGAGCCGAACGCCAGCACGGCGACCCGCTGGCCGGCACGCGCGCCGCAGCTGCGCCGCATCTCGCCCTTGCCGACCGGCAGCGTCTCCAGGGTGGCCGCGGTCGCCACGCCCGGACCGGCGCCGCGCGGATAGCGCACCGCGGTCGGGCAGTCCTGCGCAAAGGCGGTGCTCAGCAGCTGGCGGCATTCGTTCTCGTCCGCCGGCGTCATCACCATCATGTTGGGGATGCAGCGCAGGTAGGCGATATCGTAGGCGCCCGCGTGGGTCGCGCCATCGGCGCCGACCAGGCCTGCGCGGTCCAGCGCGAACACCACCGGCAGGTTCTGCAGCGCCACGTCGTGGATCAGCTGGTCGTAGCCGCGCTGCAGGAAGGTCGAGTAGATCGCGACCACCGGCTTCAGGCCCTCGCAGGCCATGCCGCCGGCGAAGGTCACCGCATGCTGCTCGGCGATGCCCACGTCGTAGTAGCGGTCCGGGAAACGCTGTTCGAACTCGACCAGCCCCGAGCCTTCGCGCATCGCCGGCGTGATGCCGATCAGGCGCGGATCGGCCGCGGCCTGGTCGCACAGCCATTCGCCGAACACCTGCGTATAGGTCTTGCGCGCCGGCTTGGCGGCCGGGCGGATGCCCTCGGCCGGATTGAACTTGCCGGGGCCGTGATACAGGATCGGGTCGGCCTCGGCCAGCTTGTAGCCCTGGCCCTTCTTGGTGACGACATGCAGGAACTGCGGGCCGGCGCCCTCGAGCGCGCGGCGGCGGATGTTCTGCAGCGTCGGCACCAGCGAATCGAGATCGTGGCCGTCGATCGGCCCGATGTAGTTGAAGCCGAATTCCTCGAACAGCGTGGCCGGCACCACCATGCCCTTCGCATGTTCCTCGAAGCGCTTGGCGAATTCGAGTACCGGCGGCGCGACCGACAGCACGCGCTCGATGCCCTTCTTGGTCGCGGCATAGAACTGCCCGCTCAGCAGGCGCGCCAGGTGCCGGTTCAGCGCGCCGACCGGCGGCGAGATCGACATGTCGTTGTCGTTGAGCACCACCACCAGCGGCAGGTCCTTGTAGACGCCGGCGTTGTTCATCGCCTCGAAGGCCATGCCGGCGGTCATCGCGCCGTCGCCGATCACCGCGATCGACACGCGCTGCTCGCCGAGCGTGCGCGCGCCGAGCGCCATGCCCAGCGCGGCCGAGATCGACGTCGACGAGTGCGCGGTGCCGAAGGTGTCGTACTCGCTTTCGCTGCGGCGGGGAAAGCCCGAGATGCCGTTCCACTGGCGCAGCGTGTTCATGCGC
>Ga0065721_10052434_pt1 | contig 11918 bp, 12 predicted proteins | sample Mesricmetagenome_FD_59108 | JGI IMG/M metagenome (GOLD analysis project Ga0065721, IMG submission 59108) | Mesophilic microbial community from rice straw/compost enrichment Sample: eDNA_1 v2 (version 2) | ecosystem: Engineered > Solid waste > Grass > Composting > Bioreactor | place: USA: Davis... | reverse complement strand
GAGCCGGTACCGACCACGTCGCCCACGTAAGCGACCAGGTGGCCCTTTTCCTTCAGCGCTTCGATGAACTTGACCGGGCCGCGCTTGCCGTCTTCCTCGGGCTGGAACGCGGCGCCCTCGCGCTTGTTCTTCAGCATCGCCAGCGCGTGCAGCGGGATGTCGGGGCGGGTGGTGGCGTCCGGCGCCGGCGACAGGTCGTCGGTATTGGTTTCGCCCGGGACCTTGAAGACGGTCACGGTCAGGCTTTGCGGGACTTCCGGACGGCTGGTGAACCATTCGGCGTCGGCCCAGCTTTGCAGCACGGCGCGCGCATTGGCGTTGCCCTTGTCGGCCTTTTCCTTGACGTCGTGGAAGGCGTCGAACATCAGCAGGGTCTTCTTCAGCGCGTCGGCGGCGACGGTGCCGACTTCGGCGTCGTCCAGCAGCTCGATCAGCGGCGAGATGTTATAGCCGCCGAGCATCGTGCCGAGCAGTTCGGTGGCACGGGCGCGGCTGATCAGCGCGCAGGTTTCCTTGCCGAGGGCGACGGCGGCCAGGTACGAGGCCTTGACCTTGGCGGCGTCATCGACGCCGGCGGGCACGCGGTAGGTGATCAGGTCCAGCAGGGTCTGCTCTTCGCCGGCGGGCGGATTCTTCAGCAGTTCGATCAGTTCGGCGGTCTGCTGCGCGGACAGCGGCAGCGGAGGAATGCCAAGCGCGGCGCGTTCGGCGACATGGGCGCGATAGTTTTCGAGCATGGGAGCCTGCGGGGTGATAGAGGAATAGGGGTTAAACAACACCGTTGTGATCGCGATTGTACGCTCAACGCCGGCCCTCGGTCAAACGTCTTATATCTTATATAAGACTTAGGACTAACGACCGGGCAACAGCCACGCAACGCTGCCCCACCGTTACCGGGTGTAACCGCCGTAAGTCGTTGGCAACAAAGGGAAACGGCGGCCCCAGGGCGCCTCGCCACGCGGTACAACGGAGGCTGCCGAATCATGGGGAGAACGGTGTGAATGCAGGAATTTTTGCCCTGCGCCGAGGGCTGGCCGCCATGGCCATGTGCGGCGTGACGATGCTGGCCGGCCAGGCACAGGCGCAGCCTGTCGAATCCGGCCCGATGACGGTGGCCGGCACGCTGGTCGTCAACGGGCCGGTGACGGTGCAGGGCCCGGTCGAGGTCGATGGCCGCGTGCGGGTACGCGGGCCGGTCACCGGGCAATGGTTCGAGACGGACGACGGCCCGTCGATGCGGGGGGCGCCGCAGCGCACCTTCAACGGCCCGCTGACCGTGCATGGCCCCCTGCGCGTGCAGGGCGACCTGATCGTCAACGGGCCGCTGGAAGCGGCCGGGCCGATCCGTGCCGCCCGCATCCGGGCCGACGGGCCGGCGCGGCAGCGGCAATACGGCGAGGACCGCCGCGGTTATCCGCCGGCCTACCAGCAGGGCTATCCGGACCAGCCATACGACGGCCGCGGCTACGACGGGTACGGCTACGGGCGCTGACGGCGGCTGACGTGGCTGACGTGGCTGACGGTGGCTGACGGCGGCTGACGGCGGCTGACGGAAGCCGAGGAACGCCGCCAGCGCCGGCCCCCTCTTCTACTCCGGCACCACCTCGAACGCCAGCACCTGCGTGATCTGCGTCGCGTTGAAGTTGTTGTCCGACACCAGCACCAGGCTGTCGCGGCCGTTGGGCAGCTTCGGTCCCCAGGCCATGCCCTCGATGTTGTCGACGGTCTTCAGCCCCAGCGCGTTCAGGTTCTGCACCAGCCGTTTCCGCACCGGCACGTAGCTGGCGCCGGCGAGCCGGTCCAGGCTGCGCACGTCCGTCGCGCCACGGATATCGATCTGGTACAGCCGCACATAGGTAGTGAAGTTGCCATCGGCGCCCTGCACGCCGGCGCGCTCCAGCGTCAGCAGCCGGTTTTCGTCGATCTCCAGGATCTCGGTCACGCCGTTGTCGGCGCTGCGCCCCGGGGCTGGCGCGGCCGGGATTGCGTCGAGTGGATAGACATACTGCGCCAGCACATTGCCGTTGCGGTCGTAGCGCAGCAGCCGGGAAACCGAGCCGGACGACGGCGTCGGCAGCGGCCCGTCCTGGTACAGCGGCCCTTCCATGCTGACCCACAGCGACTTGCCGTCGGCCGACAGCGACAGTCCCTCGAACGTCGCGTTGTTGCGCGAGCCGGTTTCGTGCGTGGGCGTCATCCTGAACGCCGCCGGCAGCGGCAAGGTGCCGCTCAGCGTGCCGTCCGTGCGGGCCCGCGCGACGAAGGGATCGAGGCCAAGCGCGCGATCGCCCTCGCTGGTCCACCACAGGCCCCCGGTGGACGGATCGAAGCGGATCGCCTCGGGATCGGGCACGACGCCGCCCGCCGTGCGGTTGGGGTAAGCGCTGCCGTCGGCCTGGCGCAGCGTCACGACGCTGGCGATCTGCACCGGCTGCAGGCGGGCCGAGTCATAGCTGATCCGCGCCGTATAGAAGCGCGCCGGCTGCTTGTCCGAGCGGTCGTCCGAGACCAGATACCAGAGATTGGCCGCCGGATCGTAGTCGATGCCGGACAGGCCGCCCACCGTGGTGCCGCCGACCTGCAGGTCGTTGGGCAGCGTCTGCTCGCCGATCAGCCGGACCGCGCCTACCGAACGCCGCGGGCCGTCGTCCTGGTCGTCATCGCCCCCGCAGGCGGCAAGCAGCGCGGTCGACATCACCAGCGCGGCGAGGCCCACTACCCGGGTCCCGGCACGGCGGCCGGGCGCGCCGGCCGGCGCAATGGCCGGCGCATCGGCGGACGCAACGACGGCCTCGATCGAAGGATCGACCGAAGGGACGACGGAACAGGCGGCGGAACGGACGGCGGGACGGCGCATGCGCAGGCTCTCGTGGATGGAAATCCCGCGAGTCTGGCGCCCGGCAATGACCCGCCGATGACAGCCCGCTCAAGTTCCGCCGGCCACCAACGTTAACCCATGAGATGACCGTCCGCTGCCGCCGACGGTCGCTCCCGCTCGACTCAAACGGCCAAGCTGAGCGGGTTTCCCCCTTTTTTTCGGCCCATTGCCCGCCACCGATTCACCGAGAATGGCGTGGCATTCCGATACAGGCATCTCATGGCGAAAACGCTCACGACTCCCCAGGCACCCAGCTCCAGCAAGCGCGGGGTGCTGATTCTCGCCGGTGTCGCGGTCGCGGCCGTGCTGGGCGCGGGAAGTTTCTTCCTCGGCAGCCTGCTGAACAACCGCGCACCCGCCGCGCCGGCCGCCCCCGTGGTACCGGCGCCGATCTTCGTCGCGCTCGACGCCTTCACCGTCAATCTGAAGGGCGAGGACGGCGACCGCTTCCTGCACACCGGCCTGTCGGTCAAGGTGGCCGACACGCAGACGCAGGCGCGCATCGCCGAATATCTGCCGGAGGCGCGCAGCCGCATCCTGTTGTTGCTGTCGGCCAAGCAGCCGCCGGAGCTGTCGACCGTCGAGGGCAAGCAGAAGCTCGCCGAAGAAATCAAGCAGGCGCTGGCAAAGCCGTTCGCACCGGCGCTGCCGAGCCAACAGATCGTGGATGTCCTGTTCACTTCCTTCGTGGTGCAGTAAGCCCGTGCCCTGCCCCGCTTGCCAACCCGATATGAAGCCGACCACCCGACTCTCGCCCGCCGATGCGCACCTCGCGCGCGCCCAGGCCGGCGTGCGCGCGGCGCTTCTTTAATCCAGTCGTTCATTGGGGCAGGACATTAAATGGCTTACGACAAATTCCTCTCGCAGGATGAAGTAGACGAGCTGCTCAGGGGCGTATCCGGCGAGGCCGAGACGCCCGAGGCCGTGGCGCCGGTCTCCGAAGACGGCGTGCGGCCCTACAACCTGGCGACCCAGGAGCGCATCGTCCGCGGCCGGCTGCATACGCTGGAAATCATCAACGAGCGTTTCGCGCGCCAGCTGCGCACGGCGCTGTTCAACTTCATCCGCCGCGGCGCGGATATCTCGGTCGGTTCGATCAGGATCGAGAAATACGGCGAGTTCGTGCGCAACCTGCCGGTGCCGACCAACCTGAACCTGGTCCACATGAAGCCGCTGCGGGGCACCGCGCTGTTCGTGTTCGACCCGAACCTGGTGTTCCTGGTCGTCGACAACCTGTTCGGCGGCGACGGGCGCTTCCATACGCGCGTCGAGGGCCGCGACTTCACGCAGACCGAGCAACGCATCATCCGCCGCATGCTGGATCTGGCGCTGGCCAGCTATGGCCACGCCTGGCAGGCGGTCCATCCGATCGAGTTCGAATACGTCCGCTCGGAGATGCACACCAAATTCGCCAACATCGCGATCCCCAACGAGGTCGTGGTGACCACCGCATTCCATATCGAGCTGGGCGCGGTCGGCGGGCAGATGCACGTCTGCTTCCCGTACTCGATGATCGAGCCGGTGCGCGATCTGCTGATGAATCCGCTGCAGGATGAAGTCGAGGTCGACAAGCGCTGGCTGCAGCAGCTGTCGCAACAGCTGCGCGCCGCCGAGGTGGAACTGGTGGCCGAGTTCGCGCATCTGCGCAGCACCGTGGCAGAAGTGCTGGCGCTGCGCGCCGGCGACGTGCTGCCGATCGAGCTGCCCGAGAACGTGATCGGCAAGGTCGACGGCGTGCCGGTCATGCAGTGCAGCTACGGCACGATGAACGGCCAGTACGCGCTGCGTGTGCAGCGCATGTTCAATCATCAAGACAGCGATTCCAACAAGGAAACCGACCATGACTGACGGCAAAGAGGACAAGCCGGCCGATCCGATGGACGACTGGGCGAGCGCCCTGGCCGAGCAAACCAGCGCGACCGCTGCGCCTGAGCCCGCCGCCACGGTGGCGACGGCCACGCCCGCGGCCGCGACGGTCTTCCAGCCGCTGGAGCGCGAAGCGTCGAGCGGCTTCCACAACGATATCGAGATGATCCTCGATATCCCGGTGCAACTGACGGTCGAACTGGGCCGCACCAAGGTACCGATCAAGAGCCTGCTGCAACTGGCGCAAGGTTCGGTGGTCGAGCTCGACGGCCTGGCCGGCGAGCCGATGGACGTGCTGGTCAACGGCTATCTGATCGCGCAGGGCGAGGTGGTGGTGGTCAACGACAAGTTCGGCATCCGCCTGACCGACATCATCACGCCGTCCGAACGCATCCGGAAGCTGAACAAATGAAACCCGCTCGGGGCCGCGCATTGCGGCCCGCGCCTGGCACGCGCTCGTACGCGGCCCGCTCGATCTGCGGTGCGGCGACCGGCCTGCCGGTCCTCGCACACGCGGCCGATGCCGTGACCGGCGCGACCGGTGCCGGCGCGCTCGCGCAGGCCGGTCTCGGCCTGTTCGCGATCATCGCGCTGATCCTCGGCCTTGCCTGGCTGGCGCGCCGCGCCGGCCTGGTGCGGCATGTCCAGGGCGGCGTGATGAAAGTCGTCGGCAGCACCAGCCTGGGCGCACGCCAGCGCCTGCTGCTGGTCGAGGTCGGCGATACCTGGCTGGTGCTCGGTGTCAGCGCCGGCGAAATCCGCACCCTGCATACGCTGCCGGCCGGCTCCGCATCGCCCGGCGAGGCGATCGCCCCGATGGCCGGCACGGGCGGCATGCGCGGCACGGGTTCGACGCCGATGTCGCCGCAAGCCCCGTTCGGCGACAAGGCCACCTTCGCGCAGAAGCTGCTGCGCTCGATGCAACAGAACCTGCAACAGACCCTGAAGTCATGAACACCATGTACGCCGCCAGCCGGCGTCGGTCCGGAGCGCCGCTGACGCTGACGCTCGGCCTGCTGCTGGCCGCCGCTCTCGCGCTCGGCACCGATCCCGCGGCCGCGCAGGCGCTGCCGGGCATCGTCAGCCGCCCCGGCCCCGGTGGCAGCCAGACCTGGTCGCTGTCGGTCCAGACGCTGGTCCTGCTGACCTCGCTGTCCTTCCTGCCGGCCGCCCTGCTGATGATGACGGGCTTCACCCGCGTGGTGATCGTGCTCGGCCTGCTGCGCACCGCGCTCGGCACGGCCACGTCGCCGCCGAACCAGGTGCTGATCGGCCTGTCGCTGTTCCTGACCTTCTTCGTGATGTCGCCGGTGCTGGACCGGGTCTACACCGAGGCCTACAAGCCGCTGTCGGAGAACCGCATCAGCCTGGAGCAGGCGGCCGAACGCGCCGCCGCGCCGATGAAGGCCTTCATGCTGAAGCAGACCCGCGAGAAGGACCTCGCGCTGTTCGCGCAGATGGCGAAAACGCCGGAGATGCAGGGCCCCGAAGACGTGCCGCTGCGCGTGCTGGTGCCGGCCTTCGTCACCAGCGAACTGAAGACCGCGTTCCAGATCGGCTTCACGATCTTCATCCCCTTCCTGATCATCGACCTGGTGGTTGCCAGCGTGCTGATGGCGATGGGCATGATGATGGTGCCGCCGGCGACGATCTCGCTGCCGTTCAAGCTGATGCTGTTCGTGCTGGTCGATGGCTGGCAGCTGCTGCTGGGCTCGCTGGCGCAGAGCTTCCTGACCTGACGTGCCACCTTCGATGTACCACGCCGACGCCGCAAGCGCACCGGAGGCCAAATGACGCCGGAAACCGTAATGACCATCGCCACCCAGGCGATGAAGATGACGCTGCTGCTGGCCGGCCCGCTGCTGCTGGTCGCGCTGATCGCGGGCCTGGCGATCAGCCTGTTCCAGGCCGCCACGCAGATCAACGAAATGACACTTTCGTTCATCCCCAAGCTGCTGGCGCTGTTCATCACGCTGGTGCTGGTGGGGCCGTGGATGATCAACACCTTCGTCGACTACATGCGCGAGGTGTTCGAGGGCATTCCGGGGCTGGTGCGCTGAGCCGGCCGTGAGTCGGCCACGTGCGGCACGGATGACGACGCAGCTAGCGACGCGGATAGCGGCGCAGACAACGACAACCACGGCAAGAGGCGAGACGCGATGGTATCAGTGACCACGGCCCAGCTCTACGAATGGATTGCGGCCTTCCTGTGGCCGCTGTTCCGGCTGCTCGCGCTGATCGCCACCGCGCCGCTGTTCAGCGAGGGCACCATACCACGGCAGGCCAAGATCGGCCTGGCCGCGCTGATCGCGATCGCGATCTCGCCGACCATCGAGAACCTGCCGGTGGTGCCGGTCTACTCCTTCGACGGCTTCCTGCTGATCCTGAACGAGATCGGCGTCGGCATCGCGCTCGGCTTCACGATGCGGCTGGTGTTCGCCGCGGTCGAATACGCCGGCGAAATCATCGGCCTGCAGATGGGCCTGTCGTTCGCCTCGTTCTTCGATCCGAGCGCCGGCGGCCAGACCATGGTGCTGGGGCGCTTCCTCGGCATCGTCGCGATGCTGCTGTTCCTGGCGCTGGACGGCCACCTGCTGATGCTGGCCACGCTGGTCGACAGCTTCTCGGCACTGCCGATCGGCGGCACGCCGTTGTCGGCCGATGGCTGGGCGGCCGTCGCACGTGCGGGCGGCACGGTGTTCTCGTCGGGCCTGCTGCTGGCGCTGCCGCTGGTGGCGGCGCTGCTGACGCTGAACCTGCTGCTGGGCATCCTGAACCGCGCTTCGCCGCAGCTGTCGATCTTCGCGGTCGGCTTCCCGGTCACGCTGGCCGGCGGCATGCTGCTGCTGATGCTGGTGATGCCGCAGATGAACGTCTACATGTCGCACCTGATCGAGAGCGGGCTGTCGTCGCTCGAGAGCGTGCTCGGCCAGCTGGCGCGCTGATCGCGAACACCGGCACGGCGCCGGTTACGGGCGCGCACGGCGATGCCATGTCTGCAATGTCTGTGCGAAAACGCGGCACGTGCGCATGATTCCAGCGCGCGCGATATACCACAACGCGGCGATTTGCGGGCGCGCGGCGCTGCGCCGATAATGTCGCCGCCCGGCGCCGGCCAGCATCGGGCCGGGCCATCGGTCCGCTCGCCGCGGCGTACTTGATGCGCGATCGCACCGGGCCGGCCAGCCGCCATCCTCGCCTTCCCCGCCGTACCGTCGATGCATTCAGATCAAGGTCTTCCCCATCCGCAACGCCAGTGGGCGATCCTCACCGTCTTCTGCGGCCTGATCATGGCCGTGCTCGACGGCTCGATCGCCAATATCGCGCTGCCGTCGATCTCCCGCCAGCTCGGCACCGATCCCGGCCATACGATCTGGGTGGTCAACGCCTATCAGCTGACGGTCACCGTCTGCCTGCTGCCGCTGTCCTCGCTCGGCGACATCCTCGGCTACAAGCGCGTCTATCGGATCGGCCTGGCGACCTTCCTGGTCGGCTCGCTGCTGTGCGCGCTGTCGGTCAACCTGCCGATGCTGGTGGCGGCGCGCGTGCTGCAGGGGATCGGCGGCGCCGGCATCATGAGCGTCAACACGGCGCTGGTGCGCTACATCTATCCGCCCACCAAGCTCGGACGCGGCATCGGCCTGAACGCGCTGGTGGTCGGCATCACGACCGGCATCGGCCCGTCGGTCGGCGCGCTGATCCTGTCGTTCGCCAGCTGGCAATGGCTGTTCGCCATCAACGTGCCGGTGGCGGTGATCGCGCTGAGCCTGAGCCGCTGGGCGCTGCCGGACACGCCGCCGCAGCCGCGCGCGTTCGATTACCCGAGCGCGCTGCTGTCGGCGGTGGTGATCGGCCTGTTCGTGCTCGGCGTCGATGGCCTGGGCCATGGCGGGCTGCGCCGGGCGGCAGTCGGCGGACTGATCGCGGCGCTGCTGCTCGGCTGGTGGCTCGCACGGATGGAACGCGGCAAGGCGGCGCCGCTGGTGCCGGTGGACCTGTTCGCCAACCGCGCGTTCACGCTGGCGGTGGGCACGTCGTTCTGCTCGTTCATGACGCAGATGCTGGCCTTCGTCGCGCTGCCCTTCTATTTCGAATACCAGCTCGGGCGATCGCTGCAGGAGACCGGGCTGTTGATCACGCCGTGGCCGCTGATGGTGGCCGTGATGGCGCCGCTGTCAGGGCGGCTTTCGGATCGTTTCCCCGCCAGCGTGCTGGCCGGGCTAGGGCTCGCGCTGTTGTGCACGGGGCTGGTCCTGCTGGCGATGCTCGATCGCGGCAGCAGCAGCATCGACGTGCTGTGGCGCATGGCGATGTGCGGGCTCGGCTTCGGCCTGTTCCAGTCGCCGAACAACCGCGCGATGATCGGCGCGACGCCGCCGCATCGCAGCGGCGGCGCCAGCGGCGCGCAGGCGACCACGCGGCTGCTGGGGCAGACCACGGGCACCGCGGTGGTGGCCCTGCTGTTTGCGCTGGTGGGAACGTCGGCCTCGCGCACCGCGCTGGGCGTGGCGGCCTGCGTGGCGGCGGTTGGCGCGGCGGTCAGCCTGGCGCGCTTGCGCGGCGTGCCGGACCGGCTGGCGGAACGGGGTACTACTGCGCTCGAGGAATAACCGGGGCGGGGCTCCCCTCTCTCGCACGCGGGAGAGGAAAAGGCGGTGGTTTTGCGGGCGCTATTGGCAATAGCGGGCGCTGTTGCCCCCTCCCCCGACCCCTCTCCCGCCAGCGGAAGAGGGGAGAACCGCGTCGCATGACGTAACGCTCGGTGTTGCCGATACCGCCGATTACTGCGGCGTCGTCCCCGAGTCCTTCACCACCTTCGCCCACTTCGCGATCTCGGCCTTCTGGAACGAGGCCAGCGCGTCGGGCGTGCCGAGCACCGGATCGAGGCCGAGGGTCTTCAGCTTGGCCTGCACGTCCGGCAGCGTGAAGATCCGGTTCAGCTCGGTATTGAGCTTGGCCACCACGTCCTTCGGCGTGGTCGCCGGCGCGAAGATCGCGAACCACGAGTCGGCCTGGAAGCCGCTCAACCCCTGCTCGGCCAGCGTCGGAATATCCGGGGCGGAGGCCGAGCGCTTCAGACTGGTCACGCCCAGCGCGCGCAGCTTGCCTTCCTTGATTACCGGCAGCGCCGACGGCAGGTTGTCGAACATCATCGTGATATGGCCGCCCAGCAGGTCGGGGATCGCCATCGCGCGGCCCTTGTAGGGCACGTGCGTGATCTTGACCCCGGCCACCGTATTGAACAGCTCGCCGGCCACGTGGGGCGAGGTGCCGATGCCGGGCGTGCCGAAGGTCAGCGCGCCGGGCTTGGACTTGGCCAGCGCGATCAACTCGGCGGTGGTCTTGGCCGGCACGCCCGGATGGACCACCAGCACATTGGGCGTCGTCGCCAGCAGGATCACCGGCGTGAAGTCCTTGACCATGTCGTACGGCAGCTTGCTGTAGACCGCGCCATTGATCGAATGGGTGCCGACCGTGCCAAGCGCCAGCGTGTAGCCGTCGCCCGGCGCGCGTGCCACCGCTTCCGCGCCGATATTGCCGCCCGCGCCGGGCTTGTTGTCGACCACCACGGGCTGGCCCCACGACGGCGAGATCTTCTCCGACACGATGCGCGCCAGCGTGTCCGGCGCGCCGCCGGTCGGGAAGCCGACCACGATACGAATCGGCCGGCCCGGATAGGTTTCGGCCTGCACCGCCGGCGCGGCGAACGCGGTGGCAAGCACCGTGGCAAGCGCGGACAGCGCGCCGGTGAATGGGGAAATCCGCATGATCTTTGTCTCCTTTGTGTTGGACGCTTGTTCGGTCTCTGTCGTCTCGATTGCGGCCAATCGGGGCCAATCGTTTCAATCGGCCCGTCGCCGCCATGGGTCAATCCATCTCGAACATCGGCGTGCCGGCGGTCATTGCTTGCCGATGCCGCCGAACTCGCTCATCACCTTCTCCTGCAGCCGCCGCATGCCCTTGAGCCAGCGGTCGTAGTCCTGCCCCTTGCGGCGGTAGTACTCGAGCACCTCGGGATGCGGCAGGATCAGGAAGCGTTCGTCGCGGATGCCTTCCAGCGTCACCGCGGCCACGTGCTCGGCCGTGACCGAGCCCTCCTGCAGGAAACCCTTGCGCTCGCCGTTCTCGCCGAACAGCATCTTCGTCTGCACGCCCTGCGGGCAGATGCAGCTGACCTTGATGCCGCGATCGCCGTAGGTGATCTCCAGCCATTCGGCGAAGCCGATCGCCGCGTGCTTGGTCACCGCATACGGCGCCGAGCCGATCTGCGACAGCAGGCCCGCCGCCGACACCGTATTGACGAAATAGCCCTCGCCGCGCTCGAGCATCTGCGGCAGCACGGCATTGGCGGCGTGGATGTGGGCCATCACGTTGATTTCCCAGATGCGCTGCCATTCGTCGGCGGTGGCATCGAGGCCCTTGCGCAGGATGATGCCGGCGTTCGAGCAGAACACGTCGACCTGGCCGAAGCGGCGCGTGGCCTCGTCGGCCAGCGCCTGCACCGCGGCCGCATCGGCGACATCGGTGCGGCAGCCGAAGGTCTGGCACGACGGCGCCAGCTCGGCCGCCTCCGCGGCGACCTGCTGCGCGCCGCGCTCGTCCAGATCGGCGACCGCGATGCCACGCGCGCCCGCCTTGGCGAACGCCAGTACCAGTGCCCGCCCGATGCCGGTGGCGCCGCCCGTGACGACGACGGTCTTGTTGCTGATCTCCATGCCTGTCTCCTTGTGCTGATGATTGTGGTGGTCGAGATATCGTGGGTATTGGTGATGGTCCCGATGGCCAGGTCCGCTCAGCCGTGGACGCGCCACAGCCTGCCCTGCAGCGCCTCGGCAAGCTGACGCACGCGCGGGCCGAGATTCGCCTCGAGGATTTCCGGCGTCAGCCGCGAGGCCGCGCCGCCGATATTGATCGACAGCACTTCGGTGCCGCCTTCGAGCACCACCGGCGCGGCGGCCCCGCTGACGGTGCGGTCCCATTCGGCATGCGCGACACAGAAGCCGCGCCGCCCGTAGTCGCGCAAGGACCGTTCGAGCTTGCTCCGAATCGTCGGCCAGCGCGTCTGATAGTGGCGCTCCAGATCGCCCAGCACGCTGGCGCGCCGCGCCGCGGGCAAACCCGCGAGCCAGGCGCGGCCGATCGCCGAGGTCGCGATCGGCAGGCGCGAGCCCGG
>Ga0065721_10052433_pt1 | contig 11920 bp, 8 predicted proteins | sample Mesricmetagenome_FD_59108 | JGI IMG/M metagenome (GOLD analysis project Ga0065721, IMG submission 59108) | Mesophilic microbial community from rice straw/compost enrichment Sample: eDNA_1 v2 (version 2) | ecosystem: Engineered > Solid waste > Grass > Composting > Bioreactor | place: USA: Davis... | reverse complement strand
GACCATAGCGAGGTGGTCCCACCCCTTCCCATCCCGAACAGGACCGTGAAACACCTCAGCGCCGATGATAGTGCGGATTCCCGTGTGAAAGTAGGACATCGTCAGGCTAATATCCCAGCAAACGCCCCGGCCAGAATATGGCTGGGGCGTTTTGCTTTTTTGCTGCCTATTTGCCTTCGTAAAGGCGGACGATCGAGGCGGTGTCGCTGAGGCCCTGGCCGCGGGCCACGTACTCGGCATAACGCGCCGCGGCGGCACGCACCAGCGGCAGGTCCAGTTCCAGGCCCTCAGAGAACGCCAGCACCGCATCCAGGTCCTTCAGCAACTGGCGGGCGTAGCCGCGCGGTGGCTCGAAGTCCCGGGCCTGCATCTGCGTATAGACCTTTTGCAGCAGCGCGCTGTCGGCCAGCCCGCCTGCCAGGCATGCGGGCAGCTCGGCGGCGGCGATGCCGGCGCGCTCGGCCAGCGTCAGGGCCTCGGCCATCAGCACGAAGCCGGCGCCGACGATGGCCTGATTGATGACCTTGGCCGTCTGGCCCGCACCTACCGGCCCCATGTGCGTGAAGTTGGCCGCCAGATCGCTCATCACCGGCCGGGCGCGCTCGATCGCCGCGCTCTCGCCCCCGGCCATGATGGTCAGCGTGCCGTTGCGCGCCTGCAGCGGGCCACCCGATACGGGCGCATCGATCCAGTGCATGCCGGCCCTGTCCACCAGCCGCGTGGCGAAGTCGCGTGTGGCCTCGGGCGGGATGGTGGAGTGGTCGACCAGCAGCGTGCCGTGCCTGGCGTGCGCCGCGACGCCCTGGGGCCCGAAGACGCAGGCTTCCACGGCGTGTGCGTCCAGCACGCACAGCAGCACGATGTCACTGGCCCGCGCCACCTCGCCCGGGTCGGCCGCCGCCCTGGCACCGCAGGCCACGGCCGGCGCCAGGCGCTCCGGCTCCAGGTTCCAGGCGGTCACGCTCCAACCCTGGTCAAGCAGGCGCAACGCCATCGGCGTGCCCATGATGCCCAGGCCGATGAACCCCAGCCGAGGCCGATTCCCGCTCATGTCGGAGCGCTGCCCGCTGTCCATCGCGTCAGATGCTGATTTTTGCGTTGCGCACGACTTCGCCCCACTTGTCCTTCTCGGACTTGATGAAGCGCGCGAACTTCTCGATCGAGCCGCCCCCGTCCTCCGCGCCGTTGGCGGCGAGCTTTTCCACGATGTCGGGCATCGCGAGCACCTTGTTGCAGTCCTCGTTCAGGCGCCGCGCCAGGGCGGCCGGCAACTGGGCCGGGCCCACCAGCCCATACCAGGTGCTCGCGTCGAAGCCGGCGAAGCCCGCTTCGGCCATCGTCGGCACGCCGGCGTGGGCCGCGGCGCGCTTGCGCCCCGTCTGGGCAATCGCCACGACCTTGCCGCTGGAGATGTGCGGCGTGGCCGAGGGCATGGTCTCGAAGCTGAACTGCACCTGGCCGCCCAGCAGGTCGGTCATCAGCGGGCCCGAGCCGCGGTAGGGCACGTGCACCGCGTCCACCTTGGCATTGAGCTTGAACATCTCCAGCGCCATGTGCTGCACGGAGCCGTTGCCCGCCGAGGCGAAGCTGATGCGGCCGGGCTGCTGACGGCACTGCTCGACGACGTCGCTCACGGTCCTGGCACCTTGCGACGGACGGCCGATGAGCAGGCACGGCGTGATGCCCACCAGCATGATCGGGGCGAAGTCGCGCTCGACGACGTAGCCGATCTTGGGATAGAGGTGCGGCGCCACCGCATGGTTGCTGAAGTTGGTCATCAGCAGCGTGGTGCCGTCGGCGGGCTGCTTGGCCACGTACTCGGCGGCGATGACGCCCGCCGCGCCGGGACGGTTCTCCACGACCACCGGCACCTTCCACAGCTCACCGAGCCGCTGTGCCATCGCGCGGGCCATCGCGTCGGTGCCGCCGCCGGGCGCGAAGCCGACCACGATGCGGATCGGCCCCGCGGGCAAGGTCTGGGCCTTGATCATCGGCGCGGCAAGCGCGCCGGCGATGCCCGCGGCGAAGGTGCGCCGGTTCATTGCATGCTTCAACGTCTGTCTCCTGAGGGGTTGTCACCGTGCCTGGCGGTGCGTCTTGGAATGTGGCTGGCAGTGTAGGAAGCGGCGTGGAGCCCGGCCAAACGACTTTTTCTTGAACCTTGGCCAAGAATTTCTCGCTTGGGGGCGTTCCCGGGTCCTGCCTAGACTGGCCCGCTTCAACACCACAGGACAGTGCTTCCATGGCTTCCACCGTGCTGGTCGAGATCGACGAAAGCATCGCCACCGTCATCCTCAACAACCCCGGCAAGATGAATGCGGTCAACCTCGACATGTGGCGCGGGTTGACCGACGCGATGAACCGCCTGGCGGCCGACGACGGCGTGCGCTGCATCGTGCTGCGCGGCGCCGGCGACACCGCGTTTTCCGCCGGGGCCGACATCGAGGAGTTCCCTCGCACCCGCTTGAACGCCGAGCAGGCCCGTGCCTATGCGAAGGTCACGCAGGCCGCCATGGAGTCCATTGCCCATTGCCGGCGCCCGACGCTGGCCATGATCCGCGGCGCTTGCGTCGGTGGCGGGCTGGAGATCGCCTCCATGTGCGACATGCGCATCTGCGGCGAGTCCAGCCGCTTCGGTATCCCGGTCAACCGTCTCGGCCTGGTGCTGTCCTACGGCGAGATGAGCGCGCTCGTCGGGCTGGTAGGCCGGCCCACCGCGCTGGAGATCCTGCTCGAAGGCCGCGTCTTCGGTGCCGAGGAAGCCTTGCAGAAACGCCTGGTCAACCGCGTCGTGAAGGATGAAGACCTGGCCGCCGAGGTGCGGTCCGCGGCGCGGCGCATCAGCCAGGGCGCGCCGCTGGTGCAGAGCTGGCACAAGAAGTTCGCCCGCCGGCTCGAACAGCCTTCGCCGCTGACGGCCGAGGAACTCGACGAGGCCTTCGATTGCTTCGACACCGAGGACTTCCGCATCGGCTACCAGGCCTTCTGCCGGAAGACGCGCCCGGTGTTCACCGGCCGCTGAAGTGGGGCTTGCGGGCGGCGCGCGGGTCAACGCGGCCCGTCGCCGGCCTCGTCTCGCGCGACCTCCTCGCGCATCCACTGCATGAACAGCCGGATGCGCGGGTCCTGGCTCCGCTCCTCGGGGTAAAGGATGTAGTACGCGAACTCCACCGGCAGGCTGATGTTGAACGGGCGCACGAGCAGGCCCTGGGCCAGGTCCTTCTCGACCCAGTTGCGCTTGGCCAGCGCGACACCGAGGCCGTCGATGGCGGCATTGATCACCAGATGGCTGGGCCAGAACGAGGGGCCGCGCTTGGCATCCACGCCCTCCACGCCGGCATGGCGCAGCCACATGGCCCAGTCGGGGTTGCTGCCGTCGGAGTAGGTGCTGTCGTCGTGCAGCAGGGTGTGGAACTTCAGGTCGTCCGGCTCGCGCAGCGGATGCTCGCCATGCAGCAGCGCGGGACTGCACACCGGAAAAACCTCCACCGGCAGGCACTTTTCCGCATGCAGCCCTGGATAAACCCCACGGCCGTAGCGCACCTGCAGGTCGAAGTCCTCGCGCTCGAAATCCACCATGTGCGCCAACGTGGACACCTTGAGGTCGATGTCCGGATGGGCCTTCATGAAGCGCTCCATGCGCGGAATCAGCCACTTGGCGGCGAAGGTGGGTGGCACGTTCATCTTGAGCACGGGCTGGTTCTGCGCCTGCAGCTGCTGCGTCGCATGGGCCAGTTGCTTGAAGGCCTGCTGAATCCCGGGCAGGTAGGCGCGCCCGGCGGGCGTCAGCGACAGCGACTTGCCGTCCCTGATGAACAGCGTGACGCCCAGGCTCTCCTCCAGCGTCTTGACCTGGTGGCTGACGGCCGAGGGCGTCACGAACATCTCGTCGGCGGCGCGGGTGAAACTCAAGTGCCGCGCCGCGACTTCGAAAGCCTTCAGCGGGTTCAGGGGCGGGATCGGTCGCACCATAGGATCGAAACGGACGTGAACGGGGAGGGGGGGATGGCGGACGCGGCCAGGAACGGCGGCCCCTGCAGGGCAAATGCCTGCAGGGGCCGCAGGATAACCGTCGGATGCCACCGCCCGCTGCCCGGCGGCGGGTGCCCCGCCGGCGGCCGGGACTTGGTGTGTCCTGCTGCCGCGTGCCGCGGCGTCAGAGCCGGTAGATCCGCACCGCGTTGTCGTGCAGCAGCGCACGCCGCTCGGTGGACGGGCGCGACGCGATCGCGGTCATGAAGCCGTCGAGCAGCGTCCGGTAGCCGGCCACCAGGCTGTCCACGGGGAAGTTGCTGGCGAACATGCAGCGCTCGGCGCCGAAGATGGCGATCGCATCCCGGATCACCGGCACGTTGGCTTCCGGCCGCCACGGCAGGCCGCGCTGGCCGAGCCCCGAGACTTTCAGCGCCACGTTGGGCCACTGCGCCAGCCGGGCCAGGGCCTGCCGCCAGCCGGCCAGGCCGTCGGCGCTGCGGTCGGCCGGCAGGCCGGTGTGGTTGAGGATGATCTGCGTGCCGGGGAAGTCGCGCGCGAGGTCGGCGGCCTGGTCCAGGTCCCACCAGGGCGCCTGCAGGTCGAAGGACAGGCCGTGCCGGGCCAGCAGCGCGTAGCCCCGCCGCCAGCGGTCGTCGTCCATCGAGCCCGGCAGGCCGCGCCGCGCCTCCTGCGGCTGCGCGCTGGTGACCGGCTTGTGGCGAATGCCGCGCACCAGCGCATGCGCGGCCTGCCGCGCCAGCACGTCCTCCACATCGTCGCGGTCCAGCGTGGCGTGCGCCACGCAGGCCGTCGGCCAGCCGGTGGCCGCGGCCAGCGCCGTGAGCCAGCGCGTCTCGGCCACCGGGTCCGCACGCTCCCATTCGGCTTCCATGTGCACCGTCTTCACCGGGGCGCAGCCCTGGGTGTCGCGTGCCAGGTCGGCCGGCAGGTAGTTGCGCTTGAGCGCCGAGTAGTCGCCATAGCGGAACTCCACCGGCTCGTGCTGCAGCCAGGGATGCGGATTGCGCTCCATGTCCCAGAAGTGCTGGTGGGCGTCGACGAAGGGCTTGGCGACGGCCTCTTCGCGCTCCATCACGTCCGGGGCGAGGCGCCAGGCTTTCCGGGGCTTTCGAACCGGTCGAAGGCTCCGCGCGCGCGCAGCGCGGCCAGGCGTTCGCCATCGACGCCGAACTCGCGCAGCACCGCTTCCGTGTGCTGGCCCAGCAAGGGAGCCGGGTGCCGTACCCGTTGCGGCGTGCCGCTGAGCTTGATGGGGAAGCCCAGTGCCTTGACGGCGCCTTCGACCGGGTGCTCGATGTCCATCACCATCTGGCGTGCCTGGGCCTGCTCGCTGGACAGCGCCTCCGCGTAGTCGAAGATCGGGGCCGCCGGCACGCCAGCCGCCAGCAGGGCCTCCACCCATTCGTCGGCGGTGCGGCGGGCGAAGTGCTGCTCCAGCGCCTCGATCAGCGCCTGGCGGTGCTTGAGGCGCAGCACGTTGTCGGCAAAGCGCGGGTCGTGCAGCAGCTCGGCGCAGCCCACCACCTCGCACAGGCTGGTCCACAGCTTCTGGTTGGCCGCGCCGATCACGAAGTGGCGGTCGGATGCGCGCACCGCCTGGTACGGCGCGCTCATGCGGTTGCCGCTGCCGATGGGCACGGGCAGCTGGCCGGTGCCCCAGAACTCGCTGGACTCCCACACCGACAGCGCCAGCGCGGTCTCGAACAGCGACACGTCGATGTACTGCCCTTGTCCGCTGTGCTCGCGCCCAATGACCGCGCTCAGGATGCCGTAGACGGCAAACAGGCCAGCGCCCAGGTCGGCCACCGGCACGCTGGATTTCACCGGCGGCATGCCCGGATGGCCCATCACGCTCATCATGCCGGACATGGCCTGGGCGATCAGGTCCAGGCCGGGGCGCTTGGCCCACGGGCCGGTCTGGCCGAAACCGGAGACGCTGGCATAGACCAGCCGCGGGTTGACCTCCCGCAGCGTTGCATAGTCAATCTTCAGCCGCTGCGCGACGCCCGGGCGGTTGTTCTCCACCAGCACGTCGGCGCCCTTGACCAGCTCGTAGAACGCCTCCAGCCCGGCGGGGTTCTTCAGGTCGATCTCGACGCTGCGCTTGTTGCGGTTGAGCGCGAGGAAGCCGCCGCTGTCCTCGCCCTTGAGGCGAAAGCCCATGGCGCGCCGCGTCTGGTCGCCGGTGCCCGGCGCCTCGACCTTGATCACGTCGGCCCCCATGTCGCCGAGCAGCATGCAGCAGAACGGGCCGGCCATGATCTGGCTCACGTCCAGCACCTTGAGTTTGGAGAGAGGTTGCATCGGGTTCATTGCGGTCGGGATCGTGTTCACTGCTTCAGGCTGACGCGGGTCAGCAGGTCCTTGATGTAGGCGCTCTCGCGGGCCATGCTGGCCTCGAAGGCCGCGCTGTCCAGGTAGGTGTCGGTGCTGAAATGCAGCTGCTCCATGCGTTCGCGCAGGGACGGCTCCTGCATGGTCTTGGCCACGGCTCCCTTGAGCACGTTCACGACCTCGGGGGGTGTGTTCTTCGGCACGGCGATGCCGCGCCAGGTGCCCAGCTGCAGGTCGATGCCGCGCTCCTTCAGCGTGGGCACGCTGTCGAAGCCCTTGACGCGCTCGGCCGCCATCACGCCCAGTGCCTTGAGCTTGCCCGCGGCCACCTGTGCCGCCACTTCCGGCGTGCTGACGGTCACGGCCTCGACATGGCCGCCCAGCAGCGCGAGCACCGCCGGGCCGCCGCCGCCAAAGGGGATGTGGACGAACTCGGTCTTCGTCTTGTCGGCCAGCGCCGCCGCGGCCAGGTGCCACATCGACCCGATGCCCGCATTGCCGATGCGGATGCTGGCGCCGGGCTTGCGCGCCGCTTCCAGGAAGGCTTCGAGCGTGTTGTACGGCGCATCGGCGCGTACCGCCACCACGGCCGGGTCGGCGTTGAGGCGGGCGATCGGCTTGAGCGCATCCCAGGAGAACTTGGCCAGGCCGACCTGGTCGAGGAAGGTGACCTCGACCGTGGTCAGCGCCAGCTTGTAGCCGTCGGGCCGCGCATGGATCACGTCGTTCCAGCCCAGCACGCCCGCGGCACCGGGCTTGTTGAGCACGATGATGTTCTGCGGCAGGTGCTTGACGGCCGCGGCCGAGAAGGCGCGCGCCATGGCGTCGGCGCCGCCGCCGGCGGCGTAGGGCACCACCAGCTCGATGTTGCGGCCGGGGTAGCGGTCCTGGGCGAAGGCGGGGGCGGACAGCAGCGCGCACAGCGCTGCGGCCGCGCCCAGCAGGCGGCGTCGGTAGGGCTTCATGAGGTTGTCTCCAGGTGGTCTTGTGGGTGGGCGCGCGAGCCGGCGCGGCTGGCGGCGGGCCAAGGCGTGGCCGGCGCGGGGAGGGGATAGGTGCCGGGCAGCAGCACGCCCTGATCGACCTGGGCGACGTCGGTGCAGCCGCAAAAGGCCATCGTCAGGTCGAGCTCCTTGTGGATGATCTCCAGCGCCTTGCTCACGCCCTGCTCGCCCAGGGCGGCCAGGCCGTACAGCATCGAGCGGCCGATGTAGGTGCCCTTGGCGCCGAGCGCGATGGCCTTCATCACGTCCTGGCCGGAGCGGATGCCGCCATCCATGTGGACTTCGATCCTGTGGCCCACGGCCTCCACGATGGCGGGCAGCGCGCGGATCGATGACGGCGCACCGTCGAGCTGGCGCCCGCCGTGGTTGGAGACGATCAGCGCGTCGGCGCCGCTGGCGGCGGCCATGCGCGCGTCCTCCACGTCCTGGATGCCCTTGAGGATCAGCTTGCCGGGCCAGCGCCTGCGAATCCAGGCGACGTCCTCCCAGTTCAGCGTCGGGTCGTACTGCTGCGCGGTCCACTCGGCCAGCGAGCTCATGTTCTCGACGCCCTGCACATGGCCCACGATGTTGCGGAAGGTGCGGCGCGACGTGCCGAGCATGCCCAGGCCCCAGCGCGGCTTGCTCGCCATGTTGACCAGGTTGCGCAGCGTGAGCTTGGGCGGCACCGACAGCCCGTTGCGCAGGTCCTTGTGGCGCTGGCCGCTGATCTGCAGGTCCAGCGTCAGCACCAGGGCCGAGCAGCCGACCCCGCGTGCGCGGTCGATCAGCCGCTCGATGAAGGCCCGGTCGCGCAGCACGTAGAGCTGGAACCAGAAGGGATGCCCGTCGGTGCCTTCGGCCACGTCCTCCAGCGAGCAGATGCTGACCGTGGACAGCGTGAACGGGATGCCGAAGCGCTTGGCGGCGCGGGCCGCGAGAATCTCGCCGTCGGCATGCTGCATTCCGGTGAGGCCCGTGGGCGCGATGGCCACGGGCATCGCCACCTCCTGGCCCAGCATGCGCGTGCGCGTGTTGCGCTGCGAGATGTCTACCGCCACGCGCTGGCGCAGCAGGATCGACTGGAAGTCGCGCTCGTTGGCGCGGTAGGTGCCTTCGGTCCAGGAGCCGCCGTCCACGTATTCGTAGAACATGCGGGGCACGCGCTTTCGGGCCAGCGTGCGAAGGTCTTCGATGCAGGTGATGACGGGCATGAGCACTGTCGGTAAGTACTGCAGGCCAGTCTAGGAGGGGGTCTCATCCGGGCAAAACGAAATGTTCTAGGGCGCGCTTCAAGAAAAATTCGGGCACGGCCGCGGCGATTTCGTGCCCTGGCTGGCGCGGCGCGGAGGCCGCTGGGCGCCGGATGAAGCGAACAACCGCCACGCGGCTTGCGCCGGGTCGGTTGCGTAGTCATCTTCACTGGCGGCGCAGCGTGCCGGTTCCACCTTCGCGCTCAACGTGGAGCTGCCTGGATTCCCGTCTTCGCGCACTGTTGTCCGGGGAAAGTTGCGACGTCAGAACGCCTCGCGCGCCGTGGGGCTGGCCGTGGAAAAGACATCGTCATCCCGGCTTTCGCCGGGATGACGACGGGGTGGGCGGCGGCCTGCGTTGTAGCCGGCGATGCGAAGCGGTTTCCAACTTTCCCGGACAGCAGCGCGCCTGCGCGGGAATGGCGCGGCGGTACGCGGGGTGCCTTGGCTTGCGGCCTGACCAACACCTCCTTGAGCACGAGCTTCAATCCACCGTCGCCCCCGACTCCTTCACGATGAGCGCCCCCTGCGGCAGCTCCGCCTTGATCTGCGCGGGTGCCGGTGTTCGACCCGCAAGCCGCGCAGCCCGCCACCGGCGCTGCGGCGACCGTTTTGAACGGCGACCGGTTCTTTGCCCCAAAAGTCACGGAACTTGAAGCGGGTTCCATTTAGTTACAGTGGCTTGATCCGAACTACTGGAACCGGGCTTTGTCGCCCGCGGCGCAGCAAGGCAGGCGGATTCCCGTGGCGTCCCGAGGGGACGGCCATGCCGGACGACGACGTCTGCCTGTGGTGCGCAACCGGATTGGCTGACGTATGAGGGAAGTACATGTCATGACGAAGACCCCAGTCGTGGACACGGTGCCATCGCGGGGCGATGCCGTGCTCGCTGGCCGGGTGGCCTCCAGGCCGCCCGCTGCCCGCGGCGGACAGGCGAGTGGTTGGGGCCTGGAGTCCGGGCCAGCGCTGGCGGACGGTGTGAGCCCGCTGCAGGCGCACCCGCTCACGGCGCTGCAGCAGACCATGCTGCATCACGCCCTGGTCGCGGGCGGCTCGGCGTACCACCAGCAATTGCTTGCGCGCTTCGACGGCGTGCTGGACACCGCCCGGCTGCGCCGGGCCTGGGGCCACGTGGTGGCGCGCCATGACGCGCTGCGCGGGCATTTCGCCTGGGACCGTGTCTCGCAGCCCCTGCACCTGGTGCCGGACCGCGAGCCGCCGAAGCTGGACGTGGTGGTCATCGGCAGCGAGACGATGCCCGACGAGGTGCTGGCGCCGGTGATCGAATCCGAGCTGTCGCGCGACCTGGGACGCCCCTTCCAGCCTCACCGCGAGCGTCCGATGCGGCTGCGCCTGCTGCGCGCCGGCCCGCAGCGCCACTGGCTGCTGTGGAGCTTCCACCACTTGATGCTCGACGGCCGCAGCGTGGCCGTGGTGCTGGAAGAGGTGCTGCAGGCCTACCGCCGCGATGCTGCGCCGATGGCACCCGTGCCCGCGCTGGCGGACTGGCACGGCTGGCGCCTGGCGCGCGACCCGATGGCCGCGCGGCGCCACTGGCAGGCCGCGCTGGCCGGTCTGGATGCCGGTGCCACGCTGGGCGTGGGCACCGGGCAGGGCACCGATGCCATGCCGGAGGCCACGGAGCGCGTCGCGCTCGAAGGCCCGCTGCTGGAGGCGGCCACGGCACTGGCGGAGTCCACCCATGCGACGCTGCACCACCTGCTGCTGGCGGCCTGGGGCGTGGCAGTGGCCTGGTCGCGTGGACGCCGCGACGTGATCTTCGGCACCGAACTGGACGGCCGCGATGCGCCGCTGCCGGGCATCAAGCGCCTGGTGGGAATGCTGATGACCACCGTGCCGGTGCGCGTGTGCTGGCAGCCCGGCGAGGGCTTGCGCACGCTGCTGGCGCGGGTGCGCAACGAGGCGCTGGAGGCCCAGGCGGTGCCGCCGGGCGCACTGTCCGACGCGGTGAGCGTGGAAGGCCTGTGCGCCTCGGACCTGGTGGACCACCTGCTGCTGTTGCCGCAGTGGCCCGGCAGCGAGCTCGCGCAGCCGGTGGACGAGACCGTGATGCTGAGCGCGGTGGACTTCCGCGCCAGCCGGCCCTTCGGCCTGGGCGTGTGGCTGCAGCCCACGGCCCAGGGCTGGGAGCTGTTGCTGCGCTCGCGCAGCGCCAGTTGCGGTCCCGCGCGGCTGGCCGTGCTGGCCTGGCTGCTGCGCACCGTGCTGGTGGAGGGGCTGGCGCAGCCGGACCTGTCGCTGGAACTGCTCACGCCTGCCGTGCCCAATGCCGCGGCGCCCGAGTTGGCGCCGCGCCGGGCCGTTCCGGCCCCGGCGCCTGCCGTGCGGCCGGTGGTGGACGCCGACGTGCTGGCGCGCATGGAGGCGGTGTGGGCGCAGGTGCTGGGGCGCCCGGTGCGGGCCCAGGACAACTTTTTCCACTGCGGCGGCGACAGCCCGCTGGCGATGCGCCTGGTGGGCGCGGTCAACCAGGAGTTCGCGGCCTCGCTGCGCCTGAGCGACCTCTACGCCGCGCGCACACCGGCGGCGCTGGCGGCCCGGGTGGAGGGCGGCGAGGAGCACTTGGCGCGCAGCCCGCGCGCCGATGGCGACGTGCCGCTGTCGGCGGCGCAGCGCGCGCTGTGGCGCCGCGAGCGCCTGCAGCTGGGCCAGACGGCCGAATCCGTGGTCGATGCCTTCCGGGTGGAGGGCGCGCTGGACATGGCGGCCCTGGAGCGGGCCTGGCAGGCCGTGGCCCTGCGCCACGAGGCGCTGCGCACGGTGATCGTGGACGGCCCGCAGGGCCCGCGCCAGCGGGTGCTGGCCGTGGTGCCGTGCGTGCTGGAACGCCATGCCGTGCAGGGCACGGACGAGGCCGATGCGCTGGCGCGCGCGGCGCTGCAGGCGGAGGCGATCGCGCAACGGTCCTTCGACCTGATGCGGGGACCGTTGTGGCGGCTGGCCTGCATCAAGGCGGTGCCCGCGCCAGCGGAGCGTTATCTGCTGGTGGTGGCGGCCCATCCCATCGTCGGCGATGCCTGGTCCGCCAGCCTCGTGGCCGCGGACCTGGAGGCGGCCTACCGTGCCACGCGCCGCTCGCCGCAGGAGGCCGATGCCGCCGCGTGCGCGCTGGCCCCGGCGTCGGCATTGCGCTTCAGGGACTTCGCGCTGTGGCAGCAGGCGCAGATCGCGCGTGGCGGCTTCGAGGCGCACCGTGATTACTGGCTGCAGCGGCTGGAGGGCGTGAAGCCGCTGCAGCTGCGCACCGACCACCCGCGCCGCGCCCAGGCGTGGCGCACGGCCGACCGCGTGGCGTTACCCGCGGGCAGCGGCGGGCCGGCGCCGCAGGCCCGG
>Ga0065721_10000238_pt1 | contig 11920 bp, 13 predicted proteins | sample Mesricmetagenome_FD_59108 | JGI IMG/M metagenome (GOLD analysis project Ga0065721, IMG submission 59108) | Mesophilic microbial community from rice straw/compost enrichment Sample: eDNA_1 v2 (version 2) | ecosystem: Engineered > Solid waste > Grass > Composting > Bioreactor | place: USA: Davis... | reverse complement strand
ACTGAATATTTATCATAATCGTTGATCACTTTTGCCACTTTACCTAATACATCATAAGCCGCTGGCAAGATGTTATAATCCCCTGTCTTATATAACATTTTATCAGAAAGCGAGATCATTACTACTCCTTTCAGTACTTTCACCTGAACATCTTCGTCTGCTACATTGTCCAAAGATCTTTTCAGCTTATTGGATAATGCTAAGTTCAAGCTGTCGTTTTTAGCATTCGTAGAAATCAATTGCTTGATATATGAATTGGAAGCATTGATCTCTCCCACCAACTTATCGATGTTCGCAGAACTTTTACCTGTGTTTGACAAACATGCATCCAAAGATGATTTCAAAGCATCATGCTGACTTTTCAACAAGTTATTCTCACCGGTAAGTGCAGAATTTTGAGCCTTTAAGTCCTGGATTTCTCTTTGTCTTTCTCCTACGTTTTCAATACATTGCTTGTAATTAGAATTCAAAGCATCAAATTGCTTTTTGCTTACACACGATGTCATTCCCAACGCCATTGCGGAAACTGCTAAAATTTTAAAAATCTTCATAAATAATCTTTTTAGACGTATCAAAGTTAAGGAAATTCAATTGAATTATATGGATTATCTTTGCATAAAAGAAATTCTCCACATACATGTTGGATCAGTTAAGCTTTAAAAATCAGCTGGAAAACCTTATTCTCTCACCTGAAAACCACACCTATCTTCTGGCTGTGAGTGGAGGCGCAGACTCTATGGTCTTAGCTTCACTATTTCTGAATGCAGAATGTGAAATGCAGAACAAAAGGTATAACTTTCAGGTAGCCCATATTAACTATAAACTTCGCGGCGAAGATTCCGATCTGGATCAGAAAACAGTTCAGGATTTTTGTGGGAGACATAATATCGGGTTTCATTTATACGAAGTGTCGGAAAAAGACAAAAAACCGGAAAACTCCATCCAACTTTGGGCAAGAGAACTTCGGTATCAGTTTTTCAGGAAAATTCAAAAGAAAGAAAATCTTAAGTTTTTAGTAACTGCTCATCATCTGAATGATCAGCTTGAAACATTCCTTATCAATCTTTCCAAGGCAGCAGGCATTAATGGATTATCCGGAATCCCTGCCAATGACAATGGTATTTTGCGTCCGCTTTTATCTTTTTCAAAAGAGGAAATCTACAATTACGCCGAGGAAAACAATATTGATTTCCGGGAAGATCTTTCCAACAAAAAGAATGATTATATAAGAAATAAGATCAGAAATGAAATTGTCCCGAAACTTTTGGAGACCAATGATCATTTCCTTGAAAACTTCAAAAAAAGTTCGTCTTACCTCAACCAGACCAAAGATTTTGTACAACAGCAAATTCACATTATAGAAAAAGAAATTTCTGTATTTACCCAAGAGCATATTATAATATCCAAAGACAAACTTAACCTGCAAAGTGATTTTGTAAAGTTTGAGATTTTAAAGAAGTACGGTTTTGATCAGGAAGAAGAAATTCATAAGATTTTCAAAGCTGAAAACGGCAAGACCTTTCTTTCAAAAAACCACCAGCTAAAAATTGGCAGGGACGAATTGGTGATCAGCAGAAATCAGGAAGAAAAAGAGGAAAAAGAAATTATTGTAATCGAAAATTTTGATTTTTCTGAAAATCAAATAACGATCAATATAAAGGATTTTATTGAAGATATTGACGAAATCAATGATGGAGTCAACTGGAATTTTGATGCTGAAAAACTTCATTTTCCACTNCGGTTAAGAAGACATGAAGCAGGAGATGTATTTTATCCGTCTGGTTTTTCAGGTAAAAAGAAGGTTTCTAAATTTTTTAGGGACGAAAAATTATCTATTTTAGCGAAGCAAAAAATCTGGGTATTGGCTGACGGTTATAATTCTGTTTTGGGGATTATCGCTTACAGGCAGGACAGAAGATACGCGAAGGATGAGAAAACGAAAAATATTCTCAAAATTTTTAATGAAAAGTAAAATGAAATTCAGAAACTGGTTTTTATTAATTCTATTATTCTTATTCTCTGGAATTAATGCACAAATAAAAAATCCTGTAAAATTCAAATTCACCATNAATGATCTGGGCAACAATCAGTATGAAGCTGTTTTGAATGCTACGATGGAAAAAGGATGGCATATTTATTCGAAAGATCTGCCGGAAGANACNGGAATNCCTACAGAATATAAAGTTTCAGGAAAAAATATAGAACTGATCGGTAAATTCACNGAAGTAGGTAAAAAGCATGAAGAATTNTCCGAAGCATTTGGAGGAACGATTGTTTATTATTCTAACACCGCAGGATTCAAGCAAAAATTCAAACTAAAAGATCCTTCAAAACCTGCCNATGTAACTTCGGAAATTACTTATCAGACCTGTGACGACAGAGTTTGCCTGGCTCCGAACACATTGGAATTCAACCAGAAAGTTACTCCCACCGGAACAACGGAGGAAACTGCCGAAAACACTAAAACAGAAGAGATAAAAGACACCGTAAAAGCTGCGGAAGTAACAGTAGTAGCTCCTGCAAACAGCACAGTAACGGTTACAGAAAGCTCACAGCTCGATCCTAAACAGTTAAAAATTGAATCCATCGATTTTGAAAGGCCTTTAACGGATTGCGGAACAGCTTCTACCAAAGTAAAGGAAAACTACTGGACTTATTTATTTTTAGGGTTCATCGGTGGTTTAATTGCTTTGTTGACACCATGCGTTTTCCCAATGATCCCTTTAACGGTTTCATTCTTTACGAAGGGAACCAAAAACAAGGCAAAAGGTAAAAGAGATGCTTTAATCTATGGATTTTTCATTCTTCTAATTTTTGTTTTACTGAGTGTACCTTTCCATTTGATCGACGGAATTGCAGGAAATATCTTCAACAGGATCTCCACCAGCATCGAGCTGAACATTATATTCTTCATCATATTCATATTCTTCGCAGGGAGTTTCTTTGGATATTATGATATTACCTTACCAAGTTCTATCGCAAACAGATCTTCAAAAGCGGAAGAAGCCGGAGGTATGATCGGTATTTTCTTTATGGCTTTAACGCTGGTAATTGTATCTTTCTCATGTACAGGTCCTATTTTGGGAAGTTTATTGGGNAGNGCGGTTACNGGTTCTGCNAATGTTCCTATGCTGCTTACTTTTGCTTTGGCNGGCTTCGGATTGGCATGGGCAATTGTATTCGGACTTTTGGCATTATTCCCGCAAGCTTTACAAAGTCTTCCNAAATCCGGAGGATGGATGAATACGGTAAAAGTNGTTTTAGGCTTCGTGGAATTGGCTTTAGCTTTAAAATTCTTGTCAAAGGCNGACCTTGTTTCTAAAGTATTCCTTATCAAGCGTGAACTTTTCATTGCGATCTGGATCATCATTGCCATTGGTTTAGTTCTTTACCTGTTTGGGTTGATAAGATTTCCGCACGATGATAAAAAGCCAAAAATTTCAGCGACAAGAAAGATTTTAGGAGTTTTAGGAATTGGATTTATTATTTATCTGATTCAGGGATTGATTCCTGCCGAACGTCCTAAACTTCAATTATTGAGCGGTATTTTACCTCCATTGAATGTCAGTTATTTCCATGATGAGAAAGACGGCATTTTAGGCATGCGTCCTGAGCATGATTTCTTCAAAGCTATAGAATTGGCCAAACAGGAAAANAAACCGATNCTGATNGACTTCACGGGTTACGGTTGCGAGAACTGTCGGAAAATGGAAGAATTCGTGTGGAGCGAACCGGATATTTTACCGATACTTCAAAATGATGTTATCCTGNCTTCTCTTTATGTTGATGACAAGGAAGAGCTGCCNGANGATCAGAAAACAAAGATCGATCTGGGTGACGGACAATTAAAGAAGGTTCAGACTATCGGTGACAGATGGAGTTTGTTCCAACAGGTAAACTTTAATAATAATTCTCAACCACACTATGTTCTGATAACACCAGACGGAAAAGTGATCAACACTCCGGTTTCAGGATATATGCCGAAAGAAGACTTCAAAAAATTCTTGGAATGTGGANTGAATTATTTCAAACAGAATAAGTAAAAATTTTAATATACAACTTTTTAAGCTCAGACTTTTTCAAGCCTGAGTTTATTTTTTTAAATCAATCTTAAATATTATAAAATCAATATCAATATTAAAACAAAACGAATGTTCAGGTGATAAATTTAAAATTAAATCTGAGTTTTTATTAATATTTCGTCATTTTAGGTATAAACTTTGTATTGATTCCTCCAAACAGATAGCAATATCATTTGTCATTCAGGTATTTTTTAACATTAAAAACATTAATTATGGCTGAAATAATTGCACAAGAGAAACAAGGAGGAAAGCAAAGAAAAAAACTGATTCGCGTTGACATGACTCCCATGGTAGATTTAGGTTTTTTATTAATTACCTTTTTCATGTTTACAACCAACTTTACCAAACCCAACGTAATGGATCTTGGCTTACCTGCAAAAGATCCAAACCAAGTACCTATCAATACCCCTCCTATTGATGAGAGAAACCAGATTACCTTTATTTTAGGAAAAGATAACCGCATATTTTATCATCAGAAATCTGCAAAAACCCTGGACAAAAACAATTTAATAGAAACCGANCTTAGTGGNATGAATGTTCCNAAANTGATCTCAGAANCTTATAAAAGAGCTCCTAAACCTCAAAATTTTACGATAATTATAAAACCGACTGATGAATCCAGTTATAAGAACTTTGTAGATATGCTGGATAACGTCTCCATCTCCAAGCAGGAACGTTACGGCGTCACCGACATAAAGACCTGGGAAAAGACAGTTTATAACGAACTGACAAAATAAAAAAGGAAGAGCATTTTAAAAGTGCTCTTTTTTATTTAAATTTGATAGATAATAAATCAGAATCGGAAACGGTTCAGAATTTTGGATCATATTGATATTCATATTTAATTTCGTAATCATGCTAAACTTTGAAAGAAAAGGAAACGGAAAGGAAACATTGGTACTGCTTCATGGATTTATGGAAAATCTTTCTATTTGGGATGATATGGAACCTCACCTTTCAGAAAATTTCTCACTGGTAAAAATAGATTTACCCGGCCACGGAAAATCTGAAATTTTAGCAGAAGTCCACACCATGGAACTGATGGCACATGAGGTAAAAAAAAGTTCTGGACGATCAAAAATCTTACCAATATACATTTGTTAGGCCATTCTATGGGAGGCTACACTTCCTTGGCTTTTTGCAGAAAAATACCCTGAAAGCCTTAAAAGCCTTACTCTATTTTTCTCAACCTACTTCACAGATGATGAAGAAAAAAAGAAACAGCGGGTAAAAAGCTATAGGATCATTAAGGAAGCTTTCACCAATTATGCCAGAGCCGGAGTTCCGAATTTATTCAATCCTAATGAAAGAGATGTTTTAGAAGGCAAAATAGAAACCGCTTTAAAAATCGCTCTTTCCACCAATAATCTGGGTGCTCTAGCCTGTGTAAAAGGAATGGTTGAGAGAACCGACAAACGACATATTCTTGAAAATCTGGATGCTAAAATTTTAGTTTTGGCCGGAAAACACGACAATGCCGTAAAAACAGAAAATACCATCAACAATCTTCCTGACAAAACCAATATCAAATCCTACGTTCTGGATTGCGGACACAATGGGCATTGGGAAAAACCTGCCATCTGTGCAGAGATCATCAACACAGAGCTTCTTCATCATATGCCTAAAAAATTAGTTCTTTAAAATATATTTATGGGACTATTCTCTTTCAAAAAAAAGAAACCGGTCATTGGTCTTACACTTTCGGGAGGCGGTATGCGCGGAATTGCTCACATCGCAGTTTTAAAAGCATTGGAAGAATACAATCTGAAACCTGATATTATTTCCGGAACAAGTGCAGGTTCGCTTATCGGAGCATTTTATTCTTTTGGGAAAACTCCGGATGAAATGTTTGAAATCGTAAAACAGACCACTTTTTTCTCGCGGTCTTATTTGAGACTTTCAAAAAATGGAATTTTCAGCTCTAATTTTATTCTTAAGCTTTTTAAAGATCATTTTCCGGAAGACAATTTCAACATTTTAAAGATCCCGGTTTATGTTGCAGCTACGGAACTCACCCACGGAATTGTAGACTTCTTTTCAGAAGGCGAACTTTTTGCACCACTTCTGGCCTCATCAAGCGTACCTTTTGTTCTTCCTCCGGTAAGGATCGGTGAAAAACTGTATGTTGATGGCGGAGTTTTGGACAACCTTCCTATCGAACCGATTATTGATAAATGTGATATTTTAATTGCTTCTCACGTTAATTCCATCAGTTATGATGAACTTAAAAACATGAGCTTAATGAAAGAATTTGACAGAATTTTACACTTGGCAATCGCCAAATCGGTTTATTCCAAAGTAAAATCCTGTGATATTTTTCTGGACCCTCCAAAAATGACGAAGTTCAGTCTTTTTAACAAGAAAAACCTGGATACAATGTACAGCGAAGTGTATGAGTACACCTGCGCAACACTCGACGAACAAGGGTATAAAAAACAGATTGTCTGATCAGGTTCGAGATCCGGGTTGTGGGTTTCGAGGTTTGATACTATTAAGCCTTTCGCTATTTTACAGTTTTAGTTATATCTGAATTTCCTTCAGCTTTTCTTTAAAAGTTTCAATAGTCCCTCCCAGTGATTCGTATGATTTTCCGCCGGCAGCATTAATNTGCCCTCCTCCATTGAAATAACTTCTTGAGAATTGATTCACATCNACATCATCCTTACTTCTGAATGATATTTTAATAAAGTCCTCATAAAGGTCTTCCATGAAAAACGCGGACATCTTCACCCCTACAATACTCAGTCCGTAATTAACGAAACCTTCGGTATCTCCTTTCTGGAAACCATATTCCTGCAGCTCTTTTCGGGTAAGATATAAAACAGCAACACTTCCGTCATGAACCACCTCTATTCTGCCCAAGATCAAAGACAGCAACTGAAGTCTGGAAACCGTATTGGTATCCCATGTATTGGAAGTGATCATGGAAGGATCAGCTCCTTTTTCAATCAGATTAGCAATAATTCTGTGTGTCGTTGCACTTGTAGAACGGAAACGGAAACCTCCGGTGTCCGTCATGATACCGGTATAAAGACATTCTGCAATATCCTTATTGACAAGATTTTCATCATCCATCGCTTCAATAAAATGATAGATCATCTGTGAAGTTGCAGGAATCACCGTATCTGAATAGACATAATCAAAAGCTTCCGGCTGTTGGTGATGGTCTATAAGAATTTTTTTTCCTGCAGCTCTCACCAGCCATTCTCCCAAAAGTCCTATTCTAGACGGAGAATTAAAATCTAAACAAAAAATAACATCAGCTTCCTGAATCATATCAAAAGCTACCTTTCTTTTATATTCTCCAATGATGTTNTTTTTAGCTTCCGGCATCCATTTNAGAAATTTAGGAAAATCNTTAGGAACGATNACTTCTGCATGGATTCCTTTTNCCCTCANATAATGTTTCAACCCCAAACTTGAACCAATTGCATCTCCATCCGGATTATAGTGCGTTAAAATAACGATTTTGTTTTCTGGAATAAGGAGGGTATTAATTTCTAAAAGTTCCGCAGGTGTAAACATCATTATGTTTTTTTTGTTTAAATTTGANGCTTCAAAGATAGACTTTTTAAATAAATATTAAGTGTATTTTTAAGGATTAAGGATTTCCTTTTAGCAGTGGACTTTTGCATTATGTCAAAAAAAAACATTCAGAAGATTTTTAAAAAAAACTATTGAAAGTTTGCAACTTCTAAAAAAAACCATATCTTTGCAACCTGAAAAATAAAATAGTAATTACGATTTAAATATAATAGTAATGAGTAAAAGAACATTCCAGCCATCAGAAAGAAAGAGAAGAAACAAACACGGTTTCAGAGAAAGAATGTCTACGCCAAATGGAAGAAGAGTTTTGGCTGCGAGAAGAGCTAAAGGCAGAAAGAGATTAACTGTAAGTGCTGCACGCGCTAAGAGATAATTTCTTGAATTATCATATACAAATTATGCTTGGAAAAGAAGTTTTTCAGGCATTTTTTGTTGTTAAAATTTACTAAAATTTAGGTTTCTTACCTTCTTTTTTCTATTTTTAAAATCTGAATTTATTTTTTTAGAAATAGCATTTAAAACCGAATTATGCCACATACGAATATCTCCGGAGACAATATCATAAGTTTACAGCACGCAAAAATTGCTCAAAAAAACTTCACTGTTCTTTCTGACGTTAACCTTAACATCAAAAGAGGTAGATTCTGCTACCTTATCGGAAAGACAGGTTCCGGAAAAAGTTCACTTTTAAAGACATTATATGGACATATCCCATTGGCTGCAGGAAATGGAGATGTAGTAGGTTTTGACCTTGCAAAACTAAGAACGTCAGACATTCCCAACCTGAGAAGAAAACTGGGAATTGTTTTCCAGGATTTCCAATTACTTTCGGACAGAACGGTAGAGAAAAACCTAAAATTCGTCCTTGAAGCTACAGGATGGAGCGATAAGGCAAAAATGGATGAACGCATCAATGAGGTTCTTGAAAGCGTGAACATGAAAAGCAAAAAACACAAAATGCCTCATGAACTTTCAGGAGGAGAACAACAGCGTGTTGCGATTGCAAGAGCTTTGCTAAATCATCCGGATCTTATTTTAGCAGATGAGCCTACCGGAAATCTGGACCCTGAAACTTCCAATGAAATCATGACATTATTGAAGCATGTAGCTAAAGAAAACGGTGCTGCTGTAGTGATGGCAACCCATGATTATCACATGATCCAAAACTTCCCTGGAGAAGCGATTAGATGTGAGGACGGAAAAGTTTCGGTACTGGAAACTTCGGAACTTTTCGAATAATCATTGATTGAAAACATGAAACTCCTTGGTGAGTTCAAGATACTGGTCCGAGTATTTTCTCGGACTTTTTTCTATGACAAAATCAAGAACCTCACAAGCTTTTTCAATACATGAAAATTCTAAAATTAGCCTTTTTACTTTCGAATGCTCAATCCCCTGAATATTTACCTGGCGATTTAAAAACAAATGGTTTTCACGGGCGATTTCAATAAAATCATTACCCGCCTCAACAGGAATAATAGCTGAAAGCATTCCTTTTTCAGAAAGGAGCTTAGAAGATTTAGCGATCAATTGACTGAAATTAAGCTCAACGGTTTGACGTGCTATTTTATCTTTGTCCGATCCTGATTCTTCAAAATAAGGNGGATTAGAAACAATCAAATCGAATTTTTCTTCGGTTTCAAAAGTTTTAAAATCCTGAAGGGTATTTTTCAGTCGTGAATGGAAAGCAGAGTTTTCAAAATTGATTTTAGTAAGTTCTACCGCCTCCTGATTAATATCGATTCCTAAAAATTCGCCATAAGGATTTCTTTGTGCCAACATTAAGGAGATAAGACCTGTTCCCGTTCCGATTTCCAGAACTTTGGAAGCTTGATCCACTGTTGCCAAAGAACCCAAAAGAACGCCATCCGTTCCTACACGGAAGACGTTTTTAGATTGCCGGATTTCGAATTGTTTAAATTTAAAAGATTTCACTATAAATTAGTAGGCAATGTAATGGTGAACGTAGAACCTTTTCCTTCTTCAGATTTTACGATTATTTCTCCTTTATAATCTTCTACCATTTTTCTCACCATGGCAAGTCCTAGTCCCATCCCACTGCTTTTAGAGGTAAAATTAGGCTCAAAAAATTCTTTCATACATATTTTCAGGGATTCCTATTCCATTATCCTGAACGGAGATCATCACTCTTCTTTGGTGTTGCTCCACATCTACATTAATAATCAGTTTTCTTTCGTCACTTTGCGCCTGTTTGGCGTTGGTTACAAGATTGGTTATGATCCTGGAAAGGTAGATCCTGTCCATATTGATCATAATATTATTTTTATTGGTATGAAGGAAAATGCTGTCATCATTAAAAACNCGAAGAATATCTTCAACTTCGGCATTAAGATTAATGACTTCATTATTTTTTTCCGGGAGCTTGGCAAATTCCGAGAACGCAGAAGCAACGGTAGCGATCAGATCGATTTGGTCTACCACTGTTTTACTCATCTGCTGCACTTTTTCCCTAATATTTGGATCTTCAGGATNAAATTTTCTTTCAAAATTCTGAATGGTAAGCTTCATCGGAGTAAGCGGNTTCTTCACTTCATGCGCCACCTGTTTTGCCATTTCCCTCCATGCTTCTTCNGAAGCTTTAAAACGGAGCCTTTCTTTCTGATCCTGTATTTGGAGAATCATNCTGTTGTAAGCTCTCGCCAATGCATTCAGCTCATCGTTTTTATAATACTTGATAGGACGCAGCTCATTTTCAAATAAGGTTATACGTGTGATCATATCTGAGAACTTGGTGATCGTTTTAGCCAAATTATTGGAAGTGATCCAGCTTATCCAGATACTGAACAAAATAAGGAAAACATCAACTAAAAGAATGTATTTGACATACTTATGAAGAACATCAAAATAAGCAGACTCATCATGATACAACGGAATATAGATGATCCCGATAGGTTCCAGTGCATTATTCCTTAAGATCATATAAGATGAAGTCCGGGCAGCTTCTTTAACCTTATCATATCCTTTTATATCTACTCGGGCATCTGTTGCAAGTAATTTATTTACAATATTAATAGGTACTTTTTTCTGCTCGATCAGGCTTTCCTCTTTATTGGACATCAGATAATTCCCGTTCAGGTCATAAATGATAATATCATGCCTGTTGATATCTGCGATCTCATAGATCTTATTCTCCAAAACCTTAGGAAGATCTTCCGTCCCAATAAGTGACCGGCTTACTGCATAATCCAAAAACCTCATTACCGCATTGGTTTTCTCCTGCATATCTATTTTACTTTGTTCTATGGAATTATTCCTTAAAACAAAATAAGGCACCAATGAAGAAGCGGCAACACTTAAAAGGCACACGAGGAGGAATCCGAAGAACACACGATTCCTTAAACTATATCCTTTGTATTTATTCAATGATATTTTGTTTTTTTATTAGTCTAGCAATATACTTACCAATAATGTCAAATTCCAGATTAACTTTATCTCCTACCTTCAAAAATTGCATATTGGTAAATTCCCAGGTATAAGGAATGATAGCAACAGAAAACTGAGAATCTTCACTGTTTGCTACCGTTAGACTAATTCCATTAACTGTAATTGAGCCTTGCGGAACTGTCACAAAATTTCCATCGGCTTCATATTTAATGGTGATATAATAACTCCCGTCTTTATTTTCAATTCCAACAACTTCTCCTGTTTTGTCCACATGTCCCTGAACAATATGACCGTCAAGCCTGCCGTCCATTTTCATACAACGTTCAAGGTTTACAACGGTTCCTGTTTCCCATTTTCCAAGATTGGTTTTTTCCAGAGTTTCGTTGATGGCNGTAACTACATACTGATCATCTTTGATCTCCACAACCGTTAAACAACATCCGTTATGAGCCAGACTTTGATCTATTTTTAACTCCTGGGTAAAGGGACAGGTTAATGTAAAATCGATATTACTTCCGTTTTCTTCTATCCTCTCAACAACACCAACTGCTTCAATAATTCCTGTGAACATATTATTTTTGCTAAATTTGTAAAATTCTAATTTTCAAAGATAATCAAAATAGTAGCCCAAAACACCATAAAGTACGAGTAGGAATTTCAATAGGTGATTTCAACGGCATAGGTCCGGAAATCATCATGAAGTCTCTGAAAGACAAAACCATTACCGATTTTTTTACTCCAGTAATTTTTGGTTCGGGAAAACTCTTCACCTATCAGAAAAACATCTTCAAACTTAATTTGAATTTCAACTATATCAATGAAGCTTCTCAGGCTCAGGGCGGAAAGCTTAATATGGTGAATATTGTAAAAGACAATGTGAATGTAGA
>Ga0065721_10006506_pt1 | contig 11923 bp, 12 predicted proteins | sample Mesricmetagenome_FD_59108 | JGI IMG/M metagenome (GOLD analysis project Ga0065721, IMG submission 59108) | Mesophilic microbial community from rice straw/compost enrichment Sample: eDNA_1 v2 (version 2) | ecosystem: Engineered > Solid waste > Grass > Composting > Bioreactor | place: USA: Davis... | reverse complement strand
TTCCCACATGCCCAAAGCCTGCCGCCCGGTCACCACCTGGGTATAGACCATGGACTTGCCGGCATTCTCCCCTTTGTCGATGGTCACGTCGGCCCGGTCGAGATAGCTGACCATCCAGACCACCGCGTCTTCCAGAGCATTGTCGGCCGGGATGGCCACCTTGAGCATGTCGCCGTCGCGGGAAATCTCCACCGCCAGGGGCAGGCTTGCACCGGCCAAGGCACTATGCACTTCGTTGCGGCGCGAGCCGACGACGCCCTTGGCGCCATTGACCACCATTTGTGGCGTATAGATGCGCGACGAACCCCAGCTTTTGGCATAGGCGCGCTGGCGATCGGAATAATCCTCGTCGCCGAATGTGTCTTCCCAGCCCGCATAGTCCCAGTAGTCGACGTGATAGGCCAAGGCCACGACATCGCCTTCCTCGGCAAGGCCGGTCAGCAGAGCATCGGCCGGCGGGCACTGGGCACAGCCCTGGCTGGTGAACAATTCCACCACGGCCTTGGGCCGGGCGCGCATGCTTTCAGCACCAGCCGGAGCGGCCAGTGCGGCGAGCGTGACAATGCCAAGAGCGGCGCCAAAGATAGGTCTGAGCGTCATGGGCAAGGTTGTAAGCCGGCCTGACGGAGCCCCGCCAGTCAAAAAGGGGTGAGAGATGTCTTTTGCCGTCCGACTGCGCGATATTTATCTTTGGTTAACCAATAGGGGCAATGCTGGACGCGTTCTGAGCAGGACCTGGGGGCTCAGAAAGTGATATGACATGCAGGACTTCAATCCCGATATCTCGGTCGCTGAGGCCTTGGTGGGATTACCGGTCGCCGACGTCGAACTGAGCCTGATTCTCTCGACGCTGCGACAAACCAACGGCAACCGCACCCATGCCGCCGCCATGCTGGGGATATCGATCCGGACCTTGCGCAACAAGCTCAAGGACTATTCCGAGCGCGGCTTCGACATTCCCTGAAAGGGAATGACAGCAAAGAAAAAGGCCCCGCTTGCGGGGCCTTTTGCATTTCGATCCAGGCGTTTCGTGGCAGTGGTTTTGCGGTTCGGAAACGCGACAACAAGGATTGGGGCGGTTACGCGGCCACGAGGCTGCGCAGCACGTAATGCAGGATGCCGCCATTCTTGAAATAGTCGAGTTCGTTGGCCGTATCGATGCGGCAGCGGGTCTCGACATCGAGCACTTCGCCATTGGCGCGGGTGATCTTCACATTGACCATGGCGCGCGGCACGATCTTTTCGACATCGCCGATATCCACGGTCTCGGTGCCATCGAGCCCCAGCGTCTGCCAGCTCTCGCCATCCTTGAACTGCAGCGGGATGACGCCCATGCCGACCAGGTTGGAACGATGGATGCGCTCGAAGGACTGGGCGATCACGGCGCGCACGCCGAGCAGGTTGGTGCCCTTGGCGGCCCAGTCTCGCGAAGAGCCGGTGCCATATTCCTTGCCGGCAAAGACCACCAGCGGCGTGCCGGCGGCCTGGTAGGCCATGGCGGCGTCGTAGATCGCCATCTGCGAACCGTCGGGACCCTTGGTATAGCCGCCTTCGACGCCCGGCAGCATCTGGTTCTTGATGCGGATATTGGCGAAGGTGCCGCGCATCATGACTTCATGGTTGCCGCGGCGGGCGCCATAGGAGTTGAAATCCCGGGGCGCGACCTGGCGTTCTTCGAGATACTTGCCAGCCGGCGTGCTCGCCTTGAACGAACCGGCCGGGGAAATATGGTCGGTGGTGATCGAATCGAGGAACAGGGCCAGCACCTTGGCCTTTTCGATATCGGTGACCGGCTTGGGCTGCATGGTCAGCCCCTCGAAATAGGGCGGGTTCTGCACATAGGTCGAGGACGAGTTCCACTTGTAGGTCTCGCCGCCATCGACGGTGATGCCCTGCCAGTTCTTGTCACCCTTGAAGACATCCGAATAGCGGCCCTGGAACATTTCCTTGGTGACGTGCTTGCGCACGATTTCCGCCACTTCGTGGTTCGACGGCCAGATATCCTTGAGATAGACCGGCTTGCCATCCTTGGAGGTACCGAGCGGCTCCTTGGTGATGTCGATATTCATCGAACCGGCCAGGGCATAGGCCACGACCAGCGGCGGGGAGGCGAGGAAGTTCGCCTTCACATCCGGATTCACGCGGCCTTCGAAATTGCGGTTACCCGACAGAACCGAGGCAGCGACCAGGTCACCCGACTGCACGGCCTTGGAGATTTCGGTCGGCAGCGGGCCCGAATTGCCGATGCAGGTGGTGCAGCCATAGCCGACCAGGTTGAAGCCGATCGCGTCCAGATCATCCTGCAACCCGGCCGAGGTCAGGTAGTCGGTGACCACCTGCGAGCCGGGGGCCAATGAGGTCTTGACCCAGGGCTTGCTGTCGAGGCCAAGGGCCCGCGCCTTGCGGGCGACGAGGCCCGCCGCGACCAGCACCGACGGATTGGACGTATTGGTGCAGGAGGTGATGGCGGCAATCACCACGTCGCCATGGCCGATGGTGTAGTCGGTGCCTTCGACCTGGACCTTGGGATTGTCGGTCTTGCCGAATTCCTTGGGCAGGGCCGCAGCAAATGCCTGCTTGGCATTGTCGAGCGCGATACGATCCTGCGGGCGCTTGGGGCCCGAGATCGAGGGCACGACGGTGGTGAGATCGAGTTCGAGCGTCGAGGTGAAGACCGGATCGGGCGAATTGGTCTCGCGGAACATGCCCTGGGCCTTGGAATAGGCTTCCACCAGCGCCACGCGCTGCGGATCGCGGCCAGACGTGGTCAGATACTTGAGCGTATCGGCATCGACGGGGAAATAGCCGCAGGTGGCGCCATATTCGGGGGCCATATTGGCGATGGTCGCCTGGTCTTCGAGACTGAGGTAATCGAGGCCCGGCCCGTAGAATTCCACGAACTTGCCGACCACACCCTTCTTGCGAAGCATCTCAGTGACGGTCAGCACCAGGTCGGTGGCGGTGATGCCTTCATTGATCTTGCCGATCAGCTTGAAGCCCACGACTTCGGGGATCAGCATGGTGATCGGCTGGCCCAGCATGGCCGCCTCGGCCTCGATGCCGCCCACGCCCCAGCCCAGCACGGCCAGGCCATTGACCATGGTCGTATGCGAGTCGGTGCCGACGAGGGTGTCGGGATAGGCGACGGTCTCGCCATTCTCCTCGCGGGTCCACACGGTCTGGGCGAGATATTCCAGGTTCACCTGGTGGCAGATGCCGGTGCCCGGCGGCACGACGCGGAAATTGTCGAAGGCCGACTGGCCCCAGCGCAGGAATTCGTAGCGCTCGCCATTGCGCTCATATTCGAGCTCGACATTCTGCTCGAAAGCCAGGGGCGTGCCGAAGGAGTCCACCATCACCGAATGGTCGATGACCAGGTCCACCGGCACCAGCGGGTTGATTTTCTGCGGATCGGCGCCGAGCTTGGCCGTGGCGTCGCGCATCGCGGCCAGGTCCACCACGGCGGGTACGCCGGTAAAGTCCTGCATCAGCACGCGGGCCGGGCGGTAGGAGATTTCATGTTCACTGGTACGAGAAACGAGCCAGGTGGCCACCGCCTCGATATCGGCCTTGGTGACCGTGCGGTTGTCTTCGAAGCGCAGCAGGTTTTCCAGCACCACCTTCATCGAATGGGGCAGCCTGGAGACGCCCTTGAGACCATTCTCCTCAGCCTTTTCGATGGAATAATAGGTGTAGGTCTTGCCGCCGACCGTGAGGGTCGATTTCGACTTGAAGCTGTTTACCGAGGTCATGGTTTCCGCCCTAATCTTAATTCGGTTGCGGCAGGCGCGCCGGCCCGGACGCAACCGCCCGAAAACCGCTCAACAGCGCTGCCTTTCCTGGAATGACTCCAATCTATAAGGGCTTATAGAGAATTGCGATTGGGCTTGCCAGCCTGACCTTAGGTTCAATACGAGAAGGGGTCATGACCAACAGGCAAGTCTTCGCCCCGCTGAGCCTCGTCGCCACCGGCCTCGTTTGCGGGCGCGGCGGCATGGCCTTGACGCGGGCATTGGACTTTTCGGTCACGTCGGGACAGTGCCTTTTGCTGCGCGGTCCCAACGGCACGGGCAAGACAACCCTGCTGCTGACCCTGGCCGGCATTGTCGCCCCGCTCGAGGGCACGCAGGCGCTCGAGGGCACCGATGCAGAAGCCGGCCCCCAGTTTCACTATTGCGGCCACCGCAACGCGATCAAGCCGCGCCTGACGGTAGCGGAAAATCTCGGTTTCTGGGCGGCGGTCAATGGCGCAACGGGCCTGCCCATCGCGGCCGCCCTTGAACAGGTCGGGCTGGACCGGCTGGGCGATCTCGATGCCGGCTATCTCTCGGCGGGCCAATCGCGCCGGCTGGCTCTGGCGCGTCTCCTGGTAAGCCTGCGCCCGCTCTGGCTGCTGGACGAGCCCACCGCGGCGCTCGATAGCGAAGGCCAGGATCTGGTGACGCGCCTGATCGACGCGCATCTGGACATGGGTGGCCTTGCCATCGCGGCCACGCATGACCCGATCACCCTGCCCGACCCGTCCCGCATGGAAACCATGGTGCTGGGGGCCAGAAATTCTGGAGGGCCACCATGATCGCCTTCCGCGCCATGGTGGCCCGCGAATTGCGCCTTGCTTTGCGTGGCGGCGGCGATGTGCTGACGCTGGTGCTGTTCTTTGTCATCGTCGGCGCCATCGTACCCTTCGCCGTGGGCCCCGATCGGGCGCTGCTGGCGCGTATCGCGCCGGGCATGGTCTGGATCGCGGCCTTCCTCGCCATGCTGCTCGGGCTCGACCGGCTGTTCCGGCCCGATCACGAGGATGGCTCGCTGATCCTGCTGCGCCAGGCCGATCTGCCGCTCAGCGCCGTGGTTGCCGCAAAATTGATTGCCCACTGGCTGGTCGCCGCCCTGCCGCTGATCGTCGCCTCGCCCTTCCTCGCCATGCTGCTGGCCATGGACGAGCCGACCTTCTGGCGCATGCTGGTTTCCCTCCTGGTCGGCACCCCCGCTTTGGCCGCCTTCGGCGCCGTGGGAGCCGCGGTAACCGTGGCGATCCGGCGCGGCGGGCTGATCGCTCCCATCCTCATCGCACCGCTCTCGATTCCCGTCCTGATCTTCGGCACCGGCAGCATCACGGCCAGCCAGTCGGGCGCCGCCATGCTGTTTCTTGCGGCATTGAGCCTCATGGCCGTGGCGCTGGCTCCCTTTGCCGCCGCCCTTGCGATAAGCTCGGCCGAGGACTAGAGCGAGCCCATGAGCGTAGACACGACACCCAAGCAGAGCTGGTGGAACCGGATCGCCCATCCGGGGCAATTCGTGGCCTGGACCGCGCCCCTGCTCTGGCCGCTGACCATTCTGACCGCACTTTTCTTCGTGCTGGGCCTGTGGTTCGCCTTCTTCAATTCGCCCGAGGACTACCAGATGGGCGATACCGTGCGCATCATGTATGTCCACGTGCCCAATGCCTGGCTGAGCCAGTTCGTCTATGGCGTTATGACCGTTTCCGCGCTGGGCACCCTGGTCTGGCGCCACCCCATGGCCGATGTGTCGATGAAGGCGGCGGCGCCGCTGGGCGCTCTCTTCACCGCCCTTGCCCTCTTCACCGGCGCCCTTTGGGGCCGCCCCACCTGGGGCACGTTCTGGGAATGGGACGGGCGCATGACCTCGACCCTAGTCCTGCTCTTCATCTATCTGGGCATCGTCGCCCTGTGGCGCGCCTTCGACGATCAGTTGCGCGCCGCCCGCGTCATCGCCGTCTTCACGCTGGTGGGCGCGGTCAATATCCCGATCATCAAATTCTCGGTCGATTGGTGGAGCACCCTGCACCAGCCGGCCAGTGTGTTCCGTGCCGACGGCCCGACCATGCCCGGCTCGATCCTCACCCCGCTTTTCGTGATGTTCTTCGCGTTTACCTTCCTGTTCATCACGCTGCAGCTCAAGGCCATGCATACCGAGGTCAGGCGCCGGCGGGTAATGACCCTGCAGCGCAAGGCAGCGCAGGGAGGGGCGGCATGATCGATCTCGGACCCCACGCCGCTTTCATCGTCTGGGCCTATATGGGCGTCGCCATTGGCGTGGCCGCACTGATCGGCTGGACGCTCTACGATGCCCGCGCAACCGCGAAAAAACTCGCGGCGCTGGAAACGCGCCGCCCCTGATGCGCTACCTGCTTTTCGCCCTGCCGCTGATTGCTCTGGTCGCCCTTGTGGCGGTGTTCGCCACGTCCATCGATCGCGATCCGGGCCTGGTGCGTTCCGTGCTGATCGACAAGCCCGCGCCCGCCTTCGCCATGCAGGAAGTGCCCGAACTGGGCGTGCCCGGCTTCGATACGGAGAGCCTCAAGGGCGACGTCACCGTGGTCAATGTCTTTGCAAGCTGGTGCATTCCCTGCCGCGACGAGCATCCGCTGCTGGTGGCGCTCAAGGAGATGACCGGCGTGCGCCTGTTCGGCATCAACCAGGCTGACGCGCCGGAAAATGCCCGCGCCTTCCTCGCCGAACTGGGCAATCCCTATGACGCGGTCGGTGCCGACCGCGACCGCCGGGTCTCGATCGACTGGGGCGTCTATGGCGTGCCGGAAACTTTCGTGGTCGATGCCCGGGGCATCATCACCTTCAAGCATGTCGGCCCGCTGACGCCGCAGGCCATCGAAACCGAATTGCTGCCGGCCATCGAAAAGGCGCGTGGCTGACCTCGTTCAGATTATATTCAGCCTGAGCAGCGCATTGTCCGGGCGCGACCTGTTGCGAAAGCGTTTCATGCTGTCTGTTGTTTTGCGTTTTATCCGTGACGAAGCCGGGATTACCCCGGTGGAATATGGCCTGATCGCCGCCATCCTCATCGTCGCCATGACGGTCGCCGTTTCCGCCGCCGGCTTCAGCCTCGCCGATATCGTCGGCTGAAACTAGAAGTCGCTGGTGAGCCCCTTGATTTCCCAATCGCCATAGCGGCCGGGTTCGAGCCCGCCGCGGCCGCCCTGCTCCTTGGGCGCAAAGGCTCCCTTCGCATCGATTTCCGCCCGGCGCGCCTTGGCTTCCGCCAATGCGCGCTTGGCCGCTTCGCTCAGGGGTGGGCGGGGCGCTTCTTCGGCAGTGTCTTGGTCGCTCATCGTCATATCCGGATTACGATTTGGTCATGCCGCTTGCATGGAACCCATAGCTACACAACATAATTGCTTGAGAATTCGAACCCAAGGTCTGCCCTGATGTTCAATGCGTTTCGCACCACTGTCCTGCTGGCCGCGCTGACGGCCTTGTTCATGGTCGTGGGCTATTTCATCGGCGGCACCGGCGGCATGATGATCGCCTTCGGCTTCGCGTTGGTGACCAATCTCTTCGGCTACTGGAATTCCGACAAGCTGGTCCTGCGCATGCAGAATGCCGTGCCGGTGGAACGCTCCCGCGTGCCCGAACTCTATGACATGGTCGACATTCTCTCGCGCAAGGCCGGCATTCCGACGCCCGCGGTCTATGTCATCCAGTCCGACCAGCCCAATGCCTTTGCCACCGGCCGCAACCCGCAGAATGCCGCCGTGGCAGTGTCTGCCGGCCTGCTGCGCCATCTCGAAACGCGCGAAGTCGCGGCGGTCATTGCGCACGAGCTGGCCCATATCCGCAGCCGCGACACACTCACCATGACCATCACCGCCACCTTTGCCGGCGCCATCTCCGCCCTGGCCCAGTTCGGCCTGTTCTTTGGCGGCGGCAATAATCGCGACAATCCCCTGGGCGGCATCGGCGCACTGCTGATGGTCTTCCTCGCCCCGCTGGCCGCGATGATGGTGCAGATGGCCGTGAGCCGCACTCGCGAATATGAGGCCGACCGCGACGGCGCCGAGATTTCCGGCGACCCGCTGGCTCTGGCTTCTGCGCTGCACAAGATCGCCAGTCTCGCCGGTCGGCAGGTCAATATCGCGGCCGAGCGCAACCCGGCCATGGCGCATATGTATATCATCAACCCCCTTTCCGGGCAGCGCATGGACAACCTCTTTGCCACCCACCCCGATACCGGCAACCGCATCGAAGCCCTGCGCAGGCTTGCAGCGGAGATGGCAGTGGACGATAAGGGCCGCAGGCCTCAGCCCCGCACCGCTCCGGTTTCGACCGGCCGCGACATTGGCGGCGGCTGGCGCGTGCCGACCGTCGGACGGACCGACGAGGATGGCGGACAACGCGGTCCCTGGGGATAAGAAGAAGCGTGAAAGCAAAGAGTGAACCGGCGGGGCTCAGGCTCCGCCTCGTTGCCGCGCAGCGGTTGAAGGATGTTCTGGCGGGCAGCAATTTCGCGCCCCTGACAGCGACCGAACTGGCGGACGGGCGCGACCGCGCCCTCGCCAACCGGCTCATCACGACTGCGCTGCGCCGACAGGGCCAGCTCAATTTCATCATCCATGCCCTGCTCGACAAGGGCATGCCGGCTAAATCCGGCACATTCGAAGCCGTGCTGCGCCTGAGCCTGGCACAATTGGTCTTTCTGCCCGATCTCGGCGCCCACAGCGCACTGTTCCTCGCCGTCGAAGCCACGAAGCGCGACCCCAAGGCGCGCCATCTCTCCGGCCTCATGAATGCCGTGCTGCGCAGTGCCCAGGCCAACTCAGCCAAATTCGGCATGCTCAGCGACGACCTGCTCATCCCCGACACCTTCGGTGACACCTGGCTCGAGGCCTATGGCGAAGAGGCCATCGACGCCTTTTCAACCGCGCTGCTGGCCGGGGCCCCACTCGACCTGACCCTCAAGAGCGATGATGCCGATCTGATCGACGCCCTGGGCGCCGAAAGGCTCATGGCCGACTCCGTGCGCATCGACCAGCGCGACCGGCCGNTCGAGGCCCTGCCCGGCTTTGCCGATGGCCAATGGTGGGTGCAGGANGCCGCTTCNGCCATTCCNGCCCGCCTGCTCGGAGCCAGAGCCGGCGGCCGTGTGCTGGACCTCTGCGCCGCGCCCGGCGGCAAGACGGCCCAGCTCATCAAGGCCGGCTATCAGGTGACGGCGCTCGATAGCGACGCCACGCGCATGGAACGCCTGAAGCAGAATCTCGTCCGCCTCGACTACACGGCCGAAACCGTGGTGGCCGATGCCGGCAATTACGCCCCCGCTTCCTCTTATGACGGCGTGCTGCTCGATGCGCCCTGCTCGGCCACCGGCACGTTCCGCCGCCATCCCGAAGTGATCTGGCACCGCTCGGCCGGCGATGTTGCCGGAAGGGTACGCCTGCAGCGTGCCCTGCTGGCTAATGCCTTCCGCTGCCTTGATGCTGCCGGTGTGCTCGTCTATTGCGTCTGCTCACTGGAGCCCGCCGAAGGCGAACACCAGGTCGATTGGGCGCTGGACGCACTGCCGGGTCTCGAACTCTGGCCGGTAGCACCGGCCGAACTGCCGGGGCTGGAAAATGCCGTGACCGCACGCGGTCTGGTGCGCACCCATCCCGGCATGGCGCCGGGCGGGCATGAAGGCGGGATGGACGGATTCTTCGTGGCGCGCTTTCGCCGCCGCTGAAAAAACAAACTGATGGCGTCGTTGGGGAAGGACGCCGAACAGGGAATGGGTCGTTGACGGGCAGGAAAGAGCCAACGCTGATTGCAGGCGTGCGGCAGGAGTGGATGCGCTGATGGCGCCACCGCTTCTGCATGCGCTGCGGCGCGTCGCCTTCGGCTTTGCCGATATGGTCGTGACGCTACCCATCCTGCGCTGGACCTGGCGCGGGCTGGCCGACGACGCCTTTGCCGGCGACCTGCCCGAATTCCGCCCCGCCGACCGCGACGCAGTGCGCGACATGATGGCCGGCCGCTACCTGCTGGCCAGCAAGCTCATCGAAACCGGTGGCGCTTCGCCCTTCAGCCTCGATGTCGACCATCTCGACTGGTGGCTCAACCTGCACGGCTTTTCCTGGCTCAGGCATTTCCGCGATGTGCGCGATCCCGGCGAAAAGCGCTTTGCCCGCATGCTGGTGCTCGACTGGATCGGGCGCGAGGGCCAGTTCCAGCACGACACCTGGGATCCGGCGCTGACCGCCCAGCGCGTGCTCAACTGGCTGCGCCACCTGCCCCTGCTGCTCGACGGCGCCACGGCGCCCGAGGCGCGCACGGTGCAGCGTGTATTGGGTGCGCAGATCCAGAGCCTCAAGGTGCGCGGCCCCCTGGCCGGTAATCCGGCCGATGCGCTCTTTGCCGCCATCGCCCTGCTGGCCGCCGAATATTGCGAGCAGGACGACAAGACCGACGTGCCGCGCCGGGTGGAATTGCTCAATGCCTTGCTGGCCAACCAGCTCGATGCCGATGGCATGCACAAGTCGCGCAATCCGCGCCTGCAAATGCAGCTTCTGGTCGAGCTGGTCAGTATCCGCCGCATCGCTGCCGGCGTGAAATCAGAGGCCGGGAACGAGCTGGGCGCCCAGATCGACCGCATGCATGAAAGCCTCGACGCGCTGACCCTGTCGAGCGGCGAGCCGGCCTATTTCAACGGCTGCGGCCACCTGCCCCATGACGTGCTGATCGCCATACAGGCCAATGGCCCCAACCGCCGCCAGCGCTCTATGCTGCTGGGCGGCTACGGCATTTTGCGCGATGGCGATGCCGTGGTCATCGCCGATTCCGGCCTGGTGCCCGAGCCGGGCCTGGCGGGTGACATCCATGCCAGCGCCCTGGCCTTCGAATTCTCCCATGGCAGTGAGTTGATCCTGGGCTCCTGCGGACCCGCACCATCGGACCTGCCCGACAGCAAGGCCTTGTTCCGCCAGGGGGTGGCCCATTCCGGCCCCACCATCGATGCCGAGGACGCCAGCGGCGGCAAGCCGAGCATAGAGCTCGACCCGGCCGATCACCTGCTGACATTGGGTACCGATGCCTATGCAAAATCGTTCGGCGTACAGCTCGAACGACGCCTGACGCTGCTGTCCGGCGGCACGACCCTGGTCGGGCAGGACCGCATGATCGGCTCCGGCACGCCCTCCGGCCTGCTGGCCGTTCGCTTCCATCTCGCGCCCGGCGTCATGGTGCGTCGCAATCGCGGCGAAGGCATCGTCCGTCTGGTCCTGCCCAACGGCGCGGTCTGGAGCTTCCTCTGGGAAGGCGCTCATTTCCGCGAAGAGGAAAGCGTGCGCCAATCGGCATATCTCGGCTTCCACAAGACGCGGCAGCTCGTGCTGGAAGCCGATGTCGCCGCCGATGCGGAAGTGGCGTGGATATTCACGCTGGAACAGAGCTGATTATTCTTGCATGGCGTCATTCCCGCCAAAGCGGGAATCCACCTTTCAGCGCACACAAGGGAGATCCCCGCTTTCGCGGGGATGACGCGGCGGAAACTTCGTGCTAGCGAGCGCGCAAATCACATTACAGGGCGACACATCCTCATGAGCAAGACGGTCAAGGTCGGGCGGGCACTGCTTTCGGTATTCGACAAGTCCGGCATGGCCGACTTTGCCCGAGGTCTGAGCGCCGCCGGCGTGGAACTGGTCTCCACCGGCGGCACCCACAAGCTGATCCGTGATGCCGGCCTGCCGGTGCGCGAGATCGCCGACCTCACCGGCTTCCCCGAAATGATGGATGGCCGCGTCAAGACCCTCCACCCCAAGGTGCATGGGGGCCTGCTGGCCGTTCGGGACAAGGCGGATCACGCTGCTTCCATGGCCGAGCACGACATCGGCGCCATCGACCTCGTCGCAGTCAACCTCTATCCCTTCGAGAAGACCGTCGCCTCGGGTGCGTCCTATGACGACATCATTGAGAATATCGACATCGGCGGCCCGGCCATGGTTCGCTCGGCCGCCAAGAACCATGCCTATGTGACCGTCGTGGTGGACCCCTCCGATTATCCCGAAATCCTGGCCTCGATCAGCGAAACCGGCGGCGTACCCTACGAACTGCGCCAGAAGCTGGCGGCCAAGGCCTATGCCCGCACCGCCGCCTATGACAGCGCCATTTCCACCTGGTTCGCCAAGGCGATC
>Ga0065721_10005717_pt1 | contig 11923 bp, 9 predicted proteins | sample Mesricmetagenome_FD_59108 | JGI IMG/M metagenome (GOLD analysis project Ga0065721, IMG submission 59108) | Mesophilic microbial community from rice straw/compost enrichment Sample: eDNA_1 v2 (version 2) | ecosystem: Engineered > Solid waste > Grass > Composting > Bioreactor | place: USA: Davis... | reverse complement strand
CGCGCCCGACTGGCGCGCCGCCGACCCGCCACGCGACGCGGCGGCGCTGGACGACCCGCCGGCGGGGGTCCGGGCCTTCTGGGCGGCCTTCACGCGCTCCTCGCGGCGCTTGCGGGCGCGGCGAAGCTCCTTGGCACGTACTCGCATATTCTTGTACTTCTCCTTATAGGAACGTCGAGCGACGTTTCGCGATTGTTATTGTACCGCGGCCCTCACTACCGCCGCGAAGTCTGCCGCCTTCAGGCTGGCGCCGCCGATGAGGCCGCCGTTGATGTTCGGCTTCGCCAGCAGCTCCGCCGCGTTATCCGGCTTCATCGAGCCGCCGTACTGCACCACGAAGCTCTCCGCGGTTGCCGCATCGTACAGCTCTGCCACCACGGCGCGCACTACGCCGCACACCCGGTCCGCCTCTTCCGGCGCGCACGTCTTGCCGGTCCCGATCGCCCAGACCGGCTCGTAGGCAAAGACCACCTTCGCCATCTGCTCCGCGGAGATACCCGCCAGAGCGCCCTTCACCTGAGCGCGCACCACCTCGTCCGTCTGCCCGGCCTCGCGCTCCTCCAGCGTTTCCCCGCCGCAGATGATGGGGGATAGGCCCGCCTCCAGCGCCGCTTTCGCCTTGCGGTTCACCGTGGCGTCCGTTTCGCCGAAGTGGCGCAGAATCTCCTCGTCAAAGTCCGGCTCCGGAACGCCGTAGCGCCCGCGCCGCTCAGAGTGGCCGAGGATAACGTACGTCACGCCCGCGTCCACCAGCATCTCCGGCGCGATCTGCCCCGTGTACGCCCCGGAGGACTTCCAGAAGCAGTCCTGCGCGCCCAGCGCGATGGGGCTTCCCTCGGTCGCCTGCTTCACCGCTCCCAGCACGGTAAAGGGCGGGCAGAGCGCCACCCCGACGCCGCCCACGCCTGCCAGCGCGGCCACGACCTCGCTCGCCAGCGCGGACGCCTCGGCCGCAGTGCCCTTATTCATCTTCCAGTTCCCCGCAATCAGGGGAGTGGGTTTCGCCACGATTCTGTTACTCCTGTTGGTAGGGTCCGGGGGTTAGTTCTTCCCCCGGCCGCGCGTCTCCTGCCCGGCGGCGCTACTCGCCCACCACCTGGAACCGGTACTTCCCCGAGCCCACGGCGAACACCGCAGCGTCGCCCTCCTGGCGGACGAAGCGCACGCCCTCGGCGCGGTCGGCTGGCTTCCCGTCCACGCGGACGCGGGCGGCATCCTTCGCCGGGACGTACACCGTCGCGGTGACGTTCGCGGGCACCGTGAAATCCAGCGACAGGCCGCCGTCCTTCTCCCGCGACCACCCGCTCTCGATCCGACCGCGGATGCTGTCATATGCTAGGCGCGCGCGTCCGAGACCCGCCGCCGGTCGAGGACACAGGGTAATCCTGCTCCACCCGGGCCCGTCCGTGTCGATCCCGGCGACGCCGGTGTAGATCCATTCGCCCACGCAGCCCAGCCAGTAGTGATTGAACGAGTTCATGCCCGGGTTCTGGAAGCCCTTTTCAGGGGTCCAGCCGTCCCAGCGCTCCCACATCGTCGTCGCGCCGAGCTTGACCTGGTAGAGCCAGGAGGGGTACGTGTCCTGCAGGAGCAGGACGTTCGCCAACTCCGGATCACCGGCGCGGGCCAGCGCGTCCAGCAGCAGCGGCGTCCCGATGAAGCCGGTGGTCAGGTGATTCCCGCTTCGCCGAAGCATCGCCTTCAGGTGGCCCAGCGCGCCCGGGCGCGCCGCCTCCGGCAGCAGGTCCCAGCCGAGCGCCAGGGCGTAGAACGTCTGGCTCTCCTTGCCGCCGTCGGTCACCTTCCCGTCCGGCGCCACGAACTTCTCGATGAACTTCGCCTTCACCCGGTCGGCGAGGGCGCGGTAGGTGGCGGCCTCCTCCGCCTTGCCGATCGCTGCGGCCATCTCCGCCATCAGGAAGGCCGAGCGGTAGTAGTAGGCCGTGCCGTGGATATCCGACTTCTGCGGACCTTCGAGCAGAAGCCAGTCGCCATAGGCGCCCGCTTGCCGGATACCGTCCGGGGCGACCCGGGCGAGGTGCTCCAGGAAGCGGGTCATGCTGGCCCACTGCCGCCGGATAATCCCCGTGTCGCCGTACATTTCGTACATCCGGTACACGCAGATAACTCCGGCGTCCTCCCACGCGGCGTTACCGCCGCCGAGGATGCTGGGAGCCACATCCGGGTACGACCCGTCGGGGAACTGGCCGTCCTGTACATCCAGCAGCCATTTGGTGTAGAACGCCGCCGTATCCCGGTGGAACATCGACGTCTTGGCGAAGACCTGAGCATCGCCGGTCCACCCGGCGCGCTCGTCGCGCTGCGGGCAGTCGGTCGGCACGTCCAGGGCGTTCCCCCGGAATCCCCAGTCGATGTTCTCCACCAGGCGGTTCAACTCGGGGTTGTCGCTCTCGAACGTCAGCGTTTTTTCAACATCCGAATGGACTACGACGCCCTGCACATCCTTTGCCGCCGGGGCCGCGCCGGTGATCTCGACGTACTGGAACCCATGGAAGGTAAACGCCGGCTCCAGCGTCTGCGGGCCGCCCTTCAGAATGAACGTGTCGGTGGCCCGCGCCGACCGCAGGTTCGTGGTGTAGAGGGTGCCATCCGGGTTCAGAAACTCGGCGTGCCGCAGTTGAATCGTTTGGCCCGGCTTGCCGTTCACCTTCAGGCGCACCCAGCCGACCATATTCTGCCCGAAGTCGTAAACATAGACCCCTGGCTTCGGCTCGGTGCGCTTGCGCGCGGTCAGGACTTGAGTGGGGCGAATCGGCTCGTTGGGCTTGGCGACCAGCTGGAGCTCCGGCGCCTCCTGCACCGCGGCTGGCTTCCACCCCGTGTCGTCGAACCCGGGAGCGTCCCAACCGCGCATCTCGGCGCGCGTGTCGATCACGGAGCCCATCAGCAGGTCGGCGGACTTGATCGGGCCGTCCGCCGTCTTCCAGGTGTCGTCGGTCCCGATGGTTTCCCGCGTACCGTCCGCATAGGAGACGTTTAGCTGCAGCCGCAGCCGGGTCTCGCCCCCGTAGAAGTGGTGCTTGCCCGTGAACGCCAGGTAACTGGCGTACCATCCGTCTCCCAGGATGGCGCCCAGGGCGTTCTCGCCCTGCTTGAGCTGCTTGGTGACATCGTAGGCGAGGTAGGGAACCCGCTTGCGGAAGTCCGTCCAGCCCGGAGAAAGGACGTCATCGGAAACGCGCTTGCCGTTCAGCGACAGTTCGTACGCGCCCAGTGCGGTGGCATAGAGCAGGGCGCGCGTGACGGGCTTGCGGACCGCGAAGCTCTTACGAAAGTAGGGCGGGGGCGTGCGCTTGATGGGGTTGCCCGGCCCGACGTTTCCCCAGGGCGCAACCCCGAGGTCGCCGATCACGCGCGGCGGCGCGAACGGTCCGGTGGCGGACGGCGCCGTTTCCCAGTCCTCGCCGGTGGCAATCGCGAGGTCGCCGGTTGCCGTGTTCACGACCAGACGGGCGAGAACGCCCGCCGGACTGGTAGTCAGGTTCTTCGCCTCGATCAGGATCGTATTCGTTCCCGGGCGCAGGCGAGAGGCGACATCGAACATCTGGTAGGAGCGCCAGGAGTCGTTGTCCGTCGGCCCCGCGATCGGCGCGCCGCCGTTAAGGGCGACGGTATAGCGGTCGTCCGCGGTGATGCCAAGGCGGGCGCCGTTGATGCGGGCGTCCGCAGGAATCTCGAACGTCTTCCGGAAGTAGCGCGTGCCTGCGCCCGGCTCGTTCGGGTCCGCGGCGTGCCACAGCCACTTCGCCCCGGTCAGCGGGATCGGAGGTACGGCGTTCGGGATGCGCCGCCCAACCCACTTCGCCCTCCAGTCCTCCGGGCGGAGCAGCCCTGCGGTCCAGGAGGCGACCGGACTCCACGGCGACGCCTTTCCATGGGCGTCCCACGACCGCACCTTCCAGAACGCCTGCTGGCCCGACGCGAGCGTCTTGCCGCCATAGGGGACCTGGATAGTCTCCGGCGACTCGACCCGCCCGGAGTCCCACAGGTCCGCCTCGCCCGCCGCGAGCTTCTCCCGCGACGACGCCACGAGGATCTGGTACGCCGATTGCCGCTCTCCGCGCCCGGTGCCCCGCAACTGCCAGAACAGCCGCGGCCGGGCCTCCTCCACCGCGAGCGGTTCCGACAGGTATTCGCACCGGAGCTGTGCCGGCTGAATATCGGCGCGGACTGCGGGCGCGAACGTGAGAAGGAGTGCTGCCGCCCCGAGAAGCGTAAGAAGCGGGCCGGAGGCCCGCTGTCGCACGCCCGTCGCTGTAGCCAAACCGTTCCGAGTCAAAAGATGAATCCCTCCGTCGCTCCGAAGCGAATGCTCTGCCGCCTCGTGCCATTTCCCCGGTCGCCCCGGCGTCTCCTGCCCCGTTTCACCCGGAGCAATCGCCGTCGCTGCTGCCGCCGGCATCGTTCGCGTCCGTCGCTTCGGGGGCCACGATGTTTCCGCGCCGGTCCAGCCGGTAGCCCGGGAACGGCTCCATGCTGGTGGGGTCGAACGCCCAGTGTATCTCCAACTCCCAGGCCATCGACCGCGCCAGCCCGTCGAGGTCGGGGAACAGGGTCGCGTAGGTGAGGTTCATCTGATACAGGGAGCGGATCGCCTCCTGACGGATCTTCTCCGTCCGCAGCACGAACTGCACCAGGGGGGCGCCCTCGCCGCTACCCGAGACGATCTGCTCCAGCGGCCGGTCCAGCAGACCGGGGACAACAAACGTCCCGCTCTGCGCGATCAGGCGCCGGTTCATGCGGTAGGGCTCGCCGATCACCACGATGGGGTGGCGGTTGGGCAGGAAAAGCTTCTCGTAGTTACCGGGCACCCAGGGGCCCGGGTCCTCCGGCACATCGTCCGTGTGGTCCCGCAGAAAGCGGCGGACCGACTCCGCGAGGCGAGGGGGCGAAACCGCCCACACCACCGCATCCCGGATGGCGCCCTCCAGGGCGAAAAACGCCGCGACGTACGGCGACCAGGTGAAGTCCAGCAGGCGGGTAGGGGCGCCGTGGTGCTGCATCAGCGCGAGCCACTCGAACGCATCGTCAGCGTCCGGCACGCTCTCCAGAAAGTGGTGCGACTTGCGCCGGAAGATGCGCAGAATGCGCTCCTCCAGCAGCGGCCACGCCTCCGGGCGGATGCCGCGCTCCCGGAAGTTGCGGCCGAGCGAGGTGTAGAGCGGCAGGCGGGCGTCGGCCTGCCCGCGGAAGGCCCATCCGCGGTACGCCTCATCCTCCATATGGCGGCGGAAGGCATCCCAGGAGTCGATCTCGATCTGTGGGAAGGATGCCGCGGGGCTGTCCGGCGGGGGCTCGCGATCCATAAGGGTAGGGGGGCACAGGCGGGAGCGCGTTCTTGCGTGCTCCCGCCCGCTTCAGGCCCCGGCGAATCGCCTACTTGTCGTCCAGGGCAGCGACGCCCGGGAGAGTCTTGCCCTCCAGGAACTCCAGCGACGCGCCGCCGCCGGTGGAGATGTGGCTCATCTTGTCCGCGAAGCCAAGCTGCTCTACCGCCGCCGCGGAGTCGCCGCCGCCGACGATCGTGGTCGCACCCGCCGCCGTGGCGTCCGCCAGTGCCTGCGCGATGGCGTTGGTTCCCGTGGCGAAGTTCGACATCTCGAACACGCCCATCGGGCCGTTCCAGACCACCGTCTTCGCGCCCTTGATGATCTCGGCGAACTTCGCCGCCGACTCGGGGCCGATATCCAGACCCTCCTGGTCGGACGGAATCTCGCTGACCTTGACGGTGGTGCGCGGGGCGTCGTTGTTAAACTCCGGCGCCACCACGCAGTCCACCGGGAGCTGGACCTTGTCGTCGCAGAGCAGGCCCTTCACGAACTCCAGGGAGCCCGAATCGAGCAGGCTCTTGCCGATCTCGTGGCCCGCGGCCTTGTAGAAGGTGTATGCCATGCCGCCGCCCACGATCAGGGTGTCCACCTTCGGGAGCAGGTTCTCGATCACGGGAATCTTGTCGGCTACCTTGGCGCCGCCGAGGATGGCGACAAACGGGCGCTCGGGGGAGGTGACGGCCTTGCCCAGGAAGTCGATCTCCTTGCGCATCAGGTAGCCGGAGACCGCGGGCTTGCCCGCCTTCTTCACCGCCTGCGCCACGCCCTCGGTGGAGGCGTGCGCCCGGTGCGCCGCGCCGAATGCGTCATTCACATAGACATCCGCCAGTCCGGCCAGCTTCTCGGCGAGCGCGGCGTCGTTGGCCTCCTCGGCCTCGGTGTAGCGGGTGTTCTCCAGCATCACCACCTTGCCGGGAGCGGCCAGGCCCTTGGCCTCTTCGATGCCGAGCGGGTCGGACTCGGTGGCGGTGGCGAGTGCGACGTCCTGCCCGATCAGCTCGCCTAGCCGTACGGCGGCGGGCTTCAGGGTGTACTTGGGCGCGATCTTGCCCTTGGGGCGGCCCATGTGGCTCATCAGGAGCACCGCCGCGCCCTTGTCCAGCAGGTACTTGATGGTGGGCAGCGCCGCCTGGATACGCCGGTCGTCCGTGATCGCGCCAGAGTCGTCCTGCGGCACGTTGAAGTCCACGCGTACCAGGACATTCTTCCCGGCCACGTCTACATCTTCAATGGTCTTTTTGTTCATGGTGTGTACATCTCACGGAAAGGCCCCCCTCCCCGGCCTTCGGCCACCCCTCCCCCCATTCATGGGGGGTAGGGGCTGGGGGAGGGGGGCCGCAGGTTCGGTGACCTAGAGTCCCTTGTCTTCGAGGAAGTTCAGCAGGTCGGCAACGCGGCAGGAGTAGCCCCACTCGTTGTCGTACCAGGAGACGACCTTCACGAAGTTGCCGATACCGACCGTCTCCGGCGCGGAGAAGATCGAGGAGTGCGGGTTGCCCTTCAGGTCGGTGGAGACGAGCTCCTCCTCAGTGTAGGCCAGGATGCCCTTCATGGGGCCTTCCGCGTACTCCTTCATCGCCGCGTTGATCTCCTCCGGCGACGCCTCCTTGTTTAGCAGCGCCGTGAAGTCAACCACAGACACGGTCGGGGTGGGCACGCGGAACGCCATGCCGGTGAACTTGCCCTTGAGCTCCGGAATCACCAGGCCCACGGCCTTGGCCGCACCGGTGGAGGAGGGGACGATGTTCAGGGCTGCGGCGCGGGCGATCGCGCAGGTCCTTGGCCGCGGTATCCCACGGTCTTCTGGGAGTTTGGTGTAGGCATGGACCGTGGTCAGCAGGCCGCGGTCGATCCCGAAGCGCTCATGCAGCACCTTCGCCACCGGCGCGAGGCCGTTCGTGGTGCAGGACGCGTTCGAGATGACGTGGTGCTTCGCCGGGTCGTACATGTTCTCGTTGACGCCCAGGACGATGGTCAGGTCCTCGTTCTTGCCCGGGGCGGAGATCACGACCTTCTTGACGCCATGCTCGCGGTGCGCGACCGCCTTCGTGGCGTCGGTGAAGAGGCCCGTGGACTCCACCACGATGTCGACCCCCTGCTTGTCCCACGGGATAGCGCCCGGGTCGCGCTCCGCGAAGACCTGGATCTTCTTGTTGTTGACCACCAGGTCCGTGCCGTCCACGCCAACCTCGCCCGCGAAGGGGCCGTAGTTGCTGTCGTACTTGAACAGGTGGGCATTGGTCTTGGCGTCGGTCAGGTCGTTGAGGGCCACGACCTCAACGTCGCCGCCGGGGTATCGGTCCAGGATCGCGCGGAGGGTGAGACGTCCGATGCGCCCGAAACCGTTGATGCCGATGCGAACAGCCATGCTGCGTTCCTCCGTAAGCCGCCGCCGCGCCGCCCGGTCGGGGACTCGGCGGGGCGCTATTTTCGGTGTCAAGGCACCGAGAGATTGCGGTGTGATGGTTCTTCGGGGAATTACGCGGCGCACGGCGCCCTCGGCACGCGTCGCTCCACCCTCAGGAATCATAGCATCGCCGCAACCCCACTGTCAACGAGATAGGCGCGCGGCGCCGGGCCGCGCCGGGCCGCGCCGCGCCGCGTCTGTTTGTATTAACAGGAATTTTTCGCGCCGCCGTCCGCCTCCGGCATTGGGAAAGGGAATCGCTGTGCCGATAATGAACTAAAGCCGGTACGTTTGCCGGAAAGGACTGGTTCCACCCGTCCCTCCTGGTGCAAGAATTTGGTATACTACCCAACAAGGCTGGGGTATATGGGGACGTCCTGATCGGAACGATCCGTGAATAGGACGTAAGGAGAGAATTTTGCAGGGCTTGGAAATCCATGTTGACGAACCGGACGCGGGTATCCCGGTGGTACGCCTCAAGGGCGAGATCGACCTGCACACGTGTCCGGAACTGCGCTCAACCCTCGGGCGGCTGATGGAGAGTGGGAAATTCCGGGTCGTTCTCGACCTGGCCGAAGTGCCGTACCTGGATTCCGCCGCGCTGGGTGTGCTGGTGGACGCGGTGCGACGCGCGCGGGAGAACGGCGGTGGCATTTACCTGGTACAGGTGACCCCGTTCGTCCAGCGGGCTTTCGAGATCACCCGCCTCATCAAGATCTTTCAGGTCCACCCGACCATTGAGGATGCCCTGCGCGCCGCGGATGCCGCCGGCGGGGAAGACACCGCAGGGGGAGTGGCCGTCCCGGCATAGGCGAGAAATGGCAAAACGGGCCGCCGCGCTTATGGAGAGCGCGGCGGCCCGTTTTTCTATGTCTGGCGCTAGCGAGGGCGCCGGTCGATTCTTTACAGCTACCCGCGCCGCGCGGGGGCAGCCGCTTCGCGCGGGCCGAGGCTCTCCTCCCACGCCGTCAGGGCGGCCTGCGTGCGGCACAGGCGCCCAATCAGGTTTCCGCCGTCGTTCTCCAGCATGGCCGAGAGGCTGGCCGGCGAGAACATCGCCTCGAAGGCGTCGCAGGAGCGGCGCCCCCAGCGGCCCGAGATGGTATCGGAGGCGTCGGGCGTGAGGTGGGCGGCGACATAGCCCTTAATCTGCGGATAGTGGCGGATGAACCAGCGGCGCCGCTCCAGGAACTCCTGCTCCATCTCCGCGGTCAGCCCCTCCTGCGCGGCGACGCAGATCAGCCCCACCAGACCGTCAAACCGGTTCGTAAACTCGTCCAGGGCGGCCCGCTCCCGCTTCAGGTCTTCGCGCCAGCGCAGGCGCAGGTAGTGCCCGCGCGCGGCGTCCGCCGCTGCGGTGGCGTGCGGTGCCTCGGTGGTTGCGGCGGCGAGAGAGCGGCGTCGCTGCTCCAGGGTGCGTCGCGTCCGCCGCATGGCGAGTTCCCAGCGCAGCCGCATCTGCGCCATAGGAGGAACCGGGTAACTGGTCCGAATCAACTTGGTCCTGCTCCTGTGCGTCCTGCGCCCGGCCCGCTGCCCGGCGCGAACGATCATAAACCCCGAAACCGACGACCGTGTGTCCCCATGGCTCGTTGACCGATACCGGCCGTATCCGCTTCGGCGAGGTGGCTAGGCGCTGCCCCGCTTGCTTTGCTCTACGAAGTTTACCTGAAGGTCGCTCACCAGCGCCTTGAGAGGCAGACGCTCCTCCGGGGGAACCACCTGCTCCAGCTGACTGGCGAGGAACGCCACTGTGTCGATGGCGACGCGCGCCTGACCGAGGTCCCTTTCGATCTTCCCGGTGCTCGGGTTGGCGACCAGGCCCATGCGCAGCCACGCGAGTCCCCGTAGCTCCTGGAGAAACAGGGCCAGGACCGAGTACACATCCGGCAGTTCCGCGGGGCCCTCCGGGCCGCTCATCTCGGGCGGCAGGCCATCGGAGTCCCCGAACGCCTCGCGAAAGGCGTCGTACGTCTCCTGCATCTCTGCCGCCGTCGGCTCTGCTGCCTGAGGCGTTTCTGTCGATTCCGCGGCGGGCGTCGCCGGGGCGACATCGTCCGCGAGATAGCGCCGACGATCGCGGACCGTAAAGCCCTCTTCCGGGTCGCTGGCCATTCAGCCGTCTCCTTTACAGGGGTGAGCCGATCACACGACCGACCGTACAATTCTTTGGGGAAAGTGGAGAAGCGAGGCGCGATTTGCACTCGTTCTCACGCGCGATTATAGCATTCGGCAGAGCGAAAGTAAAGGCGCCCCCGCCGATCACCGGGTTATTTTTGCGGCTTCTGCAAGGCGCTGGCGCCGGCCGCAGCGGTTGACGTCGCCCCTGCCTACCCGGTACGATGGCGGAGACAAAGCGCGGAAATTTCGGGGGTGAGGAGAGCGAACGTGGCACCTGACGAATCGACAAACAGCAGTGGCGCGGAGGCGCCCGAGGGGGCAGACCCGCGCAGGCTGCTCGCGCACCGGGAGCGGCAGATTGAGGCGATTCGGCGGGTGGGGGAGGCGCTGTTCGACCATCCCAGTGTAGACGCCCTGGTACAGGAGACGCTCCGCATCGCGCTGGACGTGCTCCGGGCGGACGCCGGCACCGTCTACCTCTACGACCCCAACGACGACTGTCTGGTGTTCCGCTACGTCATCGGTGGGGGCGGCGGGGAGCTCATCGGGCGACGGATACCTGCCTCCTCCGGGATTGCGGGGCAGGTCTTCCGCTCCGGCCGCTCGGTGCTGACGGAGGACACCAGCCGGTCGGCGGAGTACAACGCCGCAATCGAGGCGGCCACCGACTACCACACCCGTTCGCTGATGACGGTTCCTATGAAGCGGCCCGGCGGCTCCCCCATCGGCGTAATGCAGGTGCTCAACCCTCGCGAGATGGCGTTCACGCGCGGTGACCTGGAGGTGCTGGAGGTGCTGTGCGCCCAGGCGGCTACTGGCATCGAGCACGCGCAACTCGTCGCGACCGCCCGGCGGGCCGAGATTGTGAACGTCATCGGCGACATCTCGCACGACATCAAGAACATGCTCACGCCCATCCAGACCGGTATCTGGACGCTGCGCCCCATGCTGGACGACCTGTTCCGGGGGCTGGACGCGGTGCGGGCGAAGTGCCCGCCGGGAGAGTCCTGGGGGGACGAAATCGCCCGGTGCGCGGATGGTGTGCGCCACGACTACGGCTGGCTTCTGGAGAGCGCGGTCGAGGGGGCGGACCAGGTGCAGGCGCGCACTCGGGAGATTGCCGATGCCATCAAGGGCGAGACCGCGCCGCCGATCTTCGAGGAAGCGGACCTGAACGAGACGTGCCGGAGCGTCGCGGAGACCCTGAAGGTGGTGGCCTCGAGTTCGCGCATCCATCTGGTGCTGGACCTCGCGCCGGACCTTCCCCAGGCGGAGATCGACCGCAAGCAGATGTACAACTGTGTCTACAATCTCGTGAACAACGCCCTCCCCTTTACCCCGGAGGGCGGCACAATCACGATCCGGACGCGCACCCGGACAGGGGAGGACGGCACAAGTGCGCCCGCTGGATTGCGGCTGCAGGTGCAGGACACCGGCCGGGGGATGCCGCCGGACGTCGTTGCCAGCATCCTCGGCGGCAACCCGAAGTCCACCAAGCCGGGCGGCACCGGCCTCGGCACCCGGATCGTTCTTGGCGTCGTCCGCCGCCACAACGGGGCGCTCGCCATCGACAGCGTCCCCGGCGAGGGCACGACCTTTACTGTGGACCTGCCCCTGCGGCACGAGACCTGACCAGGCGCGCGTGGCGGACGCGCGCCTGGTTGCGGAGGGGGCGGTTCGCTCCGCGCTCCGCTAAGGCAGTCAGGGTCTCCATCGACACGCCCTCCGTCTCCAGGAGGCGGAGCTGCACCGTGGCGTCCCCGCTTTCGAGGCACCGCGCCACCAGCGCGTCCGATGGCGGGCCCGTCGCTAGTTCCTCCAGAAGCGTCCGCCGCAAGGCCACCTTCTGGAGGAACGGTGCGGAGCACTGTGCGGTAGCCTGTAGGCGCCGGACCTCGGAGACCGGGACCGCCGGGGAGGCGAGCAGGGCGACGAGCGCTGAGCCAGACATGGCAGGGTTCGGATCACGGGCGGCAAGCGCGCAGTAGCGGTCGATCTGCTCCCGGTCCATTGGCTCTGTGCGGTCCAGGAACCGGAGGAAGGC
>Ga0065721_10052432_pt1 | contig 11924 bp, 12 predicted proteins | sample Mesricmetagenome_FD_59108 | JGI IMG/M metagenome (GOLD analysis project Ga0065721, IMG submission 59108) | Mesophilic microbial community from rice straw/compost enrichment Sample: eDNA_1 v2 (version 2) | ecosystem: Engineered > Solid waste > Grass > Composting > Bioreactor | place: USA: Davis... | reverse complement strand
CGCTGGCCGAGGCGCTGACCCACGGCGGCATCGCCAACAACGTGAAGGTCAAGCTGGACTGGATCGACTCGGAGATCTTCGAGGACGACACCGCCGTCCAGCGGCTGGAGAACGTGCACGGCATCCTGGTGCCGGGCGGTTTCGGCTCCCGCGGCACCGAAGGCAAGATCCGCGCGGCCCAGTTCGCCCGCGAGCGCAAGGTGCCGTACTTCGGCATCTGCTTCGGCATGCAGATGGCGGTGATCGAATCGGCCCGCAACATGGCCGGCATCGTCGACGCCGGTTCGACCGAACTGGGCAAGCCCGGCAACCCGGTCGTCGGCCTGATGACCGAGTGGATGCGCGGCAACATGCTGGAGAAGCGCACCGAGGGCACGGATCTGGGCGGCACCATGCGGCTGGGCACCTACCCGGCGAAGCTGGTCCCCGGCAGCAAGGTGGCGGAGGTCTATGGCACCACCGACATCACCGAGCGCCACCGCCACCGGTACGAGGTGAACGTCTATTACAAGGAGCGGCTGGAGAAGGTCGGCCTGCTGTTCTCCGGCCTGTCACCGGACGGCGAGCTGCCGGAAATCGTCGAGATCCCGGATCACCCCTGGTTCATCGGCGTGCAGTTCCATCCGGAGTTGAAGTCCAAGCCCTTCGACCCGCACCCGCTCTTCACCTCCTTCATCAAGGCGGCGATCGAGCAGAGCCGGCTGGTCTGACCCGACCGGATGGGGGAGGCGATGCCTCCCCCGCGTGCGCCTGTTTCCGGGTTCCGATGCGTATAGTGAGAACGGCGGCCGAGCCTACGGCCGCCGTTTTTTGCGTTGCGGCCAAGGCATCGTGGCCCCCCAAGGCATCGTGGGCAAAGAAAGAAGAGGGTGGGAGTATGAGCGACATCAGCATTCCGGCCGCCGACGGCGGCAGCTTTTCCGCCTACGTGGCGAAGCCGGCCAAAGGAGCCGGGGCAGGTCCGGCGCCGGGGCTCGTGGTGATCCAGGAGATCTTCGGGGTGAATCAGGTCATGCGCGACCTGTGCGACGGCTTTGCCGCGCAGGGTTATCTGGCGGTCTGCCCCGACCTGTTCTGGCGGCAGAAGCCGGGCATCCAACTGACCGACAAGACTCAGGAGGAGTGGAACAAGGCCTTCGAGTTGATGAACGGCCTGGACCAGGGCAAGGCGGTGGACGACCTGAAGGCGACGCTGGCGTGGCTGCGCCAGAGCCCGGATTGCACGGGCAAGGCGGGCTCGGTCGGCTACTGCCTCGGCGGGCGGCTGGCCTTCATGATGGCCACGCGCTCCGATTCGGACGCCAACGTCAGCTACTACGGCGTCATGCTCGACGCGCTCGTCGGCGAGGTGCCGAACATCAAGAAGCCGCTGCTGATGCACATCGCGGAGAAGGACAAGTTCGTTCCGCCGGAGGCGCGGGACAAAGTGCTGGCCGCGGTGAAGGGCAATCCGAACGTCACTGCCCACGTCTATCCCGGCGTCGACCACGCCTTTGCCCGCGTCGGCGGCGAGCATTACGACCAGGCGACCGCCGACCTCGCCAACGGGCGCACGGCCGCCTTTTTCAAACAGCATCTGGGTTGACCCGCATCCCCATTATCTGGGATGGAAGGGGAAGCGCGAGAGGGCGGTGCCCTCTCGCATTGCTTTTGGGAGCATGGGATGACCACCGCCAAGACCGTCCAGATCGGCAACCTGACCATCGCCAACGACCGGCCTTTCACGCTGATCGCCGGTCCGTGCCAGATGGAGAGCCGCGAGCACGCGCTGGAGACGGCGGCGGCGCTCGTCGAGATGACGGGCAAGCTGGGCATCGGCCTGATCTACAAGTCCTCCTTCGACAAGGCCAACCGCACCTCGATCACCACGGCGCGCGGCCTCGGCATGGACAAGGCGCTGCCGATCTTTGCGGAAATCCGCGAGCGGTTCGGCTGCCCGGTCATCACCGACGTGCACGAATCCGACCAGTGCGCCCCGGTGGCGGAGGCCGTGGATGTGCTCCAGATTCCGGCCTTCCTCTGCCGCCAGACCGACCTGCTGATCGCGGCGGCCAAGACCGGCCGGGCGGTGAACGTGAAGAAGGGCCAATTCCTCGCCCCCTGGGACATGAAGAACGTCGCCGCGAAGCTCGTCGCCTCGGGCAACGAGAAGGTTCTGCTGTGCGAGCGCGGCGCCAGCTTCGGCTACAACACGCTGGTGTCGGACATGCGCGCCCTGCCGATCATGGCGGAGACGGGCTTCCCGGTGGTGTTCGACGCCACCCATTCCGTGCAGCAGCCCGGCGGGCAGGGCACCACGTCTGGCGGCCAGCGGGAGTTCGTGCCGGTTCTCGCCCGCGCCGCCATCGCGGTCGGCGTGGCCGCCGTCTTCATGGAGACGCACGAGAACCCGGACTGCGCCCCCAGCGACGGCCCGAACATGGTCCCGCTGAAGGACATGCCGGACCTGCTGGCGCGGCTCCAGGCCTTCGACCGTCTGGCGAAGGGCCTGTAAGGGGTTTCTATGGATCGGGGCGCTCCGCGGTCTGGACGGCGGCGGGGCGAACCTCGGTGATCTCCTGGATCAGCTTGTCCAGGATGGCGCGGCCGAAGCTTGCCGGGCTGTCGGCGACGGCGACGAAGGCGTGCGGCCCGCCGATGACGTGCGCCACGAAATAGTCCGCAAGCCACGGCACCTCGTCCAGGATGACCAGCCCGTTGACGGTAATCCCCTGGGCTACGACGCGGTCCCGCGCCAGGTCCGGCATGATTCCGATGTTGTTGTAGCCGTTGCTGACGATGTCGATGACCCGGCGCGGCTCTCCGCCGCCGCGGAACAGGGCCGCGGCGTTCAGCACCGCGGCGCCGATCCCCGTGCTGCCCCGCAGGGGCTGGCGCGGCACGGCGTCGATGGCGGCCGCGAAGCGGGCGGCTCCGGCCGGGTCGGCCACCACCGTCCAGGGGACGAGCGTCCGGAAGGCCGACGGGTCGGACCATTGGACGACCGTCACGGCGATGCCCACGCCGCTCGCGGCTATGGCGTCCACCAGCTTCGGGTCGCGGAAGGCCGCCGCGTGGCCGTTCAGCTGGAATTCGAACAGTCCGCCGTCGATGCTGGTGGACCCGTCGATGGCCAGCACGAGTTCCAGGGCGACGGCCTGTTGCGCCATGGACCGTTGCGCCGGGGCGCTGCCGGGCCAAATCAGCCCGGCCAACAACAGAAGGGCGACCAGCGCCCGGTGCGTGTGCGACTCCATGCATCAGGGAACGTCCGGCGGCGTGAGACGTTGCCTTGGCATCGCGAGCGCCGTGCTTACGGTGGAGCGCTCGCGTGCACGAGTTCGCGTGCACCCGATATGGAGGAAGCCATGAAGCTGACCCGCCTGTGCGCCATCGCCGCCCTTGGCGCCATGATCGCCGTTCCGGCGCTGGCGCAATCGACGATGACCAGCCCCTCCACGACCACCAAGACGCCTCCGCCGTCCACCAACGCGCCCATGCCGCAGACGAAGCCCGTCCCGCCGGGCACCAGCGGTTCGACCGCACCGTCATCCACGACGGGAACCGGCGCCTCGACCTCCAAATCCTCGAAGGTCATCGACATCAACACCGCCAGCAAGGACGAGTTGATGACCCTGCCGGGCGTCGGCGAGGCCCGGTCCGACGCCATCATCAAGAACCGCCCCTATCGCTCCAAAGACGAGCTGCTGAGCAAGAAGATCCTCCCGTCGAACGTCTACGGCGAGGTCAAGAACCAGATCGCCGCGGTCGGCGGTTCGAAGAACACCGCCGCGGCCAGCCAGACGAAGAAGCAGTAAGGCCGGAAGCGAAGGGAGGTTTTTCACCACCAAGGCACCAAGACACCAAGTGCGAAGCACCGGCTGGACCCCGGACCGGAGCGGATGCCAAAGCGCGATGAAGACTCCTGGTGCCTTGGTGTTTTGGTGGTGAATTCCTCCAAAGACGGCAACGGTCCCGCCGTCTACAGGCTGAAGCTCCGGTAGGTGAACGGCACCTCTGCGGTGCTGCCGTCCGTGGCGGTGATCCCGGCGAGCAGGCCGTGCCGGTCGGACCGGTCGCAGACCGGGTCCACGTTGTCGGCGTTGCCGGTCAGGGCCAGCGCCTGGCAGCGGCAACCGCCCCAGTCGATCTCCCTCTGGTCGCAGGAACGGCAGGGCTGCGGCATCCAGTCGGTGCCGCGGTAGCGCTGGAAGGCGGCGGAGTTGGCCCAGATGTCGGCCAGCGGACGTTCCGTCACGCTGTCAAAGGCCATGCCCGGAATGGTCTCCGCCGCGTGGCAGGGCAGGACCTTGCCGCTTGGGGTGACGTTCAGGAACTTGCGGCCCCAGCCGCCCATGCAGGCCTTCGGCCGCTTGGCGTAATAGTCCGGCACCACGTAATCAACGACGAGGCGGCCCTTCAGCTCCGGCAGGCGGGCGCGCACGCGCTCGTCCATGCGGATCAGCTGGTCGCGGGTGGGCATCAGCCCGCCGCGGTTCTTCAGCGCCCAACCGTAATACTGAACGTTGGCGATCTCGATGCGGCCGGCCTTCAGGTCCAGCGCCATGTCGATGAAATCGTCCACGCGGTCGATGTTGTGCCGCTGGACGATGGCGTTCACGGTCAGCGCCATGCCGAGGTCGGTGACGTGCTGTGCCACCTCCAGCTTCTTCGGATGGCCGCCGGGGAAGCCGCTGATCAGCTCCGCCTTGTCGGCCACCGTGTCCTGGAAGCCGATCTGCACGTGCTGGAGCCCCGCGTCCCGCAGCCGCTCCAGACGCGCGCGGTCGAGCAGAACGGCGGAGGTGATGAGGTTGGCGTAAAGCCCGGCCTGCGTGGCGTGGGCGACGAGCTGTTCCAGATCCTTGCGCGCGGTCGGCTCGCCGCCGGAGAAGTGCACCTGGATGACGCCGAGATCCGCCGCCTCGTCCAGCACGCGGCACCATGTGGCGGTGTCGAGTTCCCGGCTGGCCGGGTCGAGCGCCAGGGGGTTGGAACAGTAGGCGCAGCGAAGCGGGCAGCGGTGGGTCAGTTCCGCCAGCACGGCCAACGGCGCTTCGACCTGGGGCGGTTCGACCTGAGAACTCGTGCCGCAGCTGGTCATCGGATCAGGAACCCCTTGGTGATCATGTCGGTCAGCACGTCCAGCACGTCCGCCGCGATCTCCTCGCGTGGGGCGTCGAACTGCCGGGCGAGGCTATCGATGGCCTCGCCCACCGTGACCGGCGGGGCGCCGGTGGAGGCCCGCACCACCTCCAGCGCCACGTCGTCCAGGATCAGCACCCGTTCCGGCCCCAGAAGCTGCCAGTGGTTCCGCACGCGGTCCTGGCGGAGCATGACGCCGGGCGCCAGCCGCACCCGGTCGTCCTCGGTCACGCCTCCGGTCTGGGGGGCGGTCATCGCGTGTAGACCGTCGGCTCCATATCGTCCGGCACGAAGGCGCCGGGCGGGATGAAGCCGGGCGAGACGTAGGCGTGGTGCAGGGCGTCGAGTTGCGCCCACAACAGTTCCGCCTTGTGGCGCAGCGCGGCGATCACCTGCTGCTGCTGCTCGGCCGTGCGGGCGTTGTTCAGCACATAGTCCAGCCCGAACTCCACGTCGCGCGGCGCCTCGTCCAACCGCTTGCGGAAGTAGGAGAGGGTGGCGTCGTTGGCGAAGGCGTAATAGGACTCGAACCCCGCGATGCGCTCCCGGTGGATGGCCGGGGCGAACAGCTCGGTCAGGGAGGAGGCGATGCCCTCCAGCGTCGACTTGGTCGAGACGAAGTTGACGTAGCTGTCCACGGCGTAGCGGGTCGCCGGCAGGATGCCCTTCAGCGACATCACATAATCGCGGTCCAGCCCCAGCCCGTCGGTCAGGCGCAGCCAGCGCTCGATGCCGCCGACCTTGCCTTCCTCGCGCTGCTGCTCCTCGCCGAAGCCGTCATGGTCCAGCACGCGGCGGATCCAGGCGCGGCGCAGCGCCGGGTCGTCCATCCGGGCCATCAGAGCCAGATCCTTCTTCGGGATGGAGACCTGATAGTAGAAGCGGTTCAGCGCCCAGGCCTGGACCTGCCCGCGCTTCAGCTTGCCGCCGTGCAGGAGTTTGTGGAACGGGTGAAGGTCGTGATACTGGCGCTCGCCGATGGCGCGCAGCTCGCGTTCCAACTCCTCGCGTGTCAGCAGCTTGGTCATAGGGTGAACTCCATCCCGTCGTAGGCGATCTCCCAGCCGGCACCTTCCGCCGCGGCCCGTTCGTTCGAGTCGTCAAGCAATGCCGGGTTGGTGTTGTTGATGTGAATGAAGATCTTGCGGCGCACATCCAGGCCCGCGAAGGCGGCGATGGAGCCATCGGGCCCGGACATCGCCATGTGGCCCATGCGCTGGCCGGTCTTGGTGCCGGTGCCGGCGCGGACCATCTCGTCGTCGGTCCAGGTGGTGCCGTCGAACAGCACCAACGGCGCGCCGCGCAGCCGGTCCGCCAGCCAGCCGGGCATGGCGGAGCAGCCGGGAATGTAGAAGAACTCCGCCTCGCTGTTCAGGTCGCGGATGCGTAGCGCCACCGTGTCCTCGGCGACCGAGCCGAATCCGGCGGCGGTCGGGTCCTCCAGGTACAGCGCCACCTTGCCGGGGACGGCGAAGGCCTCGATCTCGAAGGGCAGGGGATCGCCGTTCGCGTCGGCGGGGACATAGGGGCGGTCCAGCGCCACCGCGCGGCGCGGCACCAGATCCGGGTTCACCACGCGGAACACCGAATTCGCGCCCAGCACGGCGTGCACCCGTTCCGTCGCGTAGATGGCGAAGGGCTGGGATTCGCGCAGCGTCAGAAGGCCCGCGACATGGTCGATGTCGGCGTTGGTCAGGACGGCGGCGGCGATGGGGCTGTGGCGGATGCCCGTTTGCGGGTGCAGGGCCGGATTCGCGCGGATCTGGTGGCCGAGGTCGGGGGAGGCGTTCAGCAGCACCCACCGGCCGTCGCCGCCGCTGACCGCCAGCGACGACTGGGTGCGCGGCTTTGCCGCGGGATCGCCTGAGCGGGCGCGACGGCAGCCGTCGCAATTGCAATTCCATTGCGGAAACCCGCCGCCCGCCGCGGAGCCGAGGACCAGGATCTTCAGCATGCGCGCATCCCTCTGAAATAAGGTGTGAGGCAGCGGGTCTCGCAACGGTGTGCCAGCCCTGTCAGAGACGGGCGCAGGCGTAGGCGTTGATTTCGGTGCCGACCGGGATTTCGACGATCTGGGGCTTGCGCCAGGTCTTCATGGTGCGTTCCTCCGCGCGTGGGGTGCCGTGATGGGCGGTTCATCCGCCATCCTGCGAACATTGAAACGCTACGAGCCGCGGGCAACGGGGTCTATGCGACTTTGGAATGAGGCGGGCGGCTCAACCGGGTAATGAAAACGAGCCGCGCGGGCCGCCTATCCGTTCGATTTTCCGCCCCTGCGGCCTTGCATCCCCCCGCATGGGGGGCTATCAAGCCCGCGCGCTTCTTTTTCGCCCGGCATTCTTTTTCACCCGGAATACGCGCGCAACGCGGAGGAAGAACCAACCATGAGCGCCATTACCGAAATTCACGCCCGCGAGATCCTCGATAGCCGCGGCAACCCGACCGTCGAGGTCGATGTCCTGCTGGAATCCGGCGCCTTCGGCCGCGCCGCCGTCCCGTCGGGCGCCTCCACCGGCGCGCACGAGGCGGTTGAGCTGCGCGACGGCGACAAGAACCGCTACGGCGGCAAGGGCGTGCTGAAGGCCGTGGAGTCGGTGAACGGCGAGATCTTCGACACCCTGGCGGGGCTCGACGCCTCCAACCAGCGCGCCATCGACCTCGCGATGATCGAGCTGGACGGCACCCCGAACAAGGCCCGCCTGGGCGCCAACGCGATCCTGGGCGTCTCGCTCGCCGTCGCCAAGGCGTCGGCCGAGGAAGCCGCCCTGCCGCTGTTCCGCTACGTCGGCGGCGCCTTCGCGAACCTGCTGCCGGTCCCGATGATGAACATCATCAACGGCGGCGCGCACGCGGACAACCCGATCGACATCCAGGAATTCATGATCATGCCGGTGGGCGCCCAGACCGGGGCCGACGCCATCCGCATGGGTTCGGAAATCTTCCAGGCGCTGAAGAAGAAGCTGAAGGACGCCGGCCACAACACCAACGTCGGCGACGAGGGCGGCTTCGCCCCGAACCTCGCCTCCACCGACGACGCGCTGGGCTTCGTCATGAAGGCGATCGAGGCCGCCGGCTACAAGCCGGGCGACGACGTCATGCTGGCCCTGGACGCCGCCTCGACCGAGTTCTTCAAGAACGGCAAGTACGAGCTGGCCGGCGAGGGCAAGTCGCTCGCTCCGGAGCAGATGGTGAAGTACTGGGAGGATCTGGTCGGCCGCTATCCGATCATCTCCATCGAGGACGGCATGTCCGAGGACGACTGGGAGGGCTGGAAGGCCCTGACCGACGCCATCGGCAAGAAGGTCCAGCTGGTCGGCGACGACCTGTTCGTCACCAACCCGGCCCGTCTGGCCGAGGGCATCAAGAAGGGCGTCGGCAACTCCATCCTGGTGAAGGTCAACCAGATCGGCACCCTGTCGGAGACGCTGGAAGCCGTCGACATGGCCCACAAGGCCGGCTACACCGCCGTCCTGTCGCACCGTTCGGGCGAGACCGAGGACAGCACCATCGCCGATCTCGCCGTCGCCACCAACTGCGGCCAGATCAAGACCGGCTCGCTGTCGCGCTCCGACCGTCTGGCCAAGTACAACCAGCTGATCCGCATCGAGGAGATGCTGGGCACCGCCGCCCGCTTCGCCGGCCGCGGCATCCTGAAGGCCTGATCGGCCCTTTAGGAATTTGAATGCGGAAAGCCCCTTCCCGGATCACCGGGGAGGGGCTTTTCGATTCCGGGTCTTGAGGCGCGACATCGGGGAACTTGGCGGAACGAATTGGCAGGGCCATCGTACAGAAGATGGCTGATTCAATCGAAGGCCCGCCCCAACCGAAGGCCCCGCCGATGCTTTTCCTCCCGCTGTACGACGACAACCCGACGCGGCGGACGCCGGTCGTGACCATCGCCTTCATCATCCTGTGCGTGATCGTCTACCTGTGGCAGGTCTCCCTGGGCGCGCGGGGAGGGGAGCTGGCGGTCTATTCCTACGGAGTTGTCCCGGCGGTGCTGTTTGGCTACGCCGAGCTGCCGGCACCGTTGCAGGTCATCCCGGCCTGGGCATCCGTCATCACCTCGATGTTCCTGCATGGGGGCTTCCTGCACCTCGCCGGGAACATGCTGTATTTCTGGATCTTCGGGAACAACGTCGAAGACAGCATGGGGCGGGGCCGCTTCGTTGTCTTCTACCTGCTGTGCGGCACCGCGGCGGCGCTGGCGCAGAGCATAGCCAATCCGACGTCCGAGGTCCCCATGCTGGGAGCGAGCGGGGCCATCGGCGGCGTTCTGGGGGCCTATCTGGTGCTGCACCCCAGGGCGAACGTCGGCGTGCTGTTCTGGTTCATCATCATCGTGCGGATCATCACCGTGCCGGCCGTGCTGGTGCTGGGCGTCTGGTTCGCCGGGCAGATCCTCAGCGGCGTGACCACGCCGACGACCGACGATGGCGGCGGTGTCGCCTTCTGGGCGCATGTCGGCGGTTTCATCGCGGGGGCCGTGCTGATCCCCTTCTTCAAGCGCCCGAACGTGCCGCTGCTGGAACCCGGTCACAGCCGGGCTTTCGCCGTCCTGCCGCCGGGTGCTGTCATGCAGCGTGGCCGTATCCCCGACTCCGGGGACCGGCGCCGTCCATTCCGGTGAATCGATAGGAAAAGGCTATCGAATGGTTTTGATCAAGCGATTGGATCTATCGCAGTGAAGGCGGCATCCTGAACCCAACAAGGAACATCGGGATCGGGAGTCCGTTATGGCCAAGACCTTCAGCTTCGCCTGCATCCACTTCACGGTGGCGTTCACGGTCGGCTATCTGATGACCGGCAGCATCGCCGTGGGCGGCGCCTTGGCCCTGGTCGAGCCCCTGTGCAACACGGTCGCCTACCACCTGCACGAACGCGCCTGGGCGGCCTACGCGCGCCGCAAGGCCGTGGCGGAACAGCCCGACCACGGCGTGACCGGCACCGCGGTGCCGGCCTGAAAGCCGGAATTAAAAGACAAAGGGGGGGTTGAAGGACGACGAAAACACCGCTTCCCCGCCCTGACGGGGAAGCGGCGTCTCGCTGGTCAGCGCGCGCGCAGGTAGGCCAGCACGGTTTCCGGAGCGGATTCGCCGTACGGGTCGCCGCCCTGGCCGGCGTCGTTGATGCCCGGCTCCTCGAACAGCTTCTCGATCACGCCGTCGTTGACGACCATGGCGTAGCGCCAGCTGCGCATGCCGAAGCCGACGTGGTCCTTGTTGATCAGCATGCCCATGCGCCGGGTGAACTGGCCCGAGCCGTCGGGGATCAGCTTGACGTTCTTCACGTCCAGGTGCTTGCCCCACTGGAACATGACGAAGGCGTCGTTGACGCTGAGGCAGTAGACCTCGTCGATGCCCAGCTCACGGAACTCCGGATAGAGCTTGTCGTAGGTCGGGACCTGCTGGTTGGAGCAGGTTGGCGTGAAGGCGCCGGGAAGCGAGAACACGACGACGCGCTTGCCGGCGAACAGGTCGTCGGAGCTGACGTCCTGCCACCGGAACGGGTTCGGTCCGCCGACGCTCTCGTCGCGGACACGGGTCTTGAAAACAACCTGGGGGACTTTGCGCCCTTCCATAATCAACTCCGGGAATCGCGGGAACGGGTCGGCCATGAAGGCCGGCGGGAATACAGCGCGACCTTAGCCGTTTGCACAGCCCGGTCCAACGGCCGGGGGCGCACTGCGCGCTCATGTCTCATGCGCAGATTGTTGGGCGGCTGATGATCGTCAAGTCACCAGATCCAGCACGAAGGAACGGAACGCTCCCCCGGTGACCAGCGCCTTCGCCGCGGCGATGTCCGGGGCCATGGCGCGGTCGTCGGTCCAGGGGGCCACGCGGGCGCGCAGAATCGCCTTGGCCCGCTCCAGCGCGGGGGAGGAGGCCAGCGGCGCGCGCAGATCAATGCCCTGGCAGGCGGCCAGCAATTCCACCGCCACGATGCCGGCAAGGTTGTCTGCCATGTCCGCCAGCCGGCGGGCGGCGTGGGCGGCCATGCTGACGTGGTCCTCCTGGTTGGCCGAGGTGGGCAGGCTGTCCACGCTCGCGGGGTGGGCCATCTGCTTGTTCTCGCTGGCCAGCGCCGCCGCGGTGACCTGGGCGATCATGAAGCCGCTGTTCAGGCCCCCGTCGGCCACCAGGAAGGGCGGCAGCCCGGACAGGTGCGTGTCCATCAGCAGCGCGATCCGCCGCTCCGACAGGGCGCCCGTCTCCGCAATGGACAGGGCCAGCACGTCGGCCGCCATGGCGACGGGCTCCGCGTGGAAGTTGCCGCCGGACAGGATTTCGCCGGTGTCGGGGAAGACCAGCGGGTTGTCGGACACGGCGTTCGCCTCGCGCTCCAGCACACCGGACGCGAAGCGCAGGTGGTCGAGCACCGCGCCCATCACCTGCGGCTGGCAGCGCAGGCTATAGGGGTCCTGCACGGTGCCGTGGTCGGCCCGGTGCGAATCCCGGATCCCGCTGCCCGCCAGCAGGGCGCGGTAGGCGACGGCGACCTCCCGCTGGCCGGACTGGCCGCGCAGGTCGTGGATGCGCGCGTCGAACGGACCGTCGCTGCCCAGCGCCGCGTCGACACTGAGCGCCCCGGCGACCACCGCGGCGGCGAAGGCGTCCTCCGCCGCGAACAGCCCGGCGAGACCCAAGGCGGCGGACACCTGCGTGCCGTTCAGCAGGGCCAACCCCTCCTTCGCCTCCAGCGCCAGCGGGGCAAGGCCGGCACGCGCCAGAGCCTCGGCGGCGGGCAGGCGTTCGCCGTCCACGTCCGCCTGCCCCTCGCCGATCAGGACGCCCGTCAGG
>Ga0065721_10006813_pt1 | contig 11925 bp, 10 predicted proteins | sample Mesricmetagenome_FD_59108 | JGI IMG/M metagenome (GOLD analysis project Ga0065721, IMG submission 59108) | Mesophilic microbial community from rice straw/compost enrichment Sample: eDNA_1 v2 (version 2) | ecosystem: Engineered > Solid waste > Grass > Composting > Bioreactor | place: USA: Davis... | reverse complement strand
CCCGGTCGGCGTGGGCGCCGCCGTGGGCCTGGACCGCTCGCTGGCCGAACTGGAGCGGTTCGGGCTCAACGCCAACACCGTGAACCACCGCCTGGGCCTGCAGGAGAACGTCCTTGCGCTGATCGGCGACGACATGATCCGCATCAACGAGCTGGCGGTGCAGGCCAACGCCGACACGCTCTCGGACGATGACCGCAAGTCCATCGCCGCCGAGCTGCGCGCGATCCGCGACAACCTGATCAGCCTGGCCAACAGCGACGATGGCGCCGGCCGCTACCTGTTCGGCGGCGCGGCCGACGACGTCGCGCCGTTCACCCGCGTCGCCGGCGGCGTGGCCTACAACGGCGACCAGACCCAGCGCCAGGTCGAGATCGCGCCCGGCACCTTCGTGCAGGACACGCTGCCGGGCAGCGAGGTGTTCATGCGCATCCGCACTGGCGACGGCGTGCTGGACGCGGGCATGGCCGCCTCCAACACCGGCACCGGCGTGCTGGAGAGCTTCAGCCGCAGCAGCGCCGGCGGCTGGAACGGCGAGAGCTACACGATCCGTTTCACCGGCGACGACGGCTACGAGGTGTTCGACGCCAATGGCAACGCCGTCGCCGCGGGGACCTGGACGACGAAGACGGACATCGAGTTCGGTGGCCTGCGCGTTTCGATCAGCGGGCAGCCCGCGGACGGCGACGAACTGCAGATCGGTCCGTCCGGGACGCGCGATGTGTTCGCCACGGTGCAGCAGCTGGTGGATGCGCTGGAAGCGCCGGTGGTGACCGGGGCGGACCGCGCGGCCCGCCGCAACGCATTGCAGTCCTCGATGCGCGACATCGCGCGCGCCGCGGAGGCAATGATCGACGCGCGGGCTTCCGGCGGCGCGCAGATGGCGCTGATCGAGGACTCGGCCGCGCTGCGCGAGGCAAACGCGGTGACGTTCAAGACCACCCTCTCGGGCATGCGCGACCTGGATTACGCCGACGCGATCACCCGCTTCCAGCTGGAGAGCACCGCGCTGCAGACGGCGCAGACCGTGTTCACCCGCATGCAGGGGCTATCGCTGTTCAACCTGCTGCGCTGAGCGCGCGCGGGCCTCCTGCCCTGGAAACGGAACGGCGCGGGCAACCGCGCCGTTTTTCTTTTTCGCTCCTCCCCCTAAAGCCGGGGAAGCCGCTGCCGTTAATCGATACCGTAGCCGGACGCGCCCGGAAAGAAGCCCTTTGGGGCCATGCAAGTTCCTGGCGCATAAGAAAAAAATCCCGGCGCGGCGCTAAAGCTTCGAACCCTGCCGCCGTTAATGAATACAGCAGCGGCACCGGTCAGATTGATGACCCCCCTGCGGAGGTCCGGCCAAGGCTTACGCAGTCCTATCCGCCGGGAAAAATCGCTTAGAGGAGAATCAAAATGGCACAAGTCATCAACACCAACGTGATGTCGCTCAATGCCCAGCGCAACCTGAGCACCACCAGCGCGAGCATGGCGACCACCGTCCAGCGCCTGTCCTCGGGCCTGCGCATCAACAGCGCCAAGGACGACGCGGCCGGCCTGGCCATCGCCCAGCGCATGACCACCCAGGTCCGCGGCATGGAGCAGGCGGCGCGCAACGCCAACGACGGCATCTCGCTGGCGCAGACCGCCGAAGGCGCCCTGCAGGAAATCTCCAACAACCTGCAGCGCATCCGCGAGCTGGCCGTGCAGGCCGCCAACGGCACCAACTCCACCGAGGACAAGGCGGCGCTGCAGAAGGAAGTCCAGGCGCTGAAGGACGAAATCACCCGCGTCACCGAGAACACCAAGTTCAACGGCATCCACCTGCTGAACACCAGCGGCACGGTGATCTCGATCCAGGTCGGCGCCAACGCCACCGACCACGACATGATCGACATCAAGCTGAACGACATCAAGACCGCTCTGAGCGGCATCACCGCCTCCAGCTTCAGCGTCTCGGGCATGACCGCCGGCTCCGGCGCCACCCAGCTGACCAACCTGGATGATGCCCTCAAGGCGGTAAACGAGGCCCGCGCCGACCTGGGTGCGATCCAGAACCGCTTCAGCTCGGCCATTGCCAACCTGCAGGTCAGCACCGAAAACATGGCCGCTTCGCGCAGCCGCATCCAGGACGCCGACTACGCCAAGGAGACCGCCGAACTGACCCGCAACCAGATCCTGCAGCAGGCCGGTACGGCGATGCTGGCCCAGGCCAAGGCGATCCCGCAGAACGTCCTGAGCCTGCTGCAGTAAGCCAGGCCAGCGCGGTAACCGCACCAGGCCCGCCCCGGTCCCACCGGGGCGGGCTTTCCTTTTTTCCGGCGCCCGGCGGCGGCACGCGGCTTGCATCAGCTTCCCGGTCGCCGGCGGCAGCCGCTGCGCGACGACGGCCCGGCGGCGGATGGCCCCGCTTCCGGGATCCGGTCCGGGTGCCGCCCCACGGCGCGCGCCGGTCCGGGCCGCGCGGCCATCCACTCCCCGGGTGATCCATGTACCAGAGCAGACTCCACCGCAGGTTGCGCTTCCCCTACTACCTGATGGCTCCCGACTACCAGGAAGCCTCGTCCGGGGTGCAGTGCGTCCACTACCTGTGCCATGCGCTCAACCTCGAGGGCGCGGACGCCTACCTGGTGGGGGCCAAGGTGCTCAACCCGGCGCTGAAAACGCCCGTGCTCACGGACGAGATGATCGTCCGGCACGTGGCGGAAGGCCGGCCGGGCATCGCCATCTATCCGGAAATCGTGCAGGGCTCGCCGATCCCGGCCGCGGTGGCGGTGCGCTACATGCTCAACCGCGAGGGCGTGATCGGCGGCAAGCCGATGGATCCCGGCCCGGACGACCTGTACATCTACCACCGCAGGGAGTTCATGGACCCCGAGCGCCCGGGCCAGCTGCTTACCGTGCCGATGGTGGATCCGGAGCGCTTCAGCCCGCAGCCGGAGGTCGAGCGCACGCTGGACCTGCTCTACCTCAACCGCGTGCCCGCCTCGGAGGTGGACTTCTCGCGCCTGCCGCCCGGCATCGTGGTGCTCTCGCCGGAGAACCGGCTGGGGCTGGACGAGCTGGCGGACGTGCTGCGCCAGGCGCGCGTGCTCTACACCTACGAGTCCTCCACCACCTGCCGCCTGGCGATCATGTGCGGTTGCCCGGTGGTGCCGCTGGTCGCGCCCGGGTACGAGAACCTGGCGGTCACGCCGCAGACCGTCGCCGACCTCGGCGGCGGCGGCTTCGCCTGGGATGACTCGCAGGAATCGCTCGAGCTGGCGCGTTCGCAGTGCGGACGCATCCGCGAACTGGTCGTGAAGATCGAGGACCGGTTCTGGAAGCAGCTGCACAAGTTCATCGAGACCACCCAGGAGGCCGTGCGTGCCAGGCAGCCGGTGGCAGCGGCCCCGGGCGGCCTGCGTGGCTGGCTGGAGGCGCGCACGCCGTTGCCGGCGCAGGCGCAGATCATTGCCGGCGCCCTGGCCCAGGAAGCCAACCCGGTCATCGGCGTGCTGGTCAACGGCAGCGATCCCTTGCGCCTGGGCCGCACGCTGCGCAGCCTGGCCCAGGCCCGGGAGCTGTATCCGCACCTGAAGACCTGGTGCGTCGCCGCGGACGGCACCGCACTGCCGGCCGACGCAGCGCAGGGCATCGAGGCCCTGCCAGCCGGCGCTTCCGCCGGCGCGGCCGGCGCGGCCAACGCGATCGCCGCGGCCGGCGCATGCGACTGGCTGATGGTGGTCGATGCCGGCTGCGAGTTCGTGGCCCCGGCCATGCAGTTGATGGCGGTGAACCTGGTCGCCAATCCGGAGCTGCGCGCGGTGTACGCCGACGCGGTGCAGCGCGATCCCGGCGGCGGCCTCTCCGCCCTGTTCCGCCCGGACTTCAACCTCGACCTGCTGCTGTCCGCCCCGGGCAGCCACGCCCGCCACTGGCTGTACAACTGCAAGGTGCTGCTGGAGGCCGGCGGCCTGGCGCCGGAGCACGGCCAGGCCGCGGAACTGGACCTGCTGCTGCGCCTGGTCGAATCGGGCGGCTTCGCCGGCCTGGGCCACGTGCACGAGCCGCTGCTGGTCACTCCGCTCCAGGTGCTGCGCAGCCTGCCGGAGGAGGAGCGCGCGATCCTGCGCCATCTGCGCGACCGCGGCTATGAGGGGGCGAGCGTGGCCAGCCACCTGCCCGGCCTGTACCGCGTCGGCTATGGCCACCCCGACCAGCCGCTGGTGTCGGTACTGGTCCCGACCCGCGACCAGTTCGCCCTGGTGCAGCGCTGCCTCGACACCCTGCTGGAGAAGACCCGCTACCCGAACTACGAGGTGCTGGTCGTCGACAACGGCAGCACCGAGGAGGCGGCGTGCCGCTGGCTGGACGGCATCGAGGCCATGGGTAGCGAACGCCTGCGCGTGCTGCGCCATCCCGGTCCGTTCGACTATCCGGCGCTGGTCAACGCCGCCGCCGCGCAAGCGCGCGGCGAGTACCTGCTGCTGCTGGACAACGACACCGCCATCGTCGACGGCGACTGGCTGGACACCATGCTCAACCACGCCCAGCGGCCGGAGGTCGGCGTGGTCGGGCCGAAGCTCATCAAGCCCGACGGCAGCGTGGAGGCGGCCGGCCTGGTGCTGGGCGCCGGGATCGGTGCGGCGCCTGCGTTCGAGGGGCACAAGCCGCAGGACGCCGGCTACATGTACCGCCTGCAGGTGGACCAGGACTACTCCGCGGTCCCCGGCTCCTGCCTGATGGTGCGGACTGCCGTGTTCCACGAGGTGGGTGGCCTGCGTGGCGGCGACCTGCGCCACGCCCACAGCGACGTGGACTTCTGCCTGCGGGTGGGCCAGGCCGGCTACCTGGTGGTCTGGACCCCGCATGCCCTGGTCCTGCACGAGGGTGGCGCCAGCCGCGCCCGGGTGGACACCGCGCCGCTGGAGGACAAGGCGCAGCGGGCCAAGGCCTCGCTGGAGGAGCTGTACCGGCAATGGCTGCCGCGGTTGGCGCGCGACCCGGCGCACAACCTCAACCTTTCGCTGGGCGAGCGGCCGTTCCAGGTCGAGACCGCGTCGTGGCTGAACCACGATCCCCTGCCCTGGCGGCCCCTGCCCGTGGTCCTGGCCCTGCCCGCCGACCGCCACGGCTGCGGCTACTACCGCGTGATCCACCCGGCCCGGGCCATGTCGGCCCACGGGGTGGCCGATGCCAGGGTCGGCGACCGCTACCTGAGCCCGGTGGAGCTGGAGCGGATGGCGCCGCAGGCGGTGGTGTTCCAGCGCCAGATGCTGCCCGAACAGGCCGAGTCGCAGCGGCGCATGACCGGCTTCAGCGACGTGTTCAAGGTGGCCGAGCTGGACGACTACCTGCCCAACGTGCCGCTCAAGAGCGCGCATCGCAACCAGCTGCCGCAGGACGTGCTCAAGAGCATGCGTGCGGCGCTCAAGCAGGTGGACCGGCTGGTGGTCTCCACCGAGCCGCTGGCCGAGGCGCTGCGCGACCTGCACCCGGACATCCGGGTGTCGCGCAACCGCTTGCCGGCCGAGTGGTGGGGCGGACTGCGCGGCGGCCGGCGCCAGGGCAAGCGCCCGCGCGTGGGCTGGGCCGGCGGCATCGGCCATCGCGGCGACCTGGAAATGGTGGCCGACGTGGTCGAAGCGCTTGCCGGCGAGGTCGAGTGGGTGTTCATGGGCATGTGCCCGGAGCGGCTGCGCCCGTACGTGCACGAGTACCACCCGGGCGTGGCGATCGAGCAGTACCCGGCGCGCCTGGCCGCCCTGGACCTGGACCTGGCGATCGCGCCGCTGGAGGACAACCAGTTCAACCGCTGCAAGAGCAACCTGCGCCTGCTGGAGTTCGGCGCCTGCGGGTTCCCGGTGGTGTGCAGCGACGTGGAGCCGTTCCGCGACGGCCTGCCGGTCACCCGGGTCAAGCGGCGCTTCCGCGACTGGATGGAGGCCATCCGCATGCACCTCAGCGACCTGGACGCGGCCGCTCGGGCCGGCGAGGCCCTGCGCGAGGCGGTCCACCGCGACTGGATGCTGGACGAGGCCAGTGCCGGCGCCTGGCTGGCCACCTGGCTGCCCGACTGAGGTCCGGCCGGCGGCGCCTCAAGATGCGCCGCCGGCGGCCGCTATCGACACCGGAGCACTGCGCGGCAGCGCAACCTGGACAAGCGAGGAAACACCATGGCATCGATCTCGACGGGCGGTTCCGGGCTGGACATCGCAAGCCTGGCGGCCCAGCTCGTGCAGGCCGCGCGCCTGCCCACCGAGGCCCGGATCAAGAGCCAGGCCAGCACGGTCGAGGCCAAGCTGTCGGCGGTGGGCCAGGTGAAGAACGCCCTCAGTTCGCTGCAGACCGCGCTGGACAAGCTCGCGTCCGCCGCGGACAAGCCCGCCTTCCAGGCCACCGTGCAGGAAGGCGCCGGCTTCACCGCCACCGGCTCGTCCGAAGGCATGGCCGGCAGCTATGCGGTCGAGGTGCTGTCGGTGGCCACGGCGCAGAAGCTGTCCTCGGCCGGGCACGCGCCCGGCGCGGTGATCGGCAGCGGAACCCTGACCATCGCCTGGGGCAGCGAGGACGACCAGAGCCTGAGCGTGGAGTTCGCGGAGGGCGCCACCCTGGCCGACATTGCCCGCGCCGTGAATCGTGCGGCCGGCGGCAAGGGGGTCAGCGCCACCGTCATCACCGCCGACGACGGCGAACACCTGGTGTTCACCGCCCGCGAAACCGGCGTCGCAAATGCCCTGTCGATCACCGCCAGCGGTGGCGACGGCGGGCTGCTGGCGGTCAGCAACGGGGCCGGCGGCGGCCTGGCCGAACAGGTGGCCGCCGCCGACGCCCGGGTGCGGGTGGACGGCTTCGAGCGCACCTCCGCCAGCAACAGCATCAGCGGCCTGGTGCCCGGGGTGACCCTGGCCCTCGCCGCGGCGAAGCCGGGCGAGACGTTCCGCCTGGACGTGAAGCAGGACAATTCGGCGCTGGAGAAGGCCATCGAGTCGTTCGTCTCGGCCTACAACAGCCTCGGCTCGGTCCTGAAGTCGACCAGCAGCTACGACGCCAACACCAGGACGGCCTCCGCCCTGACCGGCGACATCCTGGTCCGCGGGCTGCAGCAGCAGCTGCGTACCCTGACCAGCGGCAACTCGCAGGCGCTCAAGGCCCTGGGCATCAGCGTCGACAAGAACGGCACGATGAGCTTCGACAAGGCGAAGCTGGGCGACACCCTGGCGTCGGAGCCGCAGGCCATGTCGCGGCTGTTCGGCGCCGAAGGCGCGCTCACCACTCCGCTGAAGACGCTGCTCAAGGCCCAGCTCGACAGCGACGAGGGCACCATCGCCCAGCGCACCGACAGCCTGAAGAAGCAGCGCGAGCGCCTGGACGACCAGCTGGACCAGCTGGACCTGCGGATGGAGAAGCTGCATTCGATCTACCTGGCGCAGTTCACCGCCATGGAAAGCATGATCGTGCAGCTGCAGGGCAGCGCCAGCTCGCTCAACGGACTGCTGGCCCAGGCCAGCAAGGACTGATCCGGGAGCCAGCTCAAGCCATGGCCCGGGCCGCCGATAACAGGGGTGTGACCGGTTGCTCCGTCCGCCACCGGTCGTAGAACGCCCGAGGAATCCCCACCATGTACGCCGCCAAGCGCAACCTCGCCGACCAGTACCGCCGCACCGGGATCTCCTCCCGCGTCGCGGAAGCCGATCCGCACCAGCTGATCGCGCTGCTGTTCGAGAGCGCCGGCCAGCGCATCCGCCGCGCCCAGGCGTGCCTTGACCAGGGCGACGTCGCCCAGAAGGGCAAGGCCATCGGCGAGGCCTGCGCGATCCTCGGCCACCTCAGCGGCTCGCTGGACCACGAGGCCGGCGGCCAGGTCGCCTCGAACCTGGCGTCGCTGTACGACTACATCATCCGCCGCCTGACCGAGGCCAACCTGCACAACGACCCGGCGCCGCTGCGCGAGTCGCTGGACCTGCTGGTGGAGATCGAATCGGCCTGGAATTCCATTCCCCAGGCCCAGCGCGTGGCGATGCCGTCATGAGCGCCGCGGCCCGCCTGGCGGAACTGCATGCGGCCATGGACCGGATCCGGGAGGCGCTGGAGCGCGACCAGATCGAGGCCATGCCGCCCATGCTGGACGCCTACGACCGGGCCGTGGACGAGTTCTGCCGGATGGAAGGCGCCGCCGCGCTGCGGGAGGGCGTGCAGGCGCTGCACGAGCGCCAGCAGCAGGTCATCGCCGCCATGCGCGTCCGCCAGGACCGGCTGCAGGCGCTGATGCGCCAGCAGCGCCAGGCCAACCGCGCGGTACACGCCTACGCCGGGGTGCGCTGATGGCGGCCGCCACGCTGGCCGCCCTGTTGCACGATCTGNCCTGCCTGCGCCAGGCGCTGGAANGCGAGGACTTCGGGGCCGCCGGCGAGATGNTGGCCGGATACGAGCTGCACCTGCGCCAGTTCATCGAGACCTTCAGCCNCACCGCCCCCCAGCTGGNGCTGCGGGGCCTGCTCCAGCTGCAGAACATCCTGCAGCTCGACCACGGCCAAGCCCCCGGAGGTAGTGCATGAACAATCCCGCCTGGCCCGCCACCGCGCAGGCCGCCGAGCACGGGCTGTTCGGCGACGTGCTCACCTGCGACGCCGTCCTGCCGGCCAGCTACCTGGCCGACGCCACCGCGCGCACCGCCCAGGCCGAGGCCCTGCTGCAGGGCCTGGCCCAGGTCGAGGACCTGCGCGGCAGCGAGGACTCCGGCGAGGAAAAGCGCGGCGAACTGCCACTGCTGGCGCAGCGCCTTGACGCCAAGCTGGACCTGGTACTGGTGCTGCTGGGGCGGCTGGTGCGCCAGGCCAATCCGCCGTTGCCGCCCACGCCGCTGCGCTGGTCGGTGCGCGGGCTGCGCCTGCAGCTGGCGGCCGACGCCGCCCTGCCGGAGCCGGACTCGGCCGGCAGCGTGCGCCTGCAGCCGGCCGACTGGCTGCCCGACGACGTCGAGCTGCCGGTGATCGTCAGCGCCGCCGCACGCGGGCCGCAGGCCAGCTGGGTCTGGCTGCGCTTCCCCGCCCTGCCCCCGGGACTGGAGGAGGCCATGGGCCGCCACCTGTTCCGCATGCACCGCCGCCAGGTCGCCGACGCCCGCCGCCGCTAGGCTTGAACCGCGAACGCGGTCGCGGATGGCTACAAAAGCCCACGCCCATGGGCTAAGGTGGCAGGAATTTTCCCGGGGATCGGCAGCAGGCCGTGCGAGTTCTGATCGTTGACGACCACACCCTGGTCCGTGCGGGCCTCAGCCGCCTGCTGCAGACCTTCGAAGGGGTGGACGTGGTCGCCGAAGCGGCCAACGCCGACCAGGCCATCGACCTGGCCGCGATCCACCGCCCCGACCTGGTCCTGCTCGACCTGTCCCTGCCAGGGCGCACCGGCCTGGAGGCCCTCAGCGGGATCCTCGAGAAGGTGCCGGAGACGCGGGTGGTGATGATGTCCATGCACGACGACCCGCTGCACGTGCGCGACGCCCTGGACCGCGGCGCCGCCGGTTTCGTGGTCAAGGATGCCGCCCCGCTGGAACTGGAGCTGGCGCTGCGCGCGGCGGCCAACGGCGAGGTGTTCCTCAGCCCGCGCATCTCCTCGCGCATGATCGCCCCGCTGCTGGGGCGCTCGCGCCAGGCCCGCCCCGAGGGCGTGGCCGCCCTGCCCCCGCGCCAGCGCCAGATCCTGGCCCAGATCGGCCGCGGCCTCAGCAGCAAGGAAATCGCCAGCAGCCTCGGGATCAGCGTCAAGACGGTGGAGACCCACCGGGCGCGCATGATGGAGGCCCTGGGCTGCCGCCGCGCCAGCGAACTGGTGCTGCTGGCGGTCAAGCACCAGCACGAGCTGGGCTGAGCCGTTCCGGCGCGGCGAAATTCCGGCGCCACCGTCCCCGAAATGCGCACTGCGTCAGGATTTCAACGACGCTGTAGGTAAAAACCCTACACGCTGTAGGGGCTACCCCCTCAGGAATCAGGCACCCCCCGATTCTTCCGCCGACGCAACCGGGGCAGGATGCTTCACATCGGCGTAACGAAACCGGCGCCGAATGGGGAAAAGCAAGATGAAGGCCATCCAGTCCGCGCAGTTGGGCCAGCAGCTCAACCTGACGCCGCAGCTGCTGCAGTCGATCCGGCTGCTGCAGCTCAATGCCCAGCAGTTGCAACTGGAGGTCACCCGTGCGCTGGAACTGAACCCGCTGCTGGAGCTGGAAGAGGAAGCCCAGGCCGAAGCCCAGGCGCCGGCCGCCGGGGACGTCGAGCCGGCTGCGGTGGCCGGCGTCGAGACCGCCGCCTTCGACGAACTGCCCGAACCCTCGATGTGGGACGTGCCCGGCGCCAGCTGGAGCGGCGAAGGCGAGGACCGCATGCAGCGGATCGCCGAGCCCGGCTCCAGCGACCCCTGCGTGCGCGTGCTGCAGGCCCTGGCCCTGGAACTGGAGCCAGCCGAGCTGGAGATCGCCGCCTTCTGGCTGGAGCACTGCGACGAGTCCGGCTACCTGGAAGGCGAACACTCCGCCCTGCTGCTGCGCGCCACCGCCCGCTTCGACGTGGCCGCCGCGCGCATCGAGGCGGTGCGCCAGCGCCTGCTGCACGGCGAGCCGGCCGGACTGGCCGCGCGCGACGTCGGCGAGTGCCTGCAGGCACAGCTGGCCGCCCTGCCCGCGCCCTGCCCCGGGCGGCCGCTGGCCGCGCGGATCCTGGAATCCTGCGTCGATGCGCTGGCCGCGCACGACCATGCCGCCATCGCCGCCCGCCTGGATGCCGACGAGGCCGATGTCGCCGAGGCGGTGCGCCTGATCCTGTCGCTGCAGCCGCGTCCGCTGCAGGAGGCGGTGGAGACGGCGGACGGCTACGTGGTCCCCGACGTGGTGGCCTGGCATGCCGACGGCCAGTGGCGGGTGGCGCTCAACCCCGCCACCGCCCCGCGCGTGGCGATCAATGCCGGCTACGAGCGCGCCCTGGCCCACGCCGGCGACGGCGAAGGCGCCGCGGCCATGCGCGAACTGCTGCAAGAGGCGCGCTGGCTGACCCGCGGCCTGTCCATGCGCTACGAGACCCTGCTGCGCACCACCCGGGTCCTGGTCGAGCGCCAGGCCGCCTTCCTTGCCCGCGGCGAGGAAGCGATCGCCCCGCTGACCCTCAAGGAAGTGGCCGACGAGATCGGCATGCACGAGTCCACCGTCTCGCGCATCACCAGCGGCAAGTACATCCAGACCCCGCGCGGCACCTTCGAGCTCAAGCAGTTCTTCGCCGTGCGCCTGGAGGGCGCCAACGTCTCCGGCGCCGCGGTGCGGGCGATGGTGAAGCGCCTGATCGAGTCCGAGCCGGCCGGCCGGCCGCTGGCCGACGACGCCATCGCCGCGCTGCTGGCGCGCCAGGGCGTGCATATCGCCCGGCGTACCGTGGCCAAGTACCGCGAACAGCTTTCCATCCCCACCGCGCGCGAGCGCCGCCGCGCCGCCGCCCCCGCCGCGCTGGCGCGCGCCGTCTGACCCCCGCCCCCGGAGTAGCCCGATGCGCAAGATCCGCGTCCTGCTGGTCGACGATCACGAGGGATTCATCAATGCCGTCCTGCGCCACTTCCGCAAGCTGGAGTGGCTCGAGGTGGCCGGCACCGCCGGCAACGGGCTGGAGGCGATCGAGCGCTCCGAGGCCCTGCGCCCGGACGTGGTCCTGATGGACCTGGCCATGCCCGAGATGGGCGGGCTGCAGGCCACGCGCCTGATCAAGGCCCAGGACGAGCCGCCCTTCATCGTCATCGCCTCCCATTTCGACGACGCCGAGCACCGCGAGCACGCCACCCGCGCCGGTGCCGACGGCTTCGTCAGCAAACTGTCCTACCTCCAGGAAGTGGTACCGATCCTGGAGCGCCTAGCCGGAGTCCAAGCGTCATGAGCGAATCGCGCATCCTCGTCCTCGATAGCCAGGGGCCGCGTGCCGAGCACCT
>Ga0065721_10007110_pt1 | contig 11930 bp, 7 predicted proteins | sample Mesricmetagenome_FD_59108 | JGI IMG/M metagenome (GOLD analysis project Ga0065721, IMG submission 59108) | Mesophilic microbial community from rice straw/compost enrichment Sample: eDNA_1 v2 (version 2) | ecosystem: Engineered > Solid waste > Grass > Composting > Bioreactor | place: USA: Davis... | reverse complement strand
GCTTCGAACTTCACTCCAGAGAGTTCGACAATCCCCGGGAATTCAGGCGTTTCCGGGGAGAGCGAAAGGAGAATACTTCCGTGCTGAAGGACTGCCCCCTGTCGTCTTCGCTGAGCGCTTCCCACAATCTTGTTTGATCCGATGACAATGTCCCGGGCATCTCCCCGCGAGAAGCAGAGAAAGGACTGATCGGCGAAGGCATCCTTACCTCGCATTCGTGATGCAATGCCGTGCTGAGAGAGAACGTTAATAATGGCCTCATGCACCCGATCATAAATCTGTCCCGGGTCGGCGGTCAGTGGGTGTGTCGCCGGAAGCGCGCAGGAATACGTCAGCTCGCGATGATGCAGAATCGCTCCTCCCCCTGAGAGCCTGCGGACAGCAACCAGTCCTCGAAACCGGGCGGGAATACTCCCCCCCTCACGAGCCTGAAAGTGCCCGATCGAAACGGTTGGGGTGTCCCACTGATAAAAGCGAAGCGTCGCAATTCCCTGAGTCGCTGCGTTCAGGAGGGCCTCATCAACAGCCATATTGACCGGGCCGGGAAGCGGTCCATCCTGCAAGACTCGACAGGGAAATTGATCTGACATGGATGAAGAACTGGTTCAAATGAATCAGGCGTCACTGCCCGCATTGGGAAAACCGCTGACGGACGGATTGGAAAATTTCTTCTCCAATCTCCTCTACTGGACGAAATGAACCGTCTCCATCCATGACTGAAACGGTCTGCCATCGTGAATCGCCAGCAGCGAGATCCAGATAGACGTTGCGGACATTCGCCATGTAAGACACATCCGCTTCCTGCAGGTCCGCCTGAAGCTCAGTATATGACCGCTGATTCTTGCGGCGAATCAGCTCCTGTGATGCTTCAACAGGAATGTCCAGAAGGAAGATCTGATCCGGGGCCGGAAGTCCAAAAAGGTTGAATTCGATATGTTGAATCCATTCGATTAACTGCGGTCTTTTCTCGGGTGTCACCTTTGCAGACTGGTGGGCGACATTCGAGGAGACATATCGGTCAAGGATGACCAGATCGGCCTGGCGACGCTCTGCCTGGAGGAGATCTCTCGATTCGTAACGGTCTCCCGCATAAAGCAGCGATACCAGAAATGGATGGAGTTGATCCAGCGTTCCGAATGCCCCGTTCAGAAACTCCCCGATCCGGGCTCCAAAAAAAGTGGACTGGTACCGGGGAAAGCTCATGAGCGATGCCCGGATGCCTGCTGAATTCAGGGACCGTTGTAACTGGAGTGCCTGAGTTCCCTTTCCGGAGCCATCAATCCCCTCCAACACAATAAGGGGTGCAAGTCCATCAGCCGGTGTCGTCATAAGTGTGATTGAATTGTCGATTCGGAAGGGAAACAGGCTTAGAAAAATCGGGCGTGATCAGAGCATCAGCTGGGACAGGGCATCGTCTGCAGTTTCTGTCACATTGAAGTAATTCAGTAACTGGCTTAATGCCAATGTGGACTGGACATTCGATTGAAGGGAACAGAGGATCAGTCGACCGTTCGCACGAGCAAGTCGGCGATGAAGTGCAATCAGCTTTCCGACCGCAGCACTCGTCACATAATTTACGCTCTGCAGATCGAGGATGACCTGACGCACCCCGTAGGTATCCATCAACGAGATGAAATCGCGTTCCAGTTGCTCCAGATTCTCTTCTTCGGTCAGCGACGGGCGATTCATGAGCAGAAGCATTCCAGTTCCACCTGGCACAGGTTGTGTGTCAAAAAAACTGGATTGCATGGCGGTCACCATTGATTGGGGCGAAATGGTTTCCCTGGCTGTCGCTGGCCCTCTGATGAAATCAGTCGGGCACGCCGGTCAGTTGCCGAACCCTGCTGCAAATCTGCCATCCGCCTCCCCTTCTGGCCTCTTGAACCAGTTCTCCGAAAATTCCATCAGCAAATCGGGGGACGTCAGGTTGGCAATCACGACCAGGCAGACCTGTCTGCTCAGCCGTTACAAGCATACCTGACAAATTCCCCCGCTGCCAAAAGAAAATGGAGCTGGATTCGTGAGAGACGCTGCTTCCGAGTCCCCTTTCTGCAACCTGTTACAAATCCGGGGAGTGGAAACCGTCGCTGGCACGAAATCGTACTGATGTCGATTCCCTCAGATCGGACCTTCCTACCGCTTCACTTCGCAGTTAGGGTGATCTTTCTGGAACTGATCAATGGCATCATCCGTGATATTCGTTCGGGCCAGATTCAGAACCTTCAGGTTCTTCAACGTCCCGAGCGCTTCCAGTGCACTATTGTCGATGCCGGTTTCGATCAGGTTCAGAACTTCGAGATTCTCGAACTTCGCCAATTCCGGAGCGCTGGCACTGGTAATGGTTCGGCAACCTTCCAGATTCAGTTCCCGGAGTTCTGTCAACCCTGCCAGCGACTTCACCCCGTCGTCATCCAGACTTCCGTTCCACAAGCTCAAGACCTGCAGCTTCGTGAACGGAGCGATATATTCAACTCCTGCATTGTCGATGCGAGTCTCGCTCAGGTCGAGGTCTTTCAACGTGTCACGTGCTGCGACGAGAGCCTCCAGTCCGGGGCCGGTAACGGCGGTATCCCGCAGCGACAGATCCGTCAATTTCATGTCAGCGAAATTGGCCAACCCCTTGTCACCGACGACCGTACGCATCAGGTTCAGTGATCGGAGGTCTTTCAGTCCCGCGAGTTCGTTCATCCCATCGTTCCCGACGCTGCAGTCTTCCAGCGAGAGAACGCGAAGCTTGGTCAGCTTGCCAAGAGACTTCATTCCCTTGTCGGTCACTGAATACGAACGAAGTTTAATGTCAACCAGGTCAGACAGGCCTTCGATGTGAGCAAGACCTTTATCCCCGATCTGGGTACATCCTCGCAGGTCAAGAGCCCGCAACTTCTTGAGTTGGGCAACGTGTTCCAGTCCCGCATCGGTTGTCCGTGTGTAAAGAAGATTCAGTCGTTGCAGGTTCGGAACATATTTCAGATTGACGAGTCCCGAGTCATCGATCTGTGAGCAGCGACGCAGCCCCAGCTCGATCAGGCTACTCATCTTCTCGAGGAACTTCAGACCATCATTGGTGACCTCTGAATTTTCAAGGCTCAAAACCCTCAGATGAGGGAGTGCCTGAAACAGCGGCAGTTCCGCATCTGTGATCGGCGCGAACTTGCAGTCCGCCTGAACCACTCTCCCCTCAGCGTTCATTCTCAGATTGACGTTGAGACCTTCCAGCTTGCGAATGACCTCAGGATCGTCCTCCTGAGCTGAAGAATTCGCTGATGCCGGAGCAGACGGAGAGGCTTCCTTCTCAGTCTCATTGGGATGGGAGGCAGCAGGTGCCTCAGATGTGGCTGGTTCCGGCTTCTCTGCCACGGGAGGACAACCCAATGTTGAGACCGCCAGCAGCGGTAAGGAGACCCAGGTCCAGTTTCGGGGGGCATTCGTCGTCATGAGAAATCGTTTCCGTCAAATTCAATGAGCTGCCGTGCATCGCCTGGAAACACAGCATTCTGTTTTCGTAACTGTCTTTGATGACCAACGCTGGTGGCTGGAAAGCACTCAGTTTAGATGCTCCGATCCCGAAGCGAAAGAATGGCGTACCTCCTGCCGGCGTGCAGGCAGTTATTGTGAATGGTTGTTCAGCTGATGTCGGGGGCTTCTCCAGAATGTGCTAAAAATCGCTCAACACCATCTGAACTCAAGATTCACCCGTTTTGAGATCTTAAAAGCCCGCAGACGCTCCGGATTTGATCACCTGACGAAGCTCATTCACTGCTTGAGAAACTGCGTGGAATTCTTCGCTGGAAGGGATTTCGGCAGCCTGGCGAACATCTCGCGAAAAGGCTCCCAGAAGGTGCTGGTCCAGCTGGGACGCAATCCACTCCGCCCGCAATTTGGCGAACATCGTATGGAACTGACGAATCTTCGCTTCAACATATCCAGCCCCGCTGGAGGCAGCCTCAGTAATCACCTTGTCTCCAACTGCGGTGGCCACTGTTCCTCCGATGGCATCTCCTGCCAGATGTAGAGCGCTTTGCAGTGCAGTCTGGGCAACCAGCGGGGCAATCGCGTCGCCGAGTGGGCCCGCTCCAGTCATAAACAATGCCAGACTGATTGCCGGACGTGCTGCGGCTGCGGCGGTATCGACATGGCGAAAGAGCCGGTAGGCATCGGGGCGCTCGTCTCGAAACTGCTGCATCTGCTGGTCGACAAGCTGGGAGATTTCCGTCTCGAAGTCAATCTGCTGATGCGCCTGCCGAAGATGCTGAAGCAATTGTTCCCGTGCGCCCCCGCTGAGAATGGCTTCCAGTCGTGGCGTTAGCAACGGATTTCCGAGATCCCTGATCCATTCGAGGCGCTGAAGGGCGTGTTCAACCACTTCGAGGATCGCCCCCCATTCCTGTTGTCGATATCGGTCGATCGGAGACTCGGACGGAGGGGACGAACGTTGACGAAGCAGCTTGAATGGGACCGCAATGGCATCGCCGACGCGCTGATAAAAGCCGTGAACACCTGCGGACCAGCCCACCCGCTGTTTTCGCCACCAGCTGCGAATCTGATCAATAAAAATAGAATTGGGGAGTGTCGGCCACCGATCGACTTCGACCAGTCGCCCCCCTGCCAGAAGCTGCATTGCTTCCCGAAATTCATGGCTTTTGTCGGAGATTTCCTTCAACCATGATGGAATCCCCTGCTCAGAATGAACGAGGAACGACAATGCCCCGGAAAGGGCCTGCTGCTTCAATTCGTCAAACTTCAGGTGAGAAAGTTCTTCGACGAGTTGCCGTGGCTGGTTCTTCGCTTCGGGAGACTGCTCTCCTTCGGGCCAGAACCGCTCATAAAACGGAAGTCGATTGGACTCTGCTGCGGCCCGGTCATTGGGGGCCAGAAAGACCAGATGAGGATTGAGACCTGTCTCTTCGCAAAAGGTTTTCATCCAGACAGGCCAGTATTCTTCGTCTTCCGGAAGCAGGACCTGATTAAAGATGACAATGACCAGCTTTCCTTCTTCGGCAGCCTTTCGAAAGAACTCCTTGATTGCAGCATCGTTGTATTTCTGCTGTGTGAGGACAGCAATGAGAACATCCGCACTCTGACGAATGGCATCCGCACGTTCCCAGTTGATCACCTCCACACTATCGATATCCGGGGTGTCGAGAATGATGAGATTTTCGGGAGTTCGCTCATTGACCTGATAGAACAGTCGGTGCTGGGAATCGGCCTGCAGCGGCTTTCGGGGATCAGAAAAGGGTTCGATTTCGAACCCGTCAAACAGCTCTTCCAGTCGCGCATGTTGCGCCAGCCTGTGGGAAAGAATGGCAGTGGGGTGCTTGGTCCCACTCGCTAGCGGGCTTGTCGAGCTGATTTTGTCCCCTGCCAGATGATTAAAAATAACGCTCTTTCCGATATTGGTTCCGCCAACAACAGCTGCAATCAGAAAGGGTTGCTTTCCAAGCTGGGGAAGGAGCTTGCGGCGCAACAATTCATACCATTCCCGCTCCTGCATTGGGGGCAACTGGAGAATGCTCTGACGATGATCCAGCCTTCTGAGTGAGGACATCAGTTCGTCGAGCAGTTGTGTCAGTCGATCTGAAAACGATTGCATTCGGCGCTGGCTGCAAGGTGCGGGATGAAGATCGGAAGAAAATTTTTGTGCTACATGTGCGTGTGCAGGCGTTCATGTTTTAGTGACAGCTAAGGCACCTGCCTACCTGAAGTCGCTCGCTCAGTTTCACTTTCTCAATGTTATCGACTCTCAATGTTGTCAACGAAAGGTGATTCGACCGCAGCTTCAGGTTCAGGAGGAGCCTTGAGTCATTCTATTCGAAGATCCTGCGCCCCGCTGTGGTCCGATGATCTGAAAATTCATCGTTTTTTGAGGCATCTGTCGTGATGCGCCCCCGCAATCCGGGGGAAATGACCTTTTCGCGGTAATTCCAACGTCGCTGTTTCGCATTCACAGCGTTTTGCCAGGACGAGACGTGAAAGAGAAATTGACTCGAAGAAGTGGAGCGACCACGCTGGGGCAAAATTGCACTCATGAAACATTCCAAGATTCCGGCAAACCTTGATCTGATCTCGCCCGGCCGGTAAAAGTCATGTGAAGTGCTGAACGAAAAGCTCCGCAGGAATCGGAATCGAACTCACGTGTCCTTTTAAGAACTCGGGGGGCAATTCCCTTCGATTTCAGTGATGAGCAAGAGAGTTCTGCTTCTCAGATGGCAAGGAGTACATTTAATCGCATTGAAGAAATGAAATTTCCCCCTGCTTCGACAAGTCGACCGCAAAAATAACAGAATCGATCTGTCGGTCGCATCGTTCCCTCCCCCGCCAGTTGGTCTCTGCCCACCACTTACATTCCCCATGTTGGAGGCCTGTTTTGATCGACTTCCAAAGATCTTTCAGATTCCTCGTTCTTTTGGGGGGGATTTGTTTCCCCGGAATCAGTGCCGCTGTCTCGCTGGGAGACGAATCATCGCTGACGTTTGAGCGGGACATCCGTCCCATCCTCCGCGCTCACTGTCTCGATTGTCATGGGGCAACTGACAGTCACGAGGGCAATCTTGACCTTCGGCTTGTCCGATTGATGCAGCAGGGTGGGGATTCCGGTCCGGCGATCGTTCCAGGTAAGCCTGATGAAAGTCTGATCATTCAGAGAATTCGTGATGGCGAAATGCCTCCCGGAGAGGCCAAGGTCCCTGCCGAGGAACTGAAAATCCTTGAGAACTGGATCGCAGCGGGTGCCCCGACGACTCGCCCGGAACCGGAATCGATCGGCCCGGGAGTGCCACTCCTGCCGGAAGAAAGGGAATGGTGGTCGTTCAAGCCATTGGTCAGCCCCCCTGTTCCGGGAATTTCCGACAACACTCGTATCCGCACGCCTGTCGATTCTTTCCTGCAGGCTGCTATGCCGGAAGGACTCACCTTCTCGCCTGATGCACCTCGCCGCACGCAGATGCTGAGGCTCTGTCTGGACCTGACAGGCCTTCCGCCAACTCCGGAACAGCTACAGGCATTTTTGAACGATGACCGGGAAGATGCGTATGAGCGGCTCGTCGACGAGTTGCTGGCATCTCCTCACTATGGGGAGCGCTGGGGGCGTCACTGGCTGGATGTCGCGGGATACGCCGACACGGAAGGGGGAGCCGAAAATGACGCCGTTCGGACATGGGCCTATCGATATCGGGACTATGTCATTCGCTCTTTCAATTCCAACAAGCCTTTCGACCGGTTTATTCATGAGCAATTGGCCGGAGATGAACTGGCAGGTCCGATTCAGGGGGACCTGANTCCNGAACAGANCGAACTGCTGACGGCCACCGGGTTCCTGCGGATGGCTGCGGATGGAACGGGCAGCGGGAACAATACCCCGGAAGCCAGGAATCTCGTCATCGCTGACACGCTTCAGATTGTCAGTACGTCCCTACTGGGGCTGACAGTTGCCTGCGCCCAATGCCATGATCACCGCTATGACCCCATCTCTCAGACGGACTATTTTGCACTGCGTGCCATTTTCGATCCGGCACTGGACTGGCAAAACTGGAAAGTTCCCGCTCAGCGGAGGGTTTCTCTCTATACCCAGAAGGACCGGGAAATCGCAGCGGAGATTGAAGCGGAAGCCCAAACTGTTCTGAAGGAGAAAAAGCAGAAGCAGGATCATTACATCGAAGAAGCATTGACCCGTGAGCTTCAGAAGTTCGAGGAGCCGTTACGCGAGCAGTTAAATGTTGCGTTCCACACCCCCGCCGACAAACGGACTCCGGAACAAATCGAACTGCTCAAACTGCATCCAAGTGTGAATATTACACCGGGTGTGCTGTACCAGTACCTTCCCGATGCAGCGAACGAGTTGAAGGAATATGACACTAAAGTCGCTGAAATCCGCGCGAAAATGCCTCCCGAAGAATTCATTCGGGCACTGGTTGAACCCGCAGGACATCTCCCCAAAACGCAGCTGTTTCATCGCGGCGACTATCGACAGCCGAAACAATTTGTCACACCAGCGGCTCTGAGAGTGCTTTGTCCGGAAGACCACTTTGTCACCTTTGCCGAGGATGATCCCGACCTTCCCACAAGTGGTCGCCGACTCGCCTTTGCTCGCTGGCTCACAAGTTGGGAGAACCCGATCACAGCCCGGGTGATTGTGAATCGGGTCTGGATGCATCATTTCGGGAAGGGACTCGTTGAAACTCCCGCAGACTTTGGACGACTTGGAGTTGCACCGACTCACCCCGAACTGCTCGACTGGCTGGCTGCGGAATTCATCTCTTCGGGCTGGGATTTGAAGCATCTGCATCGGCTCATGGTCCTCTCAACGGCGTATCGCCAGTCTTCGGTCCGCGACCCGCAAAAGTTGGAGATCGATGACTCGAATCGTTACTACTGGCGGAAGAATGTCACCCGGCTCGATGCGGAGGCGGTACGGGATCGGATGTTGTCGGTGACGGGACTGCTCGATCTGACGCAGTTTGGTCCTCCCGTTCCAGTAAAGGAGGGACAGGAGAACTCTGCCGCAAACGCTGCTGTGAACAATCCCTCCACCGAACGTCGCAGCCTGTACATTCAACAGCGCCGCACCCAGCCCGATTCCATGCTCCAGACGTTCGATGCTCCGGTGATGACAGTGAATTGCGAACGGCGCCCTTCATCGACAGTCGCCACGCAATCCCTGATGATGATGAACAGCCCATTTGTGCTGAACCTGTCCCAGGCATTTGCAAATCGAATTCTTCAGACGAATGGGGTGATCCTGTCCGAGGAACAGCGTGCCGGACTGCAGGAAATTCAGGTCGCTCCTGCCGGTCGATGGCAATATGGCTACGGACCGGTTGAGGAATGTCGGACGAATTTCACCTCGTTTCCACTCTTCACCGAGGGAAGCTGGCGGGGGGGACGGAAACTTCCTGATGACCAACTTGGCTGGGCATTTCTGAATGCGTCGGGGGGGCATTGCGGTGTGAATCCGGATTTTGCGGTCATCCGCCGCTGGACAGCTCCGGCCTCTGGTCAGGTGCGAGTTTCCGACGGAGTCTTCTCGCACGCCAGCCCTCATGGTGACGGAGTACGGGGACGAATCATCTCCTCGCAACATGGCTGTCTGGGGGAGTGGTCCATTCACAACCAACAAGTCGAAACCACCACGAATTTCTTCACGGTTGAAGCAGGCGATACGGTGGATTTTGTGACCGATTGCCGGGACAACGTGAACTCGGACAGTTTCCAGTGGGAAGTTTCGCTGGAATTCACGCTTCCTCCGGGAAAGACATTGGTCAGCGAGTCGAAAACCTCCTTTAGCGGAGATCAGAAGACTGCACCGTTGACCGTGGACCATGTTGTCCAGGCATGGGAATCGGCCTACTGCCGCCCCCCCTCCCGCGACGAATTGAATCTGGCGATCTCCTTCCTGAACAGGCAGATCGAAGAGATGACGATTCATCCCCGGGAATTAGGCCAGGGGGTGACCATTTCTCGGCAGGCACTTGCCAATCTGTGTCAGGTGCTGCTGACCTCCAATGAATTCCTTTATCTCGATTGAGTGCTGCCGATGTTGAACTTCAATCTTTCCCGACGGAAGTTGCTGATGGAAAGTGGCATGGGGATCGGGGGCATTGCGCTTGCCTGGCTGCTTCATCAGGAGAATGCCCTTGCAAGTCCCAGCAAGTTGCAGAAAGAGGGCCATCCTAATGACCTGAAGAGTCGTCCTCATCACTTCCCAGCACAGGCTCGGGCGATGATCTCCCTGTTTCAGCATGGAGGCCCCTCGCATGTNGATTTGATGGATCCCAAGCCGGAATTGAGCCGCCTNGACGGGNCCACCTACGAGGGAGACATTCATTTCAGCTTTGTGAACCGGNCGAGCAAGAAGCTCTTCGGCAGTCCGTGGAAGTTTGCCCGTCATGGGGAATGCGGAACTGAGATTTCCGAGTTGCTGCCCCATCTGGCCGGAATCGTTGACGACGTCTGCATCGTGCGATCGATGCACACAGGGGCCAATGCGCATGAAACATCGATCCGATACTTTCATGGCGGAGTTCCGGCCGTTCTCGGTCGGCCAACTCTTGGGGCATGGCTGGTCTATGCACTCGGGTCGGAGAGCCAGAATCTTCCCGCGTATATGGTTCTGACTGATCCCGGCGGACTTCCGGTGGATGGAGTGAGCAACTGGTCCAGCGGTTTCATGCCTCCCCTCTTTCAGGGGACCGTTCTTCGCCCGCAGGAGCCGCGGATTCTGAATCTCGACCCGCCTGTACATCTCAAAGGCGAACTTCAACGGCAAAATCTGGAACTGCTTCACGCACTCAATCAGCGCCATCTCAAGCAGAACCCCGGAGAAGCTGATCTGGAAGCCCGGATTGCGAGCTACGAACTTGCGGCATCGATGCAGACCGCTGCGCACGAAGCACTCGATCTGTCTCAGGAAACAGAGGCGACCCAGCGGATGTATGGTCTCGACGACCCTGAAACCCGGGAATATGGAACCCGCTGTCTGATCGCCCGTCGACTTGTCGAACGCGGGGTCCGTTTTGTTCAGCTGTTCCTCAATTCGCAGCCTTGGGACCACCACAGCAATATTAAGGAGGGACTTCCGTCGATCTGCCGTAAGACCGATCAACCCGCAGCTGCGCTGGTGAAAGACCTCAAACAACGCGGGCTACTGGATTCCACAATCGTTCACTGGGGAGGTGAAATCGGTCGTCTTCCGGTGACAGAAGCAGATGGAGAGGGAGCTGCGCCCGGGCGTGATCACAACGGTCAAGGCTTCAGCATCTGGCTGGCGGGAGGAGGAATCAAGGGAGGCATGACCTTCGGAAAAACCGATGAGGTCGGCCACCATGCCGTTGAAAACGTCATGACTCCCAATGATCTGCAGGCGACAATCATGCACCAGTTCGGACTGGACCATAGTCGCGTGACCTATCGCTATAACGGTCAGGAACAGCAGATCACCAATCAGCGGCAGGCGCGCGTAGTTCGGGAGATCCTTCAGTCCCCCGTTGGGTAACAGGCCGACAGAACGGCTTTCAGATCCCCGGAATGGACCACCAACCTTTGGTCACGATTCGAGCGGTTGCATCAACCGAAAGGGAGGACAACGTTCTTCGTCGCCACTCCTTTTTGCCGATGGAAGCGCGTCATCCCCAATCGCGAGTTCCCGTTCGGTGTCGCATCTCGGACGGAGAGCGCTGAGCGAACGATCCTTGAGAGAGCGAACGACTTCGATCTCGGGTCGGACGGCAGGACGATTTCTGGCCAATCAGGCCGTTTTCAAATTCAGAAACCGTCCACCTGACATGAACATACCGTTCTCACAGGGGCGACACCATTCGATGCGGACTGAGTATTCAAACTCACGAGTATCGCTGGCCATGCGAATGACGACATCACCGGGGACGATGTATCCCTTATGCAATAATCCAATACCAAAGCGGCTGATTTCTCGCGTGACCGCAGAGATGACATTCCCCCGGCTGGTTGTGACTTCTGCAGGCACTGCCAGTTCGAGTCGTTCTGCACTTCGGTTGTGATTAACGTCCGACTTGCCAATGCTGTTCAGCACGTCCTTCAAATCGCTGGCAGTTGGTCGGCTCCATGGATCGGTCATCATGCCCTCACGGGAATACCACGTTCATCTGATCGGAATTCCCTTTCTAATAGAGAATGGGAACTCTCCGTTCCTCCTGTTATGAGAGGAGACTGCTTTATTGAACTTACTTCACGATTCATGTTCGATGCGTGAAATTTCTCAATGCTTCAAGTTGCAGCTATTTTCTCAACATTAAAGGCGTTGCATTCGCCACAATCGAAAAAATTGCTATGAATGAAAATGGGCGAACGGTTACGAATGTGACCGTTCGCCCGGAACATTTGAAATTTGAATGTCTGACTGACTCAGGCCGCCCGCTTGAACTGGATCGCCTGAACTTCTGAATCAGATGGATCGGAAG
>Ga0065721_10052431_pt1 | contig 11932 bp, 15 predicted proteins | sample Mesricmetagenome_FD_59108 | JGI IMG/M metagenome (GOLD analysis project Ga0065721, IMG submission 59108) | Mesophilic microbial community from rice straw/compost enrichment Sample: eDNA_1 v2 (version 2) | ecosystem: Engineered > Solid waste > Grass > Composting > Bioreactor | place: USA: Davis... | reverse complement strand
TTCCACAGGAGGAGCGCCACGTGCGCACCGACGAGGAGCGCGACATGATCGGCTCGTGGGTGGACGTGCCGTCCATCCTCAACGCCACAGCCCGCGCAGACATTGCCGGCCCCACGCTGTTGCTGGGTGCCTTCGCGCTCGATGCCGCTATGCGCTCTGAGTGGACCACGCTGCGGCCAGCGGACGCCCCGTGGCGACGTCCGCCGGCGCGCGGGGAGCACTGAGAACTAGGCGGGTCCTGACCGCATTCCCGTGATGCTCGCCTCTGCGAGCTTGTGCGCCTCGATTGCCGCCTTGACGTCAGCGAAGCGGGCGCCAGCCTCGAGACCAAGCGGTGCGTCGAGGGCGTAGAGGGTGAACACGTAACTGTGGTCCGGTCCCGGCGGGCAGGGGCCGAAGTAGCCAGGTGTCGCCTGGGCCGTCGCGCCCTCGACGCCGCCCGTGTCGCCGGATGCGCCACGGGTCATCCCTGTCGCGTCGCCAGGGATGTCGAACTGCACCCAGTGGATGTAGTTGTTCGCGGAGCGGTCCAGCATGGTGATGGCGTATGCCTGCGTGCCCTCCGGCGCGCCCGTCCACTCAAACGCGGGATTCTGGTTGTCGCCCGTGCACTGCCCGCCAAACGCATTGGCGGTGGCCCAGTCGCCCAGCTCCTCGCCGTCGGCGAAGTCGGGGCTGGTAATCGTGAAGCCCGACGCTGGCTCAGGGGAGGCGCTTGACGTCGCCGCCGGGGTGTCGCTGGTGGTGGGCTGGGAACTCGGCTCATCGGCGGGCGTGGAGCAGGCCGTGAGGCCCAGTGCCAAGGCGGTGGCAAGAACGAGGTGCTTCATACGCTCAGACTGTCCCCAGCGTCGGGCCGTGTGCGGGGCGCGAGGGAACCGTTATCGGTTCGTTACCGGCTCTGCCAGGTGGAAGAACGCGGCCATCGCGGCACTCAGCACCGCGACGCCCACAAGGTGCAGCTCGACGATCAGGATCGGCAGGCCGGTGAAGTACTGGACGTAGCCGATCGCTCCCTGGAGCAGGCTCGCGAGGATCAGCACGGTCCACGCCTTGCGCACCTCGTCGCGCTCGCCTGCGGAGCGGTCGTTGCGCAGGAAAAAGATCAGTGCGGCGAGCGTGATGAGGAAGAGCCATACCGACGCTGCGTGAACTCTGGCGATGAGCGCGGGGTCGAGCGCGAGTCGTTCGGTGGCCTCGGGGTCGCCGCTGTGAGGACCGGCACCAGTGGTGAGCGCGCCGAGGAACATCACAACCACGAAAATGCCGAGGTTGATGAGGCGCAGGCCAGTGAGTGGCGCGCCCTCGCGGCGGGGAGCATTGCGGTAGCGCAGCGCGATGTACACAGCGAGCCATACGAGGATGACGGAGAGCCACAGGTGAGGCGCCACGAGCCACGGATTGAGGTTCGTCCGCACGACAATTCCGCCCAAGACTGCCTGCGCGATGATTCCGATTCCAGGGACGATGCCCCACCAGCGCAGATCAGGGCGAGTGCGCCACACGGCGATCGCCATGAGAACCGCGATGACCATCAGCACGCCGGTCATGGTGCGGTTGCCGAACTCGATGAACGGGTGGAAGCTCACTGCCTCGTGGAATACGGGAGTGAACTCGCCCGGCTCGCACTGGGGCCACGTCGAGCAGCCAAGGCCGGAGTCGGTGAGGCGCACCGCGGCGCCCGTGACGATGATGCCGCCCTGCGCGATGATGTTCGCGATGGTCAGCCCACGTCCGCGACGGCTGATGGCATCCAATACACGCGTGCGAAGCGTCGGGCTGGCGACAGGGGCTTGGGTCACCACCCAATTCTAGGCGGGTACAACCCTTGGCACCGCCGCCAGTTAGGTTCACCTTCCTTGCGGGGAACAGAATTACGTAACAGGATGTTTGCTTAATGACGCCGCATGCCCCACGCACCCCGGGAGAGGGATCATGACCACTGACACCACGAAGGATCGTGTGCTCAGCCTCATCGTCTCCGCTGGCCCTATCACGGCATCCACCCTCGCCAGCGAGTTGGGCGTGACTCCTGCTGCCATTCGTCGTCACCTGAGCGCGCTTCAGCTCGACGGCCACATCCAGGACTACGAGCCTGCCAGTCGTCGACTGCGTGGCCGTGGCCGTCCGGCACGCTCATTCGTGGCCACCCCAGAGGGCCAGCAGGCGCTCGCCTCGGCCTATGCAGAGGTTGCGGTGGACGCCATGGGGTTCCTGCGCAAGGCCGGCGAGCTTGAGGCATTCGTCGAGAGCAAGGCCGCGCAGCTTGAGGCAGAGCTGCGACCCGCCGTGCCCCAAGACGCGCCTATCGAAGCGCGTGTCCAGGCCCTGTCCGACGCTCTGGGCAAGAGAGGCTTTGCCACCTCGGTCCGTCCGGGGCCGGGCGGGTACACCGTTCAGCTGTGCCAGGGGCACTGCCCGATCCAGTCGATCGCGCAGAGCGCCCCTGAATGGTGCGAGGCAGAGGCTCGCACCTTCTCCCGCATTCTCGATGTTCACGTGCAGCGCCTGTCCACCCTGGCGAGGGGCGCCCACGTCTGTACAACGACCATTCCCGTCGCCACCGCGACCCTGAAGGAAGGACGAGCATGAGCGCTCCCACCCAGGGCGTCCCCATGACGCAAGACGAGACGATCGCTTCGATCGGCAACTACGAATACGGATGGCACGACGCTGACATCGCTGGCGCCAACGCCGCCCGCGGTCTGAATGAAGACGTGGTCCGCAACATCTCGGCGCTCAAGAACGAGCCCGAATGGATGCTTGACCTGCGCCTGAAGTCGCTGCGCCTGTTCGAAAAGAAGCCCATGCCTCACTGGGGTGCAGACCTCAGCGGCATCGACTTCGACAACATCAAGTACTTCGTTCGCTCCACGGAGAAACAGGCGACCAGCTGGGAAGAGCTTCCCGAAGACATCAAGAACACGTACGACAAGCTCGGCATCCCGGAGGCGGAGAAGCAGCGCCTCGTCGCGGGCGTGGCCGCACAGTACGAGTCCGAGGTGGTCTACCACCAGATCCGCGAAGACCTCGAGCAGCAGGGAGTCATCTTCCTCGACACCGACACGGGCCTGCGCGAGCACCCGGAGATCTTCCAGGAGTACTTCGGCACGGTCATCCCCCCGGGTGACAACAAGTTCGCCGCGCTCAACACGGCCGTGTGGTCCGGTGGCTCGTTCGTCTACGTCCCGCCGGGCGTCCACGTCGAGATCCCGCTGCAGGCCTACTTCCGCATCAACACGGAGAACATGGGCCAGTTCGAGCGCACCCTGATCATCGCCGACGAAGGCTCCTACGTTCACTACGTCGAGGGCTGCACCGCGCCGGTGTACTCGAGCGACTCGCTGCACTCCGCGGTGGTCGAGATCATCGTGAAGAAGAACGCGCGCGTCCGCTACACGACCATCCAGAACTGGTCCAACAACGTCTACAACCTCGTGACCAAGCGCGCGACGGCTGCAGAGGGCGCCACCATGGAGTGGGTCGACGGCAATATCGGCTCGAAGGTCACCATGAAGTACCCCGCGATCTTCATGCTCGGCGAGCATGCCCGCGGCGAGACCCTGTCGATCGCCTTCGCAGGTGAGGGCCAGCACCAGGACGCCGGCGCCAAGATGGTGCACGCGGCCCCGAACACCTCGAGCTCCATCGTCTCCAAGTCAGTGGCTCGCGGCGGCGGTCGCACGTCCTACCGCGGCCTTGTGCAGGTGCTTGAGGGTGCCAAGGGCGCCAAGTCCAACGTGCTGTGCGACGCACTTCTCGTTGACCAGATCTCCCGCTCCGACACGTACCCGTACGTCGACGTTCGCGAAGACGACGTCCACATGGGTCACGAGGCCACGGTGTCTCGAGTGAGCGAAGACCAGCTGTTCTACCTCATGTCGCGAGGCATGACCGAGTTCGAGGCCATGGCGATGATCGTACGCGGCTTTGTCGAGCCCATCGCTCGCGAGCTGCCCATGGAGTACGCGCTCGAACTGAACCGACTCATTGAACTGCAGATGGAAGGATCCGTCGGTTGAGCATCACCACCGATCACTCGCGCGCAACGCTCGCGGGTGCACACAGTGACGGCCCCGTTCCCGATTCGTCGCGAGCGGACCGCCCCACCTCCTTTGACCCCCAGGCCTTCGGCGTGCCAACGGGCCGCGAGGAGAACTGGCGCTTCTCGCCTGTGCGCGAGATCAAGGCGCTGTTCGAACTTGAGGGCGGACACGGCCACCTCGAGTGGTCAACGACCCCTCTGCCCGACGGCGTGACCCTCACCGAGGTCGCCCAGGCCGACGCTGAGGCCCGTTCCGTTCGCGCCCCCGGCGATCGAGCGTCGGCCGTAGCCGTCGCACTGAGCGGGGGAGCCATGGCTCTCAACGTCGCCCCCGGCACCCAGGTGGCCGAACCCATCACGATCACTCTGACGGGCACGGGTGCCGATGTTCGCGGACACCTGCTGTTCGAGATCGGCGAAGGTGCAGAGGCGACGATCATCATCGAGCGTCGCGGCACCACCCAGTACTCCGAGTTCGTGTCGATCGACCTCGCGGACGCTGCCAACGCGAACATCGTGTTCCTGCAGCAGTGGGAGGACGACGCGGTGCACGTGGGCGAGGTTGTTGCCCGCCTGGGCAAGGACTCGCACCTGCGCGGCACGGTCGTGACGCTTGGCGGCAAGATCGTCCGCCTCAATACGTCCGCGGCCTTCGCAGGAACGGGCGGCACGGTTGACCTGTTCGGCCTGTACTTCGCCGATTCCGGCCAGCACCAGGAGCACCAGCTGTTCGTCGACCACGCGGTGCCTAAGTGCACGTCTCGCGTGACGTACAAGGGTGCGCTCGCCGGTGCGACGGCTCGCACCGTGTGGATCGGCGACGTGCTGATCCGTGCGGCCGCCGAGGGCACCGACACCTACGAGCTCAACCGCAACCTGGTCCTCACCGACGGTGCTCGCGCGGATTCGGTGCCCAACCTCGAGATCGAGACCGGTGAGATCGAGGGCGCAGGACACGCCTCCGCGACCGGTCGCTTCGACGACGAGCAGATGTTCTACCTGCGCTCTCGCGGCATCAGCGAAGAGCAGGCGCGCAAGCTCGTGGTTCGCGGCTTCTTCGCCGACCTCATTCGCGAGATCGGCGTGCCGGCAGTCGAGGACAGCCTCATGCGCGAGATCGACCTCGAGCTCGAGCACGTGGAGGCGGAGCTTGCCGAGGAGGCGAGCGCCAATGAGTGAGCAGCTCGCGTGCTACACGAGCGACCTTGAGCCCGGCTCGGCGATGCTCGCCGAGCTGACGCTCGCGTCCGGCGCGGACATTCCGATTGCGATCGTGCGCAGCGATGACGGCGACTTCTACGCCATCGACGACCTGTGCACGCACGGCGAAGTCTCGCTGTCCGAGGGCGAGGTCATCGGCTGCTTCGTCGAGTGCTGGGCGCACGGCAGCCGCTTCGATGTTCGCACCGGTGAGCCGGACGAGCTTCCCGCCATCACCCCCGTCAAGACCTACCCCGTCCGCATCGACGGCGAGCGAGTGCTCGTCGACGTTGACGCCCCCAAGACTTCCCAGAAGGAGACAGTATGAGCACCCTCGAGATCCGCGACCTGCACGTCAGCGTCGAGACCCCGGAAGGCACCAAGCAGATCCTGCGCGGTGTTGACCTGACCATCCGCTCCGGCGAGACCCACGCGATCATGGGCCCGAACGGCTCCGGCAAGTCCACCCTCGCGTACTCGCTTGCTGGTCACCCCAAGTACGAGATCACCCAGGGCACCGTCACCCTCGACGGCGAAGACGTCCTCGAGATGTCCGTCGACGAGCGCGCCAAGGCGGGCCTGTTCCTCGCGATGCAGTACCCCGTTGAGGTCCCCGGCGTGTCCGTGAGCAACTTCCTCCGCACCGCCAAGACGGCTATCGACGGCGAGGCTCCCAAGCTGCGCACGTGGGTCAAGGACGTCAAGACGGCCATGGAGAACCTGCGCATGGACTCCTCGTTCGCCGAGCGCAACGTCAACGAGGGCTTCTCCGGTGGTGAGAAGAAGCGCCACGAGATCCTGCAGATGGAGCTCCTCCAGCCCAAGATCGCGATCCTCGACGAGACCGACTCCGGCCTCGACGTCGACGCGCTGCGCATCGTGTCCGAGGGCGTGAACCGCGTCAAGGAGAACACCGGCCTTGGCGTCATGCTCATCACGCACTACACGCGCATCCTCAACTACATCACCCCCGACTACGTGCACGTGTTCGTGAACGGCCGCGTGGCCGAGCAGGGCGGCCCCGAGCTCGCCGCTCGCCTCGAGGCCGAGGGTTACGACCGCTTCCTCGTGGAGGCCTAAGCAGCCGATGTTCCAGGACGTACGCCGCGACTTCCCGCTCCTCGCACGCACCGTGCGCGGAGGGAAGCCGTTGGTGTACCTGGACTCCGGAGCCACGAGCCAGAAGCCGCACTCCGTGCTCAATGCGGAGGCGGAGTTCTACCAGTTCCACAACGGCGCCGTGGCTCGCGGGGCGCACCTCCTCGCTGAGGAGGCGACCGACGCCTTCGAGACCGCTCGCTCGCAGGTCGCCGCATTCATTGGGGCGCCTGCGGACGAGCTCGTGTGGACTCCGGGCGCCACAGCCGCTGTGAACCTCGTCGCGAACGGCTTCGCGGCGGCGTCCGATGGCCTTGGCGGGGACGAGGCGGCGCAGTTCCGCTTGGGCGAGGGCGATGAGATCGTCATCACCGAGCTCGAGCATCACGCGAACCTCATCCCGTGGCAGCAGCTCGCGCTGCGCACGGGTGCCACACTGCGCTGGATCGGGCTGAACGACGACGGCACGCTTCGCTACGAGGAGCTTGAGACGGTCATCACCGACCGCACCCGCATCGTCGCGTTCACGCACGCGAGCAACGTGACCGGCGTGGTGACTGATGTCGCCGCATTCGTTGCGCGGGCGCGCGAGGTGGGCGCCATCACCGTGCTCGACGCGTGCCAGTCGGTGCCTCATCTGCCGGTGGACGTGGCGGACCTCGGCGTCGACTTCCTGGTCTTCTCGAGCCACAAGATGCTCGGTCCCACGGGCGTGGGCGCGCTGTGGGGTCGCAAGCAGCTGCTCGACGCGCTGTCCCCGTCCACCTACGGCGGCTCGGCGATCAAGGTCGTCACGATGCAAGAGACCACGTGGCTCGACGCCCCCCAGCGCTTCGAGCCCGGCACGCAGCCCGTCGCTCAGGCGGTGGGCATGGCGGCGGCAGCGCAGTACCTTTCCGAACTCGGCATGGACAGCGTCGCCGAGCACGAGCGCCGCATCGGCGCGATCCTGCGCGAGGGAGCCGCTGAGATCCCCGGCGTGCGCCTCCTTGGGCCCGTGGATTCACCGCACGGCGTGCTCGGCCTTGCAGCGGTGGCCGTCGACGGCATCCACCCGCACGACGTTGGCCAGGTGCTCGACGACCGCGGCATCGCTGTCCGCGTGGGTCACCACTGCGCCCAGCCACTGCACAGGCGACTTGGCCTCACCGGCTCAACCAGAGCGTCGGCCCACGTCTATACCAGTGAAGATGACGCTCGCTCCTTCGTTGACGCTCTCGCCACCGTCCCCGCATTCTTTGGAGTCTCCGCATGAGCGACCTTGAGCAGATGTATCAGCAGGTGATCATGGATCACGCTCGCGAGGCGCACGGCAAGGGATTGACCGACGCTGTGGCCGGCTCCGTGGGGGAGTCTCACCAGGTCAACACAACGTGTGGCGATGAGGTGCGTCTGCGGGTCGCCCTCGATGGCGACCGCATCGCGTCCGTCTCGTGGGAGGGTTCTGGCTGCTCCATCTCGCAGGCCTCGGTCTCGGTGCTCACGGACCTGCTTGAAGGCGACGACCTGGCCCACGCCGACGAGACCTATGAAGCGTTCAAAGCTCTTATGAACAACCGCGGTGAACCGCTCGATGAGTACAGGGAAGACCTGCTCGGCGACGCTACCGCCTTTGTGGGAGTGGGGAAGTATCCTGCCCGTATCAAGTGCGCGCTGCTGGGCTGGATGGCCCTGCGCGACGCGCTTCTCAAAGCACAGAGCCAAGGTGCAACGAAGGGAGAAGGCGATGACTGAGACTGTCGCCAACGCAGCCGACGTGGAGGAGGCCCTCCGCGACGTGATCGACCCCGAACTGGGGATCAACGTCGTTGACCTTGGTCTTGTGTACGGCATCCAGCTGGACGCGAATCGCCATGCGGTGATCGACATGACGCTGACTTCCGCCGCGTGCCCGCTCACGGATGTGATCGAGGATCAGACCTCTGCGGCGCTGAGTGGGCTGGTTGACGGCTTCCGCATCAACTGGGTGTGGATGCCGCCGTGGGGCCCGGACAAGATCACTGACGATGGCCGCGAGCAGCTCAGGGCGCTCGGGTTTAACGTGTAGGACGCTCCGCGGCGAACCGTTCGCGAATTGCGATTGATGGGCGACAAATACGGGCTAAGCCCTCTCGCGACTCTTTTTGCTAAGGTCTTGTCATGGAGTCCAGGGGCTACATCCGAGCGGGTCGTCACTCCGGTACACGGAGTACTATCGTTCTCGCCGTCATTAGTGGTGTGGCGCTGCTTGTCTTGATCGGTCCCGCCGCAGTCGCCTCAAACTGGCAAGGAGCCACCAGCAAGACGGGGTGCAACCTGAATATGACCGAGAATAGCCAAGTGGCGATATATGGCTTCGGACTGTCGTCTGCAACCGCCAACGCTGTGAGTTGGGTTCGGACAAATGTACTCGATCCCACTGCGTTGACGACCAGCACGCCTTCTAGCGCCGGCACGGCTGATGTCGTCGTATATGACGCCTACTACGTCGAGATTTGCGGCGAGAAGATGTACTCCGCCGGCGGTGACTATGTTGGGTTTGCCAACTGCACAAAGAAACATACTGTCGGCCAGTATGCGGGCAGGTGTGATGTTCATGAAGTCTTTATCGACCAGGCATATGTCGATGCCGTTGCTACCTCAGCAGAACGTCGGATACTGTGCCACGAACTAAGCCACACGCTTTCGCTCAGCCATCGAGATGTGTCGGATTCCTGTATACGAACGCCTCCGCTTGTCGCCGTGCTTGCAGATCATGACAAAGCCCACATCAATTCTCATTACTAGAGAGGTAGCCATGTCGGTGAAGCAGGCGTGCAGTGACCTTGGTCACGGGCACTCATCGCGCTGGGGAAGGGCCGTGGCAATCACGGTGTCCGTTGCGTTGATGCTGTCCGGTTGTGCCAGTCCAGGGTCCGCCACCTTCGATGAGCTTGCGGCAGCAATGTCGCAGGATTCTCCCGGCGGATCCAAGGTGCGGACTTATGCATCAGTGGCGGACCTCTTGCCTGGCAAAAGAAGGAGTGAGGCCAGCGCAGAACCCGCCCAAGCTGTAGTCGTCGCGGAGGTCGCGTCGCTCACAGAGGGCAAGGCGTACCGAATCGACAACGGAGGACCTGACCTCACGACCCTGGAGTTCGACAGCCCGGACGCGCAGTGGAGAGATGCAACGCTCAGCGTGACGGTGAGCGAGGTTATCGATGCTGGAACGACAAACCTTGCAGAGGGTCAGGCCGTCTCAATACGCGTGATCGTGCCCCTCGAATGGCAGGTCGAGAAGATCGAGGCGGCGTACCTATCCAAGCCCAGAGTGCTGATCTTTCTTGGCCGGGACGCGCTCAGTGACTCCTACCGCGTTCTTAGTGGAACGGGAGAGTTCTACCTTCCACTGGACAAGGATGAAGCGCTCGATCTCAGCCTCTTGACGCCCGAAACCCGAGCAGACCTGCGCGATCTCCCCCGCAGTCTCGATGACGTTCGCAAGGTTGTGAAAGACGCCCGTGGTTGAAAGGTTCGACTACAACGCCTAGCGCTGAGCGGGGTTTGAGAGAGCGCCCGCGATGCCATCGAGCGCGCCAGGAACAAGCGCGTAGTACGCCCACGTGCCGCGCTTTGAGCGGCTGAGAAAGCCGGCATCTACCAGCACCTTCAGGTGGTGCGAGACCGTGGGCTGCGACAACTCAAGTGCCTGTTGCAGGTCGCAGACGCACGCTTCCTGGTTCGCGTGGTTCGCCACGATCGACACGATGCGGACTCGCGCGGGATCTGCAAGCGCCTTGAACGCCTTGGCGGCGTTCTCCGCCGCCTCGGCTGACAGCGGAGCGCCAACGAGCGGTACGCAGCAAGCGACGGGGGAGAGCACCTCGAGAGTCTTCATGCCCCCAGTATGGCGCATATATTGACAAACGTCGATACGTTTGACACAGTGCTCATACATCGATGTGTATCGATGTAGAGAGGACGCATCATGCACGAGTGCTGCGACCCGGCCATCTGCGCGCCGGGATGCCCAGAGCACAGCTTCGAATCCAGCTGCTGCTGAACCACTGGCCGTCGTCAGCGCGCGGGACGGCGGCCAGCCCAGTTAAGGAATGATTGAGTTATGGCCAAGCCCACAGTCCTCTTTGTGTGTGTTCACAACGCCGGCAGATCCCAGATGGCGGCCGGATTCCTGAGGGAACTCGCCGGCGAGGCCGTCGAGGTCTTGTCAGCGGGTTCCGCCCCTGGAGTGGCCGTCAATCCCGTGGCGGTTGCTGCGATGGCCGAGCGGGGCATCGACATTGCGGCTGCCGTGCCGCGCCGGCTCGCGGACACTGATGTCGAGGTCGCGGACGTGGTCGTCACCATGGGCTGCGGCGACACGTGCCCCTACATTCCCGGCCGACGCTATGAGGACTGGGTGCTTGACGATCCAGCTGGTCAGGGAATCGAGGCGGTACGACCCATTCGCGATGAGATTGAGTCCCGGGTGAGGGAACTCATCGCCTCGCTGGCTTTAGCCGCGGAGTGACTCAGCGGCCCAGCAGGCCAAAGGCGTCGCATGCGGTGATGGTGCCCTTGGTGTAGCCCGTGGTGAAGGCGTCCTGGCGCTGCGCAGCGGAGCCGTGCGTGAAGGAGCTTTCGTCCACGCGGCCCGTCGCCTGCTCCTGGATGCGGTCATCGCCAACGGCGGCGGCCGCAGACAGTGCGTCCTTGACGTCCTGCTCCGTGAGCGGCTTGATGAGCGCCACGCCGTCCGCGTCCTTGGTGCTCGCAGCGTGACCGGCCCACACTCCTGCAAGGCAGTCGGCCATGAGCTCGACCTTCACCGAGTCAGAGTCGCTTCCCGTGTCGGTGCGGTTTGCCACCTCGAACACACCAATGGTGTTCTCGATGTGGTGGCCATACTCGTGGGCGACGACGTACATCTGGGCGAGCGGTCCGCCGCTCGCGCCATAATGCGTCTCAAGGTCGTTGAAGAAGCCCGTGTCCAGGTAGATCGTCTCGTCGAGCGGGCAGTAGAACGGCCCCATCTGAGCTGACCCGGTGCCGCACGCGGTGCTTGTTGTGGTGTCGAAGATCACCACGCCGGGGAGCTTGAACGACTCTCCGACCGCGGGCATCGCGTCGGACCAGTAGTCATCGAGCGAGTTGATCGTGCCGGCGACGCGGCAGTCCATGTTGGCGTTCGCGTCGGCACCCGACTGGCAGCTTTCCGCGAAGTCCTGGTTCGAGGTCTGGTCCTGAGCGTTGTTCGTGATCCCGTCCAAGCCGCTGCCATTTCCACCGCCAAGGAACTGCATCAAGAGGAACAGCAGCACGACCACCAGGCCGCCTGCGCCGCCGCCAATGGCCACACCACTGCCTGCGCCGCGGCCGCGCCGCTGCACGCGGCTGGAGTCAATCTTGGAGCGCTCGTTGAACGTCATTCGTCAAGCGTAGCCCGGCGGCGCTCCCGGCGGCTCTTCGCGACCGGCGGCACGGGCTCCTGCGCGGCCTTTCGAGCCTTGCGTGCCTTGCGGCGCTCGGGCGGCGCCTCCTCAGCGATTCCGCGAGCGTGAAGGGCCTGGCCCAACTGAATCGCGAAGCCGACGGATCGGGTGGCGGCAGGGATCAGGGTGGCGCGGGGGT
>Ga0065721_10008002_pt1 | contig 11932 bp, 10 predicted proteins | sample Mesricmetagenome_FD_59108 | JGI IMG/M metagenome (GOLD analysis project Ga0065721, IMG submission 59108) | Mesophilic microbial community from rice straw/compost enrichment Sample: eDNA_1 v2 (version 2) | ecosystem: Engineered > Solid waste > Grass > Composting > Bioreactor | place: USA: Davis... | reverse complement strand
CAGGCGCAGGCGTAGAAAACGCGTCGATGGATGCGCGAACGTCCCGCAGCCGCGCCAGTTCGCCCTCCATCACTTGCGCCATGGCGCCGTCTCCGACAGTGGAAAGCTTGTCGCCAAGACCGAGGAAACCGCTGATGGCCGTATCGGTGGAGGCCCGCGCCTCGCGCAGATCGCTTGCACCTTTCTGGCCCTGCGAGCCGATGAACCCGGCCGTGAGGCCGCGCTCGACCTGGAGACGATGGACCATGCTGCCCACTGCGGACAACCCGTCGCTCACCGTCATGATCTGATTCATGTTCTGGTAGGTATGCCACCTGTCCCCGACCTGGGCGTAGGCGAAATACACAACCGCAAGCAACGGAAAAGCCACCGCGGCAAGGAGCCGGCGGCTGATTGAAACATCCACAAGTCGCATGAAACCACTCCATAATCAGGCCTCATGCCGACAAGCTCGGCGCATCATGCGCGGGCTCATATAGGCGAGCGGGACGTTAAGAAGAGACTAAGGGAATACAACCATAAGGAAATAGAGCGCCTTGCCCATGACAATTGTCAATTGCTGCGCCAGGATATTGTTTTCAGTTTGATATGCCGCAAACACAGCCGCCCGCGGTCGTCGTGCCGCAGGCGCTCGAACGCCTGCAGCGCGACCATGTCGACACCGAATCAGCGCGTCAGGCGCTTGTAGGTGACCCGCTTCGGGTTGACCGATTCCGGTCCGAGGCGGCGGATCTTGTCCTGCTCGTAGTCCTCGAAGTTGCCCTCGAACCATTCCACGTGGCTGTCGCCCTCGAAGGCGAGGATATGCGTCGCCAAACGGTCGAGGAACATGCGGTCGTGGCTGATGATGACGGCGCAGCCGGCGAAATTCTCCAGCGCGTCCTCCAGCGCCGACAGCGTTTCGGTGTCGAGGTCGTTGGTCGGTTCGTCGAGGAGCAGGACGTTGCCGCCGGCCTTCAGCATCTTGGCGAGGTGCACGCGATTGCGCTGGCCCCCCGACAGGTTGCCGACCTTCTGCTGCTGGTCGCCTCCCTTGAAGTTGAAAGCGCCGCAATAGGCGCGGGAATTCATCTCGTGCTTGCCGAGCTTGATGATGTCGTTGCCGCCTGAGATCTCTTCCCAGACATTCTTCGAACCATCGAGAGAGTCGCGGCTCTGGTCGACATAGCCGAGGTGAACGGTCTCGCCAATGTTGATCGAGCCGGTATCCGGCTTCTCCTGCCCGGTGATCATCCGGAAGAGGGTCGTCTTGCCCGCCCCGTTCGGTCCGATCACGCCGACGATGCCGCCGGGCGGCAGCTTGAAGCTCAGGTTCTCGAACAGCACGCGATCGCCATAGGTCTTGGAGATGTTCTCCGCCTCGATGACGACATTGCCGAGGCGCTCGCCGACCGGAATGATGATCTGCGCCTCGCCGGGACGCCGATTTTCGGCTGCAGCAACCAGTTCGTCATAGGCGCGGATACGGGCCTTCGACTTCGCCTGACGCGCTTTCGGGCTCGAAGCAATCCACTCCTGTTCACGCGACAGTGCCTTCTGCCTGCTGCCCTCCTCGCGCTCTTCCTGCGCCAGGCGCTTTGCCTTGGCGGTCAGGTAGGCGGAATAGTTGCCTTCGTAAGGGATGCCGCGGCCGCGGTCGAGCTCGAGGATCCAGCCGGTGACGTTGTCGAGGAAGTAGCGGTCGTGGGTGACCATCAGGATGGCGCCCGGATATTCGCGCAGGTGCTTTTCGAGCCAGGCGATCGTCTCGGCGTCGAGGTGGTTGGTCGGTTCGTCGAGCAGCAGTAGGTCGGGCTGGCGCAGCAGTAGCTGGCAGAGCGCGACGCGGCGCTTCTCGCCGCCCGAGAGGTTGTCGATCGTCGCGTCGCCCGGCGGGCAGCGCAACGCTTCCATGGCCATCTCCACCTGGCTTTCGAGATCCCAGAGGTTCTGGCTGTCGATGATGTCCTGGAGCTTAGCGCCCTCCTCCGCCGTCTCGTCGGAGTAGTTCATCATCAGCTCGTTGTAGCGGTCGAGGATCGCCTTCTTGTCGGCGACCCCTTCCATGACGTTGCCGAAGACGTTGAGGCTCTCATCGAGCTGCGGCTCCTGCGCCAGGTAGCCGAGCGTCGCGCCTTCGGCGAGCCAGGCCTCGCCGGTCCATTCCTTGTCCAGCCCCGCCATGATCTTCAGCACCGTCGACTTGCCGGCGCCGTTCGGTCCGAGGATGCCGATCTTGGCGTCCGGATAGAAGGACAGGTGGATGTTCTCGAGGATCTTCTTGCTGCCGTAGGACTTGTTCAGTCCGGCCATGTGATAGATGAACTGGCGTGCCATGAATTGAATGCTCCAGGCGGGAATGGAAGGTGGCCGCTATGTAGGCGAAATGCGCCGCCGGGGCAATGCGGGCGGACGGAGGGGACACGATGTTCGAAGAGACCAGGCGGCTGGAGAGCGCCACCGGCGCAAGCCTCGCCTACCATCGCCAGACGGCCTCCGGAGGCGGTCGCGGCATCCTGCTGATCTGCCACGGCCTGGCCGAACACTCCCGGCGCTATGGCGGGTTCGCCGCGATGATGGCCGGCCGGGGATGGCACGTCTATGCCCACGACCACCGGGGGCATGGCGGGACCACCGCGCCGGACGCGCCGCTCGGCCGCTTCGCCGGACGCGAGGGCGTCCGCAAGGTGATGGAAGACGTCCATGCGATACGCGCGCAGGCCGTCGCAGCCCATCAGGGGCTTCCCGTTCTCCTGTTCGGGCATTCGATGGGCGGGCTGATCGCGCTCAACGCGGCCGCCGACCGCCCGGCGGACTACCAGGCGCTTGCTGTGTGGAACTCCAACTTCCATCCTGGTCTGTCCGGCCGCTTCGCCCAACTCGTCCTCAGGGCGGAAAAGGCGTTGAAGGGTGCGGACGTGCCGAGCACCATCCTTCCGAAGGCGACGTTCCGCGCCTGGGGCCGCGCCATGCCGGAAAAGCGGACGGATTTCGACTGGCTGAGCAGCGATCCGGCGGAAGTCGACGCCTATATCGCCGATCCGCTCTGCGGCTTCGATGCCAGCGTCTCTCTCTGGATCGACCTCTTCGAAATGACGTTCCGCGGACCGGCGCTGATCGGCCGCCTGCCGAAAACGATGCCGATCCACCTGGCCGGCGGCGCCGACGACCCAGCCACGAAGGGCGGCAGGGAAATCCGCTGGCTGGCCGAGCATCTCCGCNGCGCCGGTCTCTCGCGGGTGACGGAGACGGTCTGGCCGCATANCCGTCACGAGACGCTGAAGGAGAAGGTGCGNGGCCAGGCGATGGAGGGATTCGCGGCTTGGGCCGAGACGGCATTTCCGCTGCAAACGGAATGAAGTNTTGATATTTCATCAAGTGCGGCCGTGGCTTGGCTCCGCTATAGAAATGGGATTGGTGCCGCCGCGGATCGACCGGCGCCACAAGAGTGGAGCAGCATGACATCCTCCAATGCCGGCATTGCCGCCTCATCCGCACCCGCCGCGGTCGTGAATGGCCTGGCGCTGATGCTGCTTGCGATGCTTGCCGCGCCGCTGATCGACATCTTCTCCAAGCTCTCCACCGAGACCACCTCTCCGACCATGATCACCGCGGGACGTTTTGTCTTCCAGGCGGTGTTCATGCTGCCGATCGTCGTCACGCACAGCCTCTGGCGCAGTTTCTCCTGGCGCATGAGCATCTTCCATGCAGTCAGGGCCGCCCTCATCACCCTTGCCATGATCTGCTTCGTTGCGACTTTGGCGGTCATGGAGGTAGCCGATGCGGTGGCGATCTTCTTCGTCGAGCCGATCATCCTGACGATTCTCGCCAGTATCTTCCTCGGCGAGACCATCGGATGGCGCCGCTATACGGCCTGTGCCATCGGCTTCCTCGGCGCCATGATCGTCATCCGCCCGAGCTTCGAGGAAGTCGGCCTCATTTCCGTGCTGCCGGTCATCACCGCGTTCTGCGTCGCCGTCTTCGCGCTGATGACCCGTGCGCTGGCGCAGCGGGAAAACCCGTGGGCGATGCAGTTCCAGATGTCGCTCTGGGGCGTGCCGATCTGCGGCCTGCTGCTTCTCGTCGGNGACTGGACGGGTGTCGCCTCTATGGCCCCGTCGATGCCCGATCTCACCGTCTCCTTCTGGCTGGTGGCNATCGGCTTCTTCGCCGCACTGTCAGGCATCCTCGCAACNTATGCCTATCGCCTCGCGCCAGCCTCGGTGCTGGCACCGCTCCAGTATTTCGAGATCGTCTCCGCGACGCTGTTCGGCTGGCTCGTCTTCCGGGATTTTCCCGACCCGGTGAAGTGGCTCGGCATCGCCATCATCGTCGGCTCCGGCCTCTATATCATCTGGCGCGAGCGGCGCGTCGCTTCCCGTCCGGTCACGACGACCGAAACCACGGCCGCACCCTGAAATGAAGACCCCATGACCCAGAACAGCCCGAAGAAACCGCCGCTTTCCGGCATCCGCGTCATCGAACTCGCCCGCGTGCTCGCCGGCCCCTGGGCCGGACAGATGCTGGCCGACATGGGGGCAGACGTCATCAAGGTGGAGAACCCCGACGGCGGCGACGACACGCGCGCCTGGGGTCCGCCCTTCGTGGAGGCAAAGGACGGCACAAACCTGTCGGCCGCCTACTACCACGCCACCAATCGCGGCAAGCGTTCCATTGCCGTCGACCTGAAGACGCCGGAGGGCCAGGAGATCGTCCGCCGGCTGGTGGCCACGGCCGACGTCGTGATCGAGAATTTCAAGCTCGGCGGACTTGCGAAATACGGCCTCGACTACGAAAGCCTGAAGGCGATCAACCCGAAGCTCGTCTACTGCTCCATCACCGGCTTCGGACAGGACGGCCCATATGCGAGCCTCGCCGGTTACGACTACATCGTCCAGGGCATGTCCGGCTTCATGTCGATCACCGGCGAGCCGGACGGCCAGCCGATGAAGGCCGGCGTGGCGATCGCCGACATCTTCACCGGCATCTATGCCGTCAGTGCCATCCAGGCGGCCCTGATCCACGCCATGAAGACAGGCGAAGGTCAGTTGGTGGACATGGCGCTGCTGGACGTGATGTCGGCGGTGCTTGCCAACCAGAACATGAACTACCTGATATCCGGCACCGCCCCGACGAGGCTCGGCAATGCCCATCCGAACATCAGCCCCTACGAGGTCGTTCCCCTTGCGGACGGCCACATTATCCTAGCCGTCGGCAATGACGGGCAGTTCCGCCGCTTCTGCCGCATCCTGGGGGTGGAAGAGCTTGCCGACGACGAGCGCTTTTCGACCAACAAGGCGCGCGTCGCCAACCGAGCGGAGCTCCGCCGCCTGCTCGTGGCTGAAACCGGGAAATGGATCAGGACGGATCTTCTCGCCGCCTGCGGCGACAACGCCGTTCCCGCCGGGCCGATCAACTCGATCGCCGAGATGTTCGCGGATCCCCAGATCGAGGCGCGCGGAATGCGTATGGAGCTGGAGGCAGCCGACGGCACGGTGATCCCCAGCGTCCGCAGCCCGATCGTGCTGTCCAAGACACCGCTTCATTATCACCGGCCGAGCCCCGCGCTCGGAGAACATACGGCCGCCGTGCTGGCGGAGCTGGAAGAGATCGAACCGAAGGGGAAAGACCGATGAAGACCGGGGGCCAACTGATCGTCGAGGCACTGAAGGCGAACGGCGTCAAGCGCGTGTCCTGCGTGCCGGGCGAGAGCTATCTCGCCGTCCTCGACGCGCTCTACGACAGCGGCATCGACGTTCTCGTCTGCCGTCAGGAAGGTGGCGCCGCGATGATGGCCGATTGCTGGGGCCGGCTTACGGGCGAGCCCGGTATCTGCATGGTCACCCGCGGGCCAGGCGCGACGAACGCCTCCGCCGGACTGCACATCGCACGGCAGGATTCGATCCCGATGATCCTGTTCATCGGACAGGTACAGCGCGACGCCCGCGAGCGCGAGGCCTTCCAGGAGGTCGAATACCGNCGCGCCTTCACCGAATTCGCGAAATGGGTCGGCGAGATCGACGACGCCNGGCGCATCCCGGAATTCGTCACCCGCGCCTTCGCGGTCGCCACCTCCGGCCGCCCCGGCCCCGTGGTGCTGACGCTGCCGGAAGACATGCTGGTGGAAGAGGTCGAGGCACCAGCGGCACGGCGCTACATGCCGGTCGAGGCCCATCCCGGCCCCACGCAGATACAGGCGTTTGCGTCGATGCTGAAGGAGGCGCAGCGGCCGATGTTCATTCTCGGCGGCACGCGCTGGAGCGAGGACGCCGTGGCCTCGTTCCAGGCGTTCGCAAGCCGCTTCAAGGTTCCGGTCGGATGCTCCTTCCGCCGGCAGATGCTGTTCGATCACCTGCATCCGAGCTATGCCGGCGATGTCGGGATCGGTATCAACCCGGCGCTCGCCAAGGAGATCAAGGAAGCCGACCTGCTCGTCCTCGTCGGCGCCCGCATGTCGGAAATGCCGTCCTCCGGCTATACGCTGATCGATATCCCCTACCCTTCCCAGAAGCTTGTCCACGTCTACCCCGACCCGGAGGAGCTCGGGCGCATCTACCGCCCTGATCTGGCGATCTGCGCCGCTCCGGCGCAATTCGCCGCCGCACTCGACGAACTCGACCCGCCGGCTGCTCCGCTCTGGGCCGAGCGCAAGTCGGCCATGCACGATGCCTATCTGAGGTGGTCGACGCCGCCGCAGACGGGGCCGGGCACGGTGCAGATGGGGCCAATCATGGACTGGATCGAGGCCAACACGGCGGAAGACGCGATCTTCACGAACGGCGCCGGCAACTACGCCACCTGGGTCCACCGCTTCCACCGCTTCCGCCGCTACAACACGCAGGCGGCGCCGACCTCCGGTTCGATGGGATACGGGCTGCCGGCGGCGGTCGCCGCCAAGCAGCTCTTCCCCGGGCGCGAGGTGATCTGCTTTGCCGGCGACGGCTGCTTCATGATGCACGGCCAGGAGTTCATCACGGCGGTCCGCTACGACCTGCCGATCATCACCGTGCTGGTGAACAACGGCACCTACGGGACGATCCGGATGCACCAGGAGCGGGAATATCCGGGCCGTGTCAGCGGCACCGATCTGGTCAACCCCGATTTCGTCGCCTTCGCGCAAGCCTATGGCGGGCATGGGGAACTGGTAGAGAGAACGGAGGACTTTGCGCCGGCTTTCGAACGCGCACGACAGAGCGGCAAGCCGGCGATCATCGAGGTGAAGCTGGACGCCGAAGCGATCACCCCGACGCGGACCCTGACTCAGATCCGCGAGAAGGCGTAGGGGCTTGCCCCACAAGGCGTAGGGATTGCCCCTCATCCTAGCCTTCTCCCCGCATGCGGGGAGAAGGTGCCGGCAGGCGGCTGAGGGGCATCCCTCAGATCGCGGCGGTGACCGTGAACTCGACCTTGTACTTCGGTGCTGCGAGCTTGGCTTCGCTGGTGGCGCGGGCCGGCGTGTTGGCCGGATCGACCCAGGCTTCCCAGACGGCGTTCATCTCGGCGAAGTAGGACATATCCGAGAGATAGATCAGCGTCTGCAGGATCTTCGACTTGTCCGAGCCCGCAGCCGCCAGAAGGCGGTCGACTTCACGCAGCGCGTATTCGCACTGTTCCTTCACGGTTTCGCCCTCGCCCACCTGGCCGGCGAGGTAGACGGTGTTGCCATGGACGACGGCGCCGCTCATGCGGGCACCAGGTTCGATGCGCTTGATGCTCATGAATGCTCCTGAAAGGTTCGAGCTGCTGAAGATTGGCCAGCCTCGAGCCGGCCGCGGAAGTGTTAGCCGCGCAGGTGCTGGCTCTTCTCGTAGACGGTGGTGGAGCGGGCACCGGAGCGGCAATAGCCGAGCATCGGCCGCGGCAGCTCGTCAAGCGCGTCGACCATCCCGTTGACCGCGTCCGCATCGACGCCCATGCGGCCGACGGGAACATGCTTGATCTCGAGGCCCAGCTCTTCGGCCCTGGCGGCGATCTCGGCGAAGCGGGGCTGACCCGGCTCTTCCTCGTCCGGGCGGTTGCAGACGATCGACCTGAAACCCAGCGCCTTGATCTGGTCGAGATCCTCGATCCGGATCTGTCCGGTCACGGCGTATTCGTCGTTGATCTGGCGGATATCCATGGGCGTCTTCCTCCGGCTCTCTGTCTGGCTGATCCCTTACGCCGCAGCCGGCGGGGCGTCAATCGAGGGAAGGTCAGGCGAAACAGAAACGCAGGCCGTATTCGATGCTCTCCCCCGGCTTGAGCGGCTTCAGCTCGCCCCGCTCGGCGAGCTCCCTGCGGCTCACCCAGCGATGCGAGACGGGCTCGATACCGAGCACATGCGCCGGCGACTGCTGGTTGCGCCAGATCTGCAGCCAGGGAAGCGTGTCGGTGCGGAACTTCACCTTCAGCGTCAGCCCGCCGATCGCCGCGATCGGGCCGAGACAGATTTCCGCCCAGTTCTCTCCCTCCCTCGCCGCGGGCACGCAGAAGACCCCGCCCGGATCCTCCCCGAAATTCCAGGGCAGGCTGCCGTTCTCCAGCATCTGGCCCACAAGCCGTACCTCGCCGTCGAACAGCCAGGCGCCGATGTTCATGTGGTACATATGGACGGGTGGAAAAGGGCTCGTCCCGGTATTGGTGAGCCGGTCGGACAGGCAGACCTCGCCGCTCTCGCCGTCGATGCGCCAGTGCCGCTCGAGCAGCGCCTTGCCACCGTCCGCCAGCGCGACCGGCACCCGCGCCCGGCATTCAGCGTCGCCTTCCTGCACGTCCCAGAACAGAATCTCGGCGGGATGGGAGGAGAATGATCCATGCAGAGGGTATGTCTTGCCGTCCTTGCGCCCGGCTATCGGCTCCGGATGCCGGATATGGTCCGGTCCGCAGGTGAAGAGAAAGCCTTCGAGGGAATGGTCGATTCGCGGATCGCCGTCGTCGGGGATAGCCCGTCCGGGCGCCAGATCCACCGCCTCCACGAAGCAGGAGCCGACGTCGAGCACGGAGCCCTCGTCCAGAAAGAGGCGCGGACCAGCGGATGCTGAGAAGGCTTTCATGCGGATATCCTCGTTCCGAACAACTTGTTACCAGATCGTGAGGAGAAATTAACGTAGCGTTCATGACGAATTCACCTTTTTCACACTAGCGTCAAATTCTGCTTGTCTGTGGCGAACCACGCACGCGCGGGAACGTTGCGCCGCTTTGGGATTTTATGAGACATGACAATCAAGAATGCTGGTGGCACCGTGAAGGGTCTTCTTACTGCAACTGTCGGGCTGGCACTTCTGGTGACGCAGGGCGTCTCGTCTGCTTCGGCACAGAGTATCTACGACCCTTACGCCTCCGATACGCTTCTCGTCGCTCCCGACGGCAGCATTCTGGATTACGTTCCCGAGCAGGGTGAGGTCGTCATCAGCCGCGACCGGACCGGCCGTCGCATCCTGATCGATCGCTATGGGGAGGTCGTCGCAACCGAGATGTCGCGCGATGCGTATGGTGCGCGAAGCATCGACCGCTATCCGCCGCCGCCGGGGGGCTACCGGCGCTACCGGAACGAGGCCGGCTATCGCGACTACCGCGAGTACCGCCCCGGCGAACCGGGGGAATTTACCGGGTCCGTCCCCGATCGCGGTTCCATCACCCGGTTGCCGCTGGAGGACCAGCCCTTTCCCGGTGATCAGCCGGAGGACGACTACGCCTCCATAGACCGGGAGCAGCAGCCTGCCCGAACGGTGGAGCCCGAAAAGCCGATCATCGCCGTCACCAAGAAACCGCAGGCGGAGATCGCCGCCCTGCAGGTCTTCCTCGACCGCGAGGGCATTTCCCCCGGCGTCATCGACGGGCATCTGGGCGACAACGTCAACAAGGCGATCGCAGCCTGGCAGGAGATGACCGGCGAAACGCTGGATCCCAACAATTCGGAGGACATCCTGCAGCGGCTCGCCTATTCCGGCGGCCTGCCGATCGTCGACTACACCATCACCGCCGCCGATGCGGCCGGCCCCTTCGTCGCATCCATTCCGGACGATTACGCCGAAAAGGCGCAACTGCCCGCGATGTCCTACACCTCGACCAGCGAGAAACTGGCCGAGCAGTTCCACATGGACGAGAACTACCTGAAGGCGCTCAACCCGGACAAGGACTTCTCCGTTCCGGGGACGATCATCAAGGTCATCAATCCCGGTCAGCCCAAGAAGGGCACGGTCGCGCGCATCGTCGCCGACAAGAGCAAGAAGCAGGTCTTTGCCTATGGCGAGGACGGCGCATTGATTGCCGCCTACCCGGCCACGATCGGTTCGACCGACACCCCTTCGCCGACGGGCACCCACAATGTGGAGCGCGTGGCGCTCGATCCCGGCTACACCTATAATCCGAAGATCAATTTCAAGCAGGGCAACAACGACAAGATCCTGCAGATTCCTCCCGGACCGAATGGCCCCGTCGGCACCGTCTGGATCGCGCTGTCCAAGCCGAGCTACGGCATCCACGGCACGCCTGAGCCGTCGAAAATCGGCAAGACCAACAGCCATGGCTGCATCCGCCTGACCAACTGGGACGCCACCGAACTGGCAAAGATGGTCAAACCCGGCGTGAGCGTCGAATTCGTGGAATAGAAAAAGGCGCCTCGGGCGCCTTTTTCGTGGGGAAGCAGGTCTTACGGTCAGTTCAGGCCGCCAAGCGTCCTGAGGCGGCCGGCCGCGATTTTCCCGAGCGCACCACCTTGGCCGGCATCAGGCGAACCACCTCCTGAGCAAAGGCGGCGGCATTTTCCCGCCCTTTGTCGAGATTGCTCACCCTGGCGGGATCGAGCGTATGAAGCGTGCCGCCCGTCTCGAACAGTTCCTTGAAGGCGTTGCGCTCACCGATCGGGGTGTTCAGGACGTTGACGCCGCGCGCGGCAAGCAGGCCCTTGATGGCGAGCAGCGCCTTGGTCGTGACCATGGAGGTGACGCGGGTCAGGACGACGGAATGGGGAATGGCGAGGTTCGCCTTTTCCTTCATCAGGTTCAGGAGATCGAGAATCTGCGCGGCACCCCTTGCATCCATGGCCGAGCCCTGGACCGGGATCATCACGTGGTCGGACAGGCCGATCGCGGTCGTCACCAGCGCATCCCGGGCGCCTGCCAGGTCGATGACGAAGAAGTCCACCTGCCCCGCCATTTCCCGCAGGTGACACTGAAGTGAGGCGACGGAGACCTCCGAGATCACCTCCAGATTACGCACAGGGCCGGAAATCTCCGCCCATTGGGTGATCCAGTGCTGCGGGTCGCAATCGATGATGGCGACGCGATGGCCCTGATGGGCGAGCTCGGTCGCGAGGAGAAGTGCGGCGGTGGTCTTACCGGCACCGCCCTTGGCATTGGCGAAGGAAATTACGGGCATTCTCGATCCTTGAAGGGCATGAGCCGCATCGCTCAGACGCGCACCGGAGTGGCATGGTGCATTGCATGCATCCTTGCTTAATCATGGTTAACGAAGTGTAAATTTAGCAATCGTCGATATAGACGATGATTTGTCGTAGCGACATGAAAAACGCCCCGAAGCGGTCACTCCGGGGCTTCGGTTTAGTCATGTGGAGAGGCTTCAGAAGCAGTCGATGAAAAGCTGTTTCGTGTTCTCCGCTGTCATCGGCACGGGATTGCCGCCACAGCTCGGATCCTCGATCGCCATCGCGGCGAGTTCATCGATTCGATCCTGCTTGATACCCATTGCCGTCAGGTTTTCGGGAACGCCGAGCCCGGCCCGCAGCGACAGCACGTAATCGTAGAAACCGTCGAAGCCGCCGGAAATGCCGAGATAGGCGGCTGCCCGCTCGATCTTCTCCTCGATCGCCAGGCGGTTGAAGCGCAGCACCGGCGGCATCACCACCGCATTGGTCATGCCATGGTGAGTATTGTAGACGGCGCCGATCGGATGCGACAGCGAGTGGATGGCGCCGAGCCCCTTCTGGAAGGCCACCGCCCCCATGGCGGCCGCC
>Ga0065721_10005928_pt1 | contig 11932 bp, 11 predicted proteins | sample Mesricmetagenome_FD_59108 | JGI IMG/M metagenome (GOLD analysis project Ga0065721, IMG submission 59108) | Mesophilic microbial community from rice straw/compost enrichment Sample: eDNA_1 v2 (version 2) | ecosystem: Engineered > Solid waste > Grass > Composting > Bioreactor | place: USA: Davis... | reverse complement strand
CCACATTTGGGAATGGTTTCCTTGTTTGCAGTTGTACTGAATGTGTGGGCGGTATGGAATTACAGGAAGGCATCGTGATGAGATTACGGTTAGACAGGGGGCCGTTGTTTTATTTGGGATGATCTTTTGAGCCCACCAGGCGCTTTCTATGCAAAATTTTTTTCAAATAACCATGGGTTTTTTCCCGCTCGCGAGGAGGAAAATATTTATCGATAAACGATAAATATTTTTAATATTACAGTAAATTTCGCGTATGAAATGGGGCGTCATCATCTTCCGAATCTCGCGCTGGATTCTTTTAACGGGCGGGATGATTTCGGCCTTCCTGGGTCTGTTGCTTCTTTTTTATGCTGTGTCGGGCTTTAAACCGTTGGTAAACAGCGGTCAGTTGAAACTGGGACTGATTTCTCTCGAAAAGGGAATACCTGTGACCGCGGCCGTTCCAACAAAATTCTTTGGGATTGGAATGGGCTTCGAATATGCAGACACCGGGTTGAATCTTTTAAGTGGTGAATCGGGCACCACGAGGTTGCGGCCTTCTGTAGCTGAAGTGAATTTAATTGTGCAGCCAAAGAATACCGGTGAACGATTATTTTATCTGGCGCCGTATATCTTACTATGTGCTACGCTTGGATGGTGTGCCTGGCAATTGTCTTTTGTGCTGGACCTTGTGGCAAAAAATCAGGCGTTCCATCATAAAAATGTATCACGACTAATTAATGTGGCAAGAGCAATTGTTGCCTTACAAATCATTTATCTTTTTCTTGGCTGGATCACACGATTCAATCAGACGATATCCGTTGAACTTTCTGATGGATTTTTTATTGCCAATATGAAATCTCATTTCGATTTCGGATGGTTTACTGCCGGATGTTTTGTGTTTGTGATTGCCAAAGCATTTGAAAAAGGAAATTTTTTACAAAAAGAACAAGACCTGACTATTTAATATGCCAATAGTGATCAACCTCGATGTAATGATGGCCCGGAGAAAAATGAGTCTGACAGAATTAAGTCGTCAGCTCGATATCTCTCTCGCCAATCTTAGTATTCTCAAGACCGGTAAAGCCCGCGCCATCCGATTCACTACACTGGAAGCTCTCTGCAGAGTGCTTGAATGTCAGCCAGGAGACATCATGGAATATGTAGACGAGGAACACTACAAAAAGCTGTTTCGCGAAAAGAAGAGAGCCTGATCTCATCAACCTAAGTCTGGCAACTGTTTGTAACATCTGTTTAAAGTTGATTCAACGACAGACATGCCTATCTATTTGATAAATGGCAGCAAGGAAACCGTGCGCTTTCAGCAGGATGCGGACTCAGCTCTCGCTTACCCATCGCTGCCGGGCAGTCGCGTGCTTTCATTTGGAAATGATGCGGTGAAGTTGTTGAGACGGGAGCTGGTTTCAGAATTGTTTATCATTCGCTACAATAAATTTCGATTTTTCAAAAATCAAACGATCAAATCTGAATCCACAAGAACAGGCATGCATTCGAGAGCAATGCTTTACAATGAAGTTCATTCTACCATCGAAGGATTTGGCAATCTTCATCAGGAACAAAATTCCGTTATCATGTTTTGGTCCGCGCGGCCAGAGTGTACAACGCTTTTTGAAAAGGGCCAGGAATATCGCATCCTTGATCTTTTCTTTTCACCGTATCTAATCGAACCACTATCAGGTTTCTTTCCTGACCTGACAAATCCTTCTGCACTACATCCTTCACATCTCTCGCGTCTTACACCGGCACTATTGCATGTGATTGATGAAATACTGGATTGTCCTTACGATGAATCTACCAGCCGATTTTATTTTGAATTGAAGGTGCGTGAATATCTGTTCGTTTTGTTGGAGCAACTAAATCCAAGAATAGAAAAGTACAAATTCACTCCATACGAGAAGGATTGCATTATGAAAGTGAAAGATGCGCTCATGTCAGATCTGTCGCAACCGCCGGTGAGCATGAGAGAACTGGCAAGAAAGGCGGGCATCAACGAATTCAAATTGCGGGTGGGATTTCAACATTTTTTCGGAATGGGCGTGTTTGAATATTATAAAAAAGCGCGCATGGAAAAAGCGAAGGAACTATTGTTAGTCACCAACCGACCGATCAAAGATATTTGTCGACTTACCGGCTATACCCGAACTACAAATTTTATCACAGCTTTCCGCAATTACTTTGGTCAGACCCCAGGTTCGCTGCGCCGCGACTGATTTATTTCACGATCGCATACTTTTTTCGTATCCATTCAAACCTTTTTGTTCAAAAACCATTTGATCTGCTCAGGAACTTTACGTTCAAATGAGAGCGTATGAGCATTCTTTCAAAAAACCGTCTGATTGAGGTCATTGCCTCACTGTTTATTCTGGTATTTGTATATACAGCCATGAGCAAGTTGATGGCGCACCAGCAATTTGAGGTCACTATTTCGCAGTCGCCTTTACTACACGATGTTGCCGGTATTCTGAGTTGGACAATCCCGATTGTAGAGCTTGTCATCAGCCTGTTTCTGTTAGTGCCAACGTTTCGTGCGGTTGGATTGCTTCTTTCGTTTTTTCTGATGCTGGTTTTCACAATGTATCTCGCTTACATGTTGATGCTGGACACGAGTCTGCCCTGTTCTTGTGGAGGAGTGATTAGTCAAATGAGTTGGAAGCAACACCTGGTGTTCAATCTGGTGTTGACGATCACTGCGGGCTTTGGTGTGTTCTTAATTCATTCGAACAAAGATTTTATTGCAATAAACAGGATTAGCCGAAAACCTGTATAAGAGAGTAGGCGAATTGTTCACTTAACACCTAAAACAATGAAAAAGTATCTGACTGGCATTTTTGCCCTGCTGTTTGCGGTTGTTCTCAGCGCATTCACAACTGCATCTGTCCCGACTCAGGATTCTGAAATCAAGTGGTTTGTATTTATGGGAGAACATGGGGAGGAGGATGATCCTACTCAATATGCAGTGATCTCTGCTCCTTCATGTGGGTTCGATGAGGACATTGTCTGTGAAATCTTAACCGAGGCACAGTCAACCAATCCGAATCTTCCCAATCTTGAGGTGGCGCCTCAACAAGTAAGGACAAAACAACGTCCGGAGTGAAAAATCAACGAGGGTATAGACATACCCTCGTTTTTGCCTGCTATCTTTGTTGTATTACCAACATTGGTAAAAGTCGTTCTTCTTCTACCATGTTGATTCCGTTTTCTGCAAGTGATTTTTGAAGTGAGGTCAGTTGGCTAAAATTTCCATGTATGCACATGTTGATCATTCCACAAAAACCAGTTTCATCAATTATCGGTAATGTGATGTAACGGTTCATATAATTCAGGGCCCGTACAAGTTCTGAAACCGGAACCTGGTTGAAACAACGTTGTTTCCCAACGTGTCTGACTCCTTTTGCGGAATCGTTGTTGTTTGCAGGTACAAGTCCGCAATTCTGCAGAACATAACAACGAACCTTTCTGGTTTCAATGCTTGCTGTGTAGGGAAGATAACGGTTCAAATCTTCCTTCATTGCAGTGAAAAATTCGGCTTCAGACACTCCGCTCATCTTAAGCTCATAACTTACAATATGTTGTTGTTTCCAATTATCCAGTTCATTGCTGTCTTTTGGAAAAGTCAGCTCCTGCGGAGCAATGATCCTGTTGTTTCTGTTTCTATCAACGAAAATAGGGTCATATCCGTACAGATCTCTATTGTACGCAACGCTATAGAGCGATAATAGCGGAATATTGATTGCTTTGAATGTAATCGTATTTGATGCAGTGTCTATATCCAGTCTTCTGAAGTTGGAAGCAGTTTGCAAATACATTCCTTTTACTAGAACAGAGTAATGTGTTGTTTGGTCGTAGAGCCTTCCACCAGCTTCATGAATCAAAGGAAGGTTGTTATTAAAACCTTCAAGAATTTGTCGTGTCATCAAAGAAAAGGATGGGTCTTCAATGAACCGCTGCACATTTTGTGCGGTGGCATTGTGCCCATCGGTCAGTTGCATCACTTTGAAAGAAGAATCAAGCCAAACCTGGAAAGGTTCGGCATCGTGGGGAAACATTTGATTGAACAATTTGTCTCCCGTAATCATGGGTAGGTTCGGCCGCGAAATTTTCACCTTCTGGAACAAAGCCTTTACTTCATTTTCGCTATTCTGTGTTATGAGGATGAACTGCACTTTATCTCCGAACTGCTTTTGCAGTGCCTCGAGTTTGGGCATGCCCACGATGCAGGACTTGCATCGAACGTTCCAAAAATCCAATATGATCTGTTTGCCTTTTAGGGCATTCTTGTTCAAATTCAATGACCAGGTAGACTTGCGCAATACTTCATTAAAATTGAAAACTATATCACCTTTTTGAAGTGGTTGTCCTTTGATGTTTAGAAATAACCCCAATGTCAGTGCAAGTAACCAGCTTCGAAGCAGGATAGAATGAAAATGATGCATACTCTAGTACCCAGGGTTTTGTATGAGCGATGGATTCATGTTGATTTCTTCTTGCGGCAGCGGCCACAGTTGGTCCGTTGGTGCCCACTCAGGACCTTTCAAACTCAAAACATCGTTGGCGCGGTTTGTACGAATCAGATCAAACCAGCGATGACCTAATTCTGCAAAGAGTTCTTTTCTTCGTTCCGCGTCTACTGCCATCAACAAATCACCTTTTTCAGAGAGATTTAATGGTGCAAGATCAGCCCTGTCGCGAATGATGTTCAGGTCGTCCTGTCCTGTTGTGAGTTTATTTTGCTGAATGCGTGCTTCGGCTCTGATCAGATACATTTCCGCAAGCCGGAGAATCATACAATACTCGGTGATGGGAATTCCTGGTCCACCTCTCACTTTGTATTTATAAGGGTATCGATAGGTTTGTCCACCAAACGTATGTTGCTTCGTCCACTCCTGAAACCTTTTATCACTTGCATCAAAACTATCAATTAGCGATGACGTCATCAGATAGGTTGGCGCTGTAGATGCCGAAGCGGGAATGAAGGATCGGGCTTCATGTGTGTTGCGCGACGGGTTTGCAGGTTTCAGCTGCCAGATAGCTTCTTTACTTGTTCCGAGGAAAACATCATTTAAATTGCTATGGAGAATGTAGTGAGGAGCGTTGATCACTTCGGTGGCTTTCGCTTCTGCTTCATTCCATCTTTCCTGGTACAAATACAATCTGGCCAGCATGGCGGTTGCTGCCCACTTGATTGGTCTTGTTCTTTCTGTGGTGGCATAGTCCGAAGGCAAAAGTGCTTCAGCTTCTTTAAGATCAGCTTCAATTTGCTGATATACTTCTGCCTTAGGTGTGCGCGCCATTAGGCGATTGATTTCATAGTCAGTAGAACGCTGCAGCGGTACATCACCAAACAAATTCGTCAGGTAGAAGAATGACAGTGCCCTGATGAATTTTGCTTCACCCATCAGCTGGCTGCGTCCGGCTGGTGTCAGGCCTGTTGAAGCATTGATGCCTTCGATGCAGGCATTAGCTCCATAGATGTATGAATATGCCGGCGTCCAGATGTTGCTTTGTATTGTGATATGGCTGCTTGGACCAATATCATTTTTAAAAAACTCTTGTTTGTCACTCGGAGAATAGTACCAAAGCTCGTCGGCGCACAATCCTGCGTAGAGTGCGGTGCCGCCATTAAATATGTCTTCGGGATAAATCGTCATATTGGCGAAAATTCCATTAAGCGCCGCAGTAGCTGATGCGTCGTCTTTGAATACGAGATCACTACTTAGTTGATTAATGGGCGGGTCAATGGAAATGGACTTCTTGCACGAGGCTGTGAACAGGATCAGGGCCGAAAGGATTATTTGTAAGATTTTCATATGCTTTCGTTTTTAAAAGTTGAATTCAATACCGACGACCATCATCCGCAGGGGCGGCAGAGCATAAATGCTTTGAGATTCGGGATCGGCAACCTGATAGTCGGTAATCGTAAGCAGGTTTTGTGCACGCAAATAAAGCCTGCAGTCTGTTGCATTCAGCTTTCGCAACCATGCATCAGGGAGAGACCATGAAAGTGATACATTTTTCAGGCGGATGAACGAAGCATCGGTGAGAAATGCGTCCGAAGTAGTCAGTCGATTTGCTGCCGTAATGATGGGGCCAGATGTTTGCTGTGAGAATTTTTGAAATGCTGTACGATCACCAGGCTTTTGCCAGCGGTCTAATTTGCGAACAGATTGATTGGTAATTAATCCTCCATTGGCACCAGAGTAGAGCTGGTTCAGTCCTTTTTGTGACACAAACTGAAACAGGAAATCAAGCGTCCATTTTTTATAACGGAATTCATTGCCAAAACCGCCGTAAAACCTGGGCATGGTTGAACCAACCACATGATAGTCTGCACTGGTGAGCGATCCATCTTTGTTAATGTCTTCAAACTGGTAAATACCGGTAGCACTATCAACACCCAGCCAGTGATATCCAAGATGAACACTCAAAGGTTCTCCTATGCGATATGCCGTGGAATATGTACTGGATTCAAGACCGGGAAATGCAACAAGAATGTTCTTCGGAACAGAGGCATTAAAAAATGTTGTCCAGGTGAAAGAAGATTTGACAATGTTTCTTGATATAAAATCAAATTCCCATCCTCTGTTCTCAACGATCCCGGGAAAGTTTTTGAGTACGCTAAAAAACCCTGTCTGTGTAGGCAAACGATAGTTAATGATTTGATCGACTGTACGATTTTTATACCAGTTAATATTCAATTCGATTCTGTTTTTCAAAAATCCCAACTCCAAAGCCGCTTCCAGTTTGCGACTTAACTCCCAGCTATAAGAAGGATTGGCGATTCTTGACGGCTCAATTGAAACAGAATTCAGATAAGGATAAGCAGTAGGACTCCAGCTGTCGAGGTATTGATAGTCTCCAATTTGATCGTTACCAGCTGTTCCATAACTCACACGCAGTTTTCCGAAACTGAGGGCTGATTGTTTTTTAAAAAATTGTTCTTCACTAAACACATAGCCGGCACCCACTGCACCAAAATTTGCCCACTGTTTTCCCGGACCAAAACGACTACTTCCATCTCTTCTTGCTGAAACATTCAAAAGAAATTTGTCTTTCCAGTTAAACCTCGCACGTCCGAAAGCTCCTCTGTATTTATACTCGGTTGCTTTGTTGCTTAATTTCAATGAAGGTGCGGAAGAATACAATCTCAGGAATCTGTCATCGGTGAACCCTGTTCCATCAAGGATTGAAGAAGCCTGAGTCTTGTTTTGAAAACTGCCACCAGCCAGCAATTGAAGTTTGGCGTGTCTGGAAAATCCAAGGCTGTATTCGAGTTGGGGCTCAATGATCCAGTTTTTGACAGAATTATCTGTTTTAGCTGCAATTCCGTATGGCGTTCCCACCGGGCTTTGAGACGCGATCGGAGTGAGAACCAGTTCGTCGAGAGTTATGCGATTGAATCCTGCAGAGGAGCGCAACACAAGTCCTTTGGTGATTCGATAACTGATATTAAGACTGGTGTTCAACATTTCTGTCAGTCCTTCATAATCCTGCAACAGTTTGGCAAATGGATTCGTAAAATTGAAATTGTTTTCCGACCAATTCAGATTGCCTGCACTATCAAAAGGTGGTGGAGCTGTTGGAGGAAGAAAGATAGACCCGGCCAGATCTTCTTTCGGCATACGGCTTTGATCATGTCCGTACATCGCAGAGAGGTTAATTGAAAACCTGTTGTCGGCAGACTGATGTGTACCTGTAAAATTGAAACTGATTCTGTCGGCCCATTTATCACCGGGGAATACAGTTGATTCTCGATAATAGTTGGCACCAAAACCAAATTTTGTAAATGCTGTACCTCCCGACAATTTTACCTGCGCATTACTGCTTCGTGCTGTTCCTCCAATCAAAAGATCCTGCCAGTCGGTGTACCGGGTAGAATCCCAGGCAAGGAAATCATATGCATTGGATAATTGCGGTGTCACCCCATCATTTGCAAATGCTTCTTTTCTCATGGCAACGTATTGCTTCGTGTTCATCAGTTTTTGTTTACGAGTCACCTTCCCCCATCCATGATACAGTGATGCATTCACGTTGAGCCTTCCTGTTTTTGCTTTTTTAGTGGTGATGAGAATAACACCACCTGCACCGCGACTTCCATAAATCGCAGTAGCATCAGCATCTTTCAGTACTTCAATGCTTTCAATGTCGGCTGGATTGATTGTATTAAATGGATTATGCGTCTGGATAGACGATCGCTGTGTCAGGTTTTCTGAAACAAAAGGAACACCATCAACCACAAACAATGGATCATTGCCTTGTTGAATAGAGTGTTGTCCACGGATTAAAACATTAAATTTTGACCCGGGAAGACCATTGACCTGTGTGATCATGAGACCGGGCACTCTTCCCTGAAGTGCTGCCAAAGGATTGGATACCGGCTGTTTTCCGATATCCTGACTTTTCACTTTACTAACAGTTCCCGTGTTCAGTTTTTTTGTAGTGGTTCCATAGGCGATTACGACCGTTTCATCAAGCGTGCTAATGCGTATCTGCATGGAAAGTTTGATGAACGATCGCCCTTTTACTGGTATTTCTTTTTCCTTATAACCAACGCTGGTGACGATCAGAACATCATCGTCTTCGATGTTGGATAAAACAAATGCTCCGTTTTCATCTGTTGAGGTCATTCTGTTTTTCCCTTTGATAGTTATGGTGGCGTTGGGGAGAGGACTTTCGTCCTCGTCCACCACTAAACCACGCAGTTCCTTGGGGATTGAATTGGTTATGCCTGCTGCTTCCCGAACAGCGATATGATCATCTTCGACCACATAACTTAGCGGTTGATTTTTAAAACACGCTTCAAGGGCCTGTTGCAGGGAAGCATCTTTTAATTGAACGGTCACCGGTTTTGCGCGTTGCAATTGTTCGGTGGTATAGATGAAACCAAATCCGCTTTGTCTTTTTATTTCCCGGAACACATCTTCCAGGGGTGCGTTGCTAAAGGAAAGCGTAAGTTTCACTGAGGTCTGGGCCTGAAAATGTGCGGGGAAAATGAGCAGGAAGCCCAGAAGAATCACTGCTGCATATTTTCTCATGCCTTTGCTGCGGAGAAACCCAATAGGTTTTAATTCCATAGCTTTGTCTGGTTTTGGATTGAATAAATACAGTTCTCACAATTGTTGGAATTTGATCCAAGTACTTGCCGGAGTTCCGTTGCCGCGGGATTCCGGTTTTTTTTAGTTAGTCGTCAGGGTAATACATACACGGTTCTGTTTTCGATTTTGAAATGAATTTTTCCAGTGAGCTCCAGATAATGCAATAGTTTGGAAAGTGGTTCATCGCGGGAGATCGTTGCATTGAAATGTTCTGATTCCTCCGTTTGGAATACAACATTGATATCATACCATCTTTTTACCTGTTTCATAATGGCTTTGATGTCGTCGTTGCGGAACAGGAATGAACCGCGCTTCCAGGCAGTGATTGCTTCTACATCCACTTTCTTTTTAAGCACCATCTGGTTGCCTGCAATGCTGGCCTGTTGGCCCGGTTGCAGGTGTAGTTGTTGTTGATGACGGGTGATTTGCACACTGCCATTTACAAGGGTGATTTCCTGATTTTCCTCGTCTTCATAAGATGTGATGTTGAACGCTGTGCCTAATACTTTTACTTCAGATGAATTGGATAGATGTACGATAAAGTCCTGATTGTTTCGCTTTGCTACTTCGAAGTAGGCTTCTCCCGATAATTCCACGCGACGCTGTCCACTGTCGAATCGGGAAGGAAAACGAAGAGAAGATGCAGCATTCAACCAAACCTTTGTCCCATCCGATAGTGTAACAGCATATTGTCCACCACGTGGTGTGGTGAGTGTGTGATACACAGGCATTCCTTTGTCTTCTGCAGCATACAACAAAATTCCTTCGGCCTGTTTGCTGACAGCGGCGCCATGTTCGTGGCGGATCAATCCTGTCTGGCTGGTGCTCAGGTCTATCACCGTACCATCATTAAAGGTTAAGGTGGCCCTCGGACCTCCTGGCAGGATGGACAACGAAGCGGTTTGTTGAGTGGGATCGGATTGCGGGGCTTCGCTATTCCGCAGGACCAACATGGAAGCTACGCCAGCAACGAGGGTTCCGGCAACGAGATATGTCCACCAGCGTTTAGGTTTTTTCTCCTTTTTTGCGGAGATAAATCCGATTTGAGCTGCGGTTCGGTGGAGAGCCTCTTCTGTTTGCAGTGAATCCATCCACGCGAGATTGCTTTGGACACGTGATTCGTCGGTGAGATCCTCAAAGAGTTTCATGTTTTCATCGGATGCTTCCACCCAGGCATCAAGTGCATCATGTTCTTCTTTGGTAAGATCTTTCCGCAGGTATCCTGCAATCAGATAGGCGATGTAAAAAGCTTCTTCTTCGTTATGGTTCTTGCCGGAGTTCATAGCAAAGTATTGCAACAGGCGCTCCCGCTGCTTTTTCTATAGAATCCGACTTTTAATCAGAAAGACTACAATACTCTTTATGAATTTCGGTGCCTGGCCCGCGCATCCTCGATCATTCTGGAAAGTATGGGTTGATTTTCCATGGCCCAGGCAGGAGCGGGGGAAATCACCCTCCAGGATCCGGAAGTTTCCTGCTTCATTTCAAAAGAAACCTGATCTGCAATGTTGTTGTGGTAAGCTGAGACAAAATACTTGGTACCGGTAGGACTGACAATTTTCTGGAACAGTACGGTGTAGGGAATCCCATCAATGATGATATCTTTCACAAGGTTCGGCATGGCGGCAAAGATAGGGGAAGCGGTTTCTCTAACGCCACCCCTTATTCGCAAACTCTCCACACTCCAAACACCAAACTCTGCCACCACACTCCTTTAAATCAAAACATCTTTCTACATATTTCTCCTTAACCCTCCCNGAGTGCTTTTCCNTTGATTCCAATTATTTTTCCGNAGGAAATTGCCGATATACNTCACNGGTCTTAGTTTGCGCCGGTTTTCATAGATTTTTCGGATATAAACCAAAGCGGGGCTGAATCTTTATTCCGGCCCTTTTTTATCCCCTTTTGGTGTGGCATTCCTCAACTTTACCTGGATAATTTCCTAGTCTTTGTAGGACATCTACTACAAAGAATTTCGATCCTATTCACTTTTTTTGCCATACACCCATCCTTAAATCCAAACCATGGAAAAAATACGCCTCCTCATCATTGACGACCATAAACTGGTCAGAGAGGCCTGGAGCCTCGTCCTGAATCTTCACCCCAATTTTGAAGTTGTTGGAGAATGTGGCACCGCCGAAGCGGGTATCGCATTGTGTCGCGAACTGCAGCCTGAGGTAGTCCTTCTTGATATTAACCTTCCGGGAATGAACGGCCTTGAAGCGCTTCCGCTTTTACTGCAAACAACACCCGGTGTAAAGGTAGTTGGTGTTTCCCTCCACGCCCAGGTAGATTATGCACGCAAAATGTTGCAAATGGGCGCACTGGGTTATGTTACCAAAAACTCTACACGCGAAGAAATGTTCAAAGCCCTTCTTACCGTTAATGAAGGAAGAAAATACATCTGCGAAGAGATCAAAAACCTGTTGTCGCAGGAGATCCTGATGGGTGATGACAACCGTCCTGCGCTTCACACACTTTCGGTGCGCGAAATGGAGATCGTGTCTTATGTCAAAAAAGGTTTTTCTTCAAGACAAATTGCAGCGAAGCTTGATCTTTCATTAAAGACAGTGGAAGTTCATCGCTATAATATTCTCAAAAAACTCAAACTCAGAAATTCAGCTGAACTGGTGAATTACATGAACCGCCATTTTTATCTCGCAGCAATCAACTAGCAATAAAATTTGTTTACAACCCGGGCGGTTGTGATGATGCCTGCGATAACAATAATAAAAGCAAAAGTGGTTTCATTCCCCAACGTCTTCTGATAAAATCAAGACCTCGTTTCTTCTGTGTTTTGACGGTACTTACAGAAAGCTGCATGGTCTCTGCTACTTCTC
>Ga0065721_10000076_pt1 | contig 11934 bp, 8 predicted proteins | sample Mesricmetagenome_FD_59108 | JGI IMG/M metagenome (GOLD analysis project Ga0065721, IMG submission 59108) | Mesophilic microbial community from rice straw/compost enrichment Sample: eDNA_1 v2 (version 2) | ecosystem: Engineered > Solid waste > Grass > Composting > Bioreactor | place: USA: Davis... | reverse complement strand
CTGGCGTTCGGCGCGGTCCAGCTCGTAGCTCACCCGCAGCAGCAGGCCGATCGCCGCGCAGGTCATCATCACGCTGGAGCCGCCGGAGGAGATCAGCGGCAGGGTCAGGCCCTTGGTCGGCAGCAGGCCCAGGTTCACGCCGATCGAGACGAAGCTCTGCATGCCCAGCCACAGGCCGACGCCGAAGGCGATGTAGCCGGCGAAGTGGCGGCGCATCTCCACGCACTTCATGCCGATGTACAGGGCGCGGCCGACCAGCAGCACGTACAGGCCGATGACGCCGCACACGCCGACGAAGCCCAACTCCTCGGCGATGACCGAGAAGATGAAGTCGGTATGCGCCTCCGGCAGGTAGTTGAGCTTCTGCACGGAGGCGCCCAGGCCCACGCCGAACCACTCGCCGCGGCCCACGGCCATCAGCGCGTTGGACAGCTGGTAGCCGGCGCCGAGCTGGTCCTGCCACGGATCCATGAACGAGGTGATGCGGCGCATGCGGTACGGCTCGATGATCGCGATCGCCACCAGCGCCGGAAGCAGCACGAGGATGGGCGCGGACATGCGCGGCAGGTTGACGCCGCCCAGTACCAGCATGCCGGCGGTGATGCCCAGCAGCAGGGTGGCCGAACCGAAGTCCGGCTGCGCCAGCAGCATGCCCACCAGCAGGATCGCCACGCCCAGCGGCTTGAGCATCGCCGGCCAGGTGGCGTTGACCTCGTCGCGGAAGCGGACCAGGTAGCTGGCCAGCCACACGATGTAGATGACCTTCACCGCCTCGACCACCTGGAACCGCGAGATGCCCAGGTTGATCCAGCGGCGCGCGCCGTTGACGCTCACGCCCAGCCCCGGCAGCCACGGCAGCAGCAGCAGGACGAAGCAGCACAGCAGCAGCTGCTGGTTGTACTTCTCCACCAGCTTCAGCTCGGTGCGCATGGCCAGTACCGCCAGCACGGCGCCGACGCCCACGAACAGCACGTGCCTGACCAGGTAGTGGAACGGCCCCGCNCCCAGGTTCTCGGCGATGGCGATCGAGGCCGAGGCGACCATCACCACGCCCAGCGCTGCCGAGCGCCAGCNCGGCGNNNCACAGCCACGGGTCGTAGCGGCCTCCGATGGCCTCCAGCCGGGTCGCCTGGCGGGACAGGTCGTTCATCAGCGCACCTTCAACGTCGCCAGGCCGACCAGGACCAGCACCACCGAGATGATCCAGAAGCGCACGATCACGCGCGGCTCCGGCCAGCCCTTGAGCTCGAAGTGGTGGTGGATGGGCGCCATCCGGAACACGCGCTTGCCGGTGAGCTTGAAGCTGGCGACCTGGATCATCACCGACAGGGTCTCGATGACGAAGATGCCGCCCATCACCACCAGCACCAGTTCCTGGCGCACGATCACCGCGATGGTGCCGAGCACGGCGCCCAGCGCCAGCGCGCCGATGTCGCCCATGAACACCATCGCCGGGTAGGTGTTGAACCAGAGGAAGCCCAGGCCCGCGCCGGCGATCGCCGCGCAGATGATCACCAGCTCGCCGGCGCCCGGCACCTGCGGGATCTGCAGGTAGTTGGCGAACACGGCGTGGCCGGAGGCGTAGGCGAACACGCCCAGGCCCACGGCCACCAGCACGGTGGGCATGATCGCCAGGCCGTCCAGGCCGTCGGTCAGGTTGACCGCGTTGGAGAAGCCCACGATCCAGAAGTAGGCGATGGCCACGAACGAGATGCCCACCAGCGGCAGCGCGATCGACTTGAACAGCGGCACGTAGAAGGTGGTNGCCGCCGGCACGTCGGCGTACAGGTACAGGTACAGGCCGGCGGCCAGGCCGAAGATCGACTGCAGCAGGTACTTCCAGCGCGACTTCAGGCCGTTGGGATCGCGCTTGACGATCTTGATCCAGTCGTCGTACCAGCCGATCGCGCCGAAGGCCAGCATCACCAGCAGCACGGTCCACACGTACTTGTTGCGCAGGTCGCCCCACATCAGCACCGCCAGCATGACGGTGATCAGGATCAGCGCGCCGCCCATGGTCGGGGTGCCGGCCTTGGAGAAGTGCGACTGCGGGCCGTCCTTGCGGATCGGCTGGCCGCCCTTGAGCTGGCCGAGCCGGCGGATCACCGCCGGTCCCAGCCACAGCGACAGGAACAGCGCCGTCAGCGCAGCGAGGATGCCGCGGAAGGTCAGATAGGCGAACAGTCCGAAGAAGTTCTCCAGGCCCTGCAGCCAGCGCGCCAGTTCAAGCAGCATGCGTAGCGTCTCCCTGCGCCAGCAGCGCGTTCACGATCCGGTCCATCGCGCTGCCGCGCGACCCTTTCACCAGCACCCGCAGGCGCCGCTCCCCGGCGCCGGCCGCATCCGCCGGCGCGCGTGCCGCCAGGTCCGCGGCGAGGGCCGCCGCGAGCGCCTGGTGGCTGTCGAAATGCCGGCCTTCGTCGCCGAAGGCACGCGCGGCATGGGCACTCAGTTCGCCCAGCGCGTACAGCCGGGCGATCCCGGCCTGGCGCGCGCGCAGGCCGGCGTCGGCGTGCAGCGCCGCGGCCTCCGGGCCCAGTTCGCGCATGTCGCCCAGCACCAGCCAGGCCTCGTCGCCGCTGGCGGCCAGGGCATCGATCGCCGCGGCCACCGAGCCGGGATTGGCGTTGTAGCTGTCGTCCACCAGCACCACCCCGCCCGGCAGGCCGTGCGCGACCTGGCGGCCGGCGACCGGACGCGCCTGTGCCAGGCCCTCGGCGATGGCCGCCAGCGGCACGCCGCAGGCCAGGCCGATCGCGGCGGCGGCCAGCGCGTTGCGCACGTTGTGGCGGCCCGGCAGCGCCAGCTCGACGCGGCCTCGCCCTGTGGCGTGGCCAGCACGAAGCGGCTGCCGTCCGCGCCCACCTGGACCTCGCGCGCGGTCACCTCGGCGCTGGCGTCCAGGCCGAAGCGCAGCAGGCGGCGGCCGGTTTCGGCGGCGCGCACCACCTGCTGCTCGAACCAGGCACCGAAGGCATCGTCGGCGTTGACCACGGCGGTGCCACCGGCCGGCAGCGCGGCGTAGATCGCGCCCTTGGTCGTGGCCACGCCCAGCAGGTCGCCCATCCGCTCCAGGTGGGCCGGCGCGATGTTGTTGACCACCGACACGTCCGGACGGGCGACGTCGGTCAGGTAGGCGATGTCGCCCGGCTTGCCGGCGCCCATCTCGTAGATGGCGAAATCCGCATCCTCCGGGGCATCGATCACCGCCAGCGGCAGGCCGATCTCGTTGTTGCGGTTGCCCGGGTTGGCGTAGGCGTGGCCGGCCTGCCGGAGCACCGACAGCACCAGGGTCTTCACGCTGGTCTTGCCGTTGCTGCCGGTGATGGCCACCACCTTCGCGTCGCGGCCGCGCTGCATGCCGGCGGCGATCCGCGCCAGGGCAAGCTCGCTGCTTTCCACCAGTACCTGCGGCGCATCCAGGTCCAGCAGGCGCTCGACCAGCAGCGCGACCGCTCCGCGCGCCAGCGCGTCGGCGGCGAAGTCGTGGCCGTCGAAGCGCTCGCCGCGCAGGGCCAGGTACAGGCTGCCGGAAGACAGCGCGCGGGTATCGTGGGCGATGGCGTCCACCGCCACGTCCTGGCCGTGCAGCTCGCCGCCGGCCCAGTGCGCGATCAGCGACAGCGGGGTGCGCTTCATGCCTGCACCTCCGCCGGGCTCCACGCATCCAGGGCGGCGCGCGCCACCTCGGTGTCGTCGAATGGATGCCGCACTCCGGCAATCTCCTGGTANGGCTCATGCCCCTTGCCGGCGACCAGGACCACGTCCTGCGCGCCGGAGCGGGCGATGGCGCGGGCGATGGCCAGCGCGCGGTCGCGCTCCACCTGCACCGCTTCGGGCGCGGCGAAGCCGGCCATGATCCCGGCGACGATCGCGTCGCCATCCTCGCCGCGCGGGTTGTCGTCGGTGACGACCACCTGGTCGGCGTGCGCCTCGGCGATGCGCGCCATCATCGGGCGCTTGCCGCGATCGCGCTCGCCGCCGCAGCCGAACACGCAGGTCAGCCGCGCGCCGGCATGGGCGCGCAGGCTGGCCAGCGCCTGTTCCAGCGCGTCGGGGGTGTGGGCGTAGTCGACCACCACCAGCGGACGCACGCCGTCGCCACCAAGGCGGTTCATGCGCCCGGCCACGGGCTGCAACCGCGACAGCGTGGCGGCCACGCAGGACGCGCTGTCGCCCAGCGCATGCAGGACGCCACCGACGGCCAGCAGGTTGTCGACGTTGAAGCGGCCCAGCAGCGGCGAGCGCACCGGGTGGGCCTCGCTGCCATCCCACAGCTCGAAGGAGATGCCGCGCGCGTCGAACTGCAGCGCGCGCGCCTGCAGGGTCGCGCCGGCGCGGCCGCGGGAACTGACCCCGACCACGCGCACGCCCGCCGGGATCCGCGCCGCAAGCGCCTGGACGTAGTCGTCGTCCAGGTTCAGCACCGCGGCCTTGAGGCCGTCGCGGAAGAACAGCTTCGACTTGGCCTCGCCATAGGTGGCCATGTCGCCGTGGTAGTCGAGGTGGTCGCGGGTGAGGTTGGTGAACACGCCGACGTCGTAGTGCACGCCGTCGACACGCCCCTGGTCCAGAGCATGCGAGCTGACCTCCATGGCCACCGCCTCGGCGCCGGCGTCGCGCAGCTGGCCCAGCAGCGCGTGCATCGGCAGCACCAGCGGCGTGGTGAAACCGGTCGGGCGCACCTCGCCATGCAGGCCCGCGCCGAGCGTGCCGATGCTGCCGGCGCGCAGGCCCCGCTGGTGCCAGGCCTGGGCCAGCAGCTGGACGGTCGAGGTCTTGCCGTTGGTGCCGGTGACCCCGACCATCGTCATCGCGTGCGAGGGGTGGCCGTGGAACAGGTCGCCCATCGCGCCCAGGCGCGAGCGCAGGCCTGGCACGGCGATCGCCCCGGCGGGCGCCGGGTACTCGGCCGGCGCCGGCGGCTCGAACAGGACCGCGGCCGCACCGGCCTGGAGCGCCTGCGCGGCGAATGCTAGGCCATGGGTACCGAACCCGGCGATCGCCACGAAGGCATCGCCCGGCTGCACCTGGCGGCTGTCCATCACCAGCCCGGAAACGACGAGGTCGCGCGGCAGCGCGACGTCGGGCAGCAGGCGCGACAGCGGCATCGACCGGCTCATGGGAGCCCTCCCACGCCGGACATCGCCGGCGGCAGGGTGGGATCCTCGGCGCCGGGATCGTCGATCGCCTCCGGCAATGGCGCCAGTGCGGCATTGCGCTTGGCTTCGCCCTTGGCCTGCGCGGCCAGCCAGGTGTCGATGTCGTCCGGCGGCACGTCCATCNCCCGCAGCGCGTCTTCCATCACCGCGCGGAACACCGGGCCGGACACCAGGCCCGCGTAGTAGGACCCGGCCTGCGGATCGTTGACCACCACCACGGTGGCGAAGCGCGGGTTGGACGCCGGCACCAGGCCGGCGAAGGTCGTGGTGTAGCGGCGCGAATAGCCGCCCGCGGAGGCCTGGCGCGCGGTGCCGGTCTTGCCGGCGACGTGGTAGCCGAGGATCGCGGCCTGGGTGGCGGTGCCGCCCGGCTCGGTCACCGTCTGCATCATCCGCACCACCTGGTCGGCGATCTCCGGGGCGACCACCTGGCGCGACTCGTTGATCTGGCCCTTGACGAAGGTCGGAGGGGTCAGGCGCCCGTGGTTGCCCAGCGCCGCGTACGCCTGGGCGATCTGCAACGGCGTGACCGACAGGCCATAGCCGTAGGACATCGTGGCCTTGGTCAGCCCGTCCCAGCGCGCCGGTGGACGCAGCACGCCGGCGGCCTCGCCCGGGAAGCCGCTGCGCGGCGGGCTGCCGAAGCCGAAGCCGCGGATGAAGTCGTAGAAATACTGGTCGTCCAGCGGCTGCGCCAGCATCACCGCGCCGAGGNTCGAGCTCTTGGTGATGATGCCGGTGACGTCCAGCACGCCGTAGTTGCGGTGGTCGCGGATGGTGAAGCGGCCCAGGCCCATGTAGCCGGGGCTGGTGTCGAACTTGGTGGCGGCGTGGACCTTGCCCGCGCTCAGGGCGGCCGCGGCGGTGATCGGCTTCATGGTCGAGCCGGGCTCGATCAGGTCGGTCACCACGCGGTTGCGGCGGCTGTCCGGGTTGCCCCCGGTGACCGCATTGGGGTTGTAGCTGGGCAGGTTGACCATCGCCAGCACTTCGCCGGTGGCCACGTCCAGGACCACCGCCGAGCCACTGGCGGCCTTGTGCTTCTCCAGCGCGTTGCGCAGTTCGCGGTAGACCAGGAACTGGATGCGGCGGTCGATGCTCAGCACCAGGTCCTTGCCCGGCTCGGCGGCCCGCACCAGGTCGATGTTCTCGACGATGCGGCCATGGCGGTCGCGGATCACGCGCTTGGCGCCGGGCTTGCCGCGCAGCCATTCGTCGAACGCCAGCTCCAGTCCTTCCTGGCCGCGGTCGTCGATGTTGGTGAAGCCCAGCACGTGGGCCATCGCCTCGCCCTGCGGGTAGAAGCGGCGGAACTCGCGCTGCGAGAACACGCCCGGCACGTTGTGGGCGAGGATGGCGTGCGCCTGGTCGGGGTTGATGCGGCGCTTGAGGTAGACGAACTCCTTGTCCGCCCGCTGCGACAGCCGGGTGGTGAGCTGGTCCAGCGGCACGTCCAGCGCCTTGGCCAGTTCCGGCAGGCGCTCCGGGTAGCGCAGCAGCTCCTGGGGATTGGCCCAGATCGACTCCACCGGCGTGGACACCGCCAGCGGCTCGCCGTTGCGGTCGGTGATCATGCCGCGCGAGGTCGGGATCGGGATCTCGCGCACGAAGCGCGCCTCGCCCTGGCGCTGGTAGAACTCGGCGTCCACCAGCTGCACCCAGGCCGCACGGCCGACCAGCGCCACCGAGCACAGGCCCAGGGCGGCGCCGACCAGCATCATCCGGCCCCGCAGGTTGAACGGGGCACGGTTGCGGTTGCGGACCGGGCGGCGATCGCTCATGGGCGCACCACCACGATGTCTTCCGCATCGGGGAACTTCATGCCCAGGCGCTCGCGCGCGACCTGGTCGATGCGGTTGGCCTGCGCCCAGGTCGCCTGCTCCAGCTGCAGGCGGCCGAATTCGATGTTGAGCTCNTCGCGCTGCCGCTCCAGGCGGGTCAGCTCGACGAACAGCTGGCGATGGCGNTAGCGCTCGTACACCACCGCGATCCCGGTGGCGACCACGGCCAGCAGCAGGATGCCGACGAGGAAGCGGGTCATGCCGCGCGCCTCCCCTGTCCGTCCAGCTTCTCGGCCACGCGCAGCACCGCGCTGCGCGAGCGCACGTTGGCCTCCAGCTCNTCGGCNCCGGCACGGATCGCGCCGCCCAGGGCGGCCAGCGCCGGCACGAACACGCTCGCCTCCGGCAGACGGCGGTTGGTCGGCGGCGCCTTGGAATGGCGGGCGATGAACTGCTTGACCATGCGGTCTTCCAGCGAGTGGAAGCTGATCACCGCCAGGCGGCCGCCCGGGCGCAGCGCGGCCAGCGCCGCATCCAGCCCGGCCTCCAGGTCGGCCAGCTCGCGGTTGATGTGGATGCGGATGGCCTGGAAGCTGCGGGTCGCCGGGTTGCTGCGGTCCTTGCCGCGCGGGACCACGCTGGCGATCAGGCTCGCCAGCTGGGCGGTACGGGTGATCGGCTGCTGGGCACGCGCGGCCACGATCGCGCGGGCGATGCGCCGGCTCTGCCTCTCTTCGCCGTAGGTCCACAGCACGTCGGCGATCTCGCGCTCGTCCGCACGCGCCAGCCACTCGGCGGCGCTCTCGCCCGAGTCGGGGTCCATGCGCATGTCCAGCGGGCCGTCCTTGCCGAAGGAAAAGCCGCGCTCGGCCACGTCCAGCTGCGGCGAGGACACGCCCAGGTCGAGCAGGATCCCGTCGAGGTCGCGCGCCTGGTCCCAGTCGGCCATGCCGGTGAAGCTGCCGCGGCGGATCGAGACGCGCGGGTCGCTGCCGAAACCGGCCTCGGCCACCGCGATCGCTTCGGGATCCTTGTCCATCAGCAGCAGGCGGCCTCCGGGGCCGAGTCGCTCCAGCACGCCGCGCGCATGCCCGCCGCGGCCGAAGGTGCCGTCCAGGTAGCGCCCCTCGGGCACCACGCGCAAACCATCCAGGACCTCGGCGAACAGCACCGGCAGGTGCGCCGCCGGCGTCGACGGGTCCGCGGGGTGGCCGGGCTGCGCGGTCCGCATCCGGTCCCCCGCCATCACAACCTCAGGTCGAGCATGTGCTCGCTCAGGTCCTCGTCGGACAGGGTCCGGCGGATCTGGGCGTGGTGCGCCTGCTCGCTCCACAGTTCGAACTTGTCGCCCATGCCCAGCAGCACCGCCTTCTTCTCGATGCCGACCGCGCTGCGGTGGCTGGCCGGGATGGAGATGCGACCGTTGCCGTCCAGCTCCACCGGCGCGGCGGCGCCGACCAGCTTCAGCTGCAGCTGGCGGTGGGCCAGGCGGGTGCTGGGCAGCTTGATGACCGAATCGCGGACCCGCTCCCATTCGGCNTGGGGATACAGATAGAGGGAGCCGGCTTCGAAGGGGTTGTAGGTGATGACCAGGCGGTTGCCGCACTCGCGCGCGACAAGGTCACGGTAGGCCGTGGGAATGGCCACCCGTCCCTTGTCGTCCACTGTGATGGCGGTCTCGCCCTGGAACACGTCGTACTACCCGCATCGGCTGCTGGGAGGTTGTTCACCACGGAAAACCACCAAATACCCAGGTTTCCCACTGGCGCCCACCTTAGCACCACCAACAGGGTTGTCAACAGGCCGTGGAACGAAAAATCGCCTGTAGCGTCAATGGTTTGCGAAGATGTTCACAGACAAGTTCAAGGGTTTTCCACAAGTCGCTGTTTAGTCTCAAATTTTGAGATTCGGCCCGAAGCCGGCCGTGTTAACGCGGTGTGTAGCAGTCGGCCAGCCCGGACATACGCCCCGGTCGGGACCCCCGGAAGTTTGCGCGGCGCAGCAGCCTGCCGACCCACCGCGCCCGGACGGCACGCCCGACGCNCCATGGCAACCGTGCCTGGGCGGCCGTCTCAGGGGCAGACCGCCGGCCGGGCGCGCCCCACCGCCACGGCGGGCCCAACGAGAACAGCCCCCGCCGGGGGCGGGGGCTGCTGGATGAGGTGCGGAGCCGGCCGGTAAGCCGGGTTCTGTCGTGGACAGTCATTCCTCTAGGCGCCGCGTCACCGCGACGCTCAAGCAACCTACCCGGAGACACCGCGGGCCGCGGCATGGTCTCCCTATTTGGTCTTGCTCCCGGTGGGGTTTGCCGTGCCGGCCTGTTGCCAGGCTCGCGGTGCGCTCTTACCGCACCGTTTCACCCTTGCCTGATCCCGACCCGCCTTGCGGCGTGCCGGGCCATCGGCGGTCTGCTCTCTGTTGCACTTTCCGTCGGCTCGCGCCGCCCAGGCGTTACCTGGCACCGTGCCCTGTGGAGCCCGGACTTTCCTCGGCATGCTTGCGCATGACGCGACTGTCTGGCCGACTCCGCGGGGACGTATTCTACGGCTTCGCCGTACGAATACCCCACGCTTTGCTGAAGCAAAGCGCGGGCCCCNCGAATCTTCACCTCCAATCCCCCGNCGCTGCCGCGGCGGCCCCCTTACCAAGGGGGCCTGGGGCGAACGGAGCGGTGGCAAGGAGGGGCGTACATGCATATGTGTACCCGGCCGGGGGGCGTGCAGCGGGGTAACCCGGTTCCGGAGCGCCGCGGCTCCGCCCGGAGCCGGCGACTTGCGGCCGCTCCTCCAGCCCTGCACGCAGCCGCGGCTTACTCCCCGGGGCCGGCGCCGTAGAGCGCCTTGCGCGGGGCGCCGGTGATCTCGGCGGCCAGCTTGGCGGCGGTCGACGGCGGCAGCTGCCTGGCCAGGATGGCGTGGACGCGGCGNCCTTCGGCCAGCTTCGCGTCGGCATCCTCGCCCACACCCTGCACCNCCAGCACGAACTCGCCCTTGCGCTGGTCGGCATCGTCCTGGACCCGCCGGTGCAGGTCGGCCAGGGTGCCATCGAGCACCGTCTCGAACAGCTTGGTCAGCTCGCGCGCCAGCACGGCCGGGCGCTCCTCGCCGAAGGCCTGGCGCAGGTCGGCCAGGGATTCCTCGATCCGGTGCGAGGACTCGTAGAANACCAGGGTTCGCGGCTCGCCGGCCAGCGCGGCCAGGCGCTCGCGGCGGGCGCTGGCCTTGGCCGGCAGGAAGCCCTCGAAGGCGAAGCGATCGCTGGGCAGGCCGGCCACGCTCAGCGCGGCGATCAGGGCCGACGGTCCCGGGACCGGGCTGACCCTCACCCCCGCCTCGCGCGCGGCGCGCACCAGGCGGAAGCCGGGGTCGCTGACCAGGGGCGTNCCGGCATCGCTGACCAGGGCCAGCGACTCGCCGGCCAGCAGCCGCGCCACCAGGCGCTCGGCCATCTGCTGCTCGTTGTGCTCGTGCAGCGCGACCAGCGGCGTGGAGATCCCGAAGTGCGACAGCAGCTGGCCGCTGCGGCGGGTGTCCTCGGCGCAGATCGCCGCCACTTCGCGCAGCACCTGCTGCGCCCGCGGCGAAAGGTCGCCGAGGTTGCCGATGGGCGTGGCGACGACATGCAGGGTGGCGGCGGGCATCACGGGTCCGGGAAGCAGGGGAAAGGTAGAATCCTAAGCCCTTTCAGAACCCGCCTCCGGCCCAACGGATGGATATGCCGAACCACGTGCCGCTGAAGTCCCCGTCCCACCGCCTGCGCTGGCTGGCCCCGGGCCTGGCCATGCTGCTGGCCGCCGGCTGCGCCAGCGTCGCCACGACCGCCGGCTCCACCCCGGAATACGCCTCGGCCATCGCCCTGCTGGAAAGCGGCCAGGCGCGGGAAGCCGCGACCCGGCTGGAGGCCCAGGCCAGCACCGCGACCGGGGCCCGCCGCACCGCGCTCCTGGCCGACGCCGCCTTCGCCTGGCGCGAGGCCGGCGACCAGGCACGCGCGCGCAGCCTGCTGGCCCAGGTCGATGCGCGCCGGGTCGGCGGCGCCACCGGTGGACGCCTGGCCCTCCTCAACGCGGAGCTGGCCCTGGAGGACGGGCGTCCGGCCGAGGCCGTGACCGCCCTCGCCGGTGGCGATGCCACGACGCTGCCGCCGGCACTGCAATCGCGCTGGCATCTGGCCCAGGCCGGGGCGCTCGAGGCGACCGGTGACGCGCGCGCTGCCGCCGCGGCGCGCGCACGTGCCGACGCCGGCCTGAACGGCGAGGCCCGCCTGGACAACCGCCGCCGGATCGACCGCCTGCTGGCCTCGCTGGACAACACCACCCTTGGTGCATACGCGGCCTCCCTGCCCGCAGGCGATCCGCTCTACAACTTCGCCGCGCGCGCCCTGGTCCAGCGCGGCCTGCCGCTGCCGCGCCCGTTCAACCGCGGCGAGGGCTGGAACTTCGATTCGCGTCCGCCGGCCGCCGCCGATGGCTATCGCCCGCCGCGCCGGCTGGCCGTGCTGCTGCCGCTGTCCGGCCCGCTGGCCACCGCCGCGGCTCCGGTGCGNGACGGCCTGCTGGTCCGGCTATTACGGCGAGACCCGGCAGCGCCCGGAGGTCGTGTTCTACGACACCACCGGCACGCCAGCCGGGGCCCAGGCGGCCTACGCCCGCGCGGTCTCCGAAGGCAGCGATTTCGTGGTCGGCCCGCTGGGCCGCGACGAGGTGGGCGCGGTCTTCCGCGAGGCGGCGCTGGACGTGCCGAGCCTCGCCCTGAACCGCGGCGCCAGCGCGCCGCCGCCGGGCCACGCCATGTTCTCGCTGGCGCCGGAGGACGATGGCATTGCCGCCGCCGACTACCTGCTGGCGCGCGAGCGCCGCAACGTGCTGGTGCTGGCCGGCACCGACGAGAACGCGCTGCGCACGGTCGAAGCCTTCCGCAACCGCCTGGCCGACCGCGGCGGCAGCATCGCCGCCACCCTGTCGGTGGGCGAGCAGCCCGGCGACCTCTCCG
>Ga0065721_10052430_pt1 | contig 11937 bp, 6 predicted proteins | sample Mesricmetagenome_FD_59108 | JGI IMG/M metagenome (GOLD analysis project Ga0065721, IMG submission 59108) | Mesophilic microbial community from rice straw/compost enrichment Sample: eDNA_1 v2 (version 2) | ecosystem: Engineered > Solid waste > Grass > Composting > Bioreactor | place: USA: Davis... | reverse complement strand
GAGCCTCTGGTCCGGCGATATCGGCATTCAATTCCAGAAGGGCGAGCACGTCCCGTGGGCTTCGGGCATGAAAGATCAGCGCGCCGTCATGCTGTCGTCGGTCAATCTCGGGCAAGCGAAGTGGGGGATGGACGCGGGAGGCTTCAATCAGGAGAACGGCACGGTCGGCAACCCGACTCCGGAGCTGTACGCCAGATGGCTGCAATTCGGGGCCGTGACGCCGGTGTTCCGGGTCCACGGCAATTACAATCAACAACGGCAGCCATGGTACTACGGCTCGACGGCCGAGGAAGTCTCGAAGAGCGCGATCCGGTTCCGCTATTCGCTCATGCCGTATATGTATGCGTACGAAAGGAGCGCTTACGAGAACGGAGCGGGCCTGGTCCGTCCGTTGCTCTTCGACTATCCGTCGGATCCGAACGTCGCCAACCACACGGACGCGTGGATGTTCGGCGATTGGCTGATGGTCGCCCCGGTCGTCGATAAGCAGCAGAAAAACAAATCGATCTATTTGCCCGCCGGAACGTGGACCGATTATTTCCGCGGCGTCACGTACTCGGGCGGACAGACGATCAGCTATCCGCTCAACTCGGAGACGTGGACGGACATTCCGGTCTTCATCAAGAAAGGGGCGATCATCCCTTCGCAGAAGGTGCAGGATTACGTCGGACAGCAAGCCGCGGACACGGTGGACGTCGACGTGTTCCCGGATACGGAGGCCACGACCTTCACCTATTACGAGGACGACGGATCGACTTACGATTACGAAGGCGGGGAAACGTTCAAGCAAGCGCTGACCGCGCAAGACAACGGGGGCGGAGGGTACGCCTTCTCCGTGGGGGAGAAATCCGGCACCTACGCCCAGGAAGCGGATTACTATTTGGTCAAATTGCACGGCAAAGCCGGAACGTCCGTGACGCTGGGCGGAAGCGCGATGAGCTCGTACGCCGACCTGAACGCGCTGAAGGCGGCGGGAGGAGAAGGCTGGACGACGGGCAAGGACGTCTACGGGCTCGTCACGTACGTGAAGCTGGCCGCCGGAGCCGGTTCGGCCAAGAACGTCGTCGTGACCGGGACGGGAACGGTCGCTTCGGCTTCGCAGACTTACGAAGCCGAGGAAGCCTCGCTGTCCGGCAGCACGACGTCGACGATGGCCGGCGTCAATACGAACCATTCCGGCTTTGCCGGAAGCGGGTTCGTCGACGGACTGGACGATGCGGGCGCGGCGGCGACTTTTTACGCGGACGTGCGCGCAGGAGGCGACTACGAGGTGGCGCTCCGGTACGCCAACGCGACGGGCGCGGCCAAGAAAATCAGCATCTTCGTCAACGGCGAACGCGTCAAGCAGACGACGCTCGGCGCTCTCGCGAGCTGGGATACGTGGGCGACGCAGACGGAGACGATCCCGCTCGCCGCCGGGCGCAACGCGATCACGTACAAATATTACGCAGACGGCGGAGATACGGGCAACGTCAATCTGGACTGGATATCGGTCCCGTTCGCGCCCGCCCAAGCCAAGTACGAAGCCGAGAACGCCAAGCTGTCGGGCGGCGCCTCGACGAACGAGGATCATTGGTTCTATTCGGGTTCGGCGTTCGCGGACGGGTTCGGTACGGCCGGCGCGGAAGCGCAATTCCAGGTCGAGGTTCCGGCCGCGGGCACTTACAACGTTTCGCTCCGGTACGCCAACGGATCCGGATCGACGAAGACGGTCAGCCTGTTCGCCAATGGCGTGAAGGATAGCCAGTTAAGCCTGGCGAGCCCCGGCGCGAACTGGAACATCTGGCAGGACAAAACCGAGCCGGTCTCGTTAAACGCCGGCACGAACACCGTGTCCGTCAAGTACGATGCGGGAGATACCGGAGGCGTGAACTTGGATCGCTTGCTCGTGTCCGCCTCGGCGATCATCCCGGCCGCTTCCGAGACGAATTTGCTCGACAACCCGGGATTCGAGCGGAATGCGAGCTTTAACAGCAACTGGACGGAATGGCACCCGGGAGGCCAAGCGCTCGCCTTTGGCATCGACAGCGGCCAAGGGGTCAACCCGCCCGAGGCGCCTTGGACCGGCTGGCAGAGAGCTTACTTCTACGCGCCGGGAGCTTACCAGCAAAGCATCCATCAACAGGTTAGCGTCCCCGTCAACAACGCGAATTATAAATTCGAAGCGTGGGTGCGGCTTAAGAACGCGACGCCGACGACGGCCAGGGCCGAAATCTCCAACCACGGAGGCAGCGCGCAGTATTACAATATTTCCAACGACGGCGTGTGGAAGTATATCAACATCGACAATATTTACGTCACGTCGGGCGTCGTCGACGTCGGCTTCTACGTCGATTCGCCGGGCGGGACGACGCTGCACGTCGACAACGTCAAGCTGACGAAGCAGTAACGGGAGGCTCTCGGCGGGAGAGCGCCCAATCCGATCCCAAAGCCGGAATGCCGGCTTTGGGATTTTTATTGACGGTGTTCGACCCTGAACTGAAGCGGATATTTTTCTTCGCCGAGCATCGTCAGCAGGCAATTCGTTCGACTAATCCAAACTACGTAGCTCCGAACCGCCGAAATCGCACAAGTAGTTCCGACTAATCCAAACTACGTAGCTCCAAACCGCCGAAATCGCACAATTAGTTTGACCAATCCAAACTACGTAGCTACAAACCGCCGAAATCGCGCAAGTAGTTCGACTAATCCAAACTGCGTAGCTCCAAACCGCCGAAATCGCGCAAGTAGTTCGACTAATCCAAACTACGTAGCTCCAAACCGCCGAAATCGCGCAAGTAGTTCGACCAATCCAAACTACGTAGCTCCGAACCGCCGAAATCCCGCAAGTAGTTCGACCAATCCAAACTACGTAGCTCCGAACCGCTGAAATCGCGCAAGTAGTTCGACTAATCCAAACTACATGGCTCCAAACCGCCGAAATCGTGCAAGAAGTTCGACCAATCCAAACTACGTAGCTCCAAACCGCCGAAATCGCGCAATTAGTTTGACCAATCCAAACTACATGGCTCCGAACCGCCGAAATCGCGCAAGTAGTTCGGCTAATCCAAACTACATGGCTCCAAACCGCCGAAATCGCGCAAGAAGTTCGACCAATCCAAACTACGTAGCTCCAAACCGCCGAAATCGCGCAATTAGTTTTGACCAATCCAAACTACGCGGCCACCCTGCCCCCTCATTTAAGGATCTTTTATTGTAGGTGCCGACCCGCCAGCGAATCGGAGTTTTGCGCGATGGGGAGTTTTGCGAGCGGAACCGCAATTTTTCTGCGGAGCTTCCAGGAGCCCCTCTTTTATTCGCGACGATATCGGATAAAATAAAGAAACAAAAACGTCACGCGGAGGGGAAACGGGATGTCGATGCTGGCATGGATCGTGGGAGGCGCGGGAGCCTTCACGGGTAGCGCGGCGGCCGGCGTGTACGGCCTGACGGTGAAGGCGCAGCGGCCTCGCCTCGTTCGGAACGAGCAAACGCCTTCCGTGCCTTACGAATCGGCGGAGTGGATAAGCGGCGGGGAAACCGTCAAAGGCTGGTTTCTCTCCCGGTCGAACCGGGAGGGCGCCGCTCCCGGACGAAAGCCGGTCATCGTCGTCGCGCACGGCTGGGGCTCGAACCGCTCAAGGGTGTTGAGATACGCGCTTCCTTTGTATGAAGAAGGGTACTCGGTCCTGATGTACGACGCCCGCAGCCATGGAGAGAGCGGGTATTACCGGACGCCGACCGGCTTGCAGTTCCGCGACGATCTGCTGTCCGCGATCGAATGGCTCGGGAGCCGTCCGGACGTCGATCCGGCGCGAATCGGCGTCATCGGCCACTCTCTCGGCGGCTTCGGCGCGGTGCTGGCGCTGGACGAGGGAGCCCCGATCGCCGCTCTCGTCACCGACGCGATGCCGGTACGGCTGTCGACGATGATCGAGGCGGAGCTCAAGAGAAGGCGATTGCCTCATTTTCCCTTGGCGCAGCTCGTTCCCCGGATCATGGTCTGGCGCAGCGGCATCTCGCAAGCGGCGATGAGGCGGGCGAATCCCGTTCGGATTTTGCACGATAACGCCCGCGGCCGGGGAACTCCCGTCCTGCTCGTCCATTCCCGGCAGGATTATTTTATTCCGCCGACCGAGCTTCAAACCATTTTGGCGCGAATGCCGGAGCATCCGCATTTGTTCGTCGATTCCGAAGGCCACAGCTCGTCGGATCGGGACCCTGCCTTCTGGCCGGCGGTAACTTCGTTTTTTCGCGAATCGCTGCAAAAAAAGTAGGCTAACGGCACCGAGCCGTTAGCCTCAAGGTATATATGATTGAAAAGGGGGGGTCATGTCTGTTATTGTAACCCCTCGATATGAAGATCAGATGAAAGCCATGTTACGGTTCGATTACAAAAAGCGCAAGCGATATCGCATTTTTTCCAACCTCGCAAGCCCCTCGCGACCCGAAAATGCCGCATGCCGAACCCCGAAAAAAAGACATTCCCTCCCCCGACAATTGCTGATAAAGTGGAGATGGAGCGCGCGCGTGCGCGGGGAATCCCGGTCGCGCCGCCTTCGCCATGAACGGTCCCGGCAAGCTACGATCCCCCTGCAGGCTTGGGCCGTAGGGGGTCATTGCTTATAGATGCATGTTCGGAGGGGGCGCCCGATGTTCTACTCGCTCAGAACCCGTTTATCCGCCACGTTTATCCTCGTGTTCATCGTTCCCTTCATTACGATGGTCGCCGTTTTCACGCAAGTGTCCAATACCGTCATCGGGACGTCGATCGAGGAATCGACGACGCAGACGATGGACCAGTACGCCGCGTTCGTCAACACGCTGACCTCCCAGGTCGAAGACGTGGCCAACCAGGTGCTGAGCAACGAAGTGACCCAGCAATGGATCGCGGCGCAGCTCGAACCGAACCTTCCCCAGGAGAAGCGGATCACGGCCGGAGCCGAGCTTCGCAAATTTCTTTCCTCCATCGCGCTCAACCATTCTTCCATCTCCTCGATCACGCTGTTTAACGAGAACGGAACCGCCGTCGGCATTCGGGACCAAGCGTTTAACGACGATCCTTCTTTCCTCGGCAGCTCGTGGTATACGACGTTCCGAAGCGAGGGGGTTCGCTGGGTGCCCGCCCATCTCGATCCTTACCAACCCAATTATTTGGAGAAGGTGAGCATGAACAGCCTGCTCTTCAATCTGGTGCAGCTCAGCACCTTCCGCAACATCGGAGTGCTGAAGCTGAACGTGGAAACGACGAAAATCCAGACTTCGCTGGACAAGATCAAATTCGGAGAGACCGGCCGCGTGTACCTCGTCGATATGGAGGGGAGGCCGGTGCTGGAGCAGCGGATCGACGCGGGAATGTCCGGCTTTCTGGCCGAGATGGACTCCATCGCCAAGGATAAGCATGCCGGAGGGAAAATGACCGTGAAGCAGAACGGGGAAGCCCACCGCGTGCTCTATCGCAAAATCAAAAGCGCGAACTGGATGCTCGTCGGGGAGGTCCGGGAAACCGAGCTGTTCGAGAAAATGAAGCGCCTGCAGATGACGATGCTCGCGGTCGGCGCCTTGCTGCTTCTGCTGACGGTCGTCGCGGCGTTCTGGCTGTCGTCGGGCATCGCGAGGCCGCTTACCCGGCTGGCGAGCTCGATGCGGCTCGTGGAGCGGGGCGATTTCGGCCGGCGGGAGGAAGAGGCGCTCGCGGGCATGCCGATTCCGCGCAACGAAGTCGGTTACGTCGTGAAGGTGTTCCGCAATATGGTCAAGCGGCTGAGGTTCCTGATCGAGACGGAATTCCAGGCCAACATGAGGCGCAAGGACGCGGAATACAAGGCGCTGCTCATGCAGATCAACCCGCACTTTCTCTACAACACGCTGGAGGCGATCGGAAGCTTGTCCGCGCAGAAGCGGAGCGACGAAGCTATCGACGTGACGGAATGGCTGGGACAGATGCTGAGATATTCGCTGAGATCGGACAGCGATCTGGCCAAGCTTCGGGAAGAGATGCAATATATTCGCTATTACGTGTCGATTATGAAAATCCGCTTCGGCGACCGCATTCGCGTCGATATCCGGCACGACCCGGAGCTCGGGGATACGGCGATCGTCAAGTTTATCCTGCAGCCGCTCGTCGAGAACGCGATCAAATTCAGCCAGGAAAACCCGGAGGGCGTCCATGTAACCGTCGCCGCGCGCAGGGCCGGGAACGCGCTGGAGCTGGAAGTGTCGGACAACGGGGCCGGCATGTCCGACGAGCTGATCGAGGAGCTGCGGCAGGAGATCGCCCGCGGCCAGATGACGGACGTGCTGAGCGCGCAAGGCAGGAGAATCGGGCTTCGCAACGCGCTGGCGCGATGCTCGCTCCATTACGGGGAGAGCTTCTCCGTGCGGATCGAGTCGGCGCCTGGAGAAGGAACGCGCATCGCCCTGAAGCTGCCCATGAAGGAGGAATAAGCGATGTATCGCGTCTTGTTGGTGGACGACGAGTTAGAGATTCGCAACGGAATGAAGCTGAAGATCGATTGGCAGGCGCTCGGATACGAGATCGCGGGAGAGGCGCAGGACGGGCGGGAAGCGCTGTCGCTTCTGGAGCGGGAGCGCGTCGACCTGATCCTGACGGACATCCGGATGCCCGTCATGAGCGGCCTCGAGCTGCTGAAGCAGTGCGCGGAGAACTATCCGCGGACGAAGACGATCGTGCTCTCGGGGTACGACGATTTCCACTTCGTGAAGGCGGCGCTGCAATGCGGGGCGAAGGACTATCTGCTGAAGCCCGTCGTCCGAAGCGAGCTGTCGGCATTGCTCGGCAAGCTGCGGGAGGAGCTGGACGCGGAGCGCAGCGCGGCTTCGTCGGACGAAGAGGCGAAGAGGAGTCTCTCGGAGAGCCGGTCCGTGCTTCGGGAACAGCTCGTGCTGGAATGGATCGGAGAGGACGAGAACGGTCGCCTTCCCGCGCTGCGCGGCGAAGCGAAGCGGCTGGGCATGGACGGCTGGCTCGGGGACGAGGCCCATCTACAGGTCGTCAGCGCGGAGTACCGCGTTCCCGACGGGCGGTTCGGGGAACGTTCCGAGGGAGGGGGCTTGTTTCGCCTCGCCTATCAGCTGCTCTTTCGGGAGACGCTGCAAAGGCTCGAATGGGCGGCGGATTCCGCCTATGCGTTCTACCATCGAGGCTACCCGACGATGATGAACGCCGTCCTGTCCTCCCCGGACCCGGAGACGGGCGAGCGGAGAAGAGAGGAGCTGTGCCGCGTATTGCAGGACAACGTCCGTAAATATCTGCGGGCCGAAGCCGTCATCGGCGTCGGCCACCCTTTCGTGGGCGCGGCGGGCTTGCGTCCCGGTTTCCTGTCCGCGCTTCAGGCCTGGAGCCGCAGCCGGTCCGGCGCCGTCGCGCAGGTCGTCTCCGCGGACCTGGAGTCGGAAGCTTACGGGGAGCCGTTGCCGGAAGCGGAGAAACGGCTGGCGCTGGCGCTCGACAACGCCGATCTCGAATCGTTCTCCGCGACGGCCGAGGCGATCCTGCAGTCGGACCGCTATCCGCTGAAGAGCGTCGCCGCTTTCGTCTTGCGCGTCATCCTGCTGCTCGACCAGGCGGCGCGCAAGCATCGGCTGGACATCCCCGGGACGGAGGCCTGGATGTATCCCGAGGCCTCATGGAAGCCGTGGTCGGGCGGCTCCGCGCTGCCCTACTTGATCGACCTCGCTTCCCGCGTCGTCGACGGCATCAAAAGCGCGCGCCTGGCGGGCGGCGCTTCCGCGGTCGAAGAGATCCGCCGGACGATCGAGACGTCCTACATGAACGAGCTCGGCCTGACGATGCTGGCCGACCGCTACCATCTCCATCCGACGTACTTGTCCGAGCTGTTCAAGAAACAGACGGGCTCGACGTTCAGCGATTACGTGACGCAGGTGCGTCTCTCCAAGGCGGCCGAGCTGCTGCGCGATCCGCAGATGCGCCTCGCGGATATCGCCGAGCTGGTCGGCTTCGCCAACGCGAGCTACCTGAGCAGCGTGTTCAAGAAGCAATACGGCGTCAGCCCGAACGATTACCGCCAGCAACGTCCCTCTCCGGCGTCTTCTCCCCCGGCCTGATCATTTTATATGCGAACAACCGAAGAGCGCGGATTCAGCCGACGGCCCCTCGGATGCTAGCCTGTAAAAGCACCACATTAACCGAAGGGTGAGGGTCCTATGAAAAAAAGTTTGTTGCTTGCGCTTAGCTTCGCTACGGCATTCGGTTTGGCCGCCTGCTCGAACGGCAACGAGAACGCGCCCGCGAATTCGGGCGGGGGATCGGCCGCTCCGAGCGAGCCGGCAGCCTCCGCCTCGTCGTCCGGCTCCGAAGGGGAGCCGGTCACGCTGACGTTCTGGAGGCACGATTACGCTCCCGAAGCCGCGGCGTTCGACAAGCTGATCGCTTCGTTCGAGGAGAAGCACCCGAACATCAAGATCGACTTCCAGATGATTCCGAACGACCAATACGAGACGAAGATCCGCACGGCGCTGGCCGGCGGCAATCCGCCGGACATCATGGCGCTGGACGCTCCGACGCTGGCTTCCTACGCCAACTCGGGAGCGATCATCCCGCTGGACGACTACTTCGCCAAGGACGGCGACAAGGACGACCTGCTGAAGCCCGTCATCGAAGGCTTGACCTTCAACGGCAAGATGTACGCGGCGCCGAACAACGAAGGCACGATCGTCATGTTCTACAACAAGAAGATGTTCGAGGAGAAGGGCATTCCCCTCCCTTCCAAGAACGTGGACGAAGCTTGGACTTGGGATCAGGTGCTGGACGCCGCCCGCAAGCTGAACGACCCGGCGAACGGCGTGTACGGCTGGAATCCGACGCCTTGGGGATTCGTAGGCCACGAAGGCGCGCCTTATTCCGAGATGGCGTTCCTGTGGCAGGCCGGGGCGGAAATTCTGAGCCCGGACGGCTCGACCGCGAAAGGCTACCTGGATTCCCCCGAAGCGAAAAAAGCGATGACGTTCTGGAGGGCGCTGTTCAACACGGAGAAAGTATCTCCGAAGGAGCTGCCGCAAGACGCGTTCTGGAACGGCAAAGTGGCGATCCACGTCGACGGTCCGTTCGCGTTCTCCTATCAGGAGCAGAACTTCCCGAACTTCAAGCTTGGCGAGGACTACGACGTGGCGCCGCTCTGGAAAGACCGGAAAATGATCGGCACGACCGGAAGCTGGGGCATGGCGATCACGTCCAAGTCCGAGCATCCCGACGAAGCGTGGGCTTTCGTGAACTGGGTCACGGGAGTCGAAGGCTCCAAAGTCTGGTACGAGGAAACGAAAAACCTGCCGGCCCGCCAATCGACGTTCGACGCGTTCGCGGAGCTGAAGGAATATCCGATGAACATCTACGCCGAACAGCTGTCCAAGTACGGCCACCCGCGTCCGGTCACTCCCGCTTACCCGGCGATCAGCGAAGCGATCCGCCTGCTGTTCGAGGACGTCGGACTCGGTAACGGGGACGTGGACGAAGCGTTGGCCAAGGCGGTCAAGAAGATCGAGGACGGCTTGGCGATCCAGAAGCAGCAGCAGTAAACCTCCCGCCGGGGAGCGCAGTTTCGAATATAGACAAAGCAACGCAAGGGGAGTAGGGAAAGGCATACGTCCTTACTTCCCTTTGCGTTCCTAGAAACCGATATCCGGATAGGACCGGAGGAGGGATTTGCGTTGAAAGCGTCCAGATTCGCGGCGTACGACAAGCAAGAGTCCAAAGCCGCGTACCTTTTTATCGTTCCGGCGTTCCTGCTGCTGGCCGTGTTTATTTTCTACCCGATGGTTCGCGCGCTGATCATCAGCTTCCAGAACTACAACCTGATCGCCGCCCAATCGTCCTTCGCGGGCTTCGCCAATTACGGCAAGCTGTTCGAGGACGGCGCGTTCGGGGCGAGCCTCTGGCATTCGTTCTATTTCACGTTGATCGTGCTGCCCGTGCAGACCGCCATCTCGCTCGGACTGGCGCTGCTCGTGCAGAAGAAGTTCCGGGGAGTCGGATTTTTCCGGACGGTCTATTTCCTTCCCGTCGTCGTGTCTTTCGCGATCGCTTCGACGGTGTTCCGGCTCATCTACAACAAGGACTACGGCATGTTGAACGTCGTTCTGAAGGGGCTCGGCTTGCCGGCGCTCGACTTTCTCTCCAACCCGGACATCTCGATGCTGGGCATCATCGCGCTGTGCATCTGGCGGGCGATGGGCTTCGTCATGGTCATTTTCCTGGCGGGGCTGAACAACATTCCCGATTCTCTCTACGAAGCGGCGCACGTCGACGGAGCGAGCTCCGTTCAGAGGTTCTTCCGCATCACGCTGCCCTTGCTGAAGAGAACGATGGCCTTCGTGGTCATCATCACGACGATGGACGCCCTGAAAATCTTCATCCCGATCTACATTACGACCAGCGGAGGCCCCGCGGGCTCGACCAGCACGGTCGTTCACTTCATCTACGAGACGGCGTTCAAGCAGATGAACATGGGGTACGCCGCCGCGGCCGCCTTCCTGTTCTTTTTCCTCGTGCTGGTCATCTCGATTATCCAGCTTCGGCTGTTCCGCACGGACGTGGAGTATTAGGCGGAAAATCGGACTTTTTTGACAACCTCTTACAGCAAGGAGACGAACCTATGAATCGAACGCTCATCGTCGCCGTTCGTACGGCGGTCATGATCGCCATCGCGTTCATCGCGATTTTTCCGATCTATTGGATGGTCATGAGCTCGTTCCGTACGCACGAGGAAATTTTCAAATATACGACGCTAAGCCCCGAGCTGTTCCTGCCGGTGGAATGGACGCTTCAGAACTACAGGGACATCTTCCTGGATCCGAGCAAGCCGTTCGGTCGGTACATGGCGAACACGCTGTTCATCGCCGTCGTCGTCACGACGCTCGGGCTGATCGCGAACGCGATGTCCGCCTTCGCTTTCGCGAAGCTGCGATTTCCGTTCAAGAAAATCTTACTGACTCTGTTCATGTCCTCGCTCGTCATTCCGTACGAGGTCATCATGATTCCGCAATATTTGCTCATGCGCGACTTCGGTTGGATCAACTCCTACATGGCGCTTATCGTTCCGCAGATCGTCTGGGTATTCGGCATCTTCATGCTCGTGCAGTTTTTCTCCGACATTCCGAGGGACATTCTCGACGCCGCCCGGATGGACGGAGCGGGGTGGACGCGCATCTTCGCCAAGATCGTCCTTCCGACGGCCGTTCCGGCGCTCATCACGCTGGGCATCATGACGTTCCTGAACCAATGGGATTCCTTCCTCTGGCCGCTCGTCGTCATTAACGAAGAGAAGAAGCAGGTCATCCAGGTAGCCATCTCCTCGTTCCAGTCGCTTCGCAACATTTCGTGGGGCAAGATTCTGGCCGCGACGTCGATCAGCTCGGTTCCGATTTTGGTGCTGTTCCTGTTCCTGCAAAAATATTACGTGCAAGGCATTACGATGTCCGGGGTGAAGGGGTGAGCGCGGTGCTGCCGGTATGGTTGGGAGAGAAAATAGGGCTCCGCTGGCACGCGGACGGAAAGTGGCGCGAGGTGTCGCCGAGCTTCGCCCGGTACGAGGGGGATCGCGCGGTCTGGGCGGCGGATGCCGGACGGGCCGAGATCGAGGTCGCTTTGGAGTGGGAAAAGGCGGACCGGAAGACGGGGGAGAGAGTAGCCGCGGTGAACGTGACGATCGTGCCCCGGACGAGCGAAGGCGAGGCCGGCGCGGCTACGTTCTCGGGGGCGCAAATCTACTTCGTGAACGAGTCCGGGCTGGAATGCGTCTGGAAGCCTCATTTGGCCCCGCTCGAAGGAATGGTCATCGGGGACAAAGCGTTCCGCTCTCCGGCGATCGTGTTCGAGAACGGCAGGAAGATGACGGCGCTCGTTCCCGATCTCGCGGATTTGGCGGCCGGGAGCGCCGTCCCGCACGTTATGGATTACACGGCGGACGATCGCTGCCTGGC
>Ga0065721_10052429_pt1 | contig 11938 bp, 13 predicted proteins | sample Mesricmetagenome_FD_59108 | JGI IMG/M metagenome (GOLD analysis project Ga0065721, IMG submission 59108) | Mesophilic microbial community from rice straw/compost enrichment Sample: eDNA_1 v2 (version 2) | ecosystem: Engineered > Solid waste > Grass > Composting > Bioreactor | place: USA: Davis... | reverse complement strand
GCCTTCACCGACCCGCGCCTGCCGGCGCTCGGCGCCCGCGCCTTCCTGCCCCGGGGCGATGCCGCGGCGGCGCTGGAGGCGGCGGGTTTCGAGCCGCGCGACGCGGCGGCGTACGATCGGCACCGCCTCGCCCTCGGCGTTCCGGACGGCAGCCGCGACCTGATCCCGGAAAAATCGCTGCCGCTGGAAAACGACCTGGACGACCTGAACGCCATCTCCTGGGACAAGGGCTGCTACATGGGCCAGGAGTTGACCGCGCGCACCAAGTACCGCGCGCTGATCAAGAAGAAGCTGTTCCCGGTGGCCGTGGACGGCCCCCTGCCCGCGCCCGGCACGCCCGTGACGCTGGACGGTCGCGACGCCGGGGAGATGCGCAGCGGGCAGGGTTCCGCCGCCCTGGCGCTGCTGCGGCTGGAAGAGGTGACCCGTGCCGGGCAAGAAGGAATCGCCCTGAAAGCGGGTGAAGCGACACTCACGCCGCGCAAACCGGACTGGGCGACCTTCTGAGTTCTTCGACAGCTCTGGATTCTGTATTGCGCCGGACCGGCCCAAAGATTTTTCCACCTTGTGCGTGACCAATCCCCTTCTGCGCCTGTTGTTGGGTTGCCTTTCTCAGGCACCGAAGCAATTGAAAAGACGCCGAAGAGCTGAAAGGAGTGAGTCATGCGGAGGGAAATCATTGCTGCCGCGTCCGTCCTGGCGCTGATGACCGGCGCCGCGATGGCCCAGAGCACGTCCCCGGGCACGGGCAACCCCGCCACCGGCGGCCCGACCGCGACCAACATGAACCAGACCGGCCAGAGCCAGACCGGCAACGCGGCCGGCCAGGCGGGCGGCCAGTTCGCCAGCGCCGAGCATCTGCTGGGCAAGAACGTCTACGGCAAGGACAATGAAAAGGTCGGCGAGGTCGAAGACATCATCCTCGACGCCAACGGCCAGGCGAAGCAGCTCGTGATCTCCTCGGGCGGCTTCCTCGGCATCGGCGAGAAGCAGGTGGCCGTGGACTTCAACCCGACCAATTGGGATCAGGCGCAGGACCGCATCCAGCTGTCCGGCATGAGCCGCGAAGAGGTCAGGGACATGCCGGAGTTCAAATACTCCGACACGACCACCTCGCTGAACCGCAACAAGGACAAGGCGGGCAGCACGAACAACGACGCGACCAACCGCTCGTCGACCGGAACCACCAGCAACATGGGCGCGCCGTCGGGCTCGACCGCGTCCCCGACCGGCACCGGCTCGCCGTCCGGCAACCAGAACAGCCAGTAAGGACCGGCCCGGAAGGACCGATAAGGTCCTCTGGAACAGGAAAACCCCCGCGGCTCCGCGCCGCGGGGGTTTTTTCGTGCAAGAGTCCCGGTGGAAAATATCCTGACGGGGCGCTCCCTTACGGACGCGCGATGTGCCAGACGTTGTTGACGCCTTCGCCGGTGGTGTCGCCCGGCTTGGCGTCCTTCGCCCACGCGTAGAGCGGCTTGCCCTTGTAGGCCCACTGCTTGGAGCCGTCGTCGCGCGTCACGACGGTGTAGTCGCCCATGGGCTTGGCGTCGGCCGAGGCCATCAGCGGCGGCCAGTTGGTCGCACACTGCCCGTTGCAGGTCGACTTGCCGCCCGCATCCTTGTCGTAGGTGTAGAGCGTCATGCCCTTGGAGTCCGTCAGCACCGGGCCGGCGGAGCTCTGCCCCGTCTTGGTGGGCATGGTACCCTGCGCCAGGGCGATGGAATCAATGGCGCCGAACCCGACGGCGCCAAGCCCCAGGACGAGCGCGACGGCGGTGAAACGGGCGATGCGATGCATGCTGATTGCCTCCCCAATCGTTCAAGGGCCGGGCCATTGCCCGGTCCCTGACGATATGGACGCCTGCGGGGCGAGGATTATTCCCCCGCTCCCGATGCCGGGGTCACACCCGCAGCAGGTCCACGAAGCGGCGGCAGGCGGTGATGTCGGCGCGCAGGTTGGCGCGGCGCTTGGTGGCTTCGGGGTCCTCGCCCCAGGATTCGATCTGGAAGGTCTCGTCGATCTGCGAGACGGCGAAGGCCTCCTCCGCGTCGATCCGGCCTTCGATCAAGGCCAGCGCGACGATCAGCGAGCCGCAGGCGCCGGTGGCGGTCTGGAGCGCCGACAGGGTCCAGTCGTCGTAGGCTTCCACCGCGTGGCGCAGGGCGCGCAGGGCGTCGGCCGGCTGCGGCTTGGGCATCAGGCCGGCGTTGACGTGCAGCGGCGCGTCGAAACGCAGGGCTGCCCAGTCCAGCAGCGGCTGCCACGCCTGGGTCTGCCGCTCCACCAGCGTCTGCGGGTGTTCGGCACGGTAGCACAGCAGGTCGGTTTCGGCGTAGGCGGCAACGCCGTCCACGATGGCCTCACGCCCCTTGCCGATCAGGTCCACCGCCGTGCTGGCCAGCTGCATCAGCGGCATGGCGTTGGGATCGATCTCATCGGCCTGGGCCTCCCATTCCGCGGCGACGGCCTGTGCCAGCGGCCAGCTCTTGAACACGAGCGGGGCCTTGGCCGGGCTGCGGATCGGGCGGTTGTCCAGGCGCACGTCGAAGCCGCCGGGAACGGCCTCGACGGAGGTGGTCTTGTAGAAGCGCTTCATCACTGTCCTTCGGCTTCGTTCGTCGTGTCCAACAGCGCCAGCACCGCGTCCGCCACGGCGCGCCCGCGGTGGACGATGCGGTCGGCTCCGGCGGCTTCCAGCTCGGCCACCGCGTGATAGCCCCAGGAGACGCCGACGGACGCAACCCGCGCGTTGCGGGCCATTTGAATGTCGTAGGTGGTGTCGCCGATCACAACCGTCCCGGCCGGGTCCACCCCCGTTTCGGCGAGCGCGCGGTACACCATGTCTGGGTGCGGCTTGCCGGGGCCGATGTCGCTGGTCTGAAGCGTGACGAAGCGTCGGGTCAGCCCGTGGTGCGCCAGCACGGCGTCCAGGCCACGGCGCGACTTGCCCGTCGCCACGCCCAGCAGCACGCCCCGCGCCTCCAGCGCGTCGAGCGTCTCGACGATGCCGGGGAACAGCGGCTCGTGCAGGTCGCCGGTGCGGCGAAGCGCCGCAAAGGCTTCCTTGTAGCTTTCGGCCACGTCGACGTGCCGGTCGGGCGGCAGGTCCGGCAGCAGCAGCGCCACCGCCTGCACCAGCGGCAGGCCGACCATGCGGCGCACCTCCACCGGGTCGGGCTCGCCCAGCCCGTGGGCGGCCCAGGCGCTGGTCATCGCGCCGATGATGGCGAACTGGCTGTCCACCAGGGTGCCGTCGCAGTCGAACAGGGCAAGGCGCAGGGGGCCGCTCAAGGAAGCACCTCCGGGAAAACGGAACCGGCCGGACGCGCCGGCCGACAGCGTCTTATGCTACCCGCCCCGGCAAAGCGCAACGGCTGAGGCCGGCACTGTCTACTCCGCCGGCCGCAGGACCGGGCGGCGGACGTGCAGCAGATGCACCGCCCCGCCCAGCAGCAGCCCCCAGAAGGCCGACCCCACGCCCCCGAAGGACAGGCCGGAGGCCGTGACCAGCAGGGTCACCAGCGCGGCGGTCCGGTTCTCCTCCGCCTGCACCGCGCCCAGCAGGGCGGAGCCGAAGGCGCCGACCAGGGCGAGCCCGGCGACCGCCTCGATCAGCACGGGTGGGGATCGTGTGACCATCGTCGCGGTCACGCCGGCCAGCGCCGTCAGCAGGATGTAGCCGATCCCGGCGACGAAGGCCGCCTGCCAGCGCCGCGCCGGGTTCGGGTCGGCGTCCGGGCTGGCGCAGAGCGCGGCGGTGATCGCGGCGAGGTTGACGGTCGGCGCCCCCGCCACGGCCGTCACGGCGGAGGCCGCACCCGTCGCCAGGAAGATGGGGCGCGTCGGCGGCGCGTAGCCGTAGGTCGCCAGCACGGCAAGGCCGGGGATGTTCTGCGACGCCATGGTGACGACAAACAGCGGCAGGGCGATGCCGATCAGCGCCTCCCACGTGAAGCGGGGCTCGACGACGGCAAGGCTCGGCCAGACCGCGCCGGACAGCGCGCCGCCGCCGGGCGCCTCCAGCGCCAGAGCCCCCAGCGCCACGGCGACCGCCGCCGGAACGGCGTAGAGCCGGGCGACGCGCCCGACCACCGCCCAGGTCGCCAGCACCAGCAAGGCCACGCCCGGCGCCTGCGACACCGCCACGAAGGGGGCGAGGCACAGCTTCAGCAGGATGCCGGCCAGCATGCCGTTCGCCAGCGGCTTCGGGATGGCCGCGATCCAGCGGCCGAGCGGCGACCACAGCCCCACCACCATGATCAGCAGCCCGGTCACGATGAAGGCGCCCACGGCGGCGGAAAATCCTCCCTCCATCGGCCCCGCGGCACCCAGCAGCGCCATGCCCGGCGTGGTCCAGGCGATGCTGATCGGCTTGCGCCGGTGCAGGCTGAGCGCCATGGCGACCAGCCCCGTCGACAGCCCGACCGCGACGAGGCCGGAGACGATCTGCGCCGTGTCGGCGCCGACCGCGACCAGCCCATGGATCACCACCGCGACCGAACTGGCGTACCCGACCATCGCCGCAAGAAGCCCGGCGGCCACGGCCTTCAGCGACAGCCCCGTGCTTGGGCCATTGTCCGCCTTGGTTGCCTGGGTCATGCCCCGTGTCATGCCGTCGTCTCCTTCTTCGGACGTGCACAGCGAGGCGAACAGCGTTAAATTGGATACAATATCCTGTCCAGCGGAGAATGCGTATGCCTGCCCACCCCGATCTGATGCGCCTGGTCGCGCGGGCGCAGCCGCGCTTCCGCACCGCCGCGGAATTCGTCGAGGCGACCTTGCGGGAGGCGATCCTGACCGGGGTCATCCCGGCCGGTGCGCCGTTGCGGCAGGAGGATCTGGCGGAAACCTTCGGCGTCAGCCGCATGCCCGTGCGCGAGGCCCTGCGGCAGTTGGAGGCGCGCGCTCTGGCGGAATTCCACCCGCACCGCGGTGCGGTGGTGGCGGAGATCTCCGCCGCCGACAACGCGGACGTCGGCGCCATCCGCATGGCGCTGGAGCCCATGGCGCTGCGCCTGTCCCTGCCCGCCCTGACGGCGGAGGACTTCAAGCAAGCCGAAGACCTGATCGCGGACATGGATGGAGAGGCCGATCCGGGGCGGATGGGCGAACTGAACCGGCGCTTCCACATGACGCTTTACGCACGGGCGGGACGGCCACGCCTGCTGGCGCTGGTGGAGCAGCACCTGATGGCCGCCGACCGCTATCTGCGTTTCCAGTTCTCCGTGCTGGGCTACAACCCGCGGTCCCAGGACGAGCACCGCGCCCTGCTCGCCGCCTGCCGTTCGGGCGACGAGGCCACGGCTTGCCGCCTGATCACCGACCACGTCGGGCAGGCGGCCGAACAGCTTGCCGCCTTCCTGGCGGAACGGGAGGGGGAACCGCCCCCGTCCCGCTGAGGAAACTCACTCCACCTCTTCGAACGGATCGCCCTTCAGGTTCGGGCTGAAGCCCAGGTACTTCCACGTCTTCGCCATGTGCTCCGGCAGCGGGGCCGTGACGTCGATCACCCGGTTGCCGCCGCGCGGGTGCGGCAGGATCAGGCGGCGGGCGTGCAGGTGCAGCTTCTTCGGCACCTCGGCACCCGGCAGGAAGGCGCCCTGCCCGCCGTACTTGCCGTCGCCCAGGATCGGCGTGCCGACCGCGTTCATGTGCACGCGCAGCTGGTGGGTGCGTCCGGTGCGCGGCCACATCGCGACGAAGGCCGCCTGCTTGCCGGCGTTTTCCAGCACGGTGTAGTAGGTGATGGCGCGCTTGCCGTCGTCATCGTCGCCGGCCACCCGCTCGCCGCGCGGGCCGCCTTCTTTCGCCAGCGCCAGATCGATCTTGCCCTGGTACGGCTTCGGCACGCCGACCGTGGCGCCCCAGTAGATCTTGCGCACGTCGCGGCCCCGGAACAGCTCCGTCAGCTTCGACGCGGCGAAGGTGTTCCGCGCCAGCAGCAGCACGCCGGAGGTGTCCTTGTCCAGGCGGTGAACCAGCTTCGGCCGCTCCTTCGCGTCGAAGCGCAGGGCGTCGAGCATGGCGTCCAGGTGCTTGGACGTGTTGGTGCCGCCCTGCACGGCCAGCCCCGACGGCTTGTTCAGCGCGATCACGTCGCCGTCTTTGAAGAGCACCAGCGCCTGGAGCGCCGCGATGTCCTTGTCCGACATCACGGGCTTCTTCGGCGCGGGCTGGGCGGCGGCGCCCTCCGGCTTGGCCCAATCGGCCAGCGGCGGGATGCGGATGGCCTGCCCGGCGGCAAGGCGCGTCGAGGTTTCCGCCCGCTTGCCGTCCACACGGATCTGGCCGGTGCGCAGCAGCTTCTGCAGATAGCCGTGCCCCACGTCGGGGAAATGGCGCTTGAACCAGCGGTCGAGCCGGATGTCGGCCTCGTCGGACGACACGGTCCGGGTCTCGACGTTGCCGGACGGGGTGGAGGCTTTGGTTTCACTCATCAGACGGGTACCGACGCAAGAGAAGGCACGGCCTCGTTCAGGCCGGCACGGAGTCGCGGGGCATCGCGCTCACGGCGCGAATAGAGCCAGAAATGCGGCGGCTTGTCACGCGTTGGGGCTTCGGCGATTCTGGCAGCATGTCCACCATGCCCGCGAACACCCGCCCCGCATCCCTTCCCGGCAACGCCGCCCTGCTGATCGTCGACCTGCAAAAGGCCATCGACGACCCGCGCTGGGCGGCGGACGGCCCGCGCAACAATCCGCAGGCGGAGGCCAACATCGCCGCCCTGCTGGCTGGCTGGCGCCGCACCGGACGCCCGGTGATCCACGTCCGCCACGATTCGCAGGAGCCGGACTCCACCTATCACCCCTACGGCGCCGGCCACGCCTTCAAGCCGGAGGCCCAACCCGAGCCGGGCGAGCGCGTGGTGCCGAAATCCACCAACAACGCCTTCATCGGCACGGACCTGGACGTTTACCTGCGCGAGCGCGACATCTGGGTTCTGGTGATCGCCGGCGTCATCACCAACAACAGCGTGGAGGCCACGGCGCGCATGGCCGGCAACCTGGGCTTCGACACGCGCGTGGTCGCCGACGCGACCTTCACCTTCGCCCGCAGGGACTACGCCGGCCGCCTGCGCACCGCGGAGGAGGTCCACGACATGAGCCTCGCCAACCTGTCCGGCGAATACGCAACAATCATGGACACAGCGGCGGCGCTGGCCGCCCTGGGTTAATTACGGTGAACTGGGCGCGGTCTCCCACCCCGAAGATCCACCCCTCCTGCCGACGTGCGCGGTCGTCCATGGCGGGCGGGCCCCACACCTCCGGCCGCGCGGCCAGCCAGCGCAGCCCGGCGGCGGAGACCAACGCATCCGCGTCGTGGTCGGTGACCGAGGCCGCCAGCCCCGCCGGCCGCGACCCAAGGAAGGCGAGCGCCGCATCCACATCCGCCGCGTCGCGGATTTTGCGCAAGCCGAAGCCAGCCCGCTTCAGGAACAGGCGCGGGTAGATTTCGCAGAACACGGTTCGGCCGGGCTGGGGCGGATCGAAGGGCCAGACGGCCACGCGGTCGGGAGCGGCCCGCTTCAGCGCGCGCAGCATCCTCATGCCGGCCAGCGCCCCCTTCCCCACCTGCTTGGACCCGATCAGCTTATAGGGACTCTGTGGGCTGCCGTAACCATCGGCGCGGCACATGCGCTCCGTCAGGCGGTGCGGATCCCGGTACCAGTCCGGCTGGAGCCCGGACCGCCAATAGTCGGCGCCGTAGTCCGGATGCTCGGCAAAGGCACCCCCGGCAAAGTCGGGCTCGTCGGTGGTCACGCTTTCCACCCGGTCCCACAGGTCAAAAACCGTGGCGGACTCCGGGTTCGCGAAATACCGCCCGGCGATCTCGAAGGGCAGCGAAAAGGCGCAGTCGATGCCGACCAGCGCGGGGCCACGTTTCAGCGATTCCAGCAGCCAGCCGAACACCGCCGTGCGCGACCACCAACCGGCGGGAGAGTCGACAATCCGGGGCGCCGCGTCGCCGGCCTCGCACTCGGCCACGGCAACGCCTGCGTAGCGCTTGCCGCGGGCGCCGGACCAGTCGATGGCGATGAAGCGGGGGAAACTTTGAACCTGCTCACTCGTTTCGGCCAAGAAATATCTCATTGGTAAAAGGTCGTTCAAGGATTGGAGAAATTCCTGTGCGGGGACAAAATAACCCTGGAGGTGTCGTCGCGTCTGCGCAACAATAGCCGGACGCCCTTTTTGTCCGGTTGGGCCTCCCCACCCTCCAGCAAACACTGTTCCGCCATGCCGACCCCCTCTCTCGCAAATCGCGTCGCGGGTGCATACGCTGGCGCCGCGACGGCCTGGATTCTGGTGAGCGGTGAAGCCGCGAATCAAATTTTCGGCGCCGACCTCGCGGTGCACAGCGCGTTCGAGATCGGCAAGGGCCTGCTCTTTGTCGCGGCCACAGCCATCGCGCTGCGCTGGCTGCTCACCCGAGAATTGAAGCGACGAAGCGATGCCGACGAGGCCAGGGTGAAGGCAACACAGCGGCTGGCGCTGCTGCTGCAACAGTCGGTGGAGGCACTGTCGCACACCCTAAGCCAACGCGATCCCTATACGGCCGGTCATCAGGCGCGCGTGGCGGCGTTATCCGTGACGATCGCAGAACGAATGGGCCTGCCGACGGACCGGGTGGAGGCGATCCGCACCGGCGCCCTGCTCCACGACGTCGGCAAGATTGCCATTCCGGCCGAGATCCTTTGCAAGCCGGGCCGCCTCACCCCGGAAGAGTTCAATCTCGTCAAGAGCCACGCCCGGATCGGCAGCACCATCGTCGCCAAGATCGATTTCGACGCCGCGGTCCACGCGGTGGTCGGCCAACACCACGAGCGCCTGGACGGCAGCGGTTATCCGAACGGCCTGCGCGGCGACGCGATCCCGCTGGAAGCGCGCATCGTTGCGGTCGCCGACATCGTCGAGGCCATGACCTCCCACCGCCCCTACCGTCCGGCTCTGGGGGCCGTGGCAGCAGAGGCGGAGATCCGCGCCATGCGGGGGCACAAGCTCGATGCTGAGGCGGTGGACACTTGCCTTTCGATCATCGCGGACGGATTGGAGAAGGTCTGGCCGGACTACGGCGCAATGCCGACGGATTTCCGGCCGATGTCCTTCGCCACCACGGAATTGGACGCGGCGCCGGCGTCATAGTCGGCGTTCACCCCTCGCTCGTCTTCCATTCCCTCAACCGCGCCCAATATTTCTGGCGCTTCCTGATCTCGCGTTCGAAGCCGCGCTCTACTGGCTGGTAGAGTATGCCGTCAGAGAACTAGTTCTGACCGGAGAGGCCTTCCGCCGTGTCGTGGTCGTCTTCGCCATTCCAAGCATCATCGCGCGGCCGGGCTTCGGACCGCCTTCGTCAACACGCTTCCAACGGCCGTTTCTTTTCCCGAAATAATGAGGCCTGGACGGAATTTCGGCCGAGGCCAGTAAACGTCCGTTTGCGCGCCCCCTTTGCGCCGTGGCGTTGTTCGCAGAGCTTGGCGACCATAAGGCTGCAACACATGGGGGATGCCATGGAACATCCGCGCAGGCTCGCCGCTCTCGTTGATGATCTAGCCGCCATCAATCAGTCACTTGATCAATGGCGCGATGCGCCGGCCGTCCAAGGGCTACCCTACGACGTGCGGCATTATGTGCTCGAACAAATCGACGTGGCGAACCTGGCCCTCAGCCGCGCGCGGCAGGTCGCAGCCCGTGCTGTATCGGATAGCGGCCTCAACGGGTAGCGCGGCCAAATCCTGTTGTGATCCAAGGCGGCTTGGGGCACGACCAACGACGAACCATTCCGCCGGCCGCCTCGATCCTCAAGGCTTCTCGATCCTCAAGGCTCGCGCCATCTTGCTGCGTCAGCAGCGCTGGCCCGGCAACATCAGGTCTTGCTCAGACGATCCACGACGTTCGGCACGATGGCCTCCACCGGCGTGGGCGTGATCAAAAGCTCGCGCAGACCGGGCCACACGCCGGAAACAATCGTATCGTGCCGCAGGAGTTCGATCTGATGGCGCGTCAGCGGCGCTCCGGGCAGACGCTCGGCGATCAAGGCCACAGCCTGCCACAGGGCAAAGGGCAGCGGCACGGGCCTGAGGCGAGCGCCAAGCGCCTCAGCGAGGGATTGGAGAAGCTCCCGGTAGGTGTAGACGCGCGGACCACCCAGTTCGTAGCAGCCGCTCGCCGCGCCGGCCGGCTCGTCCAGCACGCGGACGATCGCCTCCGCGACATCGTCCACATAGACCGGCTGCAGCTTGGTCCGACCGCTGCCGAACAGCGGGAAAACGGGCAGTGCCCGGATCAATTTTATGAGGTTTGTCAGAAACGCGTCATCGTTGCCGAACATGACCGCCGGGCGGACCAGCGTCGCAGTGCCGAACGCCTCCTCCACCGCCCGTTCACCGCTCCCGCGCGCCCGAATGTACGACGCGGGCGAACTCGCGTCGGCCCCGATGCCGGAGACGTGCACCAGCCGCTGCACACCAGCAAGGCCCGCATGCCGGGCAATGCGGGCCGCCCCCTCAATATGCACCGCGGCAAAGGTATCTCGGCCGCCCTCAACGTACAGGCTGACCGCATTGACCACCCCATAGGCGCCCGCGAGCGTCGCCGCGACCGTCGTCTCATCCCGCACATCCGCCGCCACCGCCTGCAGGTCCTGCCAGTCGGCCGGGATCAGCACCCGGATCCGCTCCGGATGGCGTGAAACGGCCCGCACCGCAAACCCGCGCGCCAGGAGATGGCGCACCACGCGGCGGCCAAGAAAGCCGGTCCCGCCGAATACGGTAACAAGCCGGCGGCGGTCCGGCGCAGGCTGTTCCCTGTGGCCCTCCATGGCGATCATGCCGGAGACTCCGCACCGCTCCAATGCTCAGGATTCCCTTACTCACAGCCGACAGACTTCCATGAGCCCATCGCAACGGAGCGTTGCCCCGGAGGTGCTCACCACGACGATCCTCCAGCGGATCATCTCATCGCCGTCGGTGACGGCGTAGCGCTCATGCTCGACGGCGCCGGTCGCCTCAATCCGGACGATCTTACCAGGGGCGATCGGAAGGGCGGCCATGCGTCACCTCCGTTCTGGTTTCAGGTCTCGCGCGCCGGTTGGTACGCGTCGGCATTGATGCCGAATGTCCACGCGATGCCGGCGCGTGGCGTTGTGGTCGATGGTGGGACCCGCAGCCAGTAGGCCCGGCGCCGCCCATCGGGCTCCGGTGTGGAATTCAGCACCCGCACCATCACCAAAGGCTCACCATCGAAATCCCAGGCGCACCAGAGTTCACCAACCGGATCCCCGGCAAGCTTGTGGCCGCCAAGCGCACGCATCAGGCGCTCCGGGCCGTAGCATTCGATGAGGACGCGGCGCAGAGCGGCGCTGGGCTCCTGCTGAAGGTCCTGGATCGACAGCCGCGCCAGATCCAGATCAATGGCGCCCCCGACCTCGCCGTCGACGGCCAGTAGCACGCTCCCATCCGCCCAGCGGACCGCCGCGCCGGCGCCGTTGTGCAGAAGCCCCCGTTCATTCCCATGGACTTCTACCGGTCGCGCCAGCACCAGGGCCACGCTGCGGTAAGCCCACAGCACGTCGGCGTGGCGCAACAAGCCCAACGCGGCATCGCAGATGGCGGATGAGGGGCGATCCGCAGCCCTCGGAGACGGACAATGGTCAAACAGAGCCCGGACCGGGTACTCCGGCGCGGGCGTCACCTGTCGCAGGACGTGCGCCAGGGCCGGGCGCAGCATGAGATGGCGCTTGAGCGCCTCCGCCGGGAAGGAGGACTGCGCCGGCAGTGCCCGGATCAGCAGGCGGTCAATGCGGGGAGCAACCAGGCGCCCGAAGCGGCTGGGAAACCGCGTCGCGCCGCCCAATGGACAACCGAAGAGACCGGCCAAGGCGACCGCGCTCAGAACCCCACCGATGAGGCTGAGGCTGCCGCCATAGTAAATCGCGGCGGGG
>Ga0065721_10052426_pt1 | contig 11939 bp, 11 predicted proteins | sample Mesricmetagenome_FD_59108 | JGI IMG/M metagenome (GOLD analysis project Ga0065721, IMG submission 59108) | Mesophilic microbial community from rice straw/compost enrichment Sample: eDNA_1 v2 (version 2) | ecosystem: Engineered > Solid waste > Grass > Composting > Bioreactor | place: USA: Davis... | reverse complement strand
CATTCCGGCGAGATCGCCTCCAGAATCGCCAGCGCCCGCGGGTAGTCCTGGGGAAGAGTCGCCCCGAGGCTCAAGGAGATCCGCCTCATCCGCCCCTTGAGCTCAAGCTCGTCCCAGCCATCCGCGAACGTCAGCCCGGCGAATCGATCGCTATCGAAATCCCTCCACCCGCGGCGCACCTTCTCCCCGAATTCTCGGATAAAAGTCGCGTTATAGATCGCTTTAAGCGGCTCAGCCATAAGTTCCTCCTGCATTTACGAATCCGAATGATAGCTTATTATAGCATGAGTCGCGATCGCCTCGCCCGTCCAGGCCAAGCGCGCCTCGAGCTTCTTGGATATGGTCTTCCCCTATTCGATCGAATGCCCGTATAATAGGTCTACCGGCACCGTCCGGAAGACAGGGAGGGCCTCATCATCCATGATCATGTTCATAGTGAATCCGTCGTCCGGCAACGGGAAAGGTCGAATCGTCTGGGATAAGGTCGAGAGCAAGCTGCGCCGGGACGGGATTCCTTATACCGTCATCTTGGAGGATACCGAGCGGCAATCCGTGGAGCTTGCGGCCAAGGAATTGCAGCGAGGCCAAGTGAAAGCGGTTGCCGTCGTTGGCGGCGACGGCACTTTGCACAGCGTCCTTCCCCTGCTGGCGGGAGGCTCTATTCCGCTCGGCCTCATACCGGCCGGATCCGGCAACGATACCGCGAGAGCCTTCGGCATTCCGAAGCAGCCGGCGGCCGCTCTCGATCTGATCCTCTCCTTGCGAACGCAGCCGGCCGATCTCTTAAGGGCGAAGCTGGCCACGGGCGAAGAGCTGCTGACCCTAACCGCCCTGGCCATCGGCCTGGACGCGGCCGTAGCCGAAGACGTCAACGTCTCCGGCTACAAGAAGTGGTGCAACCGATTCCGCATCGGCTCCCTTGCCTATATCATCGGCCTGTTGCGCGCGCTTTCCCGTTACAAGCCGGAGGTTGTCAAAGTCTCCGTGGACGGCAGGGAGCACGTGTTCCGCTCCTCTTGGCTATCCGCCATTACGAACGTGTCCAATTACGGGGGAGGGCTGAGAATCTGTCCGGAAGCCCGTCCGACCGATAATAGGCTTCATGTGTGCATCGTCCACGACTGTTCGAAAATGCAGCTGCTGCGGGTTTTCCCGACCATTCTGAACGGCTCCCACGTTCGTACCCGCTACGTGACGGTCCTGAGCGGCAAGGACATTCAAATCACGGCCGGACGATCCCTGCCGGCGTTCGGGGATGGCGAGCCTGTCGGCCACACTCCGCTGTCCTCCTCCGTCGTTCCCGGTCAATTGCCGTTCATAACGGCGGGCGTCTCGGGATAACGGAACGGGAATCGGATCTCGAAGGAGGTTCCGATTCCCAAGCGGCTGCTCACGCGAATCTGGCCGTCATGGTTATCGACGATCTTATAGCTGACCATAAGGCCCAATCCCGTTCCCTTCTCCTTCGTCGTGTAGAAAGGCTGGCCCATCTTGGCCAACTGCTCCTCCCGGATGCCCGGCCCCTCGTCGGAGATCAGAACGCGCACCGAGTCTTCCTCCCTGCTCAGCCTGACGTGAATGGCTCCTCCGTCGCTCATGGCTTCTATCGCGTTTTTGATGATATTGATGAACACTTGCTTGATTTGGTTCTCCACCCCGAAGACCCACATCGGCTCCTTGCCGTATTCCGCTTCTATGTAAACATTGTGCAGGATCGCCTGCGTCTCCAGAAGAGTCACCGTATCCCGCATCATGACGCGAACGTCGTAATAGCTGAGGTCATATACTTGCGGCTTGGCCAGCATGAGCAGCTCGCTCACGATTCCCTCGATCCGATCCAGCTCGGAGTTCATGATGTCATAGTAGCTGGCTTCCTTTCGGCCGGAACCGATGAGATGCAGGAAGCCTTTGAGCGACGTCAGCGGATTGCGGATCTCGTGCGCGATTCCCGCCGCCAGCTGTCCGGCCACGTACAGCTTCTCCGAATTGATCAGAAGCTCCTCGTTCTTCTTCCTCTCCGAGATGTCCCGTATGATAACCTGCACCGCGGGCTCGTTGTTCAGGGTCGTCAGCGTCTCCACGATCTCCGTGTCCAGCATGCGTCCGCTCAGCGAGTACCAAATCTGCTCGACGGGCTTATTGGAGCCTTTGTACTGCAGGTTCTGGAGCCGTGCGCGCACCCTCTCGATATCCTCGGTCCGCAGGAAGGAGGATATCGGTTTGCCGAGCAGATCGCTCGGCTGCTCCGCGTCGAACATCCGCAGCCCCGCCTGGTTGACGAATACCCATTTTTCCTTTTTAAAGATAGCGATCGTATCCAGGGAATTCTCGATCAGAAGCCGGTACCGCTCGTCCATCTGGGTCATTCTCTTGTCGATGTACCACGTCGCCCAGGTGGAAGCCAGAATGATCAAGCCGCCCAATCCGACGATTAGGACGAGAAAGTGAATGTCTTCGTTAAGCTTGTCCCAGTTGTAGTACGTCCGATATTCCAGCCGAATCGCTTCCGTGCTGAGCGCCTGGACAAGAAGAGCGGACAGCCCCAGCGTCACGCTCGCCAGCACCCGGTTTTTCTCTTTGACCATAAAATGCAGCTTCAGCGAAGTATAGGTTCCCATCAGAAGAATCAACAGAGAGCACGCGATCAAGACCGGATGCACCGTGATTCTGGCGATCGGCTGCCCGAGAATCGAGAAGTAGTTCAGGAACCCCACGCTGAACGTGAGAACGGAGGTTCCGATCGCCATGCGGTATTTGGCGCTGGCCTGCGAAGTCAGTACTACGAAAGCCATTAGGGAGAAAAAAATGCTCAAAAGAAGGGAGAACGGCATGCTCCAGGTAAAAAAGAGGACGTTCTCCAAGGCCATGGACGCGACGAAATGCTTCGCCCACAGCCCGATTCCGAACACGAAGGAGCCTCCTGCCAGCCAGAAGAACCGGAACTCGTTGTTCTGGCGTTTAAGATTGCCAATGAAATTAAACATGGTATATGATGCAAATATGCTGATCAGCAAGGCAAGCAGCAGGAATACGATCGACCACGCACCTTCGTGACTGCTCATTCTCCACGCCCTCTCTTCAGTCGTCAAGATTCGTGCCCGTTGATTAGTTTTCGACGATGATCGAAGAAATCCTCTCCACAATTAACCGAAATTGGAGGAAGTGAAAATGATAGGAAATTGGTTAAAAGAATTCAAAACGTTCGCCATGCGCGGCAACGTCATCGACCTCGCCGTCGGGGTCATCATCGGGGGAGCCTTCGGCCAGATCGTCACCTCGCTGGTGAACGATATCGTCATGCCTCCGATCGGGCGTCTTCTGGGCGGGGCTGACTTTAAGGATCTGTATGTAAGGATCGGACCTATTCCAGAGGGGAAAATAGTCGAGTCCCTCCAGGACGCAAAGGATGCGGGAGTCCCCGTCATCGCCTACGGCCAGTTCATCAACGTTCTGCTTAACTTTCTGATCGTCGCGATTTGTATTTTCTTCCTTATTAAAGTCATCAACACGTTATCGCGCAAGAACAAAAAGGAAGAAGAGCAGGCAGCCGCGGCAGCCGCTCCTACGACCAAGGACTGCCCTTACTGCCTGTCCGCCATCCCGGTCAAGGCGACCCGCTGCGGGCACTGCACCTCCATCCTGAGCGATGGACAAGCCGAAACCGTTTAAGGGACCGGGGAAAATAAATGGCTGAGCACTTCGACATCTACGACGAACGAGGGTACGGGATCGGCAGGGCCGCGCGTCCGGACGTTCATGCCCTGGGCTTATGGCATCATACGTTTCATTGCTGGCTGGTTCGGAGGACCGAAGAGGGGACGGCCCGCATCCTGTTCCAGAAACGTTGCCTCGATAAGGATACGAATCCCGGACGCTATGACATTACCGCCGCCGGCCACCTCTCCGCGGGGGAGACGGTACGCGACGCGGCTCGCGAGATAAGAGAGGAGATCGGGTGGAGCGTCCCTTTCGAGCAGCTCTCTTACTACGGGGATTTCCGGGAAGAGGACGAAGGGTTCGCCCGCTCCGCGCATTACGTGGACCGCGAGATCAGTTCCGTATACGGTTGCGTCACCGAGTTCCCGCTCGGCTCGTTCCGCTTGCAGAAGGAAGAGGTGGCGGGAATCTACGAAGCGGATGCGGACGAGCTGATCGCTCTTATGCTAGACAAGAGGAAGACCGTGTCTGCCGCGGGGGCCGCTTACCGGGACCTTGGGGACGGGGAATCTACCTCCATGGAGCAAGGAGAGGCCCTTGCCTCCGTTGTCGCGGAGATAAGGGCCGAGGACTTCGTGCCGAGGGAGCGCGAGTATTACGTGGATATTTTCCGCTTCCTTAAGGGGCTCGCTCTCAAGGAGTCGTCCCGCTGAATCGGCTCGCCGATCCGTTCCAGGATAATTCGGGACCACTCCAGCCTTCCGGTCCGAAGGGAGCCCTCCCACCATTCGCCGGTCTCCGGCTGACGGAACACGATCTCGAGACGGCCGTCTCTATCCGTATCCCAGATGCGGAAGGGGCGGCCGTCCGCTATGTCTCCGAAAGCCGAGCTGTCCCCGACGGCTCCCCATTCCACGCGTTCCTCCCGCTCGCTGCTCTCTCCTCTGCCTAGCCACCAGCTTCCGCTTTCGCTCTCGTACCGAAGGACTTCGCCGGCCGTATCGAGAAACCGCCCGCTCCAATAGGGCATTCCTTCCCGGAAGCGGCCGAGTCCCTCCCAGTTCCGCCACCAGCGGTCGATCATTCCGTGAATGTTGTAGAAGACCGTATTTTGCGGAGCGATATCGAAGTCGTTGATCTCATCGTCTCCATAAAGGGCAGCCGCCTCTTGATGGATGCAGCCGTGAACGCCGGACGACTCGATGAAGCGTCCGAGCTCGTCGGCGGATCGGAACGTCTCGGGCTGATAGAGAATTCTTCGTTCCGCTCGCTGATCGTAACAAGGCGCCCTTCGGATCGGCTCCGGCACGGAAGACCACGGTTCGACCAAGCGGGGATCCAGATTTTGCCGTCGGTACCAATCCAAGGCCTTCGCGATATAGCTGCGATGGAACGACAAAAAATCCTCTCCGTAACCGGATGGAGGATTTTCTACATTCACGGAATGCCGGGCATGATGCCACCTTCTATGCTCTTCGAGCAGGTCCTCCGGAAAATTCGGGATTCGGGTCATTGGCTTGCGCACTCTCCCTTCGCCCTTCGGGAACGTCCGCCCATGCCCCTGCGTTTCTTGCTCGCGGGAGCATGGAGGGACGTTCCGCATAGGCGAATGTCTTGTCGTTCCATTGTATGCGGGAGAGCGGGTTCGGGTGTTCGCGGAAGCGAACCTTACGGGTCGATGATGTCGATGTTTCGCAGCCTGTAGAGCCGCCATGCATGAGTGACGACGATCTTGAGCAGCGCGTAGCAAGGAACGGCGACGAACATGCCGAACAGTCCACCGATGCTTCCCACCGCAAGCAGTACGATGATCAGCGTCAGAGGATGGATCGCCAGCTTCTTGCCCATGATTTGCGGCGAGAGGACTTTGTCCTCGATCTGCTGGACGATCAGAACGACGAGGATGACCCACACGACCTGCATAGGGGATTCGATGAAGCCTACGATAACGGCCGGAACCATCCCGATGATGGCCCCGACATACGGAATAAAGTTCATGAGCGTCAGAACGACCGCCAGCAGCAGCGAATACGGAAGACCGATCACGGAGTAGCCGATCCACGTCAGAAGGCACAGTCCGAAGCTGACGAGGATTTTCCCCTGTATGTATGCGCTCAGCGCCCCGTCCATCTCCTTCATGATCGCGTACGCGCGATCGTCGTGCTTATCCGGAACGAGCTTCAGGAACAGGTTGGGGAATTGGCGGTCCCCTTTAAGCATGTAGTACACGATGAACGGAACGGTCGACAGCAGGAGGAAAAAGCTCGACACGAAGCTCATGACGCTGTTGAACGCATCCCCCATGTTGTTGACGACCCGATTGATGATCTCTTCGGTCTTCGCGGAGAGATCGACCTGATGCTCTTGCAGATAGTTGGCCACCCAGTCGTTCTTCTGCAGCGTCTCTACCTGATCCTGTCCCAATTTAATCAGCTCGGGCAGGTTGACGACCAGGCTGTTGATCTGATCGCCGATAACCGGTCCGATAAGGAATCCGATCAGAACGAGAACTCCGGCCAGAATCAGGAACACGGCCGAGATCGAGAGCGTTCGGTTCCGCAGATACTTCTCCAGGTAACTGACCGGAGGACGAAGCAAATAATAGAAAACAAGAGAGAGAAGGAGCGGCGTGAGCAGCCCCTTGATCATCTTCCAGAAAGGCTCGAAGAGGAAATCCACTTTGGACGCTAGGAAGAAGATAAGGAGGACAACGATAATGCCGTAGCCGATGCGAAAATATTTGCCCTGTGGAATATGAATCACCCAATCCTAGAAATAGTAGTTCCGCGCTTGTCAAATGTTTGTCATATATGGGGCATTATACCGGAATTCCGGCCGCTTTGCGAACCTCATTCGCCAAGCGGTTGAACTCGTCTTTCGAAGCTTGATCGACCGCCGCATACCATCCTGCCGATAGGAATTTGATGATTTTCTCCGCGTCTTCTTTGCTCATCGTAATCTCTCCTTCCTCTTCATTCGTGTTCCACCAGCCTTCGCCGCCGTAGGAGCGGTTCAGGTCCAGCGAGACTCCGGCCACCGAGGTGCCGTTCTTGTATTGATAAATATTCGCGCGACTGCTTTCCTTGCCTTTGCTCCAGGCGTAAGTCTGCCAGAAATGCTTGCAGGCCCCGCGCTTGTGCATCTCTTCGATCACCGCGTAGGAGCCGTAAACGCCGGTTTCATAGCCCGGGATCTCGGCGGCGGCGGCATTCAGGTACGCTTCGATCGCGTAATAGTCCGACGGCTGGGCGTCGTAATCCACCGCGAAGTAGATGGCGCTGCCGGGGGGCTGGGCGATCGTCTGTGCTTCCTTGAGGGCGGCGGCGCCGTCCGCCTTGCCCGCGGAGGCTCCGCCCTTCGGGCGATCCGCCGACGTCTCGTAGACGGAGACGATCTGCATGCCCGCGGCGGTGATCGCTTCCGCTTCGCTTCGGGTCAGTCTTTTCCAAGTGTAGTTGGCCGGGACCAGATAGCGCGCCGCGAACTTATAGCCCGCCGCGGCGATCTGCTTCGCCGTCTGCGCGGTGAGCGGAGTCGCGCAATCGATTCCGGGTGTAGAGGTTGCCAAAGGCGGCTTCTCTCCTTCCTCTGAGGGGTTGGGTTTATAAACATCGTATTGATAAAGATCATAGGTGTTCATCAGTGAAATCAGCTTGTCGGCATAGCCCGGATCCGTCGCGTAGCCCGCGGCGGCGACCTCCCGGGCGGCGGTTCGGCCGTCTGCGTTAAGCGCCTTCTTGTAGCGCGGGCGGCTAAGCAGCGCGGAATGGTCGGAGATCGACTCCTCCCAGCTGTTATAGGCGCGGAACGCCGCTTGCACTTGCGTCGCGCGTCCGTCCGCATATTCCGTCGTCGCCATCGTCACGCTGCCGGCCGGTCCAACCCCTTTGATGCCGAACAGGTTGTTGGCCTTCTGCGTCAGCCCGCTCCGCCCCCAGTTCGACTCCAGCGCCGCCTGTGCCAGCGTGAGGGAGGCGGGAACGCCCGTACGGAGTTGATCGGCGAGGACGTACGGAAGAATCCGGGTTATAAAAGCCTCGTAAATGGACATCGCTCTTGGCGTACCCCTCCTTATACGTCGGGGATGGGATGTGGTTGCTGGTCGTTTTGGGACTATTATTGGGATGCATTGGGGTGAGAAAAATAGGGCGATTATTTTTAAGGACGAGTTAGTATATGTTGGCATGAAGGCAAACGGCACGGCGGGCGTTAGCCTGGGGAGCGTTGCAATGGCAGAACGAGAGATTGATTACCCACGTAATACAATATTCTGTTCTTGTGTCTTCTTTCCTCCAAACCACCGAGCAGAAGCGGTCTCTATTTTTCCGTTTCGCCCTTCTGCTTGAGCACAGCTATGATTTGCCTCAGCTTCTCCGGCATCGGGAGGCCGATGCGGCCGCAGTTCTCTGTGACCGACACCAGTTCATTCGCGATGTAGAAGTAAATAGCTCCTCCCATGACCATCTCGCTCCCTAGCAGCACGTCCACTCGATAGCTGAGTAGGATGACGAGCAACATGATGCCCTTCTTCGCTAATCCGACCGCTCCGACCGCCGAGTTCAGGCCATGTCCTTCTTTCAACGACGCGTACATTCCGCTGATGATGTCTATTGCAACCACAGTGAGCAGAAACGTGAGAGATTCAGTCCAATGCCCGAAAGAGAAAGTGATGAAGGCTCCTAGCACGCCGGAAAAATAGTTGATGAGGGTTTGTGCGTTCATGGGGGGACCTCCTCTAAATAAAGTTCAAGACCGAGCATACAGCTCGGCCTCAGTTTTATCATCTGATGAAACAAAAGTAACTAGAAAGATTCCCGCAAAATAAATCCTATGGCATTAGATGCAAAGCATGTATAGCTTGATGCTGATAGGAATCCCCCGACATAACTAATATTTGCATTAACAGAATAGATTTCGGGGTATGACGATTGGGACGATGATAGACTAATCTTTTTGATTGAATTATTAGAAAAGGCAATAGCACTAGTACTACCAATGCCACGGGATGATTTATCTAGTGATATGGTCTTTGTTACATAGGATAGAGAACCAGAATTCGAGTTGGCGGAAAAAACTTCCCCACTACGATTAAAAATTCTTTGTCCGTCGTTGTTAACAAAGGCCAGTAAATCTCCACTCAATAAGCCTAGTGCGATAGCACTTCCACCAAAAGGTGCCCTGTATAACGTCGAAGGATATGTGTTACTCGAAGAATAATAGATGTTTCCATTTTCATCCATAGAAAAACTCATATTTGAACCTATATTGTGTGTACCTACCTGCGTCATATTCGGTAACGAGCATTTGTACACTAAACCACCGCTATAATAATATAAATAACCACCTGCAATTTGAGCCATTTGCCCACCATATATAAAGCTAATTGAACTTAGTGCATCGTCAATACGGTAAATTTGGCTCAATGTAGCGACATATACATAACCACCGTACCAATACATCACCGGATTGTCTGGATTCCAAAAAGCACCGGAAAAAGATTTAATGAAACTACCATTTTTATCATACTTATAGATGGTCAAAGTTGAGTTCGATCCCGTAACATAAAAATTCCCTGAGGAGTCAACGCAACAAGACGAGAGATTGGAAAAGTTTGGAATAGGAGGGGTTGACGTAGCCGGGGGAGAAATGAAGCCTAAATCACCATAGCTACTACCATAAGTTCCGGACACCCCTCCAACAACTACTCCCTTTTTGATGTTACTTGCCAATAGATTGCTCACAGCCGAAACAATCCCCGAACCATTATGATAGCCCGCGGGGATTGCTTTAGCAGTTGCCCCAGGAGTAATAGTAACCGCTCCGTTATTTGCCATCGTGCCTGCCTTTTTCACACCATCATCATATCCGCTATACCCAGTCAACAAATACTGAGGATCCAACACAGCGTCTGCAGTATTAACAACAGTACTAGATCCGACAACGCCGAACAAATCAACGCCAGCACGGATATTACCCGACACCAGATCTGGATCACCTTTAATCGTGATTGCTCCGTCGTAAATGCCTGCTGCTTTAACGATATCAGCAGTGCCAGGCGTAACGGTCTGAGCACTGGTCGCATTGACAGGCAGGGTGCCCGTAATCACCCCCGCTTCTGTTCCAATCGTTTTACCCGCGCGCACATCGCCTGCTGCCGCCGTCCCATATTCCCCCCCTTCACCCTGTAAGATAAAAGCCGTGCCGTTATAGCGCAGGGTATAGACCCCGTTCGCCACAAGCTTGCCCGATGTCAGGGCAGCACCCTTGCTATTAAGGATGGACTTCGCCCCGAGCCCGTTCACATTAATGGTAGAGGCCCCCGTATTGGCGACATTGATCTGTACGGCGAGAGCCAATCCAGCCGCCAACGCGGTTGGAGCAGGCGACAAAGTGACCGCGTAAGCATTAGCCGAGCCCGTAGCTGCGGCATAAGGTACGTGAGAGGTCAGATCGGAAACGTGAGAGAGAGGCGCGGCATCCGTAATCCCATATCCGCTGATCGTCGTGGGGTTCGTCCCCGCCGTCACGCGTCCCTTCGCGTCGACGGTTACGCTCCGGTAGGTTCCTGCCGATACGCCCGAGTTCGACAAGGTCAGCGTACCGCTTGCCGCTGCCGAGCCATCGAAAGTAACGGAAGCTGCACCGTCGCCCGTAAGAGAGATAGCGCGAGCCGTCGCCAGCTTCGTGGCGGTCGCCGCATTGCCGGTGATGCCGCCAACCAATTGCGCAGAGGAGTTGTAGACGGGAATTGTATTCGCGACCGCCGTCGTACTTGCGTCGTAGCCGTCAAGCTTATCCGCGTTCAAGTTAGTTACTTTGGTGGTGGAAGTCACCGCCATTGGCGCGCTCCCCGTCGCCACAGTGGAAGTGATCGGTCCGCTTACCTTGAGGTTCGCGGCCGTCACCGTGCCGGTAAAGGTAGGCGAATCAAGAGGAGCCTTCGCCGCGACGGCCGAGTCGAGAATATCCGAATTGTCGTTGAGATTCGCGATATCGACGACGTCCGTGCCCTCCGGCTTCTTGAGTCCTAAATTCGGTGTCTGTTGCATGAGTCCGTCACTCTCCTTCGTAAACTTTGAGCTCATTCCATGTTTTGAGTGCCGCGTCGGACCAGTGAAGCCCCGACAGTTGATCCCAAGTTGTATAAGTATATTTAATGGTATAAACCAGGTGAGCCGGCTTGATCGCTTCCAACATGGACAAGAAACCCGCCATGTTCGCCGGAATGCCCTTCACCCCGATGAATTGAATCTCGAACCGGTACTCCGCAGGGTACTCGGTCACTCGAACCTCGCCTCCGCTGAACGCTGCGGCCGCGGACACGATCGCCGCCGAGGTCGTCGTGCCGACTCCGCGAAGGGCGGCCATCACTTGCTCCCGGCGCCTCTCGATCGTCTTGGAAGGATCGACCGTCAGCCCCAGCTCGTCCTCCCAGCGATCCAATCCCCAAGTAGCCGTGCTCACGAACCGTTGACGAAGAGTCTCGTCCAACGCGAAACGCTGCTGTGCCGCCTCCTCCGCGATGGTTGCTTGCAGGGCCTTCATCACTCGGCTATTGGCGTAGTAATAGGGTAAATAACTTAACAGATCCGGCGGGTTGCCCGGAGACGAGCCGCCAGATTCTGGCTCTTCCGAGAACAGCAACGTACCGTACGACGTATCCCCGTAAGCCACCGGCTACACCCCCTTCAGCTGGTTCCAGGTCACGCCGGGACTCAGCTTGGCGCTGACCTCCAGCTTGGTCGCCCCATCGCTGATGCCGTACCCCGACAAGGTAGTCGGCCTGCCCGTCACTCCCGCCCAAGCTACGCTGTCCGCGACCTCGGCGGAATCGACCTTGCCATTGCCGTTCGTGTCGTAAATGCTCTTAAGCATGTCCCCCGACGCCAAGCCGGACGCCAGAAGGACATTCCCGCTTGCCGCCGTGCCGACAAAAAGCTTTTTCGTATCCGTGCAGTACCCCAGCTCTCCATCGGACAAGGTTCCGATGTTGGCTTCCAGTCCTCGCCGGATTTGAATCAATACTTTGCGAGCCATCTCATCACCGCCTTAAAACGTGCCGCCGTCGATCGCGCTGACCGTCAGACGGTTGCCGTTCGCGGAATCGTACACGATGCTGCTCTCGTCGATATGGGCCGCGACTCCATTCGTGTCGACGGCAATCCCTCGATAAGCCTTCACCGAAACCGCGTCCGCGGCGACCGTAATCCCGTTGCCGCCTCCAACGTTCAGAGTCACGGTGTCGGCTTGCCCGCCTCCGGTCAACCCGGTACCGGCCGTAA
>Ga0065721_10005861_pt1 | contig 11939 bp, 4 predicted proteins | sample Mesricmetagenome_FD_59108 | JGI IMG/M metagenome (GOLD analysis project Ga0065721, IMG submission 59108) | Mesophilic microbial community from rice straw/compost enrichment Sample: eDNA_1 v2 (version 2) | ecosystem: Engineered > Solid waste > Grass > Composting > Bioreactor | place: USA: Davis... | reverse complement strand
ATTTTTTAATTACACACAATATTTGAACTGCAAGTACGGAACGCTGGTAGGGCTTGCCGGCTCGCAGAGCTTATTTCTTCCTGTATTGAAACTTCGACTTGTTGTCTGTTGCAAGTACCAAGGTGGGTCATTTTTTTATGAAGCGCGTTAAACTTTGGTCCCCCAGTCTCCTTCATGAGGTTGTATACAAAAATTCTACCCATTCAGTTTAACATAAATATGTGTTGGATGTCCCTGGCTATTGGTGATATTGATAGAAGACTTATTTTGCTTTATCCAGGACAATTGTGTTTCTATTTCAGCATGGAATGGGTACTTATCTACTGCGTTTACCTGCCAATAACCCATACCCTGGTCGAATCTAATAGTTAATGTTTTACCATTTTCAAATTCAATTTTTAAAAAACGTGAATGACTTATGTGACTGCGGTTGCTTTCAAATTCTATATCTATGCTAGCGAATGTTTCATTCTCATTATACAGGTGCTTCAATAGTTCTTGTCTAGCGAACTCTTCTTCCGGGTACCAGTTCTTATAAATCGGTCTCGAATTTTCAAAATACCTAGGCGGTTCATTCTTCATAGAGGATATCGACAATCGGGACTTTATCGATATTGAAAATGGCAATTCAATAATAATCTCTTGTAAAAGCAATGCAGCAGCGGGGTTTAATAAATATCTGTCTGAATACGCTACTGATTTTATAGGAAAGGCTTTAAGTTCATTATTAATTTCATGACAGTTGTTCTGGAATATACTCCAAAAGCTCTTTCCAAATTGATCTAACTTCCCATTAAGATGGTCTTTTATATCAATCTGGTCTACACCATTAAGCGCAACTGGTTTAAAGTTTTCTCTTTCAATTTCAAATCCTTCAAATAAAATCTGACTGCCTTTTGATTTTACTAGTAAAGATTCTCCAGTTTCTCCCCATGCTTCATTAAACTCTGAAGCAGGAGCGGCAGTAGTCGCAAAGCTGATGCTTTTTTCCTTATTCAATAGAACTGCCAAAAGTTGTCCATGATTAACACTTTCAGGCTTGGATTGGCTTATCACTTTAAGGTTTGGATATAAAGTCATCAAAGCAAACAGGTCCATCTTTTGCTCTTCATCTAATTTATCTAATAAGTACGATGGAACGAACAGCTTAATAGTGTTAAAACTAGAATCCCTCAAATAGTTTCTAACGGATGAACTGCCAATATTCCAATTAGTTAAGTCTCCTGAAAAAAATAAATTCAATTCGTCATTATATTCCTTTTTAGCAAGTTGTAGTTCCTGAAACAGATTGTAATGGCAGAATCTGGAATCTGATCCTAATAATCGATCTTCTACCTTAAGTTGAAGATTTTCAATGATCTTCCCGGTTTGTAAATATTCTAACGCAGTATGTCTGTCTAAATATTTTGAAACTCTTCGAGTATCATACTGTAAAAGGCAGTTTTCACAAACTGAATCACATGAGTTACTACATTTCAAAAATTCCTCCGCATATCTAAACATTTGCTCTAAGTATTCAGGAGCTTTGGAAGAGAAACCAGAGCCCCCCGCATTGGTATCGTAAAGACAAATTGAATATAACGGATAGTTAACATGCGACAGCCTGGTCTGATTAATAGCCACACCAATTTCGTCACTATTAACTCCCAAACATCTGGCTAGGCCATGTCGCAATGCCACACCCAAAGTCCATAATAATGATCTACTTTCATCATTATTAACCCTGAAATACTCCCCTTTCGTATTTTTTAGATGCAATTCGAAAATATCAGTTTTGGTCGAATACCCTAGATACATGGACTGTTTAATCTGATAGGACGAGGGGCTACATTCTCTTGAGGTCGAATCAGCCTTTCCAGTTAATCGTTCATGGTTTTGAAATCCATTGGGAATTTCACCGTCGACAGTCATAGACTCAGCCCTTCCACATGACATGCATATCGCATATCCTTTTCCGTGAAGTCCCGAGTTATAATAAAACACTTTCCCTTCATCTCCGGCTCTGAAGTAGCCAATTTTCTCATTTGGAAGTTGCTTCAGTTCACCATTTGCATGAATCCATGGTTCAGGCGAGGGAATATAAGATTGTCGACCAAGATCATTAGTTGGCTGACTGTAGAATCCAACAGAAAAACCACGTGGCTCGATAAACGGATATTGCTCCTTCTCACCTCGGCATCCTGGATTTGTACACCTTCCTTGAAAATTTACTGAAGATACAACATCCATAGCACCACAGCTTCTGCATCTCCAGGCAATGAGAATTTTTTGGGTTTCCCCTGTAACTTGTTCATCGAGGATATGCCAGTTGAGCGTGATCCCTTCTGACATAAAGGCTTTACCATCCAAAACAACTTGGGCACCTGGGGCATATTCTGATAGCGCCATGGCCAGATTTCGGGAAGGCTTTTCTTTGTAAATAGTTAAATTATCAACCCGCTCTGTTTTTTCTTCTTTTTGCCTCCTCTTGTAATCGGCTATTGCAAAAGGATTGAATGTAGCGATGTCGGTGGGGAATCCATATCCTGGCAAGTAACCGCCTTGTACCAGTTCCGTGATTAGATATTCATCGCAGTGTCTTTGCAATTCCCTATTGAGCTTTATCTTATATGGATCTTTATCGTTCAGCTCACTATTCTTCTTTAGTTCTTCTTCTAATAGACCAAATTCAACCGACCATTCTTTCTCAGCTTTCTCAAGGGTTTCTGCAGCGTGCTGAAGAAGAAGACCTAATTCTCCTTTTTCCAGAATACTATTTTGCCTTATTGTATCAATTCCATTCCTTACCTCTGAACCTACCGATACTTGTTCTTTTCTCAGCCATGCAAGCATCTCTTGACATATAGAATGGGCTCTTCCTTCCAGAATTGAAAAGAACCATTTTGATGAAGTTTGAATTTTAAAACCGGTTAATTCCGTCTTTAAAAAAAAACCAAATAGAAAGGCGTTTATGTGTCTTTGAACAATTCGTTCGCTATTGAGCGTTATATTCGGTTGTCTCATGGGTGTAGTGAATGGCCATTTAGGATGCCGAAATACTAACATGTCCAAAGGGTTATTTTTACAAAGCGTAATAGATAAAGCCCTTGATTCTTTTCTGCGACCGGCACGTCCAGCTCTTTGCAAATAGTTTGATGGATGAGGAGGAACATTGTTGTTGGCAACAATCGTCAATCCACCAATATCAACTCCCATTTCCATAGTAGTGGAACAGCTTAATACATTGATTCTTCCTTTTTTGAACCAATCCTCATAAAACTGTAATCTTTTGGCTGGCTGTTGAGCCGAATGCTCTGCAACTCTGAAAAATGCCCCTCCTTCTATTATTCTGTCTGATTGATCAGTCCAAACTCCTTTGTTACGAAGTTTATTGACTTGTTCATTTTCTTGAAGCCATTGGCGAACCTCAGCTAAAAAGCTATCTTTATTTTGAGAGGAAAATGAGGGATATTTAGGAAATTCTAACCGTTCACATTGATAGGGAGTTTCTCCGTGGTTGTGAGGTAAATAAGGTGTGTACCCAAGAAGCGTTGTATCTAAAACACGTAGTGTAACAGGACATAACCATGATTCATCAGGAATCTTGAACCTTAGCTTTTCTAAGATGAGTTGAAAACGACCATCAAAATTCGTTAAAATACCTGAGTTATACGTGAGTGCATTCCATGCTCTTTCCATGATGTCGTTTATGACACCAATTTTATCACGACCAATCTTCTCGTCTTGAAATCCCAATATTTGGATGAGTAGCCGGATCAACCTACTTTGCCTCGTACCCTTTTGATATTGTGGCCATCTCTTAACTACTCGATCCGGAGTCTCTTGACTGTTGGGCGGTAGTATGTATTTTGGTGTGAACCTAGCTCCAAGCCAATTTAATAGTTCTCGACTGATGTTTACATAAATGCCATCTCGCACATGGAAATCAAGGCATACCTTTAAAAAATCTTTCCAATCTTTAAATGAAAGTCCTTGTTGAGTCCAGATGATTGGGGCTTCTTTTATTTTTTCAAACCCATCGTAACATACCTCGACCAGGCCCAATGTTTCAGCAGAATTTGCTCGTTTAGGTCTCCTTCCAAAGTTGGAGATCAGCAGGCATCTAATCATCTGCTCTAAACCATTAGACAAAGCAAAAACCTCAGGGTTTAAGTCTTTATAGTAGGACCATAAATGATCTTTGATGTCTGGCTGCCCTTTGAGAAAATCGACCATTTCGGCCCAAGACATTTGGGACGATAGGTGTGCTTTTAATTGAGTTGAAAGATTATCAATAGTATCTCTGAAAGCAGGATTTAACTCTGCTAGTGGTTTTAGTTGATCGATCTGATTCCTGAGGCTTTCAATTTCAGCGGAATCAATTCTACTAATTAAAGCCTTCACCACCAATCCCCTTAACCTTGTTCTTTCAGCATCTTGTTGAAGTTTTACTGCGATCCTTGCTGTACCTTGTCGACTATCTGTAAATGTAATCAATGAACGGCCATCCATTGGTTTACTTAAAGGCTCGTCCTTTCCTTTAGGGGTACTTTCCAATAAAGTTGGCGTCATGCTGCTGGTGAAGAAAGGCATTCCTAGATGTGCATGACGAAATGTTTTTGCTCTTCCCGCACCACTGAAGTTGCAGAACGTACATACATCTCCGTTGTGACTAAGAAATATACTTATTGCCCTCCCTTCTTTACCATCTATTGTACCATTAAGATCAACTTCATATGACGTTGTATTGTGATTATAAAACGGGGCAATCACTCTTTCCCGTAAATCTCGAGCGTTATCATTGTTTTCTTCAGCATCCTCATCGGTGTAATCTAGTTCAAACTCAAATTCGTCCAGGGGTTCATCAATAGCTTGAACTAACTTATCTCCAGATGCTTCCTGTTTTACTTTGAGATGTTCTGTATTACATTCATTGCATAAGACTAACTCATATACTGGCGCGCCACATTCACCTTCGCACTTTAGTCTTTGTTGAGTATAAACCACTCCAAACGGCCAATCTTTAGATTTCAAAGCTGTACCCTGTTTATTTGGGCAATGTGGGTCAACACAAGCCCATAATCCCTGTAGTACCCTGTGGAAAAAATGTCCTCTCAATGGCAAAAAATGTACATCATCAATTTTTAGATCGGGATGAGATGCTATATCAAGCCATGCAAGTATTTCGGTTTCTGTGACTTCTGGATAAATCCTTTTAATATCCGATAAAGTATTATAGGTTCTTTCAGCGGTAAAAGCGTGACGAAATTTTCTGGCAACTGGGTGATTCGGAATTTCAAATTTCAACTCCTCAATGGGTAGTTTAGAGAGCTCATTGATGCTTTTATAAGTTGGCACCTCTATATCAGGTAATTGAGGGATGTTTCTTTTTCCTTTAATGATCTCAACTCTTTCCGAATTAATTCCGGCTATATCGGCCAGATAATTTTTGAGATTCTGATCAGCTTCACGAGCATTCCCAATCGTTGCCGATGTTGCAATAAACTTAACATCTTTAGCATTTACCCCGAATGCATGTAACGTTCTTCGAATTAACAAAGCCAGTTCTGCAGCTTGTGATCCGATATAAGTATGCGTCTCATCTAAAACAATATATTTGAGCTTCTTGTGAGACTTTTCCAGAATTGATCTGTCCTCATCACGAATAAGCATGTATTCCAACATCGTTGGATTCGTGATTAGCAAGGGAGGTGGAGAGTCCCACAAACTTTCCCTATCGTGCACCTCATTGCTTGGCTTTGAATTCAGAATATCTCTCTTTAATCGTCGAGGCGTGTTTCCATTGTAAAGACAAAATCTGATATTCTCACCATAGGGATGAGTCCATGAAAGTAATCGCTCTCGCTGGCTATTGATCAAGGCATTTAAAGGATAGATGAATAATGCCTGCACCCCTTCTTGCTTCTTTTTAGATTGCTCTACTTGGTTTACAAGATCATTTAAAATTGGAACCATGAAACATTCAGTTTTACCCGAGCCTGTACCGCTTGTTACAACTATTGATTTTGGGTCAGGATTTTGCAGAATGCTCCATGCCGCAATTTGATGCTTATATGGTTTCCATTCTTTTTTAAGAACTTGATTACTTAAGTCAATTGCTTTATCTCCATCACGGAGTATTTTGTTTTTATCAAGCGAATCTACTAATGAGGACTGAAGCAAATTGCCTGATAAATTATCAAACGTAATATTGGCCTCTTCCCAAGGGAAAGTTGCTTCAAATAGTGGATCACCCAGCAACTTGTCATTATGCTTGAGCGATTCTCGTAAATGGTTCCTAAGTGGCTCCGATTTTATGCCAAGCACCCCTAAAGTTGCTTCGACTGATCTGTTGTCTAACTGCTCATAAAGCGTTTTGAAATATTCCGTTTTACTCATTATTTCTGATTGTTAAGGTAAATTGCGACCACGAATATCCTTTCACATAGTCATATATTACTCTAAACCAATTTTCATCGAACTCAATAACCTCTAGAACCCTGAACCTCTCAATAGGAGTTAATTCTGGAAGTTGAAATTCATTTGCGTTGGATGCTAACGCCAAAATAAATGGAAGATAGATAACCGGTTGTTGATGATGATGAATGCTTTTTGGAAGAAGGTGTCGGAGTTCCCGCGGTAATACGCTAAATAGAGGCACCAGTTTGTCATTTAGTAAGTCTGGCCATCTGTCTTGATGATGCCTGCCTTTAACTCCTGGTGAGCCTTCTTTTCCGTTCAATTCTGTACTTATTAAGGATCTTAATAGATCGTAAGAAATCGGTCGATTGTTTCCCTCCAGTATCCACCTCACCGAGGCTAGTTCAAGCATAGTTTCAAGCTTATCTAAAGTGTATTTGATAAGCAAATCAGCTTGGTCTGGATAATTATCCACTAAAAACCTTTTATAGCGATCAAAACTCTCAATCCATTTTTCGATAGAGATTAGGTGCCAGATAATTGAAAATTCATCAGTCAATTGTTTTATAACTTCTTGTCGCATCATAAATACCAATCCGGTAAGGGCCAATTCATTATGAATAACTGTTATCCATATGTCATTTGTTGCCAGAGGAAGATGCTTTGTTTCAATGTATAATTCGTCAAGCCTTTTCCAATCTGGATGTGCAAAATTTGAACACATCTTGCAAACCAAATCATTTAAAACTCTCAGTCTGAGTTCCCTTGGTAAAACAGAAGCTTGATGGATGTCATTTATGATGTGCACGTTGTCATCGAGCGGAGTGAGTGCCTTGAAAACAATTGGTCTAAATGGCCTCGAGTAACTAACTCCTGGGTAAATTAGCCAAACGCCCTCTCCTTGAGGCAACTCCCACTCCGAGTTATTAACCTTCTTCAAATTATGAACAGCTTCTCGAGCAAAAGCAAGATCAAGCCTAAACGCTCTCGGATCATGAGTTTCATCACCGCCAGCTTCAATCTGAATGGTTTTGAACTCGGTAATCTTCGGTTTTGAACCAAATTTGCGAACTTCGATAGCCTTTTGCTGGCAACTAACCTCAACCCTGGCATCAATGTTTTCTGTAAGTGAAAATAAGGCGGAAATATGATCTTGAAAACTCATTATAGATATGTGCCCCACAGACTTAATTGGCCTCACAATCTCGAGAGTGTCGTTAGTTGATATATCGATAAGTCTAAACCGAAGTTTGTTTCTGACAAGCGTATTGGCTTTAGGAATTGCTAACCGAATACCGTGTAGCATATGTAGGAAATAACTCTGTCTGTTATTAATCACTCGCCCCAAAGCATCATAAAAGTAATATTCGCTTGCCGGATAAGGTATAGTAAGTTCAACTCCATTGAGGCCGTTGTCACGTTGTATCGTTAACTTGAAACTTTCCGGAAGTTCAGCTCTCGAATCTTCATAAAACACTATTCGCTTTTTGAAGCCTTCAGTAAAGCACTCACTTGGTACAATAGAAACTACTTTGAGGAATAAACCTGAGGCATTATCAATAACCACTTCTCCCTTTGATATGCTAATTCTTAAACCCTTAGGAAGAATTGAAATAGTCCGACAAAATATAGTTTCGTTCTCCTCGCCGGTCATCCTAATTTTAAAAGGACCTACTAAGTCATCATTCTCATTTAGTCTTTTCCAATTTTCTCCATCATAGTACTCAAGTCCTGAAATGATCCTTGTTCTAGAAAATCGATCGGCTCCTTCGTTAAACCTATAAATTTTAGGAAGTCCAAGAAAAATGTTCTGATTCTCCCTTGCATGAAATGGTATTATGTTATTGTAGTCTGACGGGTAGAATTCATAGCTGAAATTTATATCATATTTTGAAAAATGAATCTTATAGAGGTTTTCATCATCACTTATTTCGCAGTCTGACTTTATTTCAACGATTCTCTTACCACTCGGCAATTGACCTATCTCTTTAAATTCACTGCAAACCACGCGACTGCGTTCTTTGACGATGACTCTATGTAAATTACCAGAAACATTTGCACTTCCCGTTGCTTTTAAGAGCCACTTGGACGCAACCTGAGAAAAAATTAAGGGCTCATCATAAGACATTACGTTCTGTGGAAGTTTAAGAGCCAATCTTTCTCCGCTCTTGGAGTCAGAAAGGAATAAAGAAAAATGACTGTAGCTTTCCTTTAAATGATACCTATCCAAGCCATCAATTTGAAAACCGTCTTCTTCTTTTCTGCGGGTTTTAAATGCATAGCCAATCCTTTGTTCGACCTCTTTACTTTCAATATAAAATTCAACTTTTGTGGACAGTTGATTATACTCTTCGTAGCTCAGCCCTAAACTCTCATAATTATGAAATCCAGACGTAATTGACAAATAGCGGTATACTTCCCATTTTTCATACCGTTTCTCAAGTTCGAAATATATAAATACAGAATAAACGACTGGCTTCTCGATTTTTGAAAAGTCTGAAAGCAAGTTATCCAAAAAGTTCTTCGCGACCTCGTTATCATCTATTCTTATAGGAAAGTCTTCTCGCCAGCTTGCATGTTGCTTGTCTAGAAATGTGACTGGGCTTTTTTCCTTTCTAAGTTCAAAACGGCTATTGAGATCAACCAACTTTTGAACTACTTCCAAAATAACTTTTATAAAGCTGACTTGCTTGAGCGTTTCCGGAAGCCCTCTTTTTATAGCAATAGACCTTACTAAGTCAAAATATTCATATTCAATTGATGATATTTCCCCTAACTCCCTATATGTCTCTGTAATAATATCTGCTAAATAATGATTGTCTTGTAACACATTGAGAGGAATTCCCGATTCAACTATCACTGACCCAAGAAATTCACGGCTATGTTTGGTTTGGAAAATTTTCCGTTTCCAGAACAAAAAGCCTTTTTCAACAATATCATTCCGTACTGGGACTGGAACCTTGGATGTCTGATCAATTGAATCTAGAATAGGGATCCAAGACCAATGCCCCCCAGTGTATTTCCTTCTCCACCATTCAACAGCATAAAGAACAAAACATGCTTCCCATTTAGATGATTGATAAAAGTTGGCTTTAAGTACTTCAACTAGAGAAACAAATTCGTGTTCCTTCACTTTGTAGGAGTAAAGAGCCTTTCCACTTACAGAAGGCAATGTTCTTGAAAGCAAAAAGTCATTGATATACTCTTGGGGCGTCATGTTTATAGGATTATTCAATTAATAACAAAAACTAAGCAAGTTCACTTACTTGAGCTAATTTAAGGCCTCTAATTGGCCCAAGGGCATTACCAGAGATGGCATCAATGGAGCCCACAATGCCAATCAAGCGGTAGCCCATCTGCTCAATGAATTTCTCCTGCACCTTCGAGAAGGCCAGCATGGACTTACGCTCCTTAACAATATTCTTGCGCATATTGTCAACGCACTCTATTTTTAGCATCCACTTGTTGCTTGAATTCATTGCGCCCCAAAATAATAGGAGAGCGCTTGGATTTTCTCAGCGCCGTTTACGTTGGTGGCCTTAACTTCGGTAATCCATATCTGTCGGATGGACGCTGCAAGACCCGGTTGTTCTTGTTTTCGTAGATCACGTGATTTTTTTTCGAGTCCTGCAATCTTTAACTCATATTGCTGTGAATTGGGTTCTGCAATGAAAGATTCCATTTTGGTAAGTTCGCTAAAAAGCCCTTGTTCGTACTCCAGTCTGATTGAATCTTCGCGTTCCTGGCATTCGCGGTTGATTTTATTCAACCCTATCTGAAGTTCTGTGGCTGTACTTGGTGCCTTTTTTGTGATGTTTGAGTTTCAATTAGACTTTTCTTGTGATTCCCGTTGAATCCTTGTCGCATTTAACCGAAAGTGGGATTGCCAAAAGCCGATGGCAGGGTGCCGCTCTGCCAGGCTCTGTAATGCATTAATCACGGGAGTGTCGTTCTTTGCTTTAGGTTGATACTGATTTGAACTTTCGAACTGCGTGACACGCTGAGTGCCTTACACGCCTGATGCCGGTTCACTCCATATTCCTCGATCATGAATTAAACCAACATGCCCTTCTCGTCAGGCGTCAGAGCTTTTTTGCAATAGCATCCTTAAGTAACTCATGGACCAGCTGAGGTCCGCAAACATCTTCTTAAGACGGGCATTTTTTTCCTGCAAATCTTTCATTTACTCATTTTACTTAATTTCGCTGGCCTCTACGCCACCATAAGGCTGATGCCATTTACAAAACGTCGCTGTTGTTAAAGCAAGCTCGCGGCAGATATCTTCTTCGGGAGCTTACACCTAGCTCAAAGTAACTTTTCGAAGAAAAATCGACAAATTTAGTTTCCCAAAATCACCGGATACCTGAAAATTGGACTGTAAAGGCCCATGTCAAATCATGAATATTTTCCGAACGGATGATTTGGCTGGATAGGAAGTCTGTTGCACTACCTCAACCACTGTTCCGCTTGTATCTAACCCCCGTGCTCCTTTGAATCCATACGAACGATCCAGAATTAACCTGCCTTTCGAAAAACCCCAGTTCCTTTCGATTGCCTCCCCGATCTACGATGTGACTCACCTTGAAGTGAACAAACCCAGTGGGACTGATCCCCTGTTGTGTATTGAGCGATGTGTCGGAATGACGGAAATGGTGATTCAGCCTTCTTGCTATGATCCCGTTGTGTTCTAAGAATGCTTTTTTTAATAGCGGATCTTTTGTTCCGATAGCATCGGAAGCAGTTCCACAATGGTTGAAAAAAGAGAAATTCGACGATCCCATACACCTCAATATAAGTTGCATACAGCATCCTTATAAGTTGCATACACGTTCCGCAACTGTCACGCGTTCTTTGAGACTGAATTTTAGTCTCAATTCTCGGCCTGCCTGACTAAGTTCTGAACCCAATCTAGCTACATTGTTCTTTTTCTGAGTCGCGACAATGTTAATGGGAACATCCTTTGTTCATCATTTTCCAGGGAATACACGAAAACAACATACACGGTAACAATTCTTTTTTACAGCGCTGCCCTCTGATTGGCGCGTGCGTAGTGGTTTTGACATTAACGAGTTGCCGAGAAGCATCTTGCTGGACAAGGATCTCCGGGTGCTGGACAATCACTTTTCACGCGGGACTAACTTGAGAAATCACGATATAGATAACTTGCTTTCCAGAGTTGGTGGGAAGTAATAGCCCAGGTTTTTAGGAGGGAATACCGTATGGAGAGTCATCGTTGTATGCAATCATCCTTCCGGAATCTTTCTGCGATCCAGGCTGACATCGTGCTTGCCGATAATAGCGTTGATGTTGCATGCAATAGCTCAGCATTGCAACGCGTCGTGCAGGTAATTTCGCGATGGTTTGTAAATGGATCTCGGATTGCATACAGATCAACATAAGTCCATCCAGATCGATATAACTTGCATACACGTTCCGCAACTGTCACGCATTCTTTGGGACTAAATTTTAGTCTCAATTCCCGGCCTACCTGACTAAAATCTGAACCCAATCTTTCTTTTACTTCGTTTCGCGCGAGCCTA
>Ga0065721_10002150_pt1 | contig 11940 bp, 15 predicted proteins | sample Mesricmetagenome_FD_59108 | JGI IMG/M metagenome (GOLD analysis project Ga0065721, IMG submission 59108) | Mesophilic microbial community from rice straw/compost enrichment Sample: eDNA_1 v2 (version 2) | ecosystem: Engineered > Solid waste > Grass > Composting > Bioreactor | place: USA: Davis... | reverse complement strand
TCTCCACCTCCCAGACCGTGGCGGCGCTGATCCACGTCATACCGTCGCCCTCGGGCAGAGGGTGGTCGCGTGCGGGAAGTTTGGTCGGTTGGTAGACCGACCGGATAAGGACATGGCTGTCGAGGAGGAAGGCGGGCGCCTCGCTCACCTGTACGTCTCAAAGCCGGTCGGAATGGAGTCCCAGGTCTCGGGAAGCTCGAACTCGCCGGCGAAAGCGCCGACCCGCGGCAGCTTGCGCTTGCCGGCGCGCCGGGCCCCGGCAGGGCCGACCACCGCATACGGCTTGCCGTGGCGGGTGATGTGGACCTTCTCGCCGGCGGCGGCGCGGGCGAGAAGCTCCGACAGCCGCGCCTTGCCTTCCGCCACCGTATATGTGGCGGGCGTGATCGCCTTCGCATGCTCGTTCATCGCCACGTCCCTTTCCGGCCGTTCTGGTCATAATTCACGTCATTTTCCAGCCTCTCACAAGGACGCGCTTCATGCCGCGCTATGAGTACAAGCCGTTCGACTACGTGACGCCGCCGGAGCTTTCCGGGGGAGGGCCGAGCGATGCGCCGGTCGCCATTATCGGCGCCGGGCCGGTGGGGCTCGCGCTCGCCATCGACCTCGCGCTCCATGGCGTGAAATCGGTCGTCATCGACGACAACAACGTCGTCTCGGTCGGCTCGCGCGCCATATGCTGGTCGAAGCGCACGCTCGAAATCTTCGGCCGGCTCGGCGTCGGGCGCCGCATGGTGGAGAAGGGCGTGACCTGGAAGGTCGGCCGCCTCTTTCACCGCGACGAGGAAATCTATTCCTTCGACCTCCTGCCGGAAGCGGGCCACTCCTATCCTGCCTTCATCAACCTGCAGCAATATTACNTCGAGCAATATCTGGTTGAGCGGGCCCGCGAGTTTCCGCNCCNGATCGACCTTCGCTTCAAGAACGAGGTCACCGGACACCGCGACCACGGCGACCGGGTCACGGTCGACGTCGCGACGCCGGACGGCGCCTATACGCTCGACTGCGCCTGGCTTGTCGCCTGCGACGGCGCGCGCTCGCCGACCCGCCGGCGCATGGGGCTCGACTTTGTCGGCCACACGTTCGAGGAGCAGTTCCTCATCTGCGACATCGAGATGGAGGAGAGCCCGTTCGGCGGCAACGCGGCCGAGCGCTGGTTCTGGTTCGAGCCGACCTTCCACGAGGGACAGTCGACGCTCCTCCACAAGCAACCCGACAATATCTACCGCATCGACCTGCAGCTCGACGCCGACGCCGACGCGGAGGTGGAGAAGCGCGAGGAGAACGTGCGCCCGCGCATCGACCGCGTCGTCGGCGGCAAGCCCTTCACCATCGACTGGCTGTCGATCTACCGCTTCACCTGCGCCCGGCTGGAGCGCTTCGTCCATGGCCGCGTCGTCTTCTGCGGCGACAGCGCCCACGTCGTCTCGCCTTTCGGCGCGCGCGGCGGCAATGGCGGCATCCAGGACGCCGACAATCTCGCCTGGAAGCTCGCCGCCATCCTCGCCGGCGAGGCGCCGGAGAGCCTGATCGAGAGCTACAATGCCGAGCGCATCCACGGCGCCGACGAGAATATCGGCAATTCGAGCCGGGCGACCAACTTCATGACGCCGAAATCGAAGACGGAGTTCATGTTCCGCGACGAGGTGCTGCGGCTCGCGCGCGACCACACATTCGCGCGGCGGCTGATCAATTCCGGGCGGCTGTCGCTGCCCTGCGCGCTGACCGGTTTCCCGTTGCAGACGGAACATGCCGGGGCGCCGCTCCCTCCGGGAAGCCCGGCGCTCGACGCGCCGCTTGCCTCCGCCGGAGGACCGGCCTGGCTTCTCGACCAGCTGACCAGCGAGTTCCTCCTCCTCTCGACCGGCACCGCGCCCGATCTCGGCGCGACCGGGCTCAGGCATGTCGTCGTCGCGCCGGGGGCGGATTTCGAGGACCGGGAGGGGTTTGTGGCCGCGCGCTACGGCGAGGGCTGGACGTATCTCATGAGGCCGGACCAGCATGTGGCCGCGGCCTTCAGCAACGATGACGTGACGGCCGAGGCGGTGAACGCCGCGCTCGCGCGCGCAAGGGGACGGGCATGAGCACGATCGACGTGAATTCCCTCGGCGACGACCGGCTCGGGCCCGCAGGCGACCTGTTCTACGACAAGCTCCTCAAGACCCATGCGGGCCTGAGCGAGGAGGAGAGCGCGCGGCTGAACATGCGGCTCGTGCTCCTGATGGCAAACGCGATCGGCAACGGGCCGTTGCTCTCGGCGATCCTCGACACGNCGCGCGCCGCCGGGGAGGAGCGGGCATGAGCGAGGCGGTTCTCTACGATTACTGGCGCTCCTCGGCGAGCTACCGCGTGCGCATCGCCCTCAATCTTGCCGGCATTCCGTTTCGCAGCGAGAAGGTGGACCTGCTCTCGGGCGCCCATCGCGCGCCGGACCATCTCGAGCGCAATCCGCAGGGCTACGTGCCCGCGCTCGAGATCGATGGGCGGATGCTCACCCAGTCGCTGGCGATCGTCGAATATGTCGACGAGACCCACGGCGCCGGCTTCCTGCCCGAGGATCCGGCGGGACGGGCGCGGGTGAGGGCGCTTGCGCACGCGATCGCCATGGACATCCATCCGGTCTGCAATCTCAACGTGGTAGCCCGGGTCATGCAGCTCGCCGACCCCGCCAGGGGCACGCCGGAAGAGGCGCGCGCCGACTGGATGAAGCATTTCATCGCCAGAGGGCTCNCCGCCTTCGAGGTGATGCTCGACCATCCGGCGACCGGACGCTTTTGCCATGGCGACCGGCCGGGGCTCGCCGACATCTGCCTGATGCCGCAGCTCTACAATGCCGAGCGCTGGGGCGCCGATCTTACCCACTGCCACCGCATCCGGGCGATCGCCGGGAATTGTGCGGCGCTGCCAGCCTTCCAGCTCGCGCATCCCGACAAGGTGAATGTCTGACAATTCAGACCTTTGAAAGCTTTTTCTCGATCTTTTCGAGATAGGCGGCGCGGCTCTCCGGCGTCGAAGAATCCATCCGGTAGTGGGCGACGTAGAGCGTGCGGCAGGTCTTGGCGCAGAGCGCCCTCATACCGCGCAGGATGGTCTTCCTGCCCGGCTGGCCGATCAGGAACGAGAGCCACCACGGCGCTCCGCAGGTGGTGACGACGCCGAGGAAGCGGACATGCGTCATCAGCGGTTGGACCGGGCCGCCGCCCTCCGGAATTGCAAAGGTGACCTCCGGCGTCCAGACCCGGTCGAGCCAGCCTTTGAGCATGGCCGGGAGGCCGTACCACCAGGTCGGATAGACGAAGAGAATGCCTTCCGCCTTTTCCAGCCGCTCGGCGTGGTCGGGCGCGGGATGGTCGGCGCGGGTCATCTCGTTGTAGAGTCGGCGCTCGTCGGCGCCCATCACCGGATCGAAGCCTTCCGCATAGAGGTCGAGGAGGTCGACCGTGTGGCCGGCGGCCGTCAGCGTCGCGATCGCGCGGTCGCGGACGGCGGCGCAGAAGCTTTCGGGAACAGGGTGGCAATAGACGAGGAGGATGCGCATCTGGCCAGTTCCTAGAACCTGTCGACCGCCGCCTCGACACGGCTCATGAAGGCCTGGCGCGTGGCGACGGTCGACAGGTTCATGCTGTAGTGGGCGAGATATTTTACCGAGGCGCCCGGCCGCACCGTCGCCCGCAGCATGCGCTGGGCGAGCTTGCGCGGCGGATCGCCCATCAGGAAGGCGCGGACGCGCGAGCCGCCATATGAGGTGACGACGAGGATCTTGCGGATGTTGTGGAGCGTCGGCCGCACCTTGCCGTTGACGAGTCCGAAGGAGACGCCTGGCAGGAAGACGCGGTCGAACCAGCCCTTGAGGATCGCCGGATAGCCGTAGTTCCACACCGGATAGACGAGGACGAGCGCTTCGGCCGCGAGCAGCCGCTCTACATGGTCTTCGACCGGCTTGCGGTTTTCGGACGTGTCCTGATAGGCGGCGCGCTCGTCGTGGCTCATCACCGGATCGAAGCCCTCCTTATAGAGGTCAATCGCATCGACCGTGTGTCCCTTCTCCTTCAGCCGCGCCACCGTCATGCGGAACAGGCTGGCATTGAAAGAACTCTCCATCGGATGGGCGTGGACGACGAGGACACGCATCTTTCACCCCGCCTTCTGAAGGCCCCGGAACAGCCAGACCTGGCCGGTCGCGTAATCGTAGTCCGGATCGTCCCAGGCTATCATCTTGCCGGGATTGAGGAGTCCCTTCGGATCGGCCTCGCGCTTGAAGGCGAGCTGGATCTCGTCGGTCTCCTTCATGCCGCCTTCCTCGAGCGTGTAGCGGTGCGGATTGAAGACCGGGCAGCCGTTGTCGTTATGAAAGTCGACGATCTCGTTCAGCCGCGCCTCGCTCGTGTAGCGGATCAGCGGCAGGCCGAAACAGGTGACGTCGCCGTCGAAGCGGACGAATTCCAGATGCGAGATCAGTTCGCCCGGAAAAGCGCGGTCCATCTTCGAGGTGAGTTCGAGCTGGTTCGGGAACGGATAGAGTGTCTGGAGATAGGTCCAGGCCGGATCGATCCTGAGCGCGCGGAGCGTCGTGTGGTTCCAGGCGAGTTCGAACAGCGGCGGCAGGCCTTTCGTGTCGGCCTCGGCAGAGGCGTCGAAGGCGATGCGGCCGCCGGTGCGCCGCGTGAAGGCGCGGAAGGCGTCGTGCGACTGGGGCGCGATCATGACGAGGACGACATGGTCGCCCGGGCCGAGATATTTCTGGTGCCGCTTGAAGAAGTCGAACGGGGCAGGGGCCGCCACCACGGTGACGAGCTTGGTCAGAAGTCCGTCCTGGCGGGCGAGCGCATTGGCATAGGCCGCCGCCACGTCGAACGTGTCGAAGGAGACGATGGCGTCGATCCAGTCATAGGCCGGCGCGAGCGGCAGTTCGATCTCGGTGATGATGCCGTTGGTGCCGTAGGCGTGGGTGACCTTGTGCAGATCCTCGCCGGTCAGTTCCAGAACCCGCGGCTCGGCCTCCATGGTGACGACGCGCAGGCGGATCAGGTTGCCGAAATCGCGCAGGCCCCCGTAATTGATCGAGCCGACGCCACCCGAGCCGCCGGCGACGAATCCACCGATCGTCGCCGTGTGTGCCGTCGAGGGATGCATCCGCATCTCCTGGCTTGAATGCGCGCGCGCCGCCTTGTCGAGATCGGCGCAGATCACGCCGGGACCGACGATGGCGCGGCCCGGCGCGATCAGGCGGATGTCGTTCATTTCNGCGAGATTGAGNACGACACCGCCGGAGAGCGGCATGGCCTGCCCGTAATTGCCGGTGCCGGCGCCGCGCGGCGTCACCGGNACNTCNCGGGCGTAGCAGNCCNTGAGCACGCGGATCAGCTCGGCCTCGTNGCGCGGCGTGACGACGATATCGGCGCTCACCTGGTCGAGCTGGCCCTTGAGAACCGGCGAGTACCAGTAGAAGTCCCGGCTNTTCTGGAGCACGATCTTCGGATTGTCCTCGATGGCAATGCCGTCGAGATCGCGCACGAGCGCGGCAAGGTCCATGGCTCAGGCCTCCATCAGGTCGTCGAGTTCCGAATAGTCGGGCAGGTCGCGGGCGATCGGCCGGCCGGCGCGCACCACGACGCGGTCGCTTTCGGGCCGTGAGAGAAGCTCGGTGAAGGAGCGACCGCGGAAGAGGACAAGATCGGCGGACGCGCCGGCGACGAGGCGGCCGGCGCCGGCGAGCCCCATGGCGCGGGCGGGATTGGCGCCGATCGCGGCCGGCCAGTCGCGGATCGGATGGTCGAGATGGAGGATACGCGTCGCCGCGCGGTAGACTTCCAGCATGTCGAGATCGCCATAGGCGTAGAACGGGTCGCGCGTATTGTCGGAGGCGACCGCGACGGTGATGCCGCGCGCCGCCATCTCATGGACGAGCGTCACCCCGCGCCAGCGCGGCGTTGTGACGTCGACGCGGCGGTCCTGGAGATAGAGGTTGCAAAGAGGCAGGGAGACGATGGAGAGACCGACCTTGGCGACGAGGTCGAGCGTCCCGAGTGCCTGTGCGTCCGGCTGGCGGGCGAGCGAGCAGCAATGGCCGACGAGGACGCGGCCCTCGTAGCGGTTGCGGAGAGCCGCGGCGGCGATGTGCGCCAGCGCCACCGAGGCTTCGTCGGCGGTCTCGTCGGCGTGGAAATCGAGATCGAGGCCGCGTTCGATCGCGGCGGCGAAAATCCGGTCGAGGAGGGCGTCGAGGTCCGGAACCATATAGGTGAAAGCGCCGAGCACGCCGCCCGTGGTCGCGACCGTGTCGGCGATGGTTTTCAGCCGCTCGGGCTCGCGGGCGATGTCGACCGGCATCAGGCAGGCGGCCTGCAGCTCGATGCGGCCGCGCCAGGCCTCCCGTATTTCCGCAAGGAGGGGCCAGACGGCGAGGTCGTTCGGGGCGACGCAGTCGAGATGGGTGCGGATCGCCGCGGTGCCGTGCGCATAGGCGGAACGCAGCGAGAAATCCATGCGCCGGGCGATGTCGTTGAGCGTCCAGCGCGCCTCCCGGTCGCGCCCGGCAGCCTCGAGCGCGGCGTCGAATGTGCCGTCGGGGTTCGGCGCGCGACCCCAGATCTGGCCCTTGTCGAGATGGGTGTGGCAGTCGATGAAGGCGGGCAGCACGATGCCGCCGCGACCGTCGATACCGTCTTTCGGGTTGCCCGGCGCCTCGATCGAAGCGAGGCGGCCGGCCTCGACGACGAGGTCGGCGCGGGCAAGGCCGTCGGCGTCGTAGGCAAGACCGGCCACGTCGGTCGTCGCGCGGTGGACCCGGATGTTGGCGAGCCGGAACGCGCCGGTCCCGGGCAGGGCGACCGCGGGCTTCATCAGCGCTCCCGCCGGACCGCGCTCTCGTGCCAACGCCTGAGAATCAGGTGGCTGACGACCGAGAGGACGAGGAAGATGAGGATGCCCGTGAACGAGATAAGGAGGAGGGCGGCGAACAGGCGCGGCGCATTGAGCCGGTATCCCGCCTCGATGATGCGGGATGCGAGCCCGGAGGCCTGTCCGGCGGAGCCGGCGACGAATTCGGCGACGACCGCGCCGATCAGCGAGAGGCCGCCGGCGATCCTCAGCCCGCCGAGGAAATAGGGCATGGCCGAGGGGAGTTTCAGGAGCCGGAGCGTCTGCCAGCGCGTGGCGCCGTTGAGGCGGAAATAGTCGATCAGGTTGCGGTCGACCGAGGTCAGGCCGAGCGTCGTGTTCGACAGGATCGGGAAGAAGGCGACGATCCAGGCGCAGAGGAGCAGCTTTGCCGTCTGGTTGTCGACATAGATGTTGATGAGCGGGAAGATGGCCACGATCGGCGTCACCTGCAGGACGATCGCGAAGGGATAGAGCGACATCTCGACCAGCCGCGACTGCGAGAACAGGACGGCGAGGCCGACGCCGCCGAGGACGGCGAGGAGGAGCGAGAGGAAGGTGATCCTGAGCGTGACGAGCAGCGCCGGCAGCAGGAGGCCGGCATCGGAATAGAGCGTCGACAACACCAGGCCCGGCCGCGGCAGGATGTAGTGCGGGATCTCGTTCCAGACGCAGATGCGATCCCAGAGGAGGAGCGCAGCCGCGAGGATGACGATCGGCAGCGCCCAGCGGCCGATACGGTCGCGCCGCTCGGCGGCGAGCCGGCGCTGCTCCTCGGCGTCGACGCTGAGCCTGACCGGCGCGGCCTCAGTCGACATTGGCGACCTCCCGTTCGCTTCCTTCCCGCCCCATGGCGCGGCCGAGCGCGCCGGAGACCTTGCGGCAGAGTTCGGCATAGTCCGGCGAGGTGCGGAACGCCTCGTCGCGCGGCTGCGAGGTTTCGATGTCGATCTCGGCGAAGATCCGGCCGGGCCCGGCCGCCATCACGGCGATGCGGTTCGACAGAAACACGCTCTCGAACACGGAATGGGTGACGAAGACGACGGTCAGGTCGCCGTGGCCCCAGAGCTCGAGCAGGTCGTTGTTGAGCTTGAAGCGGGTGATCTCGTCGAGAGCGGCGAAGGGCTCGTCCATCAGGAGCACGCGCGGACGGGTGACGAGGCCGCGGGCGATCGAGACGCGCATCTTCATGCCGCCGGAGAGCTCGCGCGGCATCGCATCCTCAAACCCGGTCAGGTGCACGCGCGCGAGCACTTGCGCCACCTCGTCGCGTGCGGCGCTGCGGGAGACGCCGCGCAGCCGCAGCGGCAGATAGACGTTGTCGAAGACGCTCGCCCAGGGCATCAGCGTCGGCTCCTGGAAGACGAATCCGATATCGCCGCACGCGAGCGGCGCGCCGCGCCAGTCGACCACCCCGGAGCTCGGCTCGATCAGCCCGGCAATGATGCGCAAAGCCGTCGACTTGCCGCAGCCCGAGGGGCCGAGCAGGCTCAGGAAGTCGCCTTCGCGGACGGTAAGATCGACATCCTTCAGCGCGACGGTGCCTGAGGCGAACGTCTTGCCGATGTCGCGCAGGATGAAAAGCGGACCCGATTGAACTGGCATGGGCGAGAGAACGCTTTCGTGGGGAGGGGCCGCCCACCGTGGGGCGGGCGGCTTTCCGCTTACTTCTTGAGATCGAGGCCGACGCCCTTGTTGACGAAGTCGAGCGTGTAGGACTGGCTGATGTCGATGCCGTCCTTGAGCACGCCCGCCTTGACCATCTTCTCGTAGAAGCTCTTCATGCGCGCCTCGGACATCGCGCCGATGCCGAGCGTCTCGGTGTCGCCGGAATCGACGATGCCGTATTCCTTCAGCTTCTCGATCGAGAAGGCGATCTGATCGTCGGACATGTCGGGATTGTCCTTCTTGATCAGCTCGTTGGCGGCGGAATTGTCGCCGTAGAGATAGTTGTACCAGCCCTTTGCCGAACCATCGACGAAGCATTTGACGACGTCGGGCTTCTCGTCGATCAGCTTCTGCATCACCTCGACCGTCGTCGAATAGGTGTCGAAGCCGTAATCGGCGAGCAGGAACAGGTTCGGTTTGAAACCGCCTTCCCTCTCGACCGCGTAGGGTTCGGAGGTGATGTAGCCCTGCTGCACCGACTTCTTGTTGGCGATGAAGGGGGCGGGGTTGAAGGTGTAGGGGATGCGCTTGCCGGCGTCGAAGCCGAGTTCGGAGATCATCCACTGGAAGTAGCTCTGGAAGCCCTGGTCGCTAAGGATGTACTGCTCGGCCTGCTTCAGGTCCTCGAACGTGTCGAGGCCCTCGCCGGGATGCGTCATCAGCACCTGCGGCTCCTTCTGGAAAGCGGCGGAGACGACGCGCAGCGGGATGTTCTGGTCGACGGCGTCGAAGGCCTCGAGCAGATTGCCGCCCATGTTGAACTCGATCTTGCCGGCGAGGAGCAGCGCGCGGTTGTTCACCTGCGGCCCGCCCTGTGCGATCGTCACGTCGAGCCCGCAGGCGGCATAGGTGCCGTCGGCGACGGCCTGATAGTAGCCGCCATGTTCGGGCTGGGCGAGCCAGTTGGTTCCGAACGTGACCTTCTCGGCGGCGAGCGCCGGCGCGGCGACGGCGGAGAGGACGATGGCGGAAAGCGTAGTCGTGCGGAAAGCAAGGATCATGTACACCACCCCGTTGAATGCCGGCGCCCGGATTGGCATCGGCTGGTCGAACCTGAACGAGCAAGCCGCATGCCAGGTAAAAGGCCATTGGCGCAGCGCGGGAAGGCCCTGGCGGATGGCTCTCGTGCTGCCGGTTTGATGTGCAAATGGCTGTTTTGTCGCCGCTGCCCGGTCGGTCGGCGCATCTTGACGCATTCCGCCTGTCTTTGGAATAGGTTGCAGGATCATTCAACAGGGTGTCCGCCATGAAATATCTCACGCCCCGGACGATCCGTCCGCCCTTCGCCCGCTACAGCCACGGGGTGGAGGTGCCGGCGGGCCACCGCCTCGTGCTCTGCTCGGGCCAGCTCGGCGTGACGGCCGACGACACGATCCCCGAAGACGCCGCGGCGCAGACGGAGCTCTGCTTCCAGAATATCGCCGCCGTGCTCGCCGAGGCGGGCATGGGCCTCGCAGACATCGTGCGAATCAACGCCTACGTCACCGATCGCGCCCACCTGAAGTCGTATATGGACGTGCGCGACCGCCTGTTCGGCACGCCGCCGCCGGCCTCGACGCTGATGGTCGTCTCCGGCTTCGCCCGAGAGGAATTCAAGGTCGAGATAGAGGCCTTCGCCGCCGCGCCGGCGGACGGGGAGGGCGGACGATGACGCGCCGGATCTGGTGGGGCGATTTCCCGACGACCGCGTTCCATGGCCTCGATCCCGAGGCGACCATCGCCGTCCTGCCGGTGGCGGCGATCGAGCAGCACGGCCCGCACCTGCCGGTCTCCACCGACACGGCGATCATGCAGGGCATGCTCGAGACGGTGATCCCGCTGATCCCCGGCGACATGGACGTACGCATCCTGCCCATCCAGGCGGTCGGCAAGTCGAATGAGCACCTGCATGCGCCGGGCACGCTGACGATCCCCGCCACCGTCCTGATCGAGCATTGGACCGAACTCGGCCATTCGATCGCGCGCGCCGGGATTCGCAAGGTCGTCATCGTCAATTCGCATGGCGGCAACGAGGAGATCATGGGCATCGTCTCGCGCGAGTTTCGAGTACGGGCACGGATGATGTCGGTCAAGACGAGCTGGATGCGCTTCGGGCTTCCTGAAGGTCTCTACAGCGAGACGGAGACGCGCTACGGCATCCATGGCGGCGACGTCGAGACCTCGCTGATGCTGCATTTCCGGCCCGATCTGGTCGACATGGGCAAGGCGGAGAATTTCGTCTCCGCAGTCACCCGCGCGGAAGGCGAGTTCGAGCTGCTCAAGCATACGGGCCAGCACGCCTTCGCCTGGATCGCCAGCGACCTCCATCCCTCCGGCACGGTGGGTGAGGCGGCGAAGGCGACGGCGGATAAGGGCGCCGCGACGGCGCGTCTGCAGGCGGAAGGCTTCGTCCGGCTGTTGCACGATGTTCGGCGCGCGCGGCTCGATGACTGGCTCGCCTGAAGTCTATTCGTCGTGGGGGATGAGCGTGAGGCGCGAGATCTTCTCGACGATGCCGGCGGTGAGCCGGGTCGGGAATTGCAGGTTGATCGTATAGCGGCCCTGGTTGCGCACCGTGCCGAACACCTTTGAGCCAAGGCCGGGCACGATCATGTAGACGTCGTCCGCGCGCTGCGGAAAGTAGTCGCTCGTCACCAGGCAGCCGTCCTCGCAGATGTTGACGAGCCAGGCGGGGATCTGCACCCGCTCCTCCTCGTTCTTCACGCGGATGTGGGTGATGACCGGGCAGTTGGCATCGCGCCGGTAGAAGATGCGGCGGTCGGTCCGGTCTCCGATCAGGGTCAGGGCGTAGCGCTTGAGCGGCGTGGGCATGCGAAATACCTCGTGGCCGCATTTTCCCGAAGATTGGCTAATAAAGGGCTAACCGTGACAGGCGAGATGTCTCCTGCCGGGACGGCGGCGTCGCGAAACCGAGCCCTTGCGCTAAGTGTTCTCGGATGATACTTAGCTTCATGGATCAGTATTCGGACAAGCTCGACCGCGTGTTCCTCGCGCTCGCCGACCCGACCCGGCGCGCCGTGATCGGAAGACTCGGCCGCGGGCCGGCGAGCGTCGGCGAGCTGGCGCGCCCCTTCGCCATCGCGCTTCCCTCCTTCATGAAGCACATCCGCATGCTCGAGGAATGCGGGCTGATCGAGACGCGCAAGGAGGGGCGCGTGCGCACCTGTGCGCTCGATCGCAGCCGCTTCGACGTGATCGTGGGCTGGCTCGACGCGCAGCGGGCGATCTGGGAGGAGCGGACCGACCGCATGGATGCCTTCATCATCGCCCAGGGGGAAGAGCGATGATCGCCGAATTCGATCCCGCCCTCGACCTGACGGTCGAGCGCCTGATCAGGGCGCCGGTCGCGTCCGTCTGGAGCGCCTGGGCCGAGCCCGGCAACCTCGCGCAATG
>Ga0065721_10052427_pt1 | contig 11944 bp, 9 predicted proteins | sample Mesricmetagenome_FD_59108 | JGI IMG/M metagenome (GOLD analysis project Ga0065721, IMG submission 59108) | Mesophilic microbial community from rice straw/compost enrichment Sample: eDNA_1 v2 (version 2) | ecosystem: Engineered > Solid waste > Grass > Composting > Bioreactor | place: USA: Davis... | reverse complement strand
TTGTCAATGACACTAGCGATCAAGCCTACGAGAAACTTGTGGACCGATTGCTGGCGTCGCCCCGCTTCGGAGAGAAGTGGGCTTCATGGTGGCTTGACCTCGCGCGGTATGCCGATACAAAAGGATATGAGTCAGACCCGTCGCGAGTTATCTGGCGATACCGGGATTACGTGATCAAAAGTTTCAACGACGACAAACCATTCGACCGGTTTACCATTGAACAACTCGCCGGCGATATGCTGCCAGACCCTACCGACGAGCAAATGATCGCAACAGCCTTCCATCGCAATACTATGAACAATGATGAAGGCGGTACTGATGATGAAGAGTTTCGGACTGCGGCGGTGATCGATCGTGTAGCGACAACGTGGGAGGTCTTCCAAAGTACGACGATGAGCTGTGTTCAATGTCACAGCCACCCGTATGACCCCATCCGTCATGAGGAGTATTACAAGACATTTGCCTACTTTAATAATACACGCGATGAGGACGTAGCGGGTGAGCACCCGGTACTTCGGACTTACGAGGAAGAGGACCAGGAAAAACTTGACGCGATCAAAACCTGGGTAAAACAACACGCTGACGAAAGTCGCGCATTCGAAGTGTCAAGGTTTCTCAAGACGCTCGAACCCAAGATACATGCTCACGTCTTCGACAATTTTGAGAATGGTGAACTCAATGGATACAAGTGGCTGGCTGTTCGCCCCGGAGGAAGCGCCCGTTTGCCGCGGGTAAATCTCGAAGGAAGGACTCAGCTGTTCATCAATTACTCAATGCGTCAACCGGGAGGATCGTTTGTTATTCGATTGGACGATGTTGATGGAGAGATCATCGGACGAGTGAACCTCGAAGTTTCGAAGAGTGCAAAGATTATTGACATACCCCTGAAGCAGGTCTCAGGCACTCATGATCTGTACTTTGTTTTCAGTAATCCAACACTCGAAAAGGATCAGAGCGTCTGTGCTATTGAGTGGTTCTCATTCCAGGACGATCTTCCAGGTCAAAACGATCGTGCATTCGCAGGTGTGAAAAAAGATTTCATGGATCTGCTTAACGCTCGCGTTGAAAACACTCCGGTATTGGTGGAAGCGACGGCTGACCTTCGACGTGAGACCAGAATCTTTGAGCGCGGCAACTGGTTGGTGAAAGGGGAACTTGTCCAACCCGGTATTCCTGCAGCACTCAATCACAGTGAACTTAGCATCAATAACCGACTTGATTTTGCACGTTGGCTGGTCAGCAAGGAGAATCCGCTCACCGCGCGTGTCATGGTTAATCGCTTCTGGGAACAAATCTTCGGCTACGGATTGATCGAAACGCTCGAAGACTTCGGGACACAAGGGGCGCCTCCAACACATCCTGAACTACTCGATTGGCTTGCTCTTCGATTTATGAATGATCATCAATGGAGTATGAAAAAGACTATTCGCGATATTGTCCTGTCGGCAACCTATCGCCAGGATTCTCGCGTTTCCGAAGATGCCTTTGAGAAGGATCAGCGAAATGAATGGCTAGCTCGCGGGCCACGCGTGCGACTAAGCGCAGAACAAATCAGGGACCAAGCGTTGTCGGTGAGTGGGTTGCTCAGCGACAAGATGTATGGAAGAAGTGTAATGCCCTATCAGCCGGAAGGCATTTGGATGTCGGTATACAGTGGTGAGAAATGGATTCAAAGCGAAGGCGAAGACCAGCATCGGCGCGGCGTCTACACGTTTATCAAACGTACGAGTCCATATCCTTCAATGATCACATTTGATGGGTCGAGTCGTGAAGTGTGTGTCGGAAGGCGAGTCAGAACAAACACGCCTTTGCAGGCGCTCGTCACCCTGAACGATCCCGTTTATGTTGAGGCTGCGCGTGCGTTGGCGAAGCGAATGTCCGACAAGGGGACTCTGTCCCCGGACAAGGCAATCACGAAAGGGTACAAATTCCTCACGTTCAAAAACATTTCGCCCCAGAAGTTGTCCATTCTGAACGATCTCTATAGCGACGCACTAGAAACGTATAAAGCCGACACGGCGGCTGCGCGCGCATTCACCTTGGATAATGAAGCAACTCCGGAGTTGGCTGCCATGACAGTCGTGGCCAGTGCGTTGCTCAACCTTGACGAAGTTATCATGAAAGAATAGCCCGGTATGAACAAAGATAATTTTCAACTCGAGCACCTCCAGCATGTCTCACGTCGACATTTTCTTATGGAAAGTGCCGCCGGTCTCGGCATGGTTGCGCTGGGGTCGTTGATGGGGGCGTGCGGCTCGTCATCCAGTAAAACTCCAAAGGTTGTCGATGCGATGGCACCCAAACCTTCGCATTTCCCCGGGAGAGCGAAACATGTGATCTACCTTCACATGGCGGGAGCACCTTCACAACTTGAGTTGTTTGACTTTAAACCTGAATTACAAAAACTCAGCAATAAGCCCTGTCCTCCGTCCCTTTTGGACGGGAAACGTTTTGCGTTCATTCGGGGGGTTCCAAAGATGCTGGGGCCCCAGGCAAATTTCCGTCAACGCGGTCAGTCAGGTGCCTTCGTATCGGACCACCTCCCGCATTTTGCTACAGTTGCGGATGAAGTGTCATTCCTCAAGGCAGTGCACACTGATCAATTTAACCACGCACCCGCGCAACTCTTTGTTCATACAGGAAGTCCACGCCTCGGCAGACCGAGCATGGGTTCATGGATAACGTATGGGCTGGGTACCCTCAATGATAATCTTCCAGGTTTTGTTGTGCTGACTTCCGGAGGAAAGACACCCGATGCTGGGAAGAGTGTGTGGGGAAGTGGATTTCTTCCCTCAGTTTACCAGGGAGTTCAATGCCGTTCAGACGGCGAACCAGTACTGTATTTGACCGACCCTGACGGAGTTAGTCGGGAACTCAAAAAGAGAACCATTGATGCTATCAACGCTGTAAACCAGGAACACTACAACGACATAAAAGATCCGGAGACACTCACGCGTATGGCCCAGTACGAGATGGCTTACAGGATGCAGATGTCAGTTCCAGAAGTAATGAACATCAACGACGAGCCTGAGTATATTCACCAGATGTACGGCACAACTCCGGGTAAGGCTTCGTTTGCCAACAACTGCCTGCTTGCAAGAAAGCTTGTCGAGCAAGGTGTTCGTTTTGTTCAACTCTTCGACTGGGGTTGGGATAGCCACGGCGTTGTGGAGAGCGATGCTCTCGAATTCGGATTCCGGAATAAGTGCAGAGAAGTTGACAGACCCATGACAGCCTTGTTGCTTGATTTGAAACAACGCGGGTTGCTTGATGAGACGCTCGTCGTATGGGGAGGGGAGTTCGGTCGTACGCCGATGCAGGAGAACCGTGAAGGAAAAACAAATCCATATCTCGGTCGCGATCATCACGTCGAGGCATTTACTATCTGGATGGCGGGAGGAGGTATCAAGAAGGGAATGACATGGGGAGAGACCGACGAGATTGGATACTACCCCGTGAGTGGAAAGGTATCAATGCACGACATACAGGCGACAATCCTAAACCAACTTGGCCTCGATCACGAAAGACTCACCTATCAGTTCCAGGGAAGGCCATTTAGGTTGACGGATGTTGGGGGGAAGGTGATTACTGAAATTGTCGCGTAAACGAATTGATGTGTTGATGTGTTGACGTGTTGACGTGTTGACGTGTTGATGTGTTGATGTGAGTGCAGAAGGAGATGGCGGCTGAGGTGGTGGAGATTGTTAAGTTGGTTCGATTGTCTAGATTGGTACGATTGATTCATTGTAATGATTGATATTCTGTCCTTGTTTGGGAGGTTTCACCCACTTCTGGTTCATCTTCCCATAGGCATCCTCGTTTTAGCTTTCCTGTTTGAGTGTCTTGCCGTTCGTGAGCGATATAAAGCGCTTGGTAAGGCGGTGCGTCCTGCGTTGCTATGGGGGGCTTTGTTTGCGATATTCACTGCAATCAGTGGATATCTTTTACGGCAAGAGGGTGGGTATGATGAAGCGCTTGCCGATCGACATCAGATTTTTGGAATATTGACAGCTGTTCTTGCTGTGGCAGCATACGTGTTGCGACCGCGGGTAAAGTACTGGGTGGATCCCGGTCGAAAAAGAATTGCGAGAGTGGCATTGTTAGTGCCATTGATACTGTGCTTGACCCTTGCGGGTCATTGGGGAGGATCGCTCACACATGGAGAGGATTACTTATTTGCTGCCCTTTCTCTAGACAGCTCAACTCCCCGCGATCCCTCGGAAAAAATCAGAATGATTACGGATGTCAATCAAGCTGTTTTCTACAAAGATGTTGTTCAGCCTATCCTGGAGGCCCGATGTTATGATTGCCATAGCTCGTCGCGTCAGAAAGGCGACCTTCGACTTGACGGCCAGGAGTTCATTATGAAGGGAGGAAAGGATGGTCCCATTCTCAGGCAGGGCCCGGCAGATTCCAGTGCTTTGTACAAACGCCTGATACTTCCACTTGAACACGATGATCATATGCCGCCGAACGAGAAGCCACAACCCTCTTCTTCGGAGATCGCCCTTATTCAGTATTGGATCGAAGGTCACGCTAGCTTCGATAAGCCGGTGAGTGAATTCGCCAATGATGAGAAGATCGCAGCCATTGTGAAAGCGATGCAGGTACCGTCTCAGGAATCATGGATACCGAAGAATTCGGTCTCGGCTGCATCTGAAAGAGTCATCGAAAGACTAAGATCTGCAGGCATAGAAGCGCTACCTCTCGCCGAGGGCAGCAACTATCTTATGGTAAGCTTTACCGGGAAAAAATCGATCACTGATGATCAGATCAAGGCGCTTGAGGATATACGGGAGCAACTGGTGTGGTTGAATTTCAGTCACAGTTCGATTAGTGATCAGCAACTGCCTTTGATCGCGCGGCTAACAAATCTTCGTGTACTTTACCTGAACTACACGTCTGTAACCGACGAAGGATTGTCGCAGTTGTCCGCGCTCAAAGAGCTCCGGTGGTTGAGCGTAGTGGGAACCAAAGTGTCAGATGTCTCTACTAAAACCATCTCGCAGTTTGAAAACCTGAGCGATCTTTACCTGTACCAAAGCGCCATTACAAAAGTAGGGATAAACGCTATCCTTAGCGCGAAGAAAGAGCTGCACATCGACACAGGGAACTACATGCTCGAGAAGTTGCCTAGCGATACTATTGTATTCAGGAGAACTTCAAAATAGGCCAGCTCTTGCCGGCGATCAGCGCACGGTGAACTCTCCGCGGCCCATCAGATAATCGTCGGTGTATATCTCCAGTGTATACGAGCCAGGGGCATATTCCGAACCTTTCTCGTAAAGAAAAGTCAGCTTCTGCCGAGTGTTGTCAAAAAGAATTTCCTGTGCGGCGGTGTAGAATTCTTCCTTGCCGTTGAAGATAAAGGTCCCTGAGCCGCGGGCGACGTCGAACAGAACTTGATTGTTCTCGTCAATAATGCGGATCATGATCTTTTTTCCTTCGATAGGAGCAACGCTGTTTTCCGCGAGGTTGAACTCAATTTTCAGTTGATCGATCTGTTTAGTCCTGAATGGAGAAGTGCGTTCTTTGCCGCGTTCATTCAGTGAAACGATTCTGACATTTTCAGCTTTCAACTGCGAAGCAATGGCGACCTTCGTAGCCAGTTCCTCTTTTGATTGGGAAAGACGGTTGATGGAATCCCCCAAACGATTTTGGGTTGTCTTAAGCGATCGGTTCTCGGTAAGGAGCTCCTTGTTGACGCTTTGAAGTTTTGCGATCTCCTCATCCTTATTCTTCAGCAGCAACTCGTATCCTTCTACTCGATCCTTCAGGGCTTTGATCTCTTTCCCGGTGGCACGTTTCGTCCGGCGCAACTCTTCTTCAATTTCTGCTTTGGCCTTTTCAAGATCAGACACATCTCCACCGAGTTTCTCTACCTGAGCGATTCTTTCATCGAGTTCACCGCTGATCTCCGTCAGGCGCTGCATGGTTGTCGCCAACTCCTCTTCGGTAGTGATCAACTGAGTCCTGACCTCTTGCTTCTCTTTCGTGTCAAGATAGATCTTGATGCCCTGGATGATAATTACGATTGCCATGAACGCAATGATCACGGGCAATCTATTATTCCTTTTTGGCGCGGACTCGGGTGCCTGGTTTTCGGTGTTGTCGGTCATATTGGAAAGGTATCGATCAGGTTCAGCGGAAATACGTTCGGCTGACAAACTTCCAACACCGCGCGTGGGGTCAACACACATCGGGTTAGATAATGCCCGCAAAAATAGGGCTTTCATTCCGGTATTTCAACCTTTGCCCCGCAGGGCCGCCGAATTACCGGTTTAAGCCCATTTATTCATAGACGATGAATAAGTGGCGTCCGCAAGCCTATAACTGGAGTACAACGTGCTGCTTGTTCAGCGACGGGTCAAAAAAGGCAATACCGCATCGGAACAGATCTGCGGAGGCGTAGACCAATCGGTGGTGCTTAATCTCGTTCCAAGCCTTCTCCATACCGGCGGAATGGTGAATGTCATCAACGATAACCACACTTTGCTCGTGGACTTTAGACAATAGATAGTCGAAGTATCGAACCGTCGGCTCGTAACGATGATTGGCATCTATAAAAGCGAGATCGATTTTTCGAACGCGCTGGAGGTATGTGGGAAGAGTCTTATCGATGTTTCCTACAATGAGTTCGATGTTATTCTTTCCGGCAAACTCAAACGTGATTGTAGCGATGTCGGCAATCGCAGGTGCTCCTTCGAAGGTGGTGACAGTCGCTTGTTTGTCGTCAGCCAAATAGAGTGTATTGATGCCAAACGAGGTCCCAAGTTCGATGATCGCCCTTGACTTGAATTGTCGAGCGATACCCGCGTAGATGCGAGAGAATCGAGCAGGAGTGAGGCTGGTTCTGGCAATGCTTGATATTTTTCGTGCCGATCCTTTCGCGGCACCGGTGCCAAAGTCCTGCACCTTAATTGTGCGATGGTCGTGTGTTAATTTCCGTCTAAGCGATTCTATCGCTGTGTAACCTGGCTGGGATGGAGGAGATTTGATTATGGTTGTGTACAGGTCGAAAAAAAACGGCGAATGCAAAGAATGTTCATCGACCGCGTTGAGCCAGTACGAGAGAAAGGATCTTATTCGATACACTGAATCAATTGAGACGTATGGGCGCGATCATGGTAAACTCGGGAATGTTCACCTGCATCTTTGTTCCATCGACGACGCGCTCCATCAGGTAGGTGCCCGACATTTTACCAATGCCCGATTTCAGATTGCACCCGGATACATATTGATGAGTTTGTCCGGGCTCTATGACAGGCTGCTGTCCAACGACGCCTTCCCCCTCGACTTCTCTGACAGCGAAGCCGGCATCATAAATATGCCAATGCCTGCGCATCAGCTGAATGGTGTTCTCGCTTTGATTCTCGATAGTGATACGGTAAGTGAAGACGTAATGGAATTGAGTCGGACTTGAATACGCCGGTTGGTATTCAGTCTCTACCGTCACTTTGATGCCTTGCGTGATTTCTGTCACCATACAATCCAAAAATATCAATTTTTTAGAATATCAGCTTCCAAGGCCATAACTTCTTTCAAGATCTTGAAAATCAAGCCGTTTTCTTCGTCCTTTTCCGCCTAGGAGGTTATATTTTCACTTCCGTTGAACCCTTATTACATTCACAGCAATTTTTCGCAATGGATGTAAAGATAGCCTCAGCCTGGAAGGCCCTTTTAAACGAAGAATTTGAAAAGCCTTATTTCAGACAACTCGCTGATTTTGTAAGGAACGAGTACAAAACTCAGACCGTATACCCGCGCGGCAGCGATATCTTCAGAGCCTTCGATTGTTGCGATTTTTCGGATATCAGGGTAGTAGTCATCGGGCAGGATCCATATCATGGCCCGGGTCAGGCTAACGGTTTGTGTTTCTCCGTCCACGATGGAATTCGATTCCCGCCTTCTTTGGTGAATATCTTCAAGGAGATTCGCGACGACCTTGGAAAACCCATCCCTGCATCAGGTGATTTGTCGCGATGGGCTCGTCAGGGGGTACTCCTGCTCAATGCAACCCTTACCGTCAGGGCTAATACTCCAGGTTCTCATCAGAACAAGGGATGGGAAACATTCACCGATGCGGTTATCAAAAAGATCTCAGACGAAAAGGAAGGGGTTGTCTTTCTTCTCTGGGGAGCGTACGCTCAGAAGAAGGGCGAAGTGATCGATCGTAACAAGCACCTCGTCCTCATGTCTGCCCACCCCTCGCCATTCTCCGCCGACCGCGGCTTTTTTGGATGCAAACACTTTAGCAAGGCGAATGCGTATCTAAAGAGTAAGGGTAAAGGCGAGATAGATTGGTGAGCATTTGCCGTTTGCTATTTGCCTTTTTACCCTTTGCTATTTTGCCCTTTGCTATTTTGCTTTATTCGATCAACTTGAAGAATCGATTCCACCGGATCTTGTGGAGAAGATCAGCGTCGCGATCGATGGATAACCAAATGAAGAACGCCTTACCTACAATGTGATCTTCCGGGACGAAGCCCCAGTATCTTGAATCGAGAGAGTTGTGACGGTTGTCACCCATCATGAAGTAGTAGTTCTGTTTGAAGGTGTATTCGGTCTGTTCCTTGCCATCGATGTAGAGCTTGCCGTCTTCAATCTTTACGTCTTTGTTGTGGTCATACGTTTCAATGGTGCTTCCGTACATCGCGATCGTCTTCTCATCGAGTTGGATAGTCATGCCTTCGCTTGGAATAACAATCGGACCATAGAAATCTCCATTCCAAGGATAGGCGCGATAATCGGGGAAGATATTCGACTCAACGGTCTGCGCCGTTCTTGGACCAACACCGTCGTTGTTTAGAGTACCTAGTTTCACATCCTGAATGAAATTGAGTTGACGCAGTTCATTCGCAACTTCTTCGGTGATGTGCATTTGATACACCACCGATGTTCCAGTGCGACCGATTATCTGCGGTTGATAGATCTTATATCGCTTCAGGATGCGATCATTGATTTCATCATTTGCTGTGACGATATAGCTGTATTGCATAAGCGGAGGGTTCTCCAATGCAGCTCCGTTTACATATACCTGTTTATCGACAATCTTAAGCGTATCGCCAGGAATGGCAACACAGCGCTTGATGTAATTAGTCTTGAGATCAACAGGGTAATCAATTCCCTCGTTGAGGTCCCTTGGTGGGACGTTGAACACAACGACATCATTTCGCTTTACTTTGCTAATTCCGGGCAACCTGTATTGCGGAAGCTGGATAAGAGTCGAGTAGGAGGGGATCTCAGTGAACCAGATCTTTTGGTGTGTCAGTGGAATTTGCAGCGGAGTTGTTGTCGTGCGAGTGCCATAGTGGAACTTGCTGACAAAAAGGAAATCACCAACCAGAAGGGATTGTTCCATCGAAGGAGTCGGGATGGTGTACGCCTCCATGATCAGCCACCTGATAAGGGTCGCGGCGATGACTGCGAAAAGGATCGCGTCACCCCATTCCCGCAACTTGGACTTAGGTTTTCTCTCCTCTCCGTGCTCACCCTCGCTGTCTTTTTTCTTCCAAAACTTCCAGTTCATACGAATCTACGTAGGTATTAAAGCTTGCAAATAAAGGGAAAATTACCGGGAATCGGTACATCCGCAACCGTGAGGGGCTGCTGATCACAGTGGTCCCAGTGCCGAACTCCGGCGTTTCCAGCGGATATGTCGCACAAATCGGCTCAGAATTTCAGGAAATCGTCCATACTTAGCACACCTTTTTTGCCATGAATCCATTCGGCAACCATTACGGCGCCGAGCGCAAACCCCTCGCGGGTATGGGCTGTGTGCTTGATTTCGATGTCGTCGATGGTGGACGAATACTTGACTACATGGGTTCCAGGTACCTCGTCGATGCGAAACGACTGGATCTCGAGGTTTTCGGCTCCTTTTTCACCTGCCTTGGTCCATTTCTTCTTGCGATCGAGATTCCGGATAACGCCCTCGGCCAGCGTGATGGCCGTACCGCTCGGAGCGTCCTTCTTTTCGATGTGATGAACTTCATCAATACTCACGTCGTATTCCGTAAACTGATTCATCATTCTCGCGAGGTGCTCGTTTAGTTTGAAGAAGAGGTTAACGCCCAGGCTATAGTTCGATGCGTAAAAGAATGTAGCTCCATTCGATTTTGTGAGTTGCTCGATCTCGGCCTTCTTATCAAGCCAGCCTGTTGTGCCACAAACGACTGGAATTCGACGCTCAATACACTTTTTCACATTAGCGTACGCTGCATCAGGATGTGAGAACTCGATGGCTACATCGGCATTAACAGTGTCGAGATCGGCTATATTGTCGATGTCGATCCTTCCCGCGATCTGATGACCGCGATTCAGTGCAATGCGCTCGATCGTCTTGCCCATCTTCCCATATCCGACGAGTAAAATGTTCATAGGGTACTTGTTTCTTTTTAACGTGCGGCAATCTACGAATAAAGTCAATGATCAGATAGCAGGCGGCAAGTGGCAAACGGCAAAATTGGGAGGTGATCGCGCTAGAATCTCACAACTAGCGAGACTCCGGTCGTTCGCCCAATCAAAGCGTTCGAATCTATGCTAGGCTCAATACTGACCTGGAGTCTTGGATTGAGGTCGAATTCTTTCAGGTGAGTATCGACGTGGGCGTCGATCATTTGAAGAATGTACATGCCGCCCATGAGAATGATCATGAAGTCGCGTTCTCTTCGAGCTCTCTCTTCGAGAGAACGCATGGTCGAGACGGTTGCGCCTCTCAGTCTCTGAGGAAGACCAGGAATAGGTTGGTTTTCGCCAATGCCCAGTTCAAGACCATCAAACAAATAACCGCGGTACTCTTTGTGAAGGTCGTTGTACCAGTTAAGTCCATAACCGATTGCGATAAATCCTCCGTACACGAGGGGGAGCTTCCAGTACTTCTTGTTATAGATCTGGCCAAGCCCGGGTAGAATCGCTGCATAGAGGATTGCTTTCCCAGGGTCATAACGCTTTGCGTACGACTCAATCAGCACAGTATCGGGTGCTCCCTGGATAATTACCTCTTGATCTTCGCGCGCCGCATTGTCACGTCGTTCTTGTGCAGCGAGGGGAGTTGCCATGACGAGCAATACAAGCAGAACAGGTAATGCGAACCTCTTGTTACCGGTATGCTTATGCGAAAACCAACGAATATTCATCGATGTCTGATCGTCTGTTGTCGTCAGGAGGACATCTTCAGAATATCAATAATCCTGTTCAAGTCCTCGATTGAGTAAAACGGTACCTTGATTTCACCTTTGGAACCGTCGCTTTTTACAACAACACGAGTGCCAAAATGCGACGAAAGTCGTGATTGCAGTTGGGAGATTTCGCGATTCTGCGGCGAAGAAGTCGAGCCGCTCTTTTCACCGTCAGCCTTTTCACCCTTCCGGTGCGAAATTTCGCGAACGAGTTCTTCGACTTTGCGCACCGACAGGTCTTCATCAAGTATCTTCCTGAAGATGTAGAGTTGTTTCTCCGGACTTTCGACGTTGATGATAGCGCGTGCATGCCCCATCGACAGCTTATTGTCACGAACGGCGATCTGAATATCAGGAGGGAGGCGAAGCAGTCGAAGATAGTTCGTAACTGTCGCTCGGTTCTTTCCGACTCTCTCTCCAAGTTCCTCCTGTTTCAGATTACACTCGGAGATCAATCGCTGATAGCTTAAAGCAATTTCAATCGCGTTGAGGTTTTCGCGCTGGATGTTTTCGATCAGGGCCATCTCCAGCATTTGCTGGTCATTGGCCGAGCGGATGTATGCAGGTATCTTCTCCAGCCCCGCCAGTTTCGATGCCTGGAACCGGCGTTCACCCGATATCAGCTGATACTGATTGGCCGACAATCGGCGCACGGTGATCGGTTGTATGATCCCATGTACCTTGATTGACTCGGCTAGTTCGAGGAGCGCATCTTCGTCAAAGTGCGTACGGGGCTGAAACGGGTTAACCTCAATCTCGGCGAC
>Ga0065721_10006031_pt1 | contig 11944 bp, 10 predicted proteins | sample Mesricmetagenome_FD_59108 | JGI IMG/M metagenome (GOLD analysis project Ga0065721, IMG submission 59108) | Mesophilic microbial community from rice straw/compost enrichment Sample: eDNA_1 v2 (version 2) | ecosystem: Engineered > Solid waste > Grass > Composting > Bioreactor | place: USA: Davis... | reverse complement strand
ACGATTCCGTCAGGAGTGGTTTCCATAACCTGATTGGCGGTCTTCTGGAAAGACTCTTTGTCGTACAGGTCAAACGGGTGAAGGTTTACGTTCACGCCATATTGAGTCCATTCATTCTGGGCGATTTTTATTCCTTCGTTTGCCTGTGCCCAATAAGGATCGAGGTCAGGATCGGGAATCATGACGGCGATGGTGTATCGTTTGTTGGATCCAAGCGTCCGGGCGATCAGGTTGGGCTTATAATCAATCTGTTCCATCACCGCTGTGATCTTCTTCAGCGCCTCTTCCGACACCCGGCCGCGGTTGTGAAGCACGCGGTCGACGGTACCCGCAGAAACTCCGGCAAGTCGTGCGATATCTTTGATCCGGATATTTTTACCCAATGACATATTCAAAGAAAATAATTTTTTGGATTCCGAAGAAGTCGACGCCATCATTGATTTAGAAGTGTTCTCGTACACAAATTAAATGTGCGCGAACACAAATTCAAATTTCCGTTGTTTTTATTTCCCGCAGAAAGTATATTGTATCGTTAAGAGTTTGGAGGCATCGCGGTGCTTCTCTGTTTAACAGTAGTTTTTGGTCAAGGAACAGAACCATCTTCGGATGGTTCTGTTTTTTTTGTCGACGCTGCTACAGTTGAAAATTCCCTCATAATCCCGCCAATGTATGATCTTGCGCTTTTGAGCCAGTTAATCAAAAGACAGACTGCTTTTATTTGTATGCACTAAAATGTACTGGACCCTTGGAATTGCTTGAGATAACTTTTTTCGCAGTTGTTCTTATACAGGTTATTTATCTGATCGTTTTCTCTGTCGGGATGACGCGTTCGAAAAGGCAGCCGTCTGTCTCGCCCAACACCCCTCCTGTTTCAATCATTATATGTGCCCATGATGAAGAGGAACATTTGAAGGAGCTTATTCCTCAGTTGCTCGAACAGGATTATCCTGGTTTTGAGATCATCGTGGTAAACGACAGGTCGAATGATAACTCTTATGAATTCCTCCTCGAACAGGGAAGGAATGATTCACGGGTCCGCATGGTGAATGTCGAGCATGTACCGGCTCACGTCAACGCCAAAAAGTACGCCCTCACACTTGGGATCAAAGCGGCAAAGAATGAGTGGATCCTGTTAACAGACGCTGACTGCCGGCCCAACGGTCCGAACTGGATTTCGAGCATGAGCTCAGCCTTCCGTGAGAACACTCAGTTCGTACTGGGCGTGTCGCCTTATCAGAAAGCAGCGGGATTCCTGAATTTATTCATCCGCTTTGAATCGCTGCTTACCGCGCTTCAGTATAGTGCTTTCGCCCTGTTGAACAGCCCTTACATGGGCGTTGGCAGAAACCTGGCGTATCGGAAATCATTCTTCCTTCAGGAGAAGGGCTTCAACCAGTTTATGAACGTCACGGGTGGTGACGACGACCTGTATGTTAATCAGCATGCGACGGCGGCCAATACAAGCATTATCCTGGGCAGGGAAGCTGCGGTCATGACGTATCCGGAGACGTCGTGGGGTGCATTCTTTCGCCAGAAGAAACGCCACCTCTCCGTGGGCAAGTATTATAAATTCAAACATCGTTTCTGGCTGGGCTTGTTCATAACGACATGGCTGATTTCATGGGCCCTGCTGATAGCCATCGCCGTACTCCAAACGCCGTTGATGTATTTCGCCATCGGGGCAATGGTCATTCGTATTGTGATGCTCATCGTTACACTGAATAGCGGAATAAAACGCTTCGGCCAGAAGTTTGAATTGTGGAGTGTGCCATTTTTAGATTTTCTATTTTCGATTTACTATCTTACCACCGGCCTTGTAACGTTAGGGGCCAAAAACGTAAGATGGAAGAACTAGAGGACAGCAGGTTTTCATCAAAAGCCATGGAAGATTTCCGCCTGATCGATTTGGCGGTAAACGGTGATGACAACGCTTTTGCGAAACTGCTGCAGCGATATAAACGTCCGGTATATCACATGATTCTCAAGATGGTTCGAAACGTCGATGACGCCGAAGACCTGACAATCGAATCATTTGCGAAAGCCTTTCGCAGCCTTCACCGTTTCAAAAAAGACTTCACTTTCAGCACCTGGCTGTTCAGGATTGCCACCAACAATACTATTGACTTCATCCGGAAGAAGAAACTCAATACGCTGAGTATTGATAACACCTTTACGGATGACGATGGCCAGGCTGTATCTATCGACGTGGAGGACGTAAACCTCGACCCGCAGGAAGAGGCCATCAAAATTCAGAAGGCTGAGCTGATCCAGGTTTTCGTCGACAAGCTGCCCCCAAAGTATCAGAAGCTTGTCAGACTCCGGTATTTCAACGAGCTTTCATACGAAGAGATCGCCGACGAACTCGAGGCGCCTCTTGGTACCGTTAAAGCACAACTTCACCGCGCTCGAGAACTGATGTTCGAAATGGTGAAGAATAAACGCGACCACATTTAATCTGCGGTCTGAAAACGGATTTTTCCCTTGATCACAGTCGATATCATTTTCAGGTATTTTCCTCAGGTCACTGAAGTTCAGCAAAAGCAGTTCGCGCAGCTCTTCGACCTTTATAGGGAATGGAATGACAAGATAAATGTCGTGTCGCGAAAAGACATCGACAACCTCTACGTCAATCACGTCCTGCATTCGCTGGGCATAGCCAGGGTGAACTCTTTCCTGCCTGGATCCCGGGTGCTCGACGTAGGTACTGGCGGCGGATTCCCCGGTATTCCGCTGGCTATTCTATTCCCCGAAACCCAGTTTCACCTGGTAGATTCCATCGGGAAAAAGATCACGGTAGTTCGCGCGGTGTCGGAAGGTGTAGGGCTGAAAAATGTAAAGGCAGAACAAATCCGGGCAGAAGAAATCAAAGGGGAATACGAATTTGTCGTAAGCCGAGCAGTTACCCGCCTAAAAGAGTTTTACGGCTGGATCCACCGCAAGGTGAAAAAAGAGTCCATACACGAGCTAAAAAACGGGATCCTCTATCTCAAAGGCGGAGACTTGCAGGAGGAGCTGGCCGAAGCAAGAAAGGCGTATACGTTATATAATCTGTCGGATTATTTCACGGAAGAGTTCTTCGAAACGAAAAAGGTAGTGCACGTTCCTATCCCTTAGAAGGTGCGTTGTGCGCAATCAGGATACTTTTCATTTGCTCAAAGGTTCTTTCCTTCAACGCCGGGACGTCACTTGGCGCAAGACCCTCTGCCGGAATTTCATCACCCACATAAATTCGGATAAGCCCTGGCCGTAGACGAATTGTTCCCGGCGGCATGAGTCGGCCTGCGCCCACGACCACCAGAGGCAAAAGCGTTTGCTGAGTATCGATAGCGAGGCGGAAGGCTCCATCATGAAAGGGCTGCAGCAGCTCTTTTGTCCTGTTCTGCGTACCCTCCACAAAAATCAGAATCGAAATACCATCACGAAGTACCTGCTTGAGCTTATCAAGACTTCGCCGGCGACTTTGGCTGCTGGACCGGTCCACGATAATTGTTGCGCTGCTGGCGATCCATCCAAAGATGGGTATCTTCTTGAGTTCCTTTTTGGCAAGGGGGCGGAATTGCCCGGGGATGATCATCCTGATTCCCGGCAGGTCCAGAAAGGACGTGTGATTGCTCACATAGATATAGGACTTGTTCCTGTCGATTTTTTCACGGCCGTAGAACTTGTACCGGATGAAGGTCAGCTTACTGAAAATCCAGCTCCATATATAAAGAAAGAAATATCCCACGGAGCCGAGGCCAAAGAAAAAAGGAAGTGTAAGGCCAGGGAGAAACAGGATCATGAAGACCGTAAAGACGAGGCCAACCCAAAAGACGTAAAGGCCGTGGAAGAAGGAACGAACTACTTTCAAAACAAGCTCTTGAAAACCGCCTGAAAGTTCTTAAAGTTTGGCGAACATCCAATGAGATCAGGCCACTGCTCCGGGAAAATACTTGTCGAGAATTCTCATGAAATGGTCGATGCGGAATGGTTTCACGAGGTGTTCGTCCATTCCTGCTTCGCGAATCTCCTGTGTGTGTTCCGCCGAGCTGTATGTCGTAAGCGCAAAGATGGGTACGCTCCTTACTGATTTGCGCAATTCGGCATCGCGGATCCACCGGGTTGCGTCGAGGCCGTCCTGGTCAGGCATTCTGATGTCCATCAAAACAAAATCGAAAGAATCATCCTTGATTGCCTTAATAGCTTCAATTCCATTTCCGGCAACGATGGATGAAATTCCAACCGATGCGAGGTTGGCTTTAATAATGGTCTGGATCATTCGGTCGTCTTCGACCACGAGGGCTCGTAAACCTTTGACATTCTTCATATTAATGGCGGTTTCGATTCCTCTAATTTACGGCCGGAAGGGGGTATTTTCAGGTCCGTTGAAAGAGTATAATGTGAAGCCGGCGACTGGTTGGGCCGCCCGTCAGGCTACAGGTTGTCGAACCACGGCTTGCGACGCTCCATCTTGAGGTCCTGGAGGACGGAGGCCTTTACCGCGATAGTGAAGTTGTACGACTGGAATCGTCCGAAAGGCACCCAGTTGAGACGCATCGTCCAGCAGTGCAGGTCGCGCGTGATGCCCAGACTTGTAGGGGTGATCTCTTTCTGCTCGAAGTCAAACCCTGAAGAATACGTGATTTTCCATTTTTCGCTGATGGAAAGGTCTCCCGACGCCTGAAGGTGCTGAACGATCCGCGCCTTTGCATTCACAGGATTCGTATAGGTCATGTTGAACCCAAGGTTCATACTCCAGGGAATTTCGAAGTCTATATAGGTGTCCGGGTTGGCCAGGAGGTATTCCTTTTCCTGTTCCGGCAGATCAGAGGCAGCAATTTTACCGGCACTGGTGTTTTGCTTGTTTCGCGCCTTTGGATTGAGGTTGGTGCTCAGGTTGAGCGTCGCCGTTGTTATCCTGCCTAGTTTTCCACGTCCCCACGCCAACCGCGGTGTCCGCACTTCAGTGACAACTTCCGGTCTCTCTGGATCAGCATTGCGTTCGATCAGATAGGGATCGAGCGTGGCGCTGAAGTTCAGGTTGATCATGTTGTCGAGTATGTTCGTGTTCGCAGCGATGCTTACTGGTGCCAGGTTGAATTCCTCTGCGAGCAGGTCGTACCGCGTACTGAAGGAGAGGTTGTTGAGCAGCATAACCTTTCGGGCAACGGAGTCTTTTTCTCCTTTTACTTTCATCTCCAGATTGTTCCCTAAGCTGAAGCCTACGCTACCGCTCTGTGACGAACTTGATCCACCGTAAAGAAGACCTTCGTGACGTGAACGATATTCCGTTTTGCCCGTCTTTAGGTTCTCGACCGCGGCAAAATACCTTTCATTCTTGGTGAAATCAGGAGAGTACGCGAACGAAACGGAAGGGTTCATGATATGTCGTATCGCCTTTACCTTTTTGTTGGGATTCTTCACGATATACATACCGTACATCCGGGTGTTAAGTCCAAGGCTGAAGCTGTAATTGGAAACTCTGGTGAATCCCTCAACAGTATCGCTTCTGACGATGGTTTCGCGGACGGGATCGTAGGCCCAGTCATATGATTCGCCATACCATTTTTCTTCGAAGTTAACGGTAGGGCTGAGGGTGAAGTAGCGAAGTGCCTTGAGGGAAGTACTGATGGGAATGCTGTGACGGATACCCTTGCGACCGTTCTTCCAGTAGGTTGCGAAATTCTCCATGTTAAAGGTCCCGATACTATCGCGTGTTGCATTGGCCGGAATACGACCCAGGTTGTTTGAGATTCGGTTTGCCGCATTCATCGTGTACGACAACGAAAGATTTTGCAACGGTCCTGGTTTCCCCGTTGGCTTCTGGAACGGATAGACGTTGGTCATGTTCACACTCAACGTCGGAAGCTGAAGGTCGACGAGGTTAGTCTGGAGATCCTGATTGTGGTTCACGTTTAAACCCATCGAGAACGGCGTTCCGGTGAACCGCTTGCTGTAAGAAATATTCGACGTAAGCTTTGCTGTGATCTGATTCAGCTGGGAGGTGTACAGTTCTCCGGCGTTACCCATCATCAGGTTGTTGTTCTTGTTATAGGTTGATGTGGCTGCGTTCACCGAGGCCGCGAAACGACCTGTTCCTTTTGACTGGGGTGAGTGGTTCCAGCCCAGCCTGAAGTCGTTGGTGACACTGTTTGTTTCGATGCGGTCGTCGCCATCGGGGTTGCGCGAATAGGCGAAGTTAACGGCACCATTATAACTGTACCGTTTCATATAGTTGCTGTTGGCATAAACCGCGTGACCACCTTTGCTATAGAGGTCACCTTTCACTTCCAGCTTCACATATTCGTTGATGTCGAAGTAATAGCCGAACCCGCGCAGGTTGAAGCCGCGTCGTTTTTCCTCCCCGTATGAAGGGAAGATAATCCCGGAGGTACTTGTTTGCTTCGCCGGAAACATACCAAATAGAAACGCCGCGGGCAGAGGAATGTCATTAAATTCCATGTAGAAAGGCCCGGATACGATTTTGTCGTCGGGGATTGCTTTGGTTTTGGTGGAGCGAATCCGGAAGTGGGGATGTTCCAGGTTACAGGTGGTGTAACTGTTGCGGATACTCAGGATTTCGTTCTTTTCGTTTTTGAAGGCTGCATCGCTGTGCAGATAGCCCTCGCCCTGTTGTGTTACCACTTCTGAAATCCGGGCACGACCTGTCTTGAAGTTATAGACGATGTCTTTTGTTTCATAGAGTTCCGCGCCGTTCTTAAATATCGGATACCCGATGCGTTGCCCGAGGGAGTCACGTATTCCATTAGCCGTCAACGTGTTCTTCCCATAGTCAATCAGAATTTCTTCGGCTTCGAGTTCTATACTACCGTATACAATCTTAGCGTTTCCATATAGCCAGATTTTCTTTCCATCGACGCTGGCCCTGATGGAGTCGCGCGCGGAGTAATCAATCGTAGTTTCGATGTCGCCTTTGGGAGGCGGTGGTGTTTTTATGGTATCACTTTTGTTTAACACCGAATCGGCGGAAACCGAGGTAATGGAATCCTGCGGCAGGGTTGATACCGGGGGGATAGAATCGGTTCTTGCAGGTGCAAACCGGGGGTTTCTCTCCTGAGAAAAGCCCTTCATGCAGACCAGCGTCGACAGGATTATGCCCAAAAAAATGAAACGCGCATCCAAAAGTGTAAGAATCAGTTCTTTAGCTTTCAGTAAAAAATTTACAATTTTGCGTAAAGGTATTGCAATTACACAGAACATTGAAAGGCCAGTGAGGATATTAGGTATAACAGCGCTTTTATTAGCAATAACCTTGCTAAATTCTTCCAATACAACAATTCCAGCAAGTGTCCCATCAGAATATAAGGTTGACGTTGTCGTGATCGACGCCGGTCACGGCGGCAAGGACAGCGGCACCATGGGCAAGAAGCTGAAGGAAAAGGACCTCGCGCTGAGCATCGCACTTAAAGTCGGGAATTATATCGAAAAGAACGTTCCGGGGGTGAAGGTTATCTATACCCGCAAGGATGATCGTTACCTATCGCTCGATGAGCGGGCCGATATTGCCAACAAAGCCAAGGCAGATTTATTCATCTGTATTCACGCAAATGCTAACCCCAACCGAATGGCTTATGGTACCGAGACTTATGTAATGGGGCTTCACAAAGACGAAAGTAACCTTGCCGTAGCGAAACGGGAGAACTCGGTAATCCTTCTGGATGAAGACTATCATGAACGTTACGAAGGCTTCGATCCGAACAGTCCCGAATCATATATACTTTTCACCCTTACGCAAAGTGCCTTTCAGGCGAGTAGCCTGAGCTTTGCACAAAAGGTTGAAGATCAGTTCAGGTCGAGGGTGGGACGCGTAAGCCGCGGGGTGAAACAGGCCGGATTTCTTGTGCTGTGGCGAACGACGATGCCCAGCGTGTTGATTGAAACGGGCTTCCTGTCAAACGCAAAAGAAGAGGAATTTCTGGCGACTGATGAGGGTCAAAACCTCATCGCATCAGGCATTTATCGCGCATTCAAAGAATATAAAGCCGAGGTGGAATCGATCCATCAGAATTAGCACCCGTTTTTTAGCTGACGTTGATGTCAATCCTATCATTATATTTACGGATGCAAAAGGCTGAATTGCGACCTGCGGACCGTAATCAGCGACTTTAGAATAAGGAGCATGAAATTATCAAAAGAATTCAAGGTTGGTCTGTTTATGGTGGTGGCGATCACGCTGCTCTATTTTGGATTCAATTTCCTGAAGGGAAGCGATTTCCTCTCATCCAATAAGAAATACTATGTGGTATTCGCCAACGTAGATAAGCTCACGGAATCGAACCAGGTATATCTCAACGGATATGCTGTCGGCAGGGTGAGTGATATCCAGATCCAGCAGGATAAAAACCGGGTACTCGTGGAACTTGACATCGACTCGGATATCAAAGTAACGCGATCGTCAGTCGCCATGTTAAACGGTGAACTCCTTGGGGGCAGATTCATCGAACTGAATATCCGTCCGGAGGGCCAGATTCTGAAACCAAAAGATACGATCCAGTCAGGTGTGGCTAAAGGATTGATGGATTTGTTTGCCGAAAACGCAGAGCCTGTTGCATCCAACCTCCAGACAACGCTCACGAAACTGAATTACGTACTCGATAACTTGTCGCTCAATACAAAGCGTCTGGATACGGTGTTCCGGAGATTGCAACCTACGCCGGTACTGTTGAATCGTACGCTGGCAAATGCGAACGATAACATCAGCGAACTGTCTACCAGCTTCAAGACTGTAGCCGGTAACCTGAACTCGAGCCTTAATGACTTGAGGCCTACGCTGCAGAATTTCAAAACACTATCTGATACTCTGAAGAACCTCGAGTTGACCGAAACTATCAACCGCGCGCAGAACAGTCTCGCGAAACTCAATGAATCACTTGGCCGACTCAATACCGGTGATAATACGATGAGCAAACTGCTCACGGAAGATTCGCTTTACGTGAACCTCAACAAGCTTCTGAATTCCGTTGATTCACTGGCAAATCATTTCAACGAGAACCCCCGTCACTTCCTTGCGCCGTTGGGCAAGAGCCGGAAGAAAATCGAGCGCGACAAGAAAAAGCAGGAATAGGTCTTATTCTGATGGTGACGGCGCCTGGGATTCTTAAAGTATTTCCCTGTTGCATGTATTAAAGTATGCGGTGACTCGCAGGTGTACGTATTTTATCTAAATTCATCTACCTTCACGGATGCATAAATCAACCGGACTCGCTGGAATTCGGGTTCGTTAACCTTATTGTTTATGGCACGATCAGAATTGGATCAGCAACTTGCGTTCAACAAAAATGAAGATCAGTATAAGCAACTGGTATTTCAGCTGCACCACAAGGAAAAGAAGGTTAAACTCGGCGGTGGTGAGAAGAAGATTGATGAGCAACACAAGCGCGGAAAGCTTACCGCCCGTGAACGGATTGATCGCCTTATAGACAAAGGCTCGGACTTTCTGGAAATCGGATTATTTGCCGGAGAAGGCATGTATGCCGAGCAGGGCGGATGCCCCTCGGGTGGAGTGGTTACCGGGTTAGGACATATTCATGGAAGGCTCACGGTAATTGTAGCCAACGACGCGACGGTGAAGGCCGGTGCGTGGTTTCCCATTACGGCGAAAAAGAATATGCGCGCCCAGGAGATCGCAATGGAAAACCGTTTGCCTATCGTTTACCTCGTCGACAGCGCTGGTGTATTTCTTCCTATGCAGGATGAAATTTTCCCGGACAAGGAACACTTCGGCCGACAGTTCAGAAACAATGCGCGGATGTCAGCTATGGGCATCATTCAGATCGCAGCAATAATGGGTAGTTGCGTTGCGGGTGGAGCGTACCTTCCGATCATGTCGGATGAAGCTATGATCGTCGACAAGACGGGTTCAATTTTTCTTGCTGGCTCATACCTGGTGAAGGCCGCCATAGGTGAAGATATTGATAATGAAACGTTAGGCGGTGCGACGACTCATTGTGAAATTTCCGGCGTCACCGATAACAAATTTCCTAACGATGAAGCGTGCCTTGAATATATCCGCGACCTGTTTTCGAAGTTTGGAAAACCTGCGTTTACAGGATTCAACAGGATTGCACCCAGATCACCCAAAGCTGATCCTAAGGAGATCTATGGATTGATGCCCGTCGATCGCGTGAAACCTTATGATACACTTGAAATCATCAACCGTATTGTTGACGAAGATTCGTTTAGTGAATACAAAGCGTTGTATGGGAAGACTATCCTTTGTGGAACAGCGCGTATCGATGGATGGTCTGTCGGCATAGTTGCCAATCAGCGCAAAGTGGTGAAGACAAAGAAAGGCGAAATGCAGATGGGAGGTGTGATCTATTCAGATGCCGCAGACAAGGCCGCGAGATTCATCATGAATTGTAACCAGCGTAAGATTCCCTTGCTGTTCATTCAGGATGTCAGCGGATTTATGGTGGGAAGCAAAGCGGAACACGGCGGCATCATCAAGGATGGCGCGAAAATGGTAAATGCAATGGCGAATTCGACGGTGCCGAAGTTTACTATCATCATCGGCAATTCTTATGGCGCGGGAAATTATGCGATGTGTGGAAAGGCTTACGATCCCAGGTTGATTTTTGCGTGGCCCACGGCNCAGATCGCGGTGATGAGTGGCGCCTCTGCGGCGAAAACACTNCTTCAGATTAAAGTGAACACGCTCAANGCACAGGGTAAGCAGATAACGGCGGAAGANGAGGCAGCCTTGCTCAAGGAAATTACGGATAAGTACAACGAACAACTCAGTCCGTATTANGCGGCGTCGNGGCTCTGGATCGACGGTATTATCGACCCTGTTGAAACGAGAAANGCAATTTCAATCGGTATCGANGCGGCGAATCANGCACCGGTAGATACATTCAACGTGGGAGTGATTCAAACCTGACGGGTGATGCAAACCGCCTGTTGCTGGAAAAAGCCACCAAAAGACATTATATTTCCGGACAAGAAGGGCGCACATCTATGAAGGAAGCGGAAATAAAAGCACTCGTNTCGTTGCTGGATGATGAGGATACACAAATCATTTCACACGTTGAAGAAAAAATACGTTCACTCGGAACGACAATCATTCCGTTTCTCGAACAAGAATGGGAAAGCACATTTAATCCGCAGGTTCAGCGACGCATCGAAGAACTTATTCATACGCTTCAGTTCGAGCTTTTAAAAGAACGAATTAACGAATGGTATGTATCTCCCGATCACGACCTGATCACAGGCATGTGGCTTGTGGCAACGTATCAGTATCCGGATCTTGAGTTGCTCAAACTGCGTCAGGAGCTCGAACAGATTTACTATGAAACGTGGCTTGAGTTCAAACCGGATTTATATCCATTTGATCAGGTAAAGATCATCAATAGCGTGTTCTTTAATAAGCTGAAGTTCGGTGCCAATACGAAAAACTTTCACTCGCCGGGGAATTCGATGATCAACGTTGTCCTCGAAACGCGCAAGGGCAATCCGATAACGCTTTGTGTATTGTACATGTTGGTGGCGCAGAAATTGAAACTTCCCGTGTACGGTGTCAACCTTCCCAACCTCTTTGTCCTTACTTATAAGGATAATGCGAGTACGCAGTTTTATATCAACGCATTCAACAAGGGCCTGATATTTTCGCGACAGGATATTGAGAACTATATCAACGAATTACATCTAGCGCCTCAAGCTTCATTCTTCGAACCTTGTTCCAACCTTGAAATCATCCGGAGAGTTTTTCGCAATCTCATTATGTCTTTCGACAAAATGGGGGAGCATGCAAAGGCTGAAGAAGTGAAAGAATTGCTTTTGATCATTGCAGATGGGTCCGATTTGGGCGTTTAGTTGCCATAATTCGCGGTCAGCGAAAATGCCATCCATGTAAGTTGAACTCCTTTTTTACCCTGTATAGGGGGAATCAGCCAGCTATCTTTAAGGTTTTAATTGCGTGACCTATGAGGCTGACTTTCTTACT
>Ga0065721_10052425_pt1 | contig 11947 bp, 7 predicted proteins | sample Mesricmetagenome_FD_59108 | JGI IMG/M metagenome (GOLD analysis project Ga0065721, IMG submission 59108) | Mesophilic microbial community from rice straw/compost enrichment Sample: eDNA_1 v2 (version 2) | ecosystem: Engineered > Solid waste > Grass > Composting > Bioreactor | place: USA: Davis... | reverse complement strand
CGGTAGGAATACTTCCTTGTGATTGCTGTCGCCCCCTTGATACGGCTGCCCGTTCAGATACAAGAGCGCTTCGAACCCGCCGCAATTGCCCGGGTCCGTCTTGCCGAAATCGAATAGACCTACCGCTTTCCGGCCCTTCCACTCAGCAGGAACCTCTACATCAGCAGCGAGCCATAGATACCGATCTCGGCCTTGCCAGCGCTCGCCAAGCCGCATGCTCTCCCAATTCCCTTCGGCAGGCGGCCTTGCTCCGATCAATCCTTCCGCGTCCGGCTGCGCTAGAAAACGGCGGATTACGATAGGATCTCGGTAACGATACGGCTCAAGCTCGCCGATCCTCGCTGCCAGCTTCTCCTCGATCCAGAACATCCCGCTCCTCCTTCCTAGTGTGCGCTTCGCTCCAGAACGAGCTCGATTCTCGCCGGCGCTCCCGTCAATTGGAACCGCAGGAACACAAGCCGGTCTTGAATCTGCTTCGCCGTCACTCCGTCCGAGCAGGAGCTTACTTCGAACCCAGCCAGATCATCCCAATAGACAAGGCCGAAAGGCATCGGGCTCCAATGTCCGATCTCGAACGTCATGCGGATATGACTCTCCGTCTTCTCGTAGCCGCTTACGAACACCTGCGGGACCGATTCCTCGAACGTACCGCTCATGTCGCCTTTACCGACGTAGTTACGCAGCCGATCGGGGGTACATGCCCCTTCGACGAACGCCATTTGGCATTCGTGGTCGTAATATTGGAACGTATCCGGCCATGGGCCTGAAGCGGTGCCGCCCAGCGTCATCGTATATTCGTTAACGGCCGGACGATGAATCGTATCCCGGGTCAGCATGTAGGAGGCCGCCGTCGTCTCGTTCTTCTTATGATATCCTTCTATCGCAAGCGGAAGCGTCGTGAGCATGATCGGATATTGAGTGATGTAATCGAAGAAGAGATCGAGCATGCCCGCGCACTCTTCGACGTGAGAAGCCGGATAGACGGCGAACCGATCGGTGTATTCCATCTCATGGCTTTCCTGCTGCTGCAGAAAATAAACCTGCTCGTTATGGTCCGTATTATCTAAGTATCCATGGAATAGTTTTTTCCAATACGCGATATCCTCTCCCGTGCACAAGCCCGCGCGCAGCACGTCGTTCGGATCGGTGGAGTACACGCAAGGACTGCCGGAATGGTACGTCGCATGCAAATCTCGGGCCGTCCATTCGCTGGCGACAAGCTTTCCTTTACCGGGATGCGGCGCTTTGAACCGTGAGCCGTCGATGTACCAAGAGCCCCACGGGATACCCTTGTGCGTAATGCCGTCCCACCAAGTCTGCTCCCAGCAATATCCCCATACGCCATGGAAGCCTAGCTCCTCCGCGACCTCGAGGAATTCATTGTAAATTCGGCCGCGCGCGACGATTTTCGTGGTCGCCCAAGGGAACGTCTCCTGCAGGACGCGCCAACCGTGCTCGAGCGATTCCTTCAGCCGCTCCCTGGACGTCTCCGATTCATCGGCGTAGAAAGGCGTCTGCAGAATGACGTCGTCGCCGTATTGGTCGTGCCATAACCGGATGCGATCCGCGAGCACCTGAGAGGATGCCGCATTAACGATCCAGGTAACGGGAATGCCGTGCTTGTGGGCGATCGCGGCCGTCCGCTCGATCCCGTCGATCGCGATGCCCTTCCCCCAGCTTGCGTTGACCTGTGTTGCGTAACTGACGAACGTATAGATTAATTTTTCAGGTTTCACGCGAGTCGAGTCTCCTTTGCCGTTTCGTGGTCTTGACAGCGAAGAGTCTCCCGAAGGAGACTCTCCGAAGCAAGTTGATTTCAGCGCTTACTTGTTGTCCGCCAGCCAAGCGTCGATCTGAGCTTGCAGCTCGGCTGCTACTTTCTCCACGCCTGCCGCCTTCAGCTTGGCATTCCGCTCGTCAAGCAGCTTAGAAGGATTTGCCAGCGCGCCCGTAGCCAGCGTCTTGTATTCCGCTACGATGCCGATGAGCTGGGAGACCTCGTTCTTGACCTTCGTATCGTCGAACACGAAGCCCATTAACGGGAAGCGAACGGCCGTGTCGTTGAACTTCTTCCAGTTCTCGTACAAGTCGTCCGGTTGACCCGGCTTCAAGTAGTTCAGCATCTGGCTGCCGATGACCCAGAACAGTGCCGAAGCCCCGTAACCGGAATCGGCGATCGGTTCGATGCGATTCTCTCCGACTTTCTTGTAATGCTTGCCTTCGATGCCGTGTACGATCAGATTGATGACGTACGGATCGGTGTGCAGGTAGTTCAGCACCATCATCGCGCGTTCCGGATCCTCGGACGTTCTCGAGATGGACATCATGGAGCCTGTAGCGAGATCCGTCGTTACGATCGGTTCGGTTACGACATGGGACACGTAATCGTATTGATTGTTATCGGCGATCTTCAGCTCGATGTCGCTGCCCGGCTTCCATACGCCGGATGCCACCCAGATTTTGCCTTGGCGCCGCAATTCGCCGATATCCGACTTATTGGTCGCCGCGTCCGCGTTGATGTAGCCTTTCTCGTAATACTTGCGGAACAGCTCGAACTCGCGTTTGTTGATCTCGACAAGCTCGGGATCGAGAATCGTCTTCACCTTCACGTCCGGCGACGTGTAATCGACGAAGAACATCTGAGTCTTGCCCGGCGTCGGACCGATCGGACGGTAGTTGGAATTCGTCTCGAACATCATGTAGATGCCGCCGCCTTGGTTGCCCGAGCCTCCATTAATGAACTGGTTGAGCATGCCGGGCTCTTCCTTGCTCATCTTCTCGTACCACGGCTCCAGGTCGGCCCACTTGTTGATCGTCTCGATCGGAATGTTGTACTTATCTACGATATCTTTGCGGTACGTGAACGATTGCCCTTGCGTAATCTCCTTGTTCGTCGGCACCGCGTACAGCTTGCCTTTCATACGCGGAGCTTCCAGGTACAGCGGGTGGATCGTATCCTTAATGCCTTGTCCGTGCTTATCGAGCAGCTCGTCAAGCTCCAGGAAGGCGCCTTTCGTTACGTTGCCGAAGTAATTAAGCCAGGAAGCGGTGAACACCAGGTCCATCTTCTCGCCCGTATTCATCATGAGTTCTGTCCGGTTCTGATAGTCGCTCGCCGAGATCGGCTGCAGCTTGATCGTAGCGTTGATCTTCTCCTTGAAGAACTCGCTAAGCTTCTCCTCGACCAGTGCAACGTCCGCTTCCGGCGTGCCGAAGTAAGTGATGGAGACCTCGTACGGCTTAAGCTCAGACGCCGGGGAAGCCGATTCGGACGGCTTCTGCGATTCGGAAGCGCTTGCGCTAGGAACCGCGCTCGAGCTTTCGCTTCCCGCGTTGTTATTGTTGTTCGACGAGCAGGCTTGCAAGACCAGCATGGCCGCAAGCACGACGGCGACAACAATCGCGATCGATCTTCTTTGTCTCATTGCCTTCGTACCCCTCCTAGTAATTGAATCATAATATATAGATCGACTAGCGGCCATGGTTCCGCGAGCCGGTTCTACCGCAGCGGAGTCAGCCTTTGACGGCGCCTACCGTCAGGCCTTTGATAAAGAACTTCTGGAAGAACGGATACACGAGCAGAATCGGTCCCATGCCGACGACCGCGAAAGCCATCTGAAGCGATTCGTTCGGCAGATTGCGCATCAGTTCCGGATTTTGCGCCGCGAGCTGCACGTTCGCCCTCAGGAATTGCACGTCGTTCAGCACCCGTAGCATGAGATATTGCAGCGGGTACTTCTCCTCCGTCCGGATGAACAGAAGCGCGTTAAACCAGTCGTTCCAGAATACGATCATGCCTAGAAGCCCCATCGTAGCGAGTACGGGCAGCGACAACGGAAGGACGATCCGGAAGAACACGCGGAATTCGCCGGCTCCGTCGATTCGCGCCGATTCGATCAGCGCGGGATGAATGGTCGATTGGAAGAACGTTCTCATAATGATGACGTTGAACGGAATTATAAGCAGCGGCAACAGCAGCGCCGTATAGGAATCCAATAAGTCGAACACTTGCGTGAAGACGATATACTTACTCACTACGCCGCCGTGGAACAGCATCGTGAAGAATAGAACGAACGTGAAGAACGTGCGAAACGGATAATCCCGGCGTGATATCGGATAGGCGAACAGTGCCATGAGGACGACGCTCACAGCGGTTCCGATGACAGTCAGTCCGATACTGATGGCATAGGCTCTAACGATCGTTCCATAATCCTTGAACAAGCTCTCGTAGGCGATCGATGACAGCTTCTCCGGGATGAAGCGGTAGCCTTCGTTCACGAGCGCATCGTTATGCGTGAAGGATACGATAACGACGAGAACGACGGGCAGGACGCAAGCAAGAGCGAGCAGAATGAAGCTGATATGAAGCACCGCTCCCGCGAACGGCGAGATCGTATTCTCTCGACGGCTGGTTGTATAGTTCATGATGGGTTCACCTCGATTCTCTGTCTAGAAAAGCGCTTGTTCTTTATTGATTCGGCGTACCGCCGAGTTCGTGAGCAGCACGAGGATGAAGCCGAGTACGGACTGTGCCAGAGCCGCAGCCGATGACATTCCGATATCGTTCAGCTCGATCAGCACCCGATAGACGTAAGTGTCGACCGTATCCGTGACGGGATACAACGCCCCCGAATCCATTGGGACTTGGTAGAACAAGCCGAAGTCGGAGTTGAATACGCTTCCCATTGACAATATCGTTAAGATGACAATGATCGGCTGGATGAGCGGCAGCGTGATGTGCACCGTCTGCTTCCACTTCGTCGCTCCGTCGATGACCGCTGCCTCGTAGTACTCGTTGTCGATGCCCGCGATTGCGGCGATATAGATGACCGCGCCGATACCGACGTTCTTCCATGCGTTGACCAGAATCAAGATGTAAGGCCAATAGGCTTTCTCCGAATACCAGGAAACCGGGTCGATTCCGAACCATCCGAGGAAGGTCGAATTCAGAAATCCTTTGTCCGTATTCAGGAATGCGTAAGCCAAGTAACCGACAACGATCATGGACAAGAAGTAAGGCATGATCAGGAACGTCTGGTACGTCTTCGCCAATCGGCCGCGAAGCTCGTTAATCGCGATCGCGATCGCCACGGATAGCACCGTATTGACGACCATGAAGGCTAGGCTGTACCCCACCGTATTGCGGGTGATTCTCCAGATCGAGCCGGAGTTGAACAAGAACTCGAAGTTGGTGAAGCCGACCCAAGGGCTTCCGAATATACCGTCGATGTAGTTGATATTCTTGAAGGCGATGAATACCCCGAACATCGGCATATAGTTGTTGATGATCAGCACGGCCAGCGCCGGCAGGAGCATCAACGTCAGGAACCTGAACTTCCATAGATTATGGATAAAGAGCGCGATCCCTGTTCTCTCTCTCACATGCGTCCTCTCCTCTCGGTTGATCTCAGTATAGGTTAAGCCCCCCTGCAAGACGATGATATAAAACAACAACTGCGTGACGTATTAATCGGGTATTCCGCCACTCGAATATTGGCATAAAAAAACGAACCCCGGCGATTAGCCGGAGTTCGATTCCGATGTCATATGCTCGCGCCGGGGAATCATGATGACAGCCTTGACGCCCCCGCCTTCCCGCCGGTAGTACTGTAATCCGTAGGAATCTCCAAAATGCAATTGGACGCGCTTATGAACGTTACGGATGCCGTAGCCCGCGTCTTCGATCGTGCCCCGCACGATCGCGTTCAACCTGTCGATGTCCACCTTCATAAAGCCGTTATCTTCGACCGTCATCTCGATCGTATCGCCCGAGCCGCGCACGCGAATCCAGATCTCGCCTTCCCCGTCCATGCCGCTTACCCCGTGGAAGATCGCATTTTCGACGAGAGGCTGCAAGATCACTTTCGGCGTCGTGCACGTTAACGCGTCCTCCTCGATCTCCCAATGCGCCTCGAACGTGCCAGGGTAACGCTTCGACTGCAGCCGGCAATAAGCCTGTACGTGCTTCACTTCTTCAGCGATCGGGATCATCGTCCTCCCTTTGCTCAGACCGATCCGCAGCAGCATCGACAGGTCCATGACCATTTCCCCGACTTCGGTATTCCCGTTATCGAGCGCATACCAATAGATCGAGTCTAGCGTATTGTATAGCAGGTGCGGGGTGATCTGAGAGTGCAGAGTAGCTAGTTCGGTCTCTTGCTGTCGAAGCTTCATCAAGTAATTATCCTCGATCGAGCGATCCAATCTCCGCGTCATCCGCATGAACGCGCCATACAGGATTCCGAATTCGTCCGAGCGCATCAGCTCGCCGCTCATATCCATCTTGACGCCGGGCTCGTAGATTTTCGTGATCGAAACGAGCCGATGCAGCGGCTTGACGATTACGCGCAGCAAGTAGAGGACGAACAGCAGCACGAGCGCCAAGTAGATCGCCGATAAAATCATAATCGTCCATTGGAAGGGCGTCTGGCCGCTCGTAATCGAATCCAACGGAACGCGGTAGACGAGGTTCGTGCGGTACAGCTGCTCGTAAGAATGCGCGTACAACCATCTTTGCCCTTCTTCTCGGGCGAAGAAGTAACCCGACTCCATCTGTCTGGTAGATTCGGGAACGAGCGACGTAGACCGATCCGACGCGCCGGTCTGCAACAGCAGCTCGTTCTGGTCGTTATACAGATATATGCCGGCATGCTCAGGAAGCTCTACGGACAGAAGATCTCTTCGGAACAGAACCTCCAGCCTGGAGACGACCAGAAATCCGAGCACCTCGTTATAGTTCTGGCTATTTAAGATGCTGCGCACGAAGCTTACCGTCACTAAGCCGTCCGGCGAACGAATGAGACGGAACGCTCCGGCTCCCCGTTTGTTGATCGCCTGCTCGGTCCAGGCGGGGAGCTGTTCAAGTCCGGTATCGAAGTACTTGAAGCCGCCTACTTTGTTCGATAGGTCGAACAGCGTCCGTTTCCCTTCGGTATTCATCATATACAACGAATAGCTCGTACCGTCCGCCGACCAGCGATCTAATATTTCATCGGCTTGCTTAATGTCTCCGAGCGTCTCGACATTGTACCAGAACTCGTTCGGACCCGTACGATCGATCATATGGTTGTCCAGGAACGTAATCGTCTTATCGTTGACGGCCGACATCGTCTTCTGGATCGTCGCGTGGTTCTGCTTCGCTAGCTGAAGCATCGTCCGCCCCACTTCATCCTGCATCGATCGAACGGTTTGATAAGACGAGATCCACCCGACGACAAGGAACGGGCCGACGATGAACAACGCGAATGCGATCGTGACTTTGTATTTGAGCTTCAGTCTTACTCCCCCTGACCCTCTTTGCGATAATCGGCGGGACTGACCCCTGTGTAGCGCTTGAACATTCGACTGAAATGCTCCGGCGATTCGTAACCGACTTCGTAGGCGATCTCGTATCGCTTCTTGAGCGTCGTGACGAGCAGCCGCTTCGCTTCCTCGATGCGCAGCTCGGTCACGTAATCCCAGACGTTCTTCTTCGTTTCCCGTTTGAACCAATAGCCGAAGTAAGCGGGACTGAAGTGCGCCTCTGCCGCGATATCTTGGATCTTAAGCTCCGGATTGCAGTAATGCTGCCGAATATAGCTCATAATGCGGGAGAGAATCGTCATCTCCCGCTCGCGCGTTAACTCGCGCAGCGTCTCGCCGGCCTCCTCGACGTAAGCTCGTATATGATCAATCTTACCGGATACGGACATTTCCCGAAAATACGCTTCCGGATCGAAGCGCCGAATCGAAGCGGCGTTCCCCTGTCCGTTCTCTAGCAGCATACCGTACACCCTATAGACAAGCATACCGAAATAACTATGAACCAGTTCTGAATGTTGCGTAAGATCCTTCAACGTTCGGATAATATCCTGCACGATTCGGTCGCTGTCGTCGTCCGATTTCAGTCGCCTGACGCACTCGTCCACTTTAGCCATCCATCCGACCACGTTCAAGCTTTCTTGCGCGGCGATGTCCTCGTAATGGAATACGTTCTGCTGGGGATGGAGCTTCTTCCACTCCGCGGCGCTGACCGCTTCTTCCATGAGCTTAGGCAGCAAGGTAACGTCGGTGCGCAAGCTGCTGATGCCGATTGTCGCATCCAAATTCAAATATTGCTTAAAATTGTTCGATACGAATTGTCCGATGAAATGCAGCTGAGACTGCAGAGAGAAGCCTTGGCTCGCCATGTCTCGATCGTTGGGCTGCACGATGCCGATCAGTTCGTTCCCGAAGCCGCCTAACGTTAAGCCGTTCCATTCGGACAGGCTCTCGTCGAACAGATTCAGCGCCGCGTATTTCAGCAGCTTCCGATCCTGCAGGACCATCTCCTTGTTGCTGAAGCCTCCTCGGCTCAAATCCAGTCGTACGGAGAGGACCCCGTAATAAGGACCCGTTATGAGATCGCCCAGCTCGGCGACCAGCTCGTCATAATCTTGCTTCGATAACCCACGCTCGGTTACGAGCTCCATCAGAATTTCGCGTCTTCGTTCCGCCAGGGCGGCGTCGTTCGAACGCTTGCGCATCGTCTGTTCGAGCGCCAGCTTGCCGGCCTCTTCCTTCTCGACGAGCACGCTGCGGACGACTCGAAGCAGCTCCGCTTGCTGCACCGGTTTCACCAAATAATCTCGCGCTCCTAACCGAAGCGCCTTCTTGGCGAATTCGAAATTCTCGTGCGCGGAGATGACGATAACGGGAAGGTTCGGCTGCTCCAGATAGATCGTCTCCATCAGCTCGAGTCCGCTCATTCGGCTCATTTGGATGTCGGTCAATACGAGATCGTAGCCGTCCATTCGCAAATAGTCGATCGCCTCGAACCCGTTCAAAGCCGTCTCTACGACGGTAATATTCATGTCCGAAGACAGCAGAAAGTTGCGTATTCCGATGCATACCCTTGGTTCGTCGTCGACCACTAATATTTTGTACATGGCAGCACCTCCGATGGGCGACGAAGCGCTTTCGCCGGTATTTGTACCATTATAAGGTTGCCTTACGGTCCTGTCGATGATCTTCCGCGAGAACATTGTGATGCAAATCAAGACATTGGTTCAGCCTGAAACATCTTCGAATGAATCACGTTTGTATTGGATTACTTCATCGCCAAGTCCGATTCTGATCCTTATAATCCGAATGAGAGATTAGAGGAAGACAATGAGGGGAGTGAATGCGGATGAGCGCAGCCTATACATTCATGAGGCAAATTCCTGTATATGCGTCCGCGGACGTTATCGTCGTGGGAGGGGGGCCGGCAGGAACGGCGGCCGCGATCGGAGCGGCCCGCTGCGGCAAGAAGGTCATCCTGCTGGAGAAATCCGGTCAGCTGGGAGGAATGGGAACCCTTGGCAACGTGAGCATCTTCATGCCGATCGGCAACGTCACCGGCATTTACAGAGAATTCATCGCCGAGATGCTGAATACCGCATTGCCTCCGGGCCATGACGGATCTATCGCTCCTCAATTTTCCCCTTTCATCCTGCGTCAGTATTTGAACGAGAAAATGCGCAAGGAAGGCGTTCAGACGTTCTTCCACGCGGAATTCGTCGGCACTGTCGCAAGCGAAGGAAAAGTCGAAGCTGTCATCGTCTCGACTCGTGAAGGGCTTCAAGCGATACAGGGGTTACGGTTCATCGATTGTACCGGCGATGCGAGGATGGCTATCGAGCTCGGCGTCCCGTTCACTTCCGGGAGGGACAGCGACGGAATGACGCAACCGATGACCTTAATGTTCATGATGCAGAATACGGGCAAACCCGTCAGACGTTATCTTCCCGAGGGCTGTCCCTTCTATCAGAGCTTAGACGAACTTCCTCAAGGCCGGCATCTGTACTGGGAACAGAACGATGACGGCATGCTGCTCGTCAACATGACCAGAGTGAGAGGCAACGGCGCTCGGATCGCGGATGTGAACGCCGCGGAACCGGAAGCATTACGACAAGTGTTCTCGGTCGTCGACTACCTGCAGCGCAACGGGTTCGAGAACTACGCGTTATCTCATGTCGCCGGACAGGCTGGCGTGCGGGAGACGAATCAAATCCAAGGGCTGTATACGTTGACGGAATCCGACATTACAAGCGGCAGGAGATTCGACGATGTCGTCGCGCAGTCGAATTACGAGATCGATATCCACAGTCCTGACGGACATCGTACGACGGATGAACGGCACGTCGACGGCTACGATATTCCTTACCGGTGTATGGTTCCGATGGAATACGGCAATTTGCTCGTTGCGGGCCGCGCCATCTCCGCCACCCATGTCGCGATGTCGTCCATGCGCGTACAGGCGACTTGTTATGCGCTGGGGCAGGCTGCCGGAATCGCGTCTTCCCTCTCTATCGATCGGACATGCGAGTGCAGTGCCATTCCAATCGATGAGCTGCACGCCGTGATGGCTGCCCAGAACGTCAGGCTCTGGAAGCCCGGGCGGCAACCTCAGAGTTAAAAAAAGGCCAGCCAGGATGTCCTGGCGGCCTCGTCATGATGAATTCGTAAGATTATTTCACAAGAACCGGTGCTTTGCGGTAATTCGTCGCTTGCTCGTAATCGTAAGCCATGCCCAGCAAGCTGGCTTCGGACCACATCTTGCCGACGAACGCCAGCTCGAACGGCGAACCGCTCTTATAGTAACCGGCAGGAATCGTCACCAACGGAACGCCGGCCAAGTTGATCTCGGACACGGTCGTGGCTCCGATGTTCTCCTTGCTGGCTAACTGCGGAGTTTCCTTGAACATTTGCGGGAAGACAAGGGCATCAAGCTCGTACTTATCCATCACCTCGTTGAATATTTCCAGCAGCTTCGTGCGGCTCGCGATGAAGGCGGATAAGTCCAGCGGTTTGCTCAAATCCGGTAAATTGCCGTTGTAGCGATTAAACACGGGAGGCGTTTGGCCGGTCTTCTTGAGGAATTCGTCTACCGAGTTAATCGCTGCGCTCGGACCGAGTCGTTGCAAGTACGCCTCCATATCGTAAATTACAGAGTCAATGCCGCCCGCTGCGGATTTCACCGTCGCGGCGAAGTCGGTATCGGCGAACGGATCCGTTACGACCGTTGCGCCTTGGGCTTTCAGCTCCGCGATCGCGCGGCTGTACAGCTTCTCCGTCTCCGGCGTCAGCTCCTGATTGCGCCAGCCGGGACCGTACAAGCCGATCCGCTTGCCTTGCAGCTCTTGCTTGTTCAGACGGGAGGTGTAGCCCTTCTTCGGAATGTTGCCGATGGAGGCGACCGTCTTCGGATCCTCGTGCGAATAGCCGGCGATGACGTCTAGCATGAGCGCCGCATCGCGTACGGTTCGGGCGTGCGTGCCGATGACGTCGCGGGTGCTTCCGCCAAGAGGTACGACGCCGGCGTTCGGAACGAGGCCGAACGTAGGCTTGATACCGACGATGTTCTGCGCGGCTGCCGGGTTCTGGATCGAGCCTCCGGTTTCCTCCGCGATACCGAGCACCGCGAAGTTGCCCGAGATCGCCATCGCCGTGCCGCTGCTGCTGCCGCCTGGCGCGAGGCTGCGGTCAACGGCGTTATAAGTATCTCCGTCCCAGCTTGTCGAAGCGTTCGTGCCAGAGCTGCTGAACGCAGGGATATTCGTCCGTCCGATAATGATCGCGCCTGCGGCTTTGAGACGAGCGACGACCGGCGCGTCCCGCTCGGGGATGAGCTCGATGCCGCCTTTCTGCGGGGCCAGCGGTTCCCAGCCCATCGTTGAAGGAAAGCCGGCCATGTCTACCGCTTCTTTGATGACGATGGGGATGCCGGCCAGCGGGCCGAGCTTCTCTCCGGCTGCGCGGCGCTTATCGATCTCGCGAGCCTCTTCCAACGCTTTGTCGTTCATCATCGTAAAAGCGTTATAGTTCGGCTCGTAGACGCTGATGCGGGCTAGATAAGCTCTCACGACCTGCTCGGATGTATATTCGCCGTTCACGTAGCCGGCCTGGAGCCGATCGAGTGTAATTTCTTCATAGACGAATGAGCTCG
>Ga0065721_10052423_pt1 | contig 11948 bp, 7 predicted proteins | sample Mesricmetagenome_FD_59108 | JGI IMG/M metagenome (GOLD analysis project Ga0065721, IMG submission 59108) | Mesophilic microbial community from rice straw/compost enrichment Sample: eDNA_1 v2 (version 2) | ecosystem: Engineered > Solid waste > Grass > Composting > Bioreactor | place: USA: Davis... | reverse complement strand
GGGATTTGCCGATACCGAAGGAAGCTGGGCGCAAGCCGTCATCGAGCAAGCGAATGCGGCAGGTATCATATACGGGTATGAAGACGGCACGTTCCGCCCGAATTCGATGCTGACCCGCGCCGAGGCGGTCACGATGCTCGACAGACTTCTGGGCCGCGGGCCGCTGATCGGAGCGCCGCAGCAATGGCCGGACGTCACGCAAGCCCACTGGGCGTACGGCTATATCCAGGAAGCATCCATGGACCATTCCTACGAGAAGCAGCAGGACGGCACGGAGAAGTTCATTCCGGAACCGTAACCCGGTTCCATCGGACGGCTGGGCTAACGCCCCGTCTCCGGTTGAACGGGCTTGCTCTGTAAAAGGGCCATCTCGGAATGGCCCTCTACAGTATGTCGGCGGGGAGCAGCGGGCGGAAATGGATGATAGATGTAAATCAGATCATAGAATGCGGGAGTATCTATCATGTTATTCATGAAAAGGCGAAGAGTCATTCTTCTTGTTTTGTCTTTCGTGTTGCTGCTGGTTGCGGCGGTTCCTTACGGTTCCGGGAAGGCGAATGCGGCGCGAACGGGAGTGGGAAGCGGAATCGTGAAAATCGCCTCGGCATCGGATCATTCGTTGGCGCTGAAGGGGGACGGCACCGTTGTCTCCTGGGGGTATAATGGTGGTGCTGGTCAAATGAACGTGCCGGCCGGGCTTACCGGGGTCGTGGCGATCTCGGCGGCAGGGCAGCGGTGATTTCATGGATCGTGCGGTGGATCGGCTATTGTAACTCAAACATTAAGGGGCTGTCCCAAAAGTAAACTTTGGAACAGTCTCGGCACAAAATACGCTTAAGCAGACGACTTCGCGATTGCCTTGGGAATTCGTGCATTCGGACGGCTTTAGCAATTTGTCGAGAGGAGTAGATCCCGGCCACCTCCGGGATAAGCCGCGTCGAATATGGCGTCGCCGAGACGATTGACGGCGGCGATAACCACAAGAACAAGGTGATTTGCCGGAATGTCTTCTTCGTTTGATTAAAAGGGAAAGAGGGCCGCCCCTCAAGTCATCTATGATGACTTTTGGGACACCCTCTTTATGTTTTTATGGATGCATTACTGGATTCGTAGTGTATACCACTCTGTATTATTGTTCATGGTATCCGAATTATACCAAGCGAGTTGCCCGTTCTGCACAAGAGGCATCATGTTACCCGGGGACGGCACGCCCGGCAGCTTCTTCGGCTTCTGAATCATGGAGCCGGATCCATCTACAACTGCATACGCCAAAATGGATTTGCCCGCTTCCGGTAACTCCTCCCACATCACAACAAACTTGTTATCGCTTAGCTTGACGAGGTGAGTCTGGTTTTTGATCCACACGTTCGACTCCGCCGTATAATTCGTCAGCCATATCGTCTTCGCATCGGAGGTTTGCTGTGCATTCTTCGGCACGACGCTTAAGAACACATTTTTGGATCCCTTGGTGTAGGTATCGGCGCCTGTTACCAAATAGTTTAAGCTCGACACTTCAAGTCCACCTACATGTGCGCCCGTAGCCTTGTCGCCAATCTTTCCGGGGAACGTAATTAAATCGACAGTCTGGTTGACCTTGCCATCCGATTCAACCTGCATGACGATCGATCTCGGGTGGCCGTCGCCGTGATCTACATACACGATTCGGTTCCCGTCGAAACGAACGTAGGTTGCAAAGGAATGACTGACGTAGATTCCCGGTTTCTCCAAAACAGTCATGGACTTCGTATCCATCAGGAAGCTGATATTCGATTGGTGGCGAAGTCCGTCATTACCAAGATACATCAGGCGTCCGGAATGAATGATCAGTTTATCGTTATAGCTGTCCATCGTCACGTTGCTTAAATGGAATGGCGCGGATACATTCACGCCCGCGATGTCGGCCTGCGCGATCTTCTTCCAAGAAGCATCGTATTTCACTACCCGGTATACGACTTTACGGTCGGAATCCTCCTGATTACTCTGACCATAGATGATATAGTAGTAACCGTCTTGGCTTTGATGAAATCCCCCGAAATGTGGCAGTTCCATCGGAAGTTTCTTCCGGCGTAGCTCCTTATAGTCGGATGAGAACGTATGAATGATAACCTGTGAATAAGATCCCTCGAGTAGCTGAAGTTGTCCGCCGCTTTTATATAAGTATCGGCTAGAAGGGCTAAACCAATTGGTATAGTTATAATCATCGCTTGACCACTCCAGCGTATTTCCTGCAACTGAAGCCATGGAAATTTCGCCATAGGTATGGATTAGAATGCTGTTATCGTAGATTCGGTTTGATACCGGCAGCTTGAATATTTTACAGAGATCGCGCAGCTTGTAGTAGGTGCTACCCTTAATCGTATAGGCTGAGGCGGCTACAGCTTGTCCATTCCATAACAAGCCGGCATACGAAGGTTTCGCATTCTGCGAGCTCTGCGAGCTCGTTTTCTTTAGTTCGCCGCCAACCGGCTTGTAGGCTTTCCCTGAAAGCAGATTTATTTTCTTTTTCGCGCTGTCATACCCGACGGCGAATTCCTTCTCAGTCCCTTGCAGCGTTTTGGCAAAATCGCGAAGCTTCACATAGATGTCGCCGTTAATGTCGCAATAGTAATCTGTGGCATTAACCTTGTTGCAGACGTTAACGGTGTAGAGGTCGGCCTGCATCTTCTGACCGTTCACATAGACGGAAGATGTGGCAGGCATCGCCTTCGTTTGCGTGGCTGCGGCAACGGCAGCTTGAGGTGCGGTAAACCCGATGGGGGCTGCGACAGCCATGCTTGCCATTATAGAAAAACTTAATAGAATGCGGATTCCTTTATTCATAATACCTTCCCTTCATGGGGGATTTTGGATGGTGTAAACCAGCAGCACTCTTAAATAACGCCTTTCCTTTTTGTTTTTTATTGGACTACTGTAGTGTAAAATCCGGTCACGTTATCATGAGTGATGGGTGCCAAGGACAAATTAATTGTCTGACCTTTTGGAACTTTATTTAAGTAGTCCTTATCAATAAGGAGACCTTCTATGCTGGTAATAGTCCCAGAAGTAACCTGGCCCGATACGTATTTTTTTATGTCGGGGAAGTTAACCAAGGATTGATAATCCTTGTGGTCACTATTTGGTTTAAACTCCGAGATAAAATATACTCCATCAGGGTTAGCAGGACTATTAGAAGTATTTCTTGCCGCAACGGAATCCAAATAAACATTACCAACGCTGATACTGCATGATATATAATTTCTTCCGGAATTTGGGCGCAGTTTTCCATTGATTTTTGTATCATATACCCCGATAATTGCATATGCATTTTTTGTTGCGTTCAATTCAAATGTAGTCCCTACAGCATCGTACCATCCTAGTTTATACTGGCTAAGCAATTTACGATTTGGATCGTTTGCGTCATCAAGGTCAACTACAACATATTGACGTACTGAACATACGGCTACGCCGTCTTTAGATTTAGAGACAAGCCTGCTGTCGTCAATGTAATCTTCATTGCTCGTTGGTTTTCCGAAATATTTAGGAAGCGTTGTGACAACGTTTGTCCTGTGCCACAGCACTTCAGCGGCGCCCGTGGCATACTTGTCAGAATCCAGCTTTTTACCGGCTTTGATATCCAGGATACGCTCGATAACCACTACCGCGGAAGCACGGGTCGTAACTCCATCAGGTGCGATTTCACCCTTACCTACACCTTGGATGATACCCGCTTTAGCCGCTTCATACAGGTTACGGTTGGCGTCATAGTCTTGCCTGTAACCTGTAATTCCCGCCCGAACTGCCAAAGTTGCCATTTCCTTGCGCGGGATTGATTTGTCCCAAGTAGCGGAAGCGAAGTCGTTAGCGTAGTATCCGGCTTTCGTAGCGGCATCCACATAGGGCTGATACCAAGAACCGTTAGCTTCAGTTGTTTCAAGCTTCATAGCAGCCACCAACATTTTCAGGAACTCAGCCCGTGTAACTTCGGCGTTCGGTTTGAAGGCTCCATCCGTATAACCGGAAACATAACCTTTCTCCACCGCCGTTTTGATTGCCGCTTCAGCCCAATGCCCCTTTATATCTATAAGTAACGAATCATTTTTCGATGATTCAGCCGCAGCAGTACTAATGAATGTTCCCGTTAATAATAAACAAGTCAATAGGATTGAAAAAAAGCTTTTCATAGGAGCACCTCATTTAACTATGGTTATAGACCCAATCCTTTCTTAATAGCCTCTAGAGACGCATTTCTTCCAAATTGGTCGGTAACAAGCAGACTGTTAAACGGAACCCCCTCAGGGTTCCTAAACCTTTCTGCATACTCGTACGAATAAATCGTATAAGAGTCTGGCGACTCGGTCATGGTTTGATCCGTGAATAAGGTTACATCAATTTTGAATTCCTCGGGCAAATTTTTAAACTCGTATGTCTTGCCAAAAGATATTTTCTCTACCTTTTTATCTGATTTTAATTTAGAAATATCTAAATCATGAGTTAAATGTCCCGATTTAGTCGTAATTGCAATGGCTGCTGTTGGATATAAATCAGGGAACTGTCCAAATTTAAATTTCAACGTGCGAGTATTATAATCCCAAGTAAAGTCACTAAAGATTTTTTTGGCATATGCTGATTGGTCAAAATGATATTGCTTAAGTATGGTTGGCTTCCAAACGGTTTTGTCCTCTTTTACGCTTTTGATAGTGCTGTTTGGATTTTCATAAGATTCTTGGGTTATGGGCGCAGGGTTTAATTTATCTAGTTTTGATGTAACTCCTTTGATAAATGCGATGGCTTCCGCTCGACTAAGAAGGTCATGCCGCTTATACCCGGTAATGCTCTTATCCGACTTTCCGTTTGAAAAGCCTTCATCTATTAAAAAATGAATAGCGTCAAATTCATCGAAATTTTTACCCGCTGCATTTGCAATTAACGTTGCTACCTGTCCGCGATCAATAGGTTCATTCGTGTTCGAAACGAGCGACCACTCGTTTGAACGAGCATACTTTAAATAAGAAGCATCCCAAGACTCTCCCTTAGATTTTTCAAACGATAATTTATAGGCCTTTAACAACATGGTTATAAATTCGGATTGGGTAACTTCTTTTGTTGGCTTAAAGCTCCCATCGGGAAAGCCTGACACAATCTGATTTTGGTATCCCCACAGAACCGAGTCGTAAAACCAATAATTCGAGCTCACATCAGTAAATATAGAAGTCCCGGATGGAGAATTGGTTCCATAATCATTATTGATGGTTATGCTAACGGAAGCATTGGAAACCGATGTGCCGGAAATTAATGAAACTAAACTCACGGACAAGGCTACGATTTGCTTTTTTATTTTTCTCATAGTGTCTCTCCTTCAGTAATAGGGCTTTACACAAGAAAAGTTGGAAAGACCGTCGAACATCAAGATCATGTTCCTGACGGTCATTTAATTAATGAACAGCTCAATTATAGGATTTTAATATTTCTTATTTCTACGGACTTTAAGTCACATCGACAATATTCTACAACATTTGACCTTGGTTTCCGATATCTATATATAGAGGATTTGGTAAGGCCTGGAGGTTATGTGTCGTGGATATTCGATCTGAATTTGGCAAACGCGTAAGAGAGCTGCGTGCTCGAAGCGGTATCTCGCAGGAATTGCTGGCTGACCGCGCAGGATTAGATCGTACATACATAAGCGGAGTGGAACGCGGCGAGCGTAATATAAGCATTCTTAACATTGAGAAAATCGCTAGCGCGTTGAATGTTTCAATAGAATACCTGTTTTCCAATGAGCGCTTTTCAAGTAATTTGGCCTATTTGAAGAAAGATTTCGAAGTTCCTTTCTTGGAGCGTTTTAAATATCATCTGGATAGCAGCAAGAAGATACTCACCTTTCAGGTTCACGGGCTATTGACTGGTGAAAATGTGGATTATATGTCTAAAACGTTGTTAAGCATCGCCTCGAACTTTGCCGAAGGGGAATTAAGTTTTTTCGTTGACCATCGAGATATGAAAGCATCGGACGGAGAGCCTGTTGTTTATTCTCCAGAAGTAGCGGAGCGAGCGGTTGCATTCCAGCAAAAAGCGATTTCGTGCGGCAAGCAGGCTGTGGTTCTATGTAATAGTGAATTCATGGTTCAACAAATGAATTATGTGACAACGATAAGCGGGATTCGTCATAAAGCGACTCACTTATACGGTAAGGATAGGGAGGTGCTTGATCAAGCTTTCGAATTATTGGACGTGAATGGAAATGAATTGATTAAACCCATGAAATAAACTCCCAGCTCAGACCGCTGGCAGTTTATTTTCATACCGATGGATGCGCGAAAGTCTGAAGGAATCAGCCCGCCACATGTTCCTTCGTCGATGCTTTGCTCTTGGCCGCCCTGTAGAAATTGACCGCATTCTCGATGACCATCGCCAGTGCGATAACGAGCAGCGTTCTCTCCTGAATGATATCCCATATCCTGCTAACAGTCGTATAGCTATCAGTGCTTGCTGCAGCATGCCTCGTTACCATACCCGACGCAAGCAGCTCGTTCATGAAGCTCGGATTCCAGATCGACTGATCGGCGAACAGAAAAACATAGATCATGAATATCGCTGCATCCACCGCAAGCGTATAGATAGCGAGTTTCGCCGTCCATTGCCCGATGAACAGCTTAACCGCTTCCCGCAAGATAAACAAGGCTAGCAATCCGTAGAAGAAAGGCAACAATTGGCGGACAACATCCTGATCCCAGAATGGAATAAACGTGAATGCTGAAGTCCCGACATGAAGAAAAACGCCAAACAGGTTGGAATAGACGAAAATCACGAAAAAGAAAATGTAGAACATCATCGACACGATTGAACTGGAAATACGAATTCGCGCTCCGGTGTCCGGAATAGAGGGCAATTTCGAAGGGTGCCAGGCAACGTTCTTCTTTCGGCCGATTTGGGCTGCTTTCAAGCCGGAGTACTCCATTATTGCGAAAACGATAGTCACCCAAGCCACCGCGTAGACGCCTACCTCAAACAATGAAACTATAAAATTGACCAACAGTTGTTCGGTGCCGGCCGTATTCAGAATAAGTTGAATCCCAAATGCAATAGTAACGCCAACTAACGCCAAAATTCCGACGACCTTAAGAACAACCCAGTAGCTATCGAACAACTCCGGACCGATCAAATACCTTTTCGTCTCCCGATATTGCGCCGCCAAATTCGCGGGATGGCCAAGCTCCGTTAGAACCTCTTCTGTCAGCGTTGCATGTTCTTCTCCGCCTTGCGACCGCTCTTCTCGCATATCCTCGATCAGTCCGCGAAGTTCACGCTCAATATCCGCTCGCTGCCCGGCAGGCAATTTACTGGTAACCGCATAAACATAACGGTCGATCAGTTCTTTTTCATGCTTCACCGCTGCCATTCAATAATCCCTCCATAATATTCGTCATCTTCATCCATTCGGTACGCAATCTGGCGTACACATCTTTTCCCATCTCGCTTAGCAGGTAATATTTACGCGGCCGAGCTTCGTCGGTATCCCACTGGCTAGCGAGCAGACCTTGCTTCTCCAGCCTGCGAAGCAGTGGATATAATGTGCCGGCATCGATGTCTACTCCCCGATCCGCCAGAACGGTAACGAGCGAATACCCGTACTGCGGCTTCATCAACTGGCTGAGAACGCTGATCATCAACGTTCCGCGCCTAAGCTCCTGCATAAGTCCTTGAATCAACTCTTCTGTTTTGGCTTTATCATCCATATTCATCACCTGTGGCTATCATACTGTATGACACACACTATTGTAAAGTGTACATTAATCTATTTTTAATAATAATGTTGACCTTTTTGAAAACAATGAAGGAGATACGGGTTCTTTTATCGAATCTGTAAGATTTCATTAAGAGTACCGCGATAGAACTGATATAATTACTCCTATACGGAAGCGAATTCGGCAGGGTAATTCTATGTTCAATAGGGGGACTGAAACTGAAATGAAGCTGCTCAACCGCAAGGGGTTGACCCTGCTACTCGCCATAATCGTAATAACGACTGCGGCGTTGCCTTTTGGCTTAGAAAACAAAGCGTTTGCATCCGCATGCGATGGCGTAACGCCCGGAACGACTCCGGATTGTCCCGTTATGATCTATGACGCTCCCGGGTTGAATGCGATGAGAAATCATCTGGAGGGTCATTTCGCGCTCGGCGCGGATATCGATTTGTCCGCTTATTTAAGCCCGGGAGGCGCCGGATATAATGGAGGGGACGGCTGGGATCCGGTCGGGTCCGGAGGCGTCCTATCAAATGCATTCAGAGGTACGTTTAACGGCAACGGCCATACGATCTCCAATTTGAAAATAGAATCGACCGCCGGCTCGGTCGGATTATTCGGCGCGACTTCAGGGGCTACGATTCGAAACATCGGTTTGATCGATGTAGATATTGTGGGAGCCGGGGAAACTAGCAATGTCGGCGGATTGGTTGGATATCTAAATGGCACAATTGAAAACGCCTATGTCACCGGAACCGTAAAAGGCGCGGATCAAGTCGGCGGATTGGTTGGATATGCCTACGGGGTAACTATAGCGCCTAGCCGGATTAGCGCTTCTTACGCTTCCGCAGAGGTAACCGGAACCGGAGACGGCGATGTCGGAGGGCTCGTCGGTCACGCGGTAGGCTACGACCTCGGCATAACGGAATCGTTCTACAATAGCAGCCTGACCGGTCCTTCCGCGGCTGGACTAGGTTTGACAACTCCACAAATGAAGCAGGCCTCCAGCTTCGGCTCGTGGTTCACCGGCACAAGCCCTTGGGCCATACTGGAGGGCATGACTTTTCCGATCCACCGTACAACGCTGGAGCAAATCTCGTTGGACGAACTGACTCTTAACGACGGAGCCGTCGCATACACGCCGGCATTTGCCGCGAGCACCTCGACTTATTCCAGCCGGGTAACGGGCGAAGTCGACAGCGTAACCGTATCCGTATATTCCGGCAGCAGCCGCATAAAGAGCGTATCGATCGGCGGCGATGCCGCCGACTCGAAAGACGTTTCTCTGGTTCCAGGCGATAACAGTATCGTCATCGCGGTTTCGACCGACGTCGCCGTGCCCGGAGCGGCGACGAATCCGTTCACCGCGAACTATACGCTTCAGATCATTCGCGAAGACGGAGTCCATTACCCCCATCGAATCGCGATTGCCTCCCAGCTGGCAGAGATCGGAACCGCCCATTACGAATTAAGCGACAGCTACGAGCTGCTGAACGATCTGGATCTGACCGGTTTGAACTGGGATCCGATCGGTGACAGAGCTCATCCGTTTACGGGGACATTCGAGGGCAACAAGCATGTCATCCGCAACTTGACCGTCTCCGGCTCGGATGACGACGCCGGGATGTTCGCGGCTTCTTCGGGCGTCATCCGCAATGTCGGCCTGGAGAACGCGTCCGTGTCGGGCGGCAGCCGAGTCGGCGGGGGGGTCGGCAGCAACACGGGAACCCTCTCGAACGTTTACGTGAAGGGCAGCGTTGCCGGTGAAGAGCAGGTAGGCGGACTAGTCGGGTTAAACAGCGGAGCGGCAAACGTGGCATACGCCTATGCCGCAGGGTCCGTAAGCGGGGGGGATCATACAGGAGGGCTGATCGGAGAAAACGCCGGAGGCGCAGTGACCCATTCCTATTGGGACGCCGAAGCCGGAGGGCTCTTGGTATCCGATGGCGGCGAAGGGAAAACGACCGCGGACATGCAGCTCGCGGCTACCTATAGCGGCTGGGATTTTGCCGGCACCTGGGCGATGATGGACGGGACAACGTATCCGATGTTTATCCGTCATTTCGACGCCGTGAAGCTTCAAGCTTTGGGGGCAACCTCGACGGATGGCGTTTTGTCTTGGGTTCCTGCTGTCTTCGAAGCTTCTCAAGGAGCATACAATCTGTTAGCCGACAGGTACATCGAATCCGTCCATATTACCGCCAGTCCCGCCGTTTCCCCTACGACCGTGACGATTGGAGCGGCGGAATCGGCCTCGGCCCAAGCGTCCGTGAAACCCGGCATCAATGCCATCTGGATCGGAACGACGGGCATAAACGGCATGCCGAATGGCGCGTACCGGCTGACGATCAAGGTTCCCGCTCCCGAAATGACCGGCCTTGACGTACCGCCCGCCCGGAATTACGGCATCGGCGATGCGCTGACCTTCACCGTGAGCTACGAAGGAGACGTCGATGTCGTGAACACCCCGGAGATTCCTATTACGATTGGAGAAGGGGCCGACGCAACGACGGTTTACGCAACCTACGCCGGGCAACCCGTCGGAGAGCGGAACAAGCTGCTCTTTACGTATACCGTGCAAGAAGGACTTGTCCATTCGAACGACATTGCAATCGGCACGAACATCCAATTGCCGAGCGGCGCGGCAATCCACGCGGCAGAGACGACCGTTGCAGCTCCGCTTGCTTTGCCGGCTAAGTCAACTACCGGCATTCTCGTCGATTCCGTAAGACCGGATATTACGTTGTCCCAACAGCCTGCGAGCACGGTAACGACCAACGATCCCGTTACGGTAACGGCGACCCTAGACGGTACGGGCAGCGATATTGCCTTGACCAAGTGGTCGGAAGGAACGAGAACGGCCGATTATTTCGCGACAGGCGGCCAATCGCTTACCGGGGACAGCTTCCAGGCAACCGCTAACGGAACTTACTCGGTTTACGCGATAGACGAAGCGGGCAATGAAGCCGTGGCGCAGATTACGATTGCGAATATTCGCAGGCCTTCGAGCGGTTCGGGGAACACGGGCTCTACCGCTGAACCCCCTATCCCTTCGAAGGGTCCGAAAATGATGATCGATTCCGGCGGCGGAATTACGCTATGGATGGATTCTTCGTTTATCGTCAAGGAGGAGCTTGGCGACGGCACGATCGTCGAGCATGTCGCGTTGACCGATGAAATCATCGGGCAGGTGCTGGAATGGCTCGGGAAAGCGCGGAAACCGTTCGTCACCGTCGTGATCGACGACTCCGAGCAGGCCGTTCGGGTGCAGTATTCCTGGGCCGCCCTCGACAAAGTGAAGACCGCCTATTCGAGTACCGTGTTCAAGATCGCGCTGAATGATTCCAGCTATGAGCTCCCAGTGAACGCGCTGAATCCGAGGCCGCAAACGAAGCATCTGAATGTCTTCATCGCCAAAGTGGCCGGACAAGAGAAGGAACGGCTGGAGCAAGCCGCGAATAAAGCCGGACTTAAGCTGATCGGCGACGCGGTGGATTATAAAGCGACCGTTTCGGCCGACGGACAGACGGCGGAAGTTCGGGACTTTGGCGGAACGTACATGATTCGGGGGATCGTGCTGGGCGAGGCGATATCGGGCGAACGCATGACCGCCGTTCTGTACGACCCCGAATCCCGGACGTTATCCTTCGTTCCGGCAGTGACCGCGTCAAGAGCGGACGGCAGAACGGAAATATCGATCAAGGTGCCGCACAACAGCATCTATGCCATTCTGGAATCTGGCAAGAGATCGTTTTCCGATCTCAACGGTCACTGGGCGAAAGCCGACGTGGAGCTGCTGGCGTCCAAGCTGATCGCAAGCGGGGTATCCGGTACGAAATTCGCGCCGGACAGCCCGATCACTAGAGCCGAATTCACGGCTTTGCTGGTCCGCGCATTAGGATTGAAAATCGAGCAAACTTCCGGGGATGCCGGTTTCGACGATGTTTCCAAGGAAGATTGGTTCGCGCCGGTCATTGAAGCAGGCGTCAAATCCGGATTGGCCAAGGGATTGTCCAAGAACGAATTCGCACCCGGCGCCCGCATAACGAGAGAACAGATGGCCGTTATGTTCGGCAATGCGCTTGCGTATCTGGGCTATCCCGAAATGGACGCCGATCGCGTTCCGAACGTTCTGGGCAAGTTCGGCGATCGCGCCGAGATATCCGGGTGGGCCGAATCGGCGGTTGCCCAATCCGTAGCCGCAGGGATCATCTCCGGGACTCC
>Ga0065721_10052422_pt1 | contig 11949 bp, 8 predicted proteins | sample Mesricmetagenome_FD_59108 | JGI IMG/M metagenome (GOLD analysis project Ga0065721, IMG submission 59108) | Mesophilic microbial community from rice straw/compost enrichment Sample: eDNA_1 v2 (version 2) | ecosystem: Engineered > Solid waste > Grass > Composting > Bioreactor | place: USA: Davis... | reverse complement strand
GCTCGGCCATCGGGCTTCAGCCGGACTCGCCTTCGATGGCGATCGAGCCCGCCGAGCCGATGCCCGACATGCCGTACGTCCTGCCGAGCGTCGGCACGACATCCGCATTCGTTTACGAATTATCGGCGGACGGTTCTCCCGTTCTCGTCCGGGAGTTGGCGCAGGAAGGCGAATATGTCTCCTCCCGCATGATCGGCAGCGCCTTGTATATCGTAACGAACAAGTACAGCTACGGCTACGCGTATCAGGCGGCCATGGCCTACGCAGATGCGAAAGAGCGCGGCAACAACGCGGTCGAAGAAGCCGCGCGCGAAGAAGAACTGGCGCGCTGGGCCGATTCCTACCGGCCGAAATATAAGGATACGGCCGTTACGGAGGAGATGCAGGCGCTCCCGCTCGATCGGATTCGATATTTCCCGGAGCCGGCGAACGACTCGCTGCTGCTGGTCGGCGCCGCCGATCTCGAACGGACGGACCAGCCGCTGCAAATTTCGGCTTATCTTGGCTCCGGAAGCACGATCTACGCTTCCAATAAACATTTGTACGTCGCGATACCGGAATATACGCCCGACGGCGACGGCTACCAGGAGCAGACGCGCATCCACAAATTCCGCCTGGACCGCGGAGAGACGGTTTATTTAGGGGAAGGCGCCGTGCCCGGGTCGCCGCTCAACCAGTTTTCCATGGACGAGCACGAAGGCTTTTTCCGCATTGCCTTGACCAAAGGCAATATGTGGGCGACCGGTAAGAACCGTTCCTCGAACAATGTATATGTCCTTGACGAAAGCATGAATATTGCGGGCCGGCTGGAAGGGCTGGCGCCCGGCGAGCGCATCTATTCCGTCCGTTTCATGGGCAAACGCGCGTATATGGTCACGTTCCGCAACGTAGACCCGCTGTTCGTCATCGACCTGGCCAGCCCTTCCGCTCCCCAAGTGCTGGGGCAGCTGAAAATTCCGGGCTACAGCGATTATTTGCATCCATACGACGACAATCATCTGATCGGCTTCGGCAAAGATACGGCGGAAGCGCCGGCCAAAGGCAGCGGGCCGGACAGCACGGTTGCCTACTATCAAGGCTTGAAGATGGCGCTGTTCGACGTCAGCGACGTTGCGAATCCTAAAGAGAAGTTCAAGGAAATGATCGGCGCACGCGGCACCGATTCGGAGCTGCTTCGAAATCACAAGGCACTGCTCTTTTCCAAAGAAAAAGGCATTCTCGCCTTTCCGGTCGAGCTGTACGAAATGTCCGAAGCGGAAGCGGCGGCCGGAGGCGTATCCGCGTACGGCCAATTTGCGTACCAGGGCGCATACGTATACGGCATCGATTTGAACGAAGGATTCCGGCTGCGGGGCCGCATCAGCCATCTCGACGAGGAGGATATGCGGAAAAGCGGGCAATACGGCTACGATTACGCCAAGGCGGTCAAGCGCATTCTCTATGCGGACTCGGCCTTGTACACGTTGTCCGAGACGATGCTGAAAGCCCACGATCTGAACAGCTTGACCGAGCAGGGATCGCTCGTTTATCCGGAGAGGCCGTCAGGCGGAGGCGCAAGGGAGATCCGGCCGCTGCCCGTTCAAACGATTGTCGAATAAGCCAGACCAACCCCGGACAGCCGGTTATCGTTCCTTTCGAACCCCGGCTGTCTTTTTTCATGCAAATATGCTCCGTTGTCATTCTCTGGTATACTAAACTATAAAATCGCATGTAAAAGGGTGATAGACATGTCTGATTACAACGACCGGGACGACCTGGCCCAGCGCCGCCGCAATAAACTGAAGGTGCTGCAATTCGACAAGGACGGCAAAGACTTGATCGAAACCGAAAAGCCGAAGGAAACGTTCCTCGATGTCGGCGGACTCGACGACGTGAAGAAAAAAATCCGCATGAGCTTCATCTTGCCCCTGCAGCAGCCGGAGCTGTTCGCCGCCTACGGCAGGGAAGCGGGAGGAAGCTTGCTGCTGTACGGACCGCCGGGCTGCGGCAAAACGTTTCTTGCCCGGGCGATTGCGGGGGAAATCGACGCCAACTTTTTGCATATCGAGCTGCAGGCCATCTTGTCGATGTATGTCGGGCAGAGCGAAAACAATCTGCACGACATTTTCGAAAAAGCGCGGGAGAACAAGCCTTGCGTCATCTTTATCGACGAGCTCGACGCGCTCGGGGGCAGCCGGCATCAAATGAGGCAGCATCACGACCGGATGCTCGTCAATCAGCTGCTGCTGGAGCTGGACGGCCTGCAATCGTTTAACGACAACGTATTTGTCATCGGCGCGACGAATACGCCGTGGTATTTGGACGCCGCGCTTCGCCGTCCCGGCCGCTTCAACCATCTGGTGTTCGTGCCGCCGCCGGAAGAGCGGGAGCGGGAAACGATTCTTCAGCTCAAGCTCGCATCCAAGCCTTGCGGCCGGCTGGAGCTGGACCGGATTGCAAAGATGACCAAGCATTTTTCGGGAGCCGATCTGGAGCAAATCGTTAAGGACGCGATCGAGGGCGCCCTGGAGCGCTCGATGGAGACCGGAGAAATCCAGCCTATTACGCAGGAGGATATGCTGCGCTCGGCCAAAAACCGGAAGGCGACGACGCTGGAATGGTTCGCGACCGCCCGAAATTATGCCACCTTCAGCGACGTCAACAACGATTACCAGCTGGTTCTCGATTACATCAAGGCGAACGGACTGAAATGAATCCTAGTTAACTCCCGCCGCGACATTAGCGGCGCGATCCCGATGAGCGAGGTATGAGCAATGACGATTCAAGAAGCTGCAGATCAGCGTTACAAACGCATTCATCAGTTAATGGAATGGAGAAGATACGAGGAGGCCCGCAAGGAAGCCAAGGCGCTGCTGCAGGCCGATCCCGACGATGCGGACGGCTACGCCATGCTGGCTCTCGTCTGCCTTCGCCTCAGCGAGCACGACGAAGCGCTCCGCTGGTCGTCGGAGGCGCTCGGCCGCGATCCGGAAAACAAGCTCGGCTGGCATGTCCGCACATCCGCTTATTACGAGACCGGCAAGTGGAAAGCGATGAGCGAATCGCTGGAAGCGGCCCAGCGCATCGACCCTTACGAGCCCTATTACTTTTTTTTGAAAGCCAATTCGCTCAATCGCATCGGCCGGTTCGACCAAGCGAAGGAAGAACTGCTTCGCGGCCTGGAGCTCGCTCCGGACAATCCGCTGTTTCTGGCGGCGCTCAGCTATACGGAAGCGCTCCTCGGCGATGCCGTCCGTTCCCGGGAGCTCGCCCGGCAGGCGCTGGAGCAAGAAACGGAAAACGATACCGTTTTTCTATATTTAGGATGGGCGGCGGACCAGCGCAACGATTTCGACGAGCAGCTGCTCATGCTGAGCAGCGCGATCCGTCTCGACCCGAACGACAAGCAAGTCCGCGAACAATATTTGGAGGCGCTGCAGAAGAGCTATAAGTTTTATCGGATTTTGCTCGCTCCGGTCAATTTGCTCAAGCGATTGAAGCCATGGCAAATCCTGCTGAGCTGGTTTTTGGCGTGGGTCATCTTCAAGCCCCTCGTCGTCGTCTTTATCATCCTGTACGTGCTTACGCACTGGGCTACCAAGCTGCTGGTGCATGTCAAAGTTTTCGGCTGGAGACGCAGCGGGTAGCCGCTGGGGTGAGCTTATAATCCAAGCGTAAACGGCAGACGCCGTCCTTGGAAGAGGCCGCTTGCGTTTCGCGTTGACATATAAGCTCGGTATAGGGGTATAGAGGTATAGGGTGAAACTTATCGTTTTTAGATGCCAAGAAACCGGCTGCTAGCCGCGCCTGTCACATTCAATTCAATCTTGAACAATCCACCGGCATGCGGCTGGCGCCGCAGCGTCTCCTCGCTCTGAAAAGCGCGAGCCGTCGTCACATACAATTCGTTCATCCGGGTTCCGCCGAAGGCGCAGGACGTCACTTGGGCCGCCGGAACGACGATTTCGTCCAGCTTGCTTCCCGTCGACGGATTCCATCTCGTCACTTTGCCTCCGCCCCAATGGGCGATCCACAGGCAGCCCTCCTCGTCGATGGTCATTCCATCGGGCAATCCGTCGCTTTCGGGGACGACGCAAGCGACTTTGCCATCGTCGATGTCGCCAGTCTCCTTATCGTAACGGAATGCCGCCACCTGCCTGGTCGGCGTGTCGATATAATACATCGTCCTGCAATCCGGGCTCCAGGCTAACCCGTTGGAACAACCGATTCCCGTCAACTTGCGGGTCAACGTCCGATCCGTCTCCAGGCAATACAAGCTGCCCGACGGCTCGGCTCCCGCCATCGGCATCGATCCCGCCCAGAACCGGCCGACCGGATCGCATTTGCCGTCATTGAACCGGTTCCCTTCCTTTTCTTCGGCCGGAGCGCACAACAGCTCCTTTTTCCCCGTTGCCGGATCCAAAGTATAAAAGCCGTTCTCCGCCGCCAACACGATCCTGCCCGAACGGCCAAGCGCAAACGACCCGACCATCAGACCGACCGGAACCGTCCGATTGTCTCCGCTTGCAGGGTTGTGGATATGAAGACATTTGCCCAATATGTCCGTCCAATACAACAACTCGTTGTCCGAGTCCCAACAAGGTCCTTCGCCCAGCTCCGCTTTGGCGTCGAAAACAAGCTTCAGCTTCGATGTCATAAGATGATTGCTCCCTCCTCTTGCCGGATAACCGAAATACGATTTCAGCTTGATTGCGGCCGGCCTCCGCTTATAATTATAGATATCGGCTGCTTGCCAATGCCATTATGATCCATCCCGCAACCGTTCGCAAGCCGAATATTTCTTCCCAAAAAGGATGGTTACGATTTATGCCGCAACCGTATGATTTGCCGCTGGAGCAATTAAGAACGTACAAGCCCGCGTTAACGAAACGGGACGATTTCGATTCGTTCTGGGCATCGACGCTGAACGAACTCGCCGCTGTCCCTCTGACTTACGAACGGACCGAGGTTCATTATCCGGTCAAAGGGATCAAGGTTTACAAAATCTTTTATCAAGGATTCAACCATTCCCGCATCGAAGCTTTGCTGGCCTTGCCGGAGCAAGCCGAGCCGCTTCCCGGCATCGTAGCTTATCACGGGTACAACTGGTGCATGGACCGCGACATGAACGCTGCCGTCGATATGGCCCTGAAGGGATACGCCGTGTTGAAGATGCTGTGCCGCGGGCAGCACGGGGAAAGCGTCGACAACGTCGTTTCCTCCAACGGCCACGTTTCCGGCTGGATGACCAAAGGCATCCAGAACAAAAACGAATATTATTACCGCGCCGTTTATATGGACGCGGTTCGTGCCATCGACGTGCTGGCCGCCATGCCGGAGGTGGACGCGGAGCGTATTGCCGTAACGGGCGGCAGCCAGGGAGGAGCCATTACTTTGGCGGCCGCGGCGCTGTCCGACAAGCCGAAGCTGGCCGTTGCCGACCACCCGTACCTGTCGCATTTCCGCAGAGCCATCGACGTGACGCCGCACGGTCCGTACGGCGAGCTCAACGACTATTTCCGCCGTCATTCCGGCAGTCCGGAAATCGAGGAGAAGGCGCTGGAAACGCTCAGCTATTTCGATCTGATGAATTTGGCGCCGCGCGTGCAATGTTATTCCTGGCTGACGATCGGCTTGATCGACGACATTACGCCGCCCTCAACCGTATTTGCCGTCTACAATCATCTCGCGTGCGAGAAAGATATCGCCGTATACCGCTACTTCGGCCATGAAACGGTACCGGGCTCCGTTCCGACCCGGCTGCAATTGTTTATGGACTTCTTGCAGAACTGATCGTCGAACGAATTCAATCCCTCTGCCTTCCGAACGGAAACGGCAGCATAAAGAAGCGCACCGCCGAGCGGTGCGCTTCCCTTGTGCGTTGTCATCAATCGTTATTCGGCTTCTTCCGCCGTCTCTTCCGTTACAATGCCTGCGGCTTGATCGAGCGCGGCCTGATCCGCCTGATTTTGCTCCTCCCACTGCTTGCGCATCATCTCTTCCAGCTCTTCCTGGCTCATCGATTCTTCCGCCAGCAGCTCGCTGCCCTTCAAGTCCAAATATTCCAGCGCCTCTTCGACCGATTTCGATCCGTTCTGGATGGCCTGGAATTCCGTGTTCATCATACCGTAAAACATCATGCTGAACTGCGAAGGCAGCTTGTCGTAGTCTTTGTATTGATTGAGACGCATCGGCTTCAGCAAGTAGAACGCCTCGTAATGGCGGCCTTCGTCGTCCTTGATGTACTTCGTCCGGACGGAGAAGTTGTAGTTGTACGACGCCTTGGATTTCACCCGCGCATATTCGTCGCTTGCTATATACGAAATGAACTTCCAAGCGGCTTCCACGTTCGGCGAATCTTTGGAAATGGCGAAAATGTTATTATACCAGACGCTCGAGCTTTGATCCGGGAATTGCGGGCTGACCGGCACCGTTACGATATCCCAATCCGAAACGACGGCGCCTTCTTCTTTAATATAGTCTTGAGCTTCTTTAATTTGACTCATCAAATACGTTCCGTCAATCGTCATGGCGAGCCTGTTGGAGATAAACGGATTGCGCATCAAATAGTCTTCGTAGCTGGAGCTCGTCATCATTCCGTCGTCTCTGCTTTCGTAATAAAACGCATCGGACTTGATCGCGTCGAGCGACGTCTCGATGACCCGCTTCCAGCCGTCCGTATTGATTGTCATCGTTTTGGTGGACGGGTTTACGAAATTCAAGCCTTCCGACTGTGCCAGCGTGCTGCTCATCTCGTTCAAATCGCCGCTATAGCCGATCTTCATGCCGTAAACCCGGTCTTTGGCATCGCCTTCCGTCGGGAACTGCTTGGCCAAATTGATCACCTGATCCCACGTCATTTTGTCGGTCGGATATTCGATGTTGTATTTGTCAAACAACGCCTTGTTGTAATAGAGCACGTTGCTGCTGAAACCCGACGGCATGCCGTACAGCTGGCCTCCGCCCAACTCTTTCATGTAATCGACCATGCCCGGGACGAAACCTTCCATGTCGATTTTGTCCTGCACCATCAACGTTTCCATGTCGTACAGCTTGCCTTCCTGGGACAGCTTCTCGTATTCGTCCATGCTCAACATCAGCACATCCGGCTTTTCCTTGTCGAGAAACTCCTGCATCGCCTTTTCCGGATCGTATTCTTCGCCTTCGTTGCTTGCGCGGTAAATGCTCTGCGTCGAGGCGACCTGAATGTCGATATTCGGATTCACCGCGGAAAACAGCATGCCGTGTTCCTGAAAAAACTGACCCTCGTCGTAATACATAACTTTAAACGATTGCTGCTCCTCGGGCTGGTTGCCGCCCGCCCCAAAGCTGCACCCCGTCAACATGGCGCCCGCCGCGACTGCGGGAACCGCCTTTTTCAACCAACTATTCATTTCTCTCTCCCTTTCCGTGCATTTGCCTTTCCGTACATTTGCAATGCCAATCTATCCAGTATGTACCATCTACTATACGAACCGAAACAAAAAAAAGTTGCAGACCGCGAAAAAAAAGCCGGTTATTTAAACCAGCCCTTTTCCTTGAACCTTGTAATCGCCTCGATTCGGTTGCTGACGCCGAGCTTATCCAGAATGACCGAGATGTAGTTGCGCACGGTCCCCGTCGTCAAATAAAGCTCCTCCGCAATTTCCTTCGTATTTTTGCCGTCCGCCACAAGTCCGAGCACTTCCTTCTCCCGTTCCGTCAGCGGATTGTCGAAGCCGCCTCCGTACGCCTCGTCCATCAGCTCCGGCGCGTAGACGCGGCGGCCCGCCATCACGCTGCGAATGCTGTCGGCCAGCTCCTCGCTGGGGCTGTCCTTGAGCAAATAGCCGCTTACGCCGGCTTTGATGGCCCGTTCAAAATAACCCGCTCTCGCAAAGGTCGTCAAAATGATCACTTTGCAGTCTTTGCCCTTAAGCTCCTCGGCCGCCTCCAGACCGCTCTTGGCCGGCATCTCGATATCCATAATGCAAACGTCCGGCCGATGCAGCTCCACCAGGCGAAGCGCCTCCTCCCCGTTGCCCGCCCGGCCGACGACCTGCATATCGGCCTCCAGATCAAGCAGGGACGCCAGCGCGCCAAGCAGCATTCTTTGGTCCTCCGCAATGACGATTCTGATCATTATATCCTCTCCTTCATCGGCTGGCGGGGCACGTTCGGCGCTTTCATGACGACCGTAACCCCTTCGCCGGAGCGTATGGACAAGCTGCCGTTGACGAATTCCAGCCGTTCCTTCATGCCTCTCAGCCCGCTGCCGCGGTCATGCGGCCGCTCGGGCAGCATGCCCTTGCCGTCGTCCCGCACCGTAATCGTCAAATCCGCAGGCGCGGATTCGATCGTGATGCGGCAATGGCGGGCATCGCTGTGCTTGACGACATTCGTCACGGCTTCCTTCAGGCACATGCTGAGCACGTTTTCCGTCAGCAGCGTCGTATTCGTCAGAGCAGGGTCGCCCTCCACCGTCAGCTCGATGCCAGCCGCCCGCAAAATTTGTCCGACCCGGCTCACTTCCTCATCCAGCCGCGTGCCGCGCATTTGCGTGACCATTTCGCGCACTTCCTTGAGCGCCGTGCGGGCCGTCGTCTGCACATCCGCAATTTCCGCCTGCGCCTGCTTCGGGTCCTTAAAAATGAGGCGGGAAGCCAGGTCGCTCTTCAGCCCGATCAGCGACAGCTTCTGGCCGAGCGTATCGTGCAAATCGCGGGATATGCGCTGGCGCTCCTCCAGCTTCACCAGCTCGGCGATCCGCTTGTTGGCATCCTCCAGCTGACCCTCCAGCTGACCCTGCTTTTTCTGGCTGTAATTGTTGAACGGCAGCAGAATGACAATAATCAGGCTGATCAGGACAAACGGAAACTGCGTCAGCAGCAGGCTGCTCTGCGTCGCAAAGCCGTAATTGACCGTTACGAACGTGCTGATCAGATGAATGACGTACAACGTATAGAAACCGGCGCGATTTTGAATATTGCCGATAAAAAAAGCCAAAAAAATCGAAAAGTAGACGTAGCTGAACAACAGCGTCATCGCGACGGATATGACGATCTGGACGCTCGTCCATACATAGACGAGCCAGCCTTTCGATTTAAACGACAGCAAATAGCTGACGAAAAACAAAACGATCATCGCAATGCCGGATACGACTTGCGCCGTCGAGGACGATCTGAATATGAAATAAAACGGCAAAATGCAAAAGACCAGCCATACGTACAGGCTGAGACCGGTATTGCGATGGAAGATCTGATACCATTTGTTCATCGTCAACCGTCCTTTGCCCGGATTGCGCTTTACGGCCGCTTCCGGCCCGCGCACCTTTATTTTAACATACCGCAAGGGCGCGCTGGCGCAGAAAACGGCTTTTCCGGCAACGGGAAAGCCGGGAAGCCGTCATCCGGCTTTCCGGCTTTCCGTTCCCGCAGCTTCGGTTGCCGGCTGCCTGCGCAGCCGGCTGCGGACGTCCCTGAAGCTGACGAACCGCTTATCCCTTTCGTCCCACAGGCGGAATCGGAGCGATTCCAGGCTCTGGCGGATCGTGATCGTCGTCGCCTTATGCAGCGGAGGCGTCGATTCGTGCGCAACCTCCAAGTAATAATTTGGCACCTTCGGGCTCAAATGATGCACATGGTGAAATCCGATATTGCCCGTCAGCCATTGCAGCAGCTTCGGCAGCTTGTAATAGGAGCTTCCGTCCACGGCCGCTCTCACATAGCTCCACTCGTCTTCTTTTTCGAAATACGATTCCTCGAATTGATGCTGCACGTAGAACAGCCAAATGCCGAGCACGCCGGACAAATAAAAGATCGGTCCGTGCACGATCAGAAGCGCTTTCCAGCCGATTGCCCACAGCAGCGCGCCGTAAAAGACGACCAGCAGCGCGTTCATCAAATACGTGTTCATCCGCTCCTTGCGGCGGGCGCCCTTGCGGTTGAACCGGTACTGGATCATAAAGACGAAAATCGGACCAAGCCCGAACATGACGAACGGATTGCGATACGCGCGGTAAGCGAGCTTCTGCAGCGGGCTGGCGGCCGCGTATTCGTCGACGGTCATAATCCACAAATCGCCTACGCCGCGCTTGTCGAGATTGCTGCTCGTCGCATGGTGGATGGCGTGGGCGTTTTTCCATTGCTGGTAGGGCACGAAGGTCAGCACGCCCGTAATGATGCCCCATATATCGTTTGCCCGCTTGCTCTTGAAGAAGGAGCCGTGGCAGCAGTCGTGAAAAATAATGAAGGTTCGGATGACAAAAAACGAAGCGCCGACGCCAAACGCAAGGGTCAACGCGTACGATACGGATAAACTGTAATAGGCCGCCAGCCACAGCGCCGCAAGCGGCAGCAGCGTGTTGAACAGCTGCATCAGGCTGATGCGGGGGTCGTGATGCTCAAACGGCGCCACGCTTTTCTTTAAATGAACCTGCTTCGGATCGTTCATGTCCGTCATTCCCTTCGCCGTCCCCTTTCCCGGCTCAGCGCCGGCCGGAGACTTCCTGTTCTCATTGTAACGAATCCGGGAATAGCCGCAGTAGTCATAAACGTCAAGCCGCCTATATGACATTTGTCATATAGGCGGCTGGGCAATCCGCTATGAATTGGAATCGGAGCGATTATTTCGGGCCGGCGGTGGGAGGTTCGGCCCGGCGCGGAGCCGCTTGATGGCCGGCGGCGCGGGAGGCGGCCTTGCGAACTGAAGATTGTCCGACCATGTACGGATACAGCAGGGCAAGACCGGCCGCATACAACGCGAGGGCGATTGCGGGCGGCAGCAGATGGAGGAAGTCGGTGTAGCCGATGCCGTAATGGACGCTGAACGCCGCATAGAAGCCGGGAATTCCGCCCAGCAGCAGCGTCAGCCAGAGCCAGCGGGCGCCTTGCGAAATGCCCCATAAGGCCGCGATAAGAATGGCCAGGGCGTCGCAGAGCAGCGCGCCTCCGAAACCCGCCCGGTCATGGGCGATCAAGGAAACGAGCCGCGGATTCGCCTCTTGCAGCCGTTCGCGCGTCGTGCCGAGAAATTCGAGATCCGACGGGACGAACACGCTCGTTACGCCTACCGTCGCGATCGTCAGCCCGCCGACGGCCAGCGCTATGCCGAGCGCGACAAACATCAGCTGGCCCCACAAGGCCAATCGCCATGCTTTATCGTTGCGCGTATTGACCGGCTTGCGGCTCGGCCTGTCCGCGTTGCGGCGCATGGACAGCGCGAAGAGCGGCAGCAGCGCCGCCGCCGCCAGCGCGTGCAGCGGATCGAAATAACCGTAGCCCAAATAAAGAAAAAAGCTCGAAAACCCGACGACCGCCGATACGTTCAGCGCCGTTCTCGCCCAGTGCAGCCCGTACCGCTGGCCGTGCCAGGCCAGTTGGGAATACAGAATGCCGATGGAAATCATCGTACCGGCCAGCGTAATCCGGTCATGCGACATAAAATGAATCAGATGATGATTGATCTGATGAAGCTCCTCGGCGGACATGCCGAGAAAGTCCAGATCGTAAGACAGCAGCACCCGCGTAGCGCCGATCCCCCAAGCCAGCAGCCCGCCGACGATCATGCCGACGCCCAGCAGCCACATCCAGCCCCAATTGCGCCAAAAGGGCGGCGTCGGCGGCTCCTCTTCCCGCCGGATCGTTTCGTATATAACGGCCTCGTTAATCCGTTTCGGGAAGCCTGGGCCGGCATAGACGAGACCGCTGTGCAGCACGATCAGATCGGCTCCCGCTTCGAGCTGCTCCAGCGCATCCTGCGGCTCGTGCACGCCGGCGCCGGCCTTGATCGTAAAGTCCGGTCCGGCGGTTTCTCGGATCCGCTTGATCTTGGCAAGCGAAAACGCCTTGCCTCCCGGACCGGCCGATACGGGATAGTCGCCGGGAGCTTGACGGCTTCCGCCGGACGCCGCCGTACCATCCTCCTCCGCAGAAGGCAAGCCGCCGGATTCCGGGGCGCCGCGGCGGCTCGCGGCCGCCAAGCCCGCCGCTT
>Ga0065721_10007519_pt1 | contig 11950 bp, 11 predicted proteins | sample Mesricmetagenome_FD_59108 | JGI IMG/M metagenome (GOLD analysis project Ga0065721, IMG submission 59108) | Mesophilic microbial community from rice straw/compost enrichment Sample: eDNA_1 v2 (version 2) | ecosystem: Engineered > Solid waste > Grass > Composting > Bioreactor | place: USA: Davis... | reverse complement strand
CTATACCGGAACCACTCACCATAGTATCCATGTCTGCCGCCACTCCATCTTCTCAACCCTCTCCGGCCCCCGCTTCACCAACGAATGTATCCCAGGACCCACCGCAGAACATGTCGACGCCCGAGCGCGTCATTCTCGAGTACTTGCGAGCCCGGGGCCACAAAAGCGCCGAGAAGGCATTCCTCGAAGAGATAGAAGGACGGTCGCTGGATGACCAAAAGCAGGTCGAAAGTATAGGGAAAGATGAGCTCATTCGCGCGCTCGCAGTCTTTGCGCAGAAGCCGTCGCGTCCTGGCGAGAACGTGTTGAAAGACTCCACCACCGTTCTTCAAGAGCTGCAAGCCGTTGGTAGCCCCGCCAACATCCAAGCTTTGATTGCCAGTATTGGCACTGTTGGTGCTGAGGAAATTCTAGCAGTTGATCCAACAGATAAGGAGGAGGGCTTTCGGGAACTAGAGGCTTGGGTAGATGGGTCGTTGGACATGTACCGGGTACGTCTCTATTTCAGAACGAACCTACTCTCTCTAATTCTTGAACACAGCCGGAGTTCAGGCCAATGCTCTTCCCCATATTTTGCCATTTCTATCTAGATCTCATTGAACAGGGGTTCAAAGAAGCAGGTGTGTTGCGAATGTGTGTTCTTCTCCAACATCAGCTAACGGGAATGTAGCACTGAGGTTTTATTCCTCCTTCTCCGATTCCATGTCCCCATCTCATAGCGCTACTCTGCACCACTTGTCCACACTTCTTCTCCCTGCACACGTTCAGAACGACGAGTTGGCTCAAAGATTCAGAAACGAGAAGTATGCGATCAGAATGAGTCGCTCAGGATTTAGCTTGCTGGTTGGGTGGCTAACGGAAGGGTTTGGAGGAGAGGCGCTTGGATCAGGAGACAGCTTCATTGGCGAACAGGGCAAACGAGGTCGCTCTGCTGTGATGAGAGTAGTAAACAATCACCTCCGCTTCGATGGTGCGCGCCCTTAGTGTTCCTTCTGCAACGATCCTGACACAGGTTGCCCAAGTGACATCCACTAATCCTACGGCAGTGTCAGCGCACACTTGGGAAGAGTCTACAGGTCTCTTGTCGTCTCTCATACCTCAAGTCAATGGGAGCAAGACAGGCCTGAACAACCCACATGCATTCAACAGTAGTAAAGGTGAACTCAAGCTTGGCCCGGCCCCGCTCTCCGAAGAACTTCGGACAGAAACAGAACGGGTTCTCAGAGAACAGGCTGTGCTCGACCGCGATCCGGTCGCCCAGTACGACATGCAACTCCTGCGACCAGCCATCCCCGCTGGACTTATAGCACCCACAGAGGCTGATCTCCTCCCCCATCCTCCCACCTTCAAGACAATTGACATTGAGAGGGAAGTTAGTGCCGTCCGCGACGCTAGGAAGCGCATCCGTTTGGACCCTTCGATCCTGAGCAACGCAGATCAAAACTCTGCTCAGGCAGCGGCCAACAGAGCACGCGCTCTTCCCAGCATATGCGCATACACCCTTCACGATGTAACTGAAGGGTATGTCTCGAATAATCATACGCTCTGCTTCCCCTCACATCTTTACCAGTGCTCCATGCATGACCTTCTCTCAAGATACCTCATTGATGGCTGCTGGATTCGCGGAGAGCTACATCCGACTGTGGAGTCTCAAGGGCGAGAAGTTGCGAGGCCTTCGGAGCGACTTTCAGACTAGTGCAGTGAAAGATAGTGCGTCTCTGGAACTCCAACCTTGTGTTCAATTCTCACTCTACTTGGCAGTCACATCCCTTCACAAGATTCGAGAGAAGAAAGGCAGCACAACACGAAAGCTGATTGGTCACAGTGGGCCTGTCTATTCAGTTGCCTTCGACCCAATCGGCGGTTCAGCCGCACCCCCGAAACATCTTCTCTCTTGCTCAGCCGATGCAACCGTCCGTCTATGGTCAATGGACACCCTGACAAATGTTGTTGCATATCGGGGACACGAGAATCCTGTATGGGACGTCAAATGGAGTCCAGTGGGGATATACTTTGCAACAGGCAGCAGAGATAGAACAGCGAGGCTCTGGTCAACTGATCGAACATCTTGCCTGAGAGTTTACGCTGGCCATCTGAGTGATGTCGACGTGAGTCGAGCACTCCCCTACCTATCCCTGTACCTTGACTGACCATGCTTGCAGTGTGTCCAATTCCACCCAAACTCACTGTATCTTGCAACTGGCTCAAGTGACTGGACTGCTCGCCTCTGGGATGTTCAACGTGGATCGAGCGTCCGTGTCTTCATTGGTCACCAAGCCCCCGTCTCAACTCTCGCGATGAGCCCAGACGGGCGGTATCTTGCCACTGCGGGGGAAGACCTTGCTATTAACCTTTGGGATCTTGGTTCGGGAAAACGTATCAAGAAGATGACTGGTCACACATCATCAATATACTCGCTGTCGTTCAGCGCCGAGTCTTCCCTTTTGGTTAGCGGAGGCGCCGACTGGACAGTGAGATGTTGGGATGTGAAAGCTGCAGGCGGTGAAAAGGCGAGGGAGAAGGAGGAAGAGGAATCAGAGACTGTGAGGAAGATTAAAGGAGACCAAAGCCAAGAGACGTGAGTCTATGTTGTTGAGTCGCGAATGAGTGACTGCTGACTTCTTGTCGAAGCGTTGATCTGCTTGCTACATTCCCAACCAAACGCACACCAATAACGAACGTCCAGTTCACCCCTCGAAATCTCTGCCTTGTTGGCGGGGTGTACCAATCATCTGAACAGCGTTAACTAGCGAAATGCGGCGGCATGAGAGCATTGGCCATAGGTGCTGGTGGTCTTACTGAAAAGGCGGGTTCACATTGAATTCGCTCGATTCCGTACACTCCACAACGCCCGATGTATAATTCCAATTCCCTTTTGTTGTATATTGAGAATTAATATCATATCTTCACCTATTCGTGGGTGAAGCACCATCCTTTGGAGGGACAGAAATGGTCGAACCAACTTACGGAAGGCAAACAATTGTCTCCTTCATCGCGCATGTTTTCAGGAACCTCGTACCAACGGCTCAATGTGGTCGATCCACCTAACGGGCCACTGCTCAACACAGAGGAGTGACAGAATGATGGTGTTCCGTGCAGCCAGAGTTCCTAGACGAAATCCTCCTCTTACAAAGAAGCTCTTGGGAACTGAACTCACATGCATAAAGAGGGCTGGGGGATTTATCGCATGCAACGGACGAAGGCTCATGTTGGTTGGAGGTTGAGAATCTAGAGGCAATTACCCAACCTAATTCATGCTTTCTGGTAGTATGGATATCATCGAGTACAATAACACGCAATGTACTTGTCCAGTTGTTTGTAATACCTACCTTTGACAGTTTAGAAGGAAGGACAAGACAGGTGGGAGGCAGAGGGTCTTGAAGCGTCACGCGTGGTAATAATAATGGAACCCTAATCGGGGTGCGCGAGTGTGCAGGTCAGGCCTTTCGTTTCAACCACCGTCCACTTCGAACTACTCGATCTTCCCTCTTTCCTCCCATTTATCCCTCCCGTAATCCAGGAGAGTACACCGAATCCTATACAATGGTAAGCCTCCCTGCCCACTTCCTTGAAATGCGCTTAACGTCTGACTGTGGTTGTGTTCCTGCAGGCGGACTCGATGGATATTGACACCATCCCAACGAGCAATCCCGAACCAGAGCTCCCGGCGCGCCCCCAGCAGCAGCCTAATAGCTTCCTTGATGCTCTGACAACACCAGGTGGGTATACCGTCAATGCCACTTACTTCCGATGTGAGTTTGGCGTGCTGACCACGAGCACTGCTCAGGACCTTCGTCAACTCGCGACAATTTCCGTGACATTCACGTCAAGGTGCACATCCGGCGGCCAGAGAAGGACTCATGGGTATACCTTGGGCGGGGTATTGCGACCCAAGAGGTTTCTGGGCATTCATCTCGTGTTGGTGCGTCTTTCGCTTGGTGTGTAAATCGAGAGCATGCATTGCTCACACACCGTTCAACTCGCGCGTTCTAGTCGTTCGCGCCCAATCGAATGGCAAGATAATTGCGGAGTTTGACGAGGTACGTTCATCACTCAGCCTTCGCTTTATAGTTCTTTCTTATCGGTCCTCCTCGCCCTCAGAGCTCTGATATCCAAGCCGAGAAGAGAGGCAACTTTGTCGTTATTGGATTGGTTGATGGTTCCCGCGTTGTATCCTGGTCCTTGAACGTACGCCTGTTTCTACACTGGATGCCACGCGTCGTTAAAGCTCGTGTCTTGATCGACTTCCAGGCTTTGAATAATTCGGAGACGCTGCGTCTTCTTGCATCCATTGAACTCGCCTGCTATCGTTGCAAACAAGCTTTGGTCGACCCCCGGACGCACGTCAAGACCCGCAGAAGAATAGAGAGAATCATCAAGGACGATAGGCGAAGACGGCACCGTCGACGAAAGGATCAAGACGCCATGATCGACGCTTTCGCCAAGCAGAGCATCAACACTGACCTCCCTACTGAAGGAAGCCCAGGCGCTTCAAATCCAAGCCAAGCGTTGCAGTAACTTTGCCTCTTTGTTTTCAGTTTATCAGCATTTTCGCATCTTTCGCGTCTTTCTGGTTCTCTCACAACGCTTATAATCCTAACCTTCGAATGCGGACTATGTATCTCCCACCGTTGTATGTAAATGTCCCTCTACCGCTTTCTGCCTGTTACCTTCGCCAAGAGTATTTGAGCTTTCGAATGCCGTCATTCCCCATGCTAGGCGAATTCCACAGCGAACATTCACACATTGAGTAGCCACCTATTGTTGTATACACTATACGGACAATTGTACAATGGTATCGTGTGTGTGACAAAGATAGTAGCCTCCTCTAGTGTTTGGTAATAAACCAGTGATACGACAACAGGGAAAAGTAGGATATAAAAGAGTGTCAATGGTTGGAGGGAGTCGAGAGATCGCGTGAAGTGAAGATATGCAACGGTATTGCTAAGCCTTCCGATCACGAAGGGGCTCGGAGGCGTTTGGGAGTCCGGGTATAGGTGTTCGTGCTTCCGAGTACTGAGGAGGAAGTTCCTCTGGGAGGTTTTCCAGTCCATCTTCAATGTCTTGATGAACAACCACCCTCGTCGGCCTCTGATCACCGCTCGATCCTGACGCTGTCGCTGACTGTTGCCTCTTGGTAGGCTGAGGAGGGTAAGCATATCCACCATAACCGACATCTGGTGGATCGGCGTTGGTGGCGCGGAGGGTGCCCGACGTTGAACCAGAGGTGCTCGATTGACCAAACTGTGACTGCGGGGGCGGCTGGTTTGACGAGTATGCTTGTTGAGGCTGTTGGTAGGGCTGCTGATATTGCCCGTATTGCTGGGGATACTGTTGACCATATGGTTGTTGCGAATAGCCCTGCTGGTATGGTGTGGAGTAGTCTTGGTACTGTTGGTAATAACCTTGCTGAGGTTGCATTTGTTGACCATAACCATGTTGGCCGTAGGTCCCTTGATAATAGCCTTGCTGAGGATACCCTTGCCCGTACCCTTGCGGGTAACCTTGCGATTCATATTGCTGCTGGTATCCTTGTGGCTGGTGTGTATGAGAACCAGCGGCGAAGGCACCAGCAGCAGCGGGAACGGCCACAGCGGCCCCAGGTACTTGACCGCCTGGCGCTGAGGAGTTCCCGTCGTAGAGAGAGAAGCGCTGAGGAGTTAACCCGTCCTTGGACGGTGCTGGCGGCGGTGGGGAGGCAGAGCCTACATTGGACTGGCCGGCCGTAAAGTCACTGCCATCAGTGGTCGCCATTGTCAGGGGAGGCGCGACGCTGAGATTCGATTGGGTATGCTGAGATCCTGTTGAAGTCATGGTGCCGTCATGGTATGCAGTCATCGGCTCAGGCGACAGAAGGTTGGTGTTTGAATTAGAGTAGGTTTGACTGGGCAGAGCGTAGGATTTTCCGGGTGTGGGGCCATCGTATGTGAGATCAATCTTGGGTTCCGCCGACACTCCCTTCCGCTTGCGCTTGAAGCAAAACACGAAAGCGAACGCCCCAGCACCGAGTACGGCAAAGACGCCCGCTGCGATACCAATATACATGCCGAGCTTGGAGCCGCCAGTCTTCTCTGGTTCCGGCTCATTTTCGGAACCGTTGCTTGCCGTTGGTGTCGGCTTCCTTGTGTTGGTTGATCTTTGAGTGGTCGAGGGGCTCCCCGTAGAGGACGTGGTTGTCACCGAAAGACAAGACCTGTCACTTGACGGCCCAACCGTGTAGATGGAAGAGACGCCTCCATTCCGATTGCGCGCATCCGTCATGTAGAATGCCACCTGGCTACCCGCTGTGACATTGACCTTCCAGTTGAACGATGTCACCCCTGCACCAGGGCTAAACACAGATGATTCCCCCCCTGCAACAAATGACTTACTCTAGTGTTAGATGCGATCCAAATATCATGAGAGGCCATGACTTACATAGAAGGTTACTGGTTGAGTGGCTGCTGCGAAGCTGGTGACAGCGTAATCGCTGCATGCAGTATAGTTTAACCAAGAGGATTACCGGTAGAACAGCTGTCAGACTCACGCGCATTGAGCAGGAGGGGTAGATGGCAAAGTATAGAAGAAGTCGGCAATCTGGAGGGTGGTACATGCTGCGGTCGTCCCTGCACCGACGGTAAGGACCTGGAATCGAGTTCAGCAATACAAGGATGGCCCTAGTCTTATGTTGATGTTACCTGCGAAACACCACCGGCGGTCATTCCAGTCGAATCTCCCATTGCAAGCATGAGTCGCTGGGTCTCATTGAACGGGACTATTGTTGAGAAAGAACCCGTCGCTGTNGCTGGAATTGGGATGGTGCGGAAGGTCTGCCCAGCCTATGTCGCACATCNCGATGAGTATTCGAACTATCACAACCATGCNATTGCTAAAACGCACTGGAATCATATAAAGGGTATACGGCCCCGTTCCACCTGTCCGGAGCGATCAGCCAAGAGGTCGTTGGTATGAATGTTGAGTGTCGTCCCATACCTGTCCAACTGACAGTAACCTGCCCACACTGGGTAAGAGCTGTGTTTGTGAAAGTGAAACCATGAACACCAGTCAAAGTGGCAGCCAGCAAAGCAATCGCGACTGGGACCAGGCGAGAAAACATGGCGAGCAGGGTATTAACGGGACATGCGATGAGGAAGGGTGAGAGAGAGAGCAACGAGGCGGGCCCAAAACTGATGGCACTTTGCCAGAGAGCCCTCCCTCGCAACGCCCCATCAACGGATGTTCACAACACTCAGGATCAGGTTTCCATAGTCTACGCGCTCTGTTGGAGTCTCCTGGGTATGTACACAACGAAATTATAAGAGTCTCAGTGGTAAGGAAAGTGTGTGACTCAAAGATGCAACATCACTAGGGGTATGGTGATGTGTTCGAGGGAATGTGAGGTTGCGAGTAGGCTGAGGGAGGAGACCCCGCGCCGTAATTGGTGTGGGAGGGGGAAGGGTTCCGAACACTAAATTGCCTCGATGGACCTGGCCGTTCCACATATTGTGGGGGCAGTTCAACGACACCATCGTCATTTGGAGGTGGTAGTTCATCCTCAATATCTGTATGAACCACGAACCGTGGGGGTGCATAGTTGGATACACCTGCCATTGCTGCTTTCGACTGTGAAGTTGTTGTCTGAGCTTGCGATGGACGGCGGGAGTGGACAGAGTTGGCAACTCCCACCGCACTGCTTGTGCCCTCTGCATTGAAAGGATCGTGTGGCGGTGGAACCATGGGAGTGGGGGGATAAGCCGGTCGTCCAGACTGGAAGGGATCGGGAGGATATGGCGGCGAATACTGCTGCAGGTGGGTGTTGGAGTCGGCGAAGGGATTGTCAAGCGCAGCCGCGCTATTTGGCGAATGTGGGTAATAGCCGGCGGATCCTAGGGGAGGAGGATACGATCCAGAATTGCCGTTATGGAAGAAATCGCCGTTCGATGGCATTCTTCTCTGGTGGCCAAATTCTGCCGATTTTTTCTCTTCCACTTTCTTCTTCACGTTCTTGAGGAAGAACAGGCCAAGCGTCACAATGACGGCAAGAAACAAGAGAGAGCCGATTACTGTTCCAGCGATAGCACTTATGGGAACGCCGGTTGACTCGATCTGGCTCGTTGAGGGTTCGGAGGCGGGGGAGGAGGAGGAGGTTGGAGAAGATATTGGCCTGCTGGTTGATATTGGAGCTCGAAGCGTGGTGGACATTGCGTTGTTGTTCAGGCATGTTGCATCGTCGGTCGCGCCCACCAACAAGATGTCCGACGCGCCGCCTTGCCGCCCCTGCGCGTCGGTTACCATGAAGATCATCGACGTTCCTGCTGAGACGCTGGCTGTCCAGCTATACGACCTTGCGGTACTACCAGGGTTCAGTACACGAGCGGTTCCGCCGGGGACAAGGGCCTATGTTGAAGTTTGCGTCAGCTGTAAACCCGGGGAAGATCAAGCGTTTTGACCGACCCAGACGGTGATGGGCAAAATAGCAGATCCGTAGTCTGTGAAGGAGTATGAACGGCACTGGCGCAACGGTGTCTCCGTCGAATAGAAGAAATCGACTCCTACAACATGGTCAACATCGGGACACTGGGTAAATGAAGCTGGGACGCACTTGGTTCCGTTACATTACAAGTCCTCCCCTGCGCCGGTTCAACTGTAAGGATTTCAGAAACGCCACCCGTCGCGAATCCTGTCGCGTCTGACATGGAAAGGATGACCTTCTTTCCAGCGGGCAGTGTTAGCTGCGTCGAAAACGATCCCCTGCCATTGCTATACGCGGTGGCTGGGATGGAGATGTTGGATGGCGTTCCGAATGCCTAAACGTCGCAAATATTAGCTCTTTAGGTGGTATAATAATAGATATAACGTACCGGGATTATATGGAGCTGGTAAGGTCCCGTCCCACCTGGATGCGATCTTCAAAGCGAGCACTGGTGAAGATTAAACAACCGTACCAGACCATTCCACAGACAAGTCTTCGCACTGTGATGGCGATCCCGAAGTAAAGGAGAATGCAGAGACGGAAGAGAGAAAGAGCGGCGAAGAGCAAATGAGCGACAATAAAGCAAACATAATAAAGAGAGCGGACGAGGAAAGGGGAAGTGGAAAGCAGGTGCAGAACAGTACCCCGTTCCCATGCTAGCGACTTACATAAACTTGATCTGTCGGCTCCTTGCGAGCAGGAGTTGCTCACTCACAGTCACTCCATTCAAACCCCATACACTGATCCCGTCCCTAGTTACCAGTCACCGACACAGCAAAACATTCCAAGTTCTCGACCTGACGGAAGAAGGCTTGGCATCCATATTGACTTGTCAACACATTAGACAGCACGCAGTCCTGTCCCCAAGCATGGAAGAGAAGGAAACGCCAATGCTTCATGTTTCTCCACCATTGCCGACCAATCCCGAGTGAGCGCTTTATCTGAGAAGCGACTTGAGAATCGCGCTAGCAATGATACAATTGCAATTTTGGCAGGCTCATGATTGCAAGCAGATCTTGCATGATTTCCGCAACGATGCACCATCGACTTGGCAACACTGAGGTGACATTTCTAGGTTCGAAAATCTGACCCATGGCATGCTGAGCTAACAAACGGTATCGACTGGCCAAATCTGCATGGAAGCCTCAACAAGCAACTTCAATTTAGCTTTCTCGTCCTTGCGACACGGATGTTAGCACTGCCCTGGACGTAAATGATGTCGATGCGTACCTCTTCGGATAATGGATTACCTTGCCAGACAGACGCGAAGCCGCATTGCGTGCTAATGCACAATCTAGCCATCAACACTGAGCACATTTCCGCCCCGCTTATACAGTAAACTCACTGGTTTAGAGCAGCTTCGAAGGAGCGGTGAGGATTTCCCTTGGACATGACGGTTGCTGCCTCGTAAACTCTGGCTTTGATGGAAGCAATGGTCTCCAGCTATATCGAAGACCCAGTGAGGAGGACGTGGGCGATGTGGCATCATTCGCACCTTGGGGCTTTTGGTAGTCACCAATCCCAGGACTAAGGCTTTGCACGATGGGAAATGCTTCAAGGGTTCGAAGCATCCAGATCTTTCGTCGTCGTACTCGAGCTGGTAGGACTAAATGGCTGTTCGGGCTTATCAGAAATCACTGGCACCTACATAGAAGGTGTCAACATCCAACGTATTGAAGACTTTGGCTGCGATCCAGTCATAACCGCCCTTGCTAAAATACATTCCCTACCGATATGTGCAATAGTCAGCTCTATACAGAATGAATACTAAAGCCAAAATGCACCTTGAAGTTTCCACGGCACATGTGGATGCCGACGTTCAGGTCGGCTGACCGCCCCTGCGTACAGAGGTTGATAGCGCGGATGTATGTGTCCAAGAGTGCTTCATGATCAACGCCTGCCCTTGCCATACCGGCAAGCATCTGTTTGTTGCAGAAGTAACAAAAGGTCGGGTCGTCAATTTGAATGTTGCCTGCCGACCTCCAACCCGTCAGAACGAATAAGCATAAACGTGTTGGTCACGCACGGCAGCCAAGTTCGTAGAGCTGTTGGATTTCTTCCCGGTATGCTACTCCGAGGTCATCGAAATATTCGTCTGTAAATGCCTGGATTCAGATTATTGGTTTCTACTGCGGTATAGGAACACGAACCGTCGCTTTTGTAGATTGAGTGGTCGTAAGTCTGGTCAGATCCATGGCGTTGGTGAAACCAAGATGGAGAGCACATTGTGATCTTGATATTCTTGACTTCCTGTCATGCACGAACGTCACCTTGCGTGTATAGGGCTGGTATTCTTGCGATCTCGCACCTCTGGAGCTGCCAGAGCTTTGAGGGACATGAACTCATCGACGTACCAAGGTCTTGCCCGCCTGATTTTCCCCTTGACGGGCAGTGAGAGGGAAGTGAGTATGACGGAAGAAAGAAACTCATTGTACCGTGCAGTATATTGATTCGGATTCCTCAATTCCTGCCGCATACATGAGTGCGATATGTGGAATGTATGGCTACGCGGGTCTGTGAGTGATCAACGTACGGAGACCATTGATGAGGCGGTTGACCTTGAAGGTGTGGATGGGTCCTAGATAGCCGTGTTACATGGGGAGCATCGCTGGAAACGACAAGGGACGTACGAAGGTAAGTCACCATACCATCTAGTCTATCAAATACGTTTTCAAAAAACACTCCACTGTCAAGATGCGGCGAGTTATTGGGGGATGCTGGCAACAAAAGGCCTGTAAATCATACCGTCGTACTTCTCCATCCGTGAGGGTCCTCATTCCAACGGCCCTCTGGAGTTCTACGACATGGGCGACGGCGTCGTCCTCCAAGCTACGAAGATCTTGAAGAGAACATTCACCCCTCTCGTATATTGCTCGTCCCACGGATAGCGCTGGCGGTCGAAGCAAAGAGCCAATATGCTGGGCGCGATGAGGAGGATTGAGATACATAGCAATGTCAGAAAGCGAGTGGTTCTGGAGTGGACAAATCTAGTCCTTCCTGTAGGACGGCTTTATACCCCTGTGGTTGCCTCAGTCAGCTCCAGGAAGAGACATGCATTGGACTATTCTGGTGTGCTGAATACTATAAATTAGCTCCCAGTGTGTGGGTTAGGGCCTGAAGGGGATGTGACCGAAACCCAGTCACTACATCTGAATCAGCGGGGTGATGCACATTGTCAATGACTTGAACGGCAAGTACCACGGTCCATTCAACAGAGGAACTTGAAGTCAAAAGGGAAGAAGCTTTCGAAATGCTTAGATGAGATGGTTCGAGGTAAGAAGCTTTGGAGTGAGGGTATCAGACGCGGCCTGAGAGAAGTTGAGAATGCAGAATGTAAGGGAACAAGTGCTTCTCCTCGAGCGAGCATTCCATTCGAAGAGGCAATATACTGCCTGAAGGAGTCAAGGAAAGGCATGAGAATAAGGTGCTTTTCTTGAATCGCCCCAGAAATTGAAATCACCCATTCAGTCTTCGATGAAGGTTATTGAGGAATCTCGG
>Ga0065721_10006926_pt1 | contig 11951 bp, 10 predicted proteins | sample Mesricmetagenome_FD_59108 | JGI IMG/M metagenome (GOLD analysis project Ga0065721, IMG submission 59108) | Mesophilic microbial community from rice straw/compost enrichment Sample: eDNA_1 v2 (version 2) | ecosystem: Engineered > Solid waste > Grass > Composting > Bioreactor | place: USA: Davis... | reverse complement strand
TGTGGGTGATGTCGACGCTTTGCGGCAGCATGCGGCGCGGCGGAAACGCGACATTGCCCAGCTCATCGCCCATAAGGGCATGCACAACCACGACATCGGGCCTGGCGGGCGGCACGGCCCACATCTGCCGACCGCTGACCGGACATCTGAATGGCACAATGTCGGGATTGCGGAGCGCTACATCACTGCCGCCAAGGAAAGTGGACGGCCAGAAGGGCAGCCCTTCCTGGTCCGCACGGAAGCGATCCCAGGCAATCAGTTCGGGATAATCGACCGTCTTGACGGCACCTGCCTCGGCGGCGCGCCGGAAGCTGCGGGCAAGACCGAAGTTTTCGAGGCCCACATAGGATGTTTCGATACAACTGACGGCGCCGGCGGCGATCAGCATGTCGGATTCGATGCTGTTGACGACGCCAACGATGGTCAGATCGCGACGGCCTTGCCGGATCAGCTCGCGCACAAAGGCCATCGGGCGCTGGTAGATGGCAAAACCACCCAGCGCCAGACGCATTCCGTCAGTAACGACGGACGCAGCCTCGGCAAGTGTGCAGACCTTTGATCGGCGCGGCACGACGTTTCTCCTCTCAGTGGTGCTGGCCGTTGTCCGGCTCTTGTTCACCACGCCACACCAACGCGAGGCCGGTGTGAAACAGATGTGATATCGATGTCACATGAGATCGATGTCATATTACGCTTGGAACGTCAAGTGCGACCCGTTATGGTTCGCGTAAGATTCGACGTTTTTTTGACGCGTGAGCACATGCGAGGCGCAGTGGGGAGGCCGCCATTACCAACGAACGCAGGAAGCGCCCCCTTCTGGAAGACGTGGCGGCAGCGGCAGGGGTGTCGCGGGCCACAGCGGCGAGAGCCCTGTCCGGGAAAGGCTATGTCGACAGCCAGAAACGGCAGATGATCGAGGAAGTCGCGCGCAAGCTGGGTTACCGCAGCTCGGCCATCGCCCGCGCCCTTCGCACACAGCGATCCCGCTCCATCGGCGTTCTGGTGGCCGACATAACCAACCCCATCTTCCCCCAGATCGTCAAAGGTATCGACGAGGTCCTGAGCGCCGAGGGGCACACCATATTCCTCTGCAATACCGACGAGAATCCCAAGCGCCAGTACGCACTTGCCAGTTCGCTCATTGACCGCAACGTGGACGGGCTGATCCTCGTTTCGCAAAATCTGCAGAGCGACGAGTTCAACAAGCTGCTCGAGGATGGACCGCCCTGCATCTATGTCAATCGCCGTCCGCCCAATCCGCACCACGACTATGTCGGGTCGGACAACAGGCAGGCGATCGAGCTGCTGGTCGATCATCTCGTCGGACTGGGACATCGCCGGATCGGTTTTGTCACGGGCTCGTCCAATTCCTCGACCGCCTCCGAGCGCAGGCACCATTTTCAGCAGGAACTGGAAAAGCGCGGCATCCCGGTGGACGAGCGGTATATGTTCCAGGGCGACTATACGGCCGAAGGTGGCCGACGCGCCTTTGCGCAGATGATAGAGCGCGGCATTGACCTGACCGCGGTCATGGCGTCGAACGACTTTTCCGCCCTTGGCTTCATCGATGCGGCGCAGAACCATGGCCTGTCCATTCCGGAGGACATCTCGGTGACAGGCTTTGACGACACGGCGGGGGTCAACAACTTCATGACCTACCCCCTGCCGATCAAGGGCGTGACCACAATCTTCCAGTCCAAACGGGAACTGGGGACACTGGCCGGGCAGATGATGCTGCGACGGCTCGACGGCAGCGTATCGCCCCAGGAACCCCGGCAGGCAATCGTGCCCGTCGCGCTGCGCATACGCGACACGACCGGCCCGGCCAAAGCCGGACCCAGTATGGGCAGCGTGGCGACGGGCTGACCCTACCAAGCCAGTGCTCCACCATCGACGCGGATGGCCTCGCCGGTAACGTAGTCGGCGAGCGGGCTGACAAGAAACAGCACCATATTGCCGACTTCGTCGGGAACCCCGCCTCGCCCTTTCGGGATGCGGGCCAGGACCCGGTTTCGCCAGGCATCGTCCTCGAACAGCTTTTCGGTCAGTTCGGTCTTGAACCAGCCGGGCAGCACGGCATTGACGTTGATGCAGAGCGGCGCCCATTCAGCGGCCATGGTCATGGTCGCGAGCTTTACCCCACCCTTGGCGGCAGCATAGGCCGACGCATGAATGATGCCGATCTCGCTGGCCATCGAGCCGATGTTGACGATGCGGCCATAGCCTGCGCGCTGCATGATGCGGGCGGCAGCCTGGCAGCAGAAGAAGGTCCCGCGGGAGTTGACGTCGTTGACGAAATCCCAGTCCTCGGGCGTGGCCTCCAGCGCTGGAGCCCGGCGGTTGAGCCCGGCGGCATTGACGAGGATATCCAGCTTGCCATGGCGCTCTTCGACTTCGGCGAAAAGCCCGCTGATGGCATCGACATCAATCACGTCGCAAACGATGGCCTCAGCACCGAGTTCGCTTGCGGCGCTCTCGAGCACGTCATGCCGGCGGCCGGCGATGATGACATGGCATCCGGCATTGCGCAGGGCGTTGGCCGAGGCCCGACCAAGGCCGGTCGCGCCCCCTGTTACCACAGCTACCTGCCCGCCGAGGTCAATCGAGACGGCCAATTCAGCGCACCTTGCCCTTGGCCCAGCCAGCGGCGGTCATGACGCCGCTCTGGTTCTCGGCCCAGACTTCGAGCGAGATCTCGTCACCCTCGATCGCCTTTACCACGCCGCGCAGCGTGATCGTATCGCCGCGGAACACGGGCTTGAGATAGACGTGCTTTATCCAGCCTGAGGTCAGCCAGGTCTCGCCGAAGAAGTGACCGAGCATTTCGCTCGTCCAGCAGGTCTCCATGGCGCCCTGCGCGATGGTGTCTGGGAAGCCCGCGCTTTCGGCGACATCCAGGTCGGTATGGATGTTGGAATATTGCTTATTGATGCCCGAGAATACCGCCATCTGGTCCTGATGTACGGTCTTGACGAGAGGCACGATGGGCGTTCCGGGAGCAAGGTCGAGGCTCGCCCTGGCGACCGGTTCGATATCTGTGGGCCAGACGCCATCGATGCGATCAACCGGCGGGGCGGCACTGCCTTCCCCGAGCTGGACGTTCTCGGGCACGCGCATGATCTCGGTGCTCACCTGGCGCAGCAGCAGCTTGCCGTTTTCGTCACGCGCTTCGGATTCGAAAACAACGTAGCCCTTGCCGCGACGCTCGTACTTTTCGATGTAGCGGCCGGTATAGTGCATCACCGTGCCTTCCGGGATCGGCGCATGGAGCCAGACTTCCTCGCGCTGGTGCAGGCCAACGACGCGGCTGGGGTCATAGACCTTGCAGAAATGGGCCACGAGATCGCGAATGACGCCCCCTGGAGGAGCAAGNCGACCCTGGGGNTGCGTNCTGTTGCGGCTCGACCAGGCGCTGTCGTCATCAAGCGCGAAGGCGGCCTGCTTGATGTANTGATCGTCGGCGACGACGATGTCNGTGCCGATCTCTTCGCCCACGACCACGGCCTCATAGGTGGGCTCACGCAGGGCCAGGTTCACACGTGGCATNATATNCTCCATAGAAACGATTTTAAAATCGTTTTTCTTTTGCTAGAGCTAGTCCGCTAATGGAGGAGAGTCAATGTCATTGCGCAGCATAAACGTGAAGCGGATCAGCGAGCTCAAGGATTATGTGGGCGTGGAGGCGGGCCCCACCGACTGGCTGCTGGTCACGCAATATCAGATGGACGTATTTGCCGAACTCACGCAGGACCGGCACTGGATTCACATCGACCAGAAGCGGGCCCGCGAGGAGCTGGCTTTCGGCAGTACGGTTGCCCACGGGCTGCTTACACTGTCACTGCTGCCCCGGCTGGCAGACCAGCTCTTGACGGTGGAGACCTATCGTCACGGCCTCAATTATGGCCTCAACCGCGTTCGTTTTACCGCGCCGGTGCGCGCAGGTGCTTCCATCCGGCTGCGTTCGCGCATCCTTGCTGTCGATCCGGTGGAGAACGGCATTCGCCTCACGCGCGAGAACATCATGGAGGTCAACGATACGGAGAAGCCGGCGATGATCGCGGAAACCGTGGTGCTGATGTACGACTGAGCCGGCGAACGCACGAACCGTATGGGCGGCGTTGGCGGCTCCAGTCTGCCGACGCCCGCCCTTCTTGGGTTTATGGGCCAGAGGCTCGAATGCTCAGCTAACGGATCAGACGGCGACCGGGTTGTCCGACGTAACCGGGATGGCCCGCACCGAATTGCGCACGACCAGATGCGGCCGCAACCGAACATTCTGGAAGGGTTGCTGCCCCTTGTGCTCAATGCGGTCGAACAGCATGTCGGCCGCGACCCGGCCACTGTCGGCGCGCGGGTAGTGCACCGTGGTCAGCGACAGGCGGGGATGGCTGGCAAAGTCGATATCATCGAAGCCGACCAGCGAAATGTCGCCAGGAACATCCAGTCCACTCTGGACGGCATGGGCCATGGCTCCGAGGGCCATGAGGTCGTTGGCGCACATGATGGCGGTAGGCCGATCAGGGCCGGCGAGGACCTGCGCCGCCGCCTGGCGGCCCGATTCCTCGCTATAATCGCCCTCGGTGACCAGAGCTTCGTCCACCGGAAGACCAGCCTGCATCATGGCGAAGCGGTAGCCGGCAAGCCTCTCCTGGGCCGCGGTGGCTACGCCCCGGCCACCGATGAAGCCGATGCGGCGATGCCCCTGCTCGATCAGGTAGGACATGGCCAGCTGCATGCCCAGCTGGTTGTCCACACCCACATAATCGGCCGCGACGCGCGTATCATAGCGATTGAGGAAGACGACGGGCACTCCCTGCCGCTCGAGCGCGGCAACGTCTTCCGGCGTCAGGCTGTGCGAGGCCAGCAGCAAGCCATCGACATCCTTGTCGAGCATCGAGGCGATATAGCGTGACTGCTTGGCGCTGGAAAATTCGGTATTGCCGATGATCAGCGAGTACCCGCGGTTCCAGGCCACTTCCTCGATGCCGCTGAGAATTTCGGCATAGAAGGAATTGGTGATGTCGCTGGCCAGCATGCCGATCGTATAGGTGCGCTGGGTGCGCAGGCTGCGCGCCGTCATCGAGGCGCGGTAGCCAAGCCGCTCGGCCGTTTCCAGCACGAGCTGCCTGGTTTTTTCCGTGACATAGCTCTTGTTGCTCAGCGCGTTTGAAACCGTTGAGGGCGCGAGCCCGCAGGCACGAGCGACATCAACAATGGTTACGCGCTTGGACAAGCCGCCTGTCCTCCGGTTGATGGGTGGCACGACTTGTATAGTGCATGCCAGCCCGTTTCAATCGACCCGCCTAGTGCACGCGCGCACCGACCTGGTCTGCACCGGTGATCAGCTGGACGATTTCATTGGGCGTGGACTCGCTGGTCAAACGAATGCCGGCCGTCCTGCCCTGACGGAGCACATGGACGCGGTCGGCCATCTCGAACACCTGTTGCATGTTGTGGCTGATGACGATGACCGAGAAGCCGCGCTGCTTGAGGTCCTTGACCAGGCTGATCACCTTCTGCTGCTCGGGGACGCCGAGTGCGGCGGTGGGTTCGTCAAGGATGACAATACGGCGCCCGAATGCCACGGCGCGTGCAATGGCCACGCTCTGGCGCTGGCCACCAGACATGCCCTTGACGGTCAGCTTGGTGGAATGAATGTGGATGCGCAGCGACTTGAGCAGTTCGGCACTGCGCTCGTGCATGACGCGGTTGCGCAGAAAGGGAATGCCGAAGATCCGGCGCACTTCCTCGCGGCCGGCAAAGATGTTTTCGGCCACGTTGGAATTATCGAACAGCGCGAGATCCTGGTAAACCGTCTCGATGCCAAGGGCACGCGCATCTTCGGGACGCTTGATGGTGACCGGCCTGCCTTCGACAAAGAACTGGCCCGAGGAGGCAGGCTGGGCGCCCGAAATGATCTTCACCAGCGTGGACTTGCCCGCGCCGTTGTCGCCCACAAGGGCAACGACTTCACCGGCTGCGATCTCGAAATCGACATCAGTGAGGGCCTGAACGGGCCCGAAATGTTTGGAAATGCTCTCAAGACGCAACAATGACATTGCCGGTGTCTCCTGCAGAAAGAGATGGGGCGACAGCGGACTGCCGCCCCGGGAGGATTATTGGCAGAACTCTTCGAGGTTCTCGGCGGTGATCAGCGGGGTTTCCAGCATCACCTGCTTGGGCACTTCCTGGCCATCGAGGACCTGCATAGCCAGCTCGAGCGCTTCCGGCATCATGGTGGGGTAGAACACGCTGCCCGAAAGTTGCCCGCTGGCAACGCCCTCGCAGCCCTCGGCAGCGCCGTCGATACCGACGATCACGATGTCCTTTAGGCCGTTTTCCTGCACGACCTGGGCACCGCCCAGAGCCATGGAGTCGTTGTGACCGTAGATGGCCTTGAGGTCACGATGCGCGGTGATGGCGTCTTCCATGGCTGCCACGGATTCGTGCAGGCGGAAGTGACCGACATAGGAAATCACCTCGATGTCCGGATACTGGGCCATGATCTCTTCAAAACCAGACTTGCGGTCCACCGAGGCGGAAGCGCCCGGGGTGCCTTCGAGCTGGATGACCTTGCCAGCGCCACCGATCTGTTCGGCGATGTAGCGGCCAGCCACGCGGCCCATTTCCACGTTGTCACCGCCGAAATAGGCGACGTAGAGGCTCGGATCGACATTGAGGGTACGATCGAACACGACNACCGGGACACCGGCACGCTGGGCGGCTTCNGCAAACGGNGCCAGGGCGTCNGAGTCNTTGGGGGCGACCAGGATGATATCCACCTGGCGCTGCAGCAGGTCTTCCAGGGTCTGGAGCTGCACGGCACTGTCGCGGCGGCCGTCGACGACGATCAGCTGGACATTGGGATTCTCGGCGGCCCAGGCATTGGCGCGGGCAATGCCGCCGACGCGATAGGGATGTTCGACATTGGGCTGGGAGAGGCCGATGACGACCTTTTCCTCAGCAATGACGGGAGCCGCCATCGCCAGGGCCGTGAAGGCTACGCCAGCGGCCAGGATCTTGTTGAACGACATAGTAGTTCCTCCTCAGGATTGAGCTTGTGATTGCGGTCGGCTAGCGACGCCGACTCTTGGTTGTGGTGATGCGCCGGATGGAGAACATCACGGCGATGATGATGATCACGCCGCGGGCGAAATCCTGCGCATAGGGCGAGACCGACATCAGGTTGAGAATGTTGTAGGTCAGGGCGATGACCATGAGGCCGATGAAGGTGAGCAGGACCGAGCCGACGCCGCCGGTAAAGGGCGTGCCGCCGATAACCACCGCAGCAATGGCGGAGAGTTCGAACATCATGCCGGCGGTCGGTTCGCCTACGCCCAGGCGCCCCAGGAACAGCAGGCCGGCAATGGCTGCCAGGAAGCCATTGAAGGCATAGACGCCGCGCTTGATGCGATCGACATGCAGGCCCGAGCGGTGAGCACCGACCTCGTTGTCGCCAACCAGCGCCACCTTGCGACCGAAGGTGGTGTACTTGAGAGCAATGCCGGCCAGGATAAAGACGACAGCAGTCACGATTACCGGCATCGGCACCGGGCCGAGATAGCCACGGCCGAAGACGTAGACGAATTCGGGCGGCAATGTCGCGGGAATGGTTCGGCCTTCGGTGAGCATCAGAGCAACGCCTCGCGCCGCCGTCATCATGCCCAGGGTCGCCACGAAGGGCGGCACCATGCCCCAGGTTATGAGCGCTCCGTTGATATAGCCGCAGGCCAGACCAATCAGCATGACAAGCGCGATCATGGCTGGAGCNCCAACCGCGGGGGCCAACAGTGAGCCGGCGACGGCACANAGCGCCANGACCGCGCCGCCAGAGAGGTCGATNCCGCCCGACATGATCACATAGGTCATGCCGATNGACAGCAGGCCCACCATGCTCCACTGGCGCAGCACGTTGAACAGGTTGTCCGCCGTCAGGAAGTAAGGTGAAAGCACCGTTGAGATGATGATCAGGAGCACGAGGCCCACAAAGGCGAAATTGTTGGCCAGGAACTGCAGCGTCGCCGAGCCAAGGTTTTGCATCCCGTTGGGCTGCGGGGTGTCGATTGGACGGTCCGTCACGGCTGTCTCCTCACTATTCGGACGCTGGCAGGCGGCAACGCGCCCAACCTGCGGCAGTCATTTGCTTGTTCTGATTTTCGGCCCAGACTTCGAGCTCAGCGGTCTCGGCGCCAATCTCGGTGAGCACGGCTCGCAGGGTGATGGTGTCGCCGGCAAGGACAGGACGCAGATAATTGGTCTTGATCCAGCCGCCATGATCCCAGGCAGGACCGAAGAAGCCTGCGAGCATCTGGCTCATCCAGCAGGTTTCCATCATGCCTTGGGCCAAGGCGGTGGCGAATCCGGCCGCCTGAGCCACCCGAATGTCGGTATGGGTGTTGTAGCGACCCAGCCCGATGCCGGAAAACACGGCGATCTGCGCCAGATCGCAGGGCTTGACCAGCGGTATGACGGGTGTCGGCGTTGCAAGGTGGGATGAAAAATGCTCAGCCGGCTGCGTATCAGGCCAGACGCCGCTGATGCGGCGAGCGCTCGTCCTTTCGCCACTCTGCCCGGATGCTGCGGACGCGGGGAGCGCGGAGAGGTCCGGCATTTCCATGATCTCGGTGGAAATCTGCTGGACCAGCAGCCGCCCCTCAGCGTCATGCGCACGGCAGTCGAGNACGAANTAGCCCTTGCCGCGCTTTTCGAACTTGTCGACCACAGAACCCGAAAGAGTAACAACGTCGCCCAGNCGCGCGGGNGCAGCAAAGATGACCTCTTCTGCCTGATGCAGACCGACGATGCGATTTGGATCGTAACGGGTCAGAAAGAGCTGCTGCAGATCGCGCGCCAAGGCNGTGCCGGGCACGAATTCGCGCCCGTCCTCGTCACGACGCACTGTGTGATCGCCAAGACAGAAGCGGGCATTGGCAAGATAAGCCTCGTCTAGGACGAAGGTGATAGTATCGAAGGCCTCCCCCACGGTGACCGCCGCAAAGGTAGGATCTTTCGTGCCGTTGCAAAACAGCGCGTTCATACCCGCACGCCCTCGCAAACGACGTGCGCGATCAGCCTGACAACCAGGGTAGCAGACGAGTTCATAGGGGCTTTCCTCCACGCCTCTATCGGGCGATTTAGTCCAGAATAACGATTTTATACGTTGATACAAACGATTTTATGATATTGGCCGCTTGAAGTGGATCAGGACTGTGCCCGCGATGGGGCATATTCGAGCAATTTCAATGTCTTTCTCCCGGTTTCCGGAGCTTCGGACCTGTGGAAAAGACGCAGGCCAGCGGGAAGTACGAGATAAAATCGATTTCAGAAATTGATTGCATTTCCATTTCTGCGCGCTAGCATCCGGCGAAAGCGTGGTTGGAGGAAGCACGCTTCGGCCAGCCCGGCTGACCTCAACAACCCTCCCAAAATGCCAACGGTACTGCCATGTCGTCCGAATCCGCCCTTGCCGGCCTCCGCGTCCTTGATCTGTCGCGTTTCATTGCCGGTCCCTATTGCGCCCAGCTGTTGGGTGACCAGGGGGCAGATGTGGTGAAGGTGGAGCGCCCCAATGGGGGCGACGATACGCGGGGCGTCCATCCGCAGGTCGAAGGCGAAAGCCTCTATTTCATGGCCTTCAACCGCAACAAGCGCGGCGTTACCCTCGACTTCCGCGATCCGGCAGACCAGGAGCGCCTGCGTGCGCTTATCCGCAAGGCCGACATCGTCATCGAGAATTTCCGCCCCGGCACCATGGAAAAAATGGGCTGCGGATACGAAACGCTGCGCGAACTCAATCCGCGCCTCATCATGGTGCGCATCAGCGGGTTCGGATCCGAAGGTCCGTTGGCGGACCAACCCTGCTTCGACATCATCGCCCAGGCCATGAGCGGCATCATGTCCATCACCGGCGAGCCCGACCGCATGCCGATGAAGGCTGGCACCTATCTGGTCGACTACGCCACCGCGCTATACGCGACGATCGGCGTCCTCAGCGCCGTCGAGGCCCGCCATCGCACCGGCAAGGGCCAGCTGGTTGAGGTCAACCTGCTCGACTCGGCCATGTCCATGCTGATGACCGGCATTCCCGAAGCCCTGATGCTGGACCGCAATAGTCAACCGCCTTGGCAATCGCGACCTCTTCACCGCGCCGGCCAATTCCTACCAGGCCGCCGATGGCATCTGGGTGCAGATCAGCGCCGGCAATCAGGGTCACTTCGCGCGCCTGGCTCAGGCCATGGAAAAGCCGACTCTGGTTTCAGATCCGCGCTTTGCCACCGTCGCCTTGCGGATGGAAAATATAGACGCCATCGACGCCATCGTGGCCGGATGGGCCGCCGAGCACAGCGCCGACGAAATCCTGGCCAAGCTCAATGCGGCCGAAGTGCCATCCGCACGCATCGCCACAGTCGCCGAGGCGGTTCGCAATCCGCATATCGTCGCCCGCAAGACCATTGTCGAGGTCAACCATCCCCGTGCGGGCGCGGTGCCGCTGCAAGGCCCGATCATTTCCCTCTCCGAGACTCCACCTGCCATTCGCCGCCCTGCCCCGATGCTGGGTGAACATGCAGACGAAGTCTTTGCAGACTGGCTGGGCGAACGACCCGCTGCCCAAGCCTGCTAACCCTCCCCTCCCATAACAACAGCGCCAAACCGGCCATCCGAGGAACCTATGTCCACTCTCTACCAGCCCTCACCACGCGCCAACCACAAGTTTTCCGAGCGTTGCGGGGCCCATGTCTTTGCCGAAGCGCTGCAGCGCCATGGCGTGAAGTACCTGTTCGGACAGTCGATCCCCTCAGCCCTGCACCTCGTCGCGCCCGATTACGGCATGCGCCAGGTTGCGTACCGCACCGAAAATGCCGGCGCCGTGATGGCTGACGGCTTTGCCCGCATGTCCAACCAGGTTCCGGTTGTCACCGCCCAGAACGGCCCTGCCGCCACCCTGCTGGTGCCGGGCCTGGCCGAAGCGCTCAAGGCGTCGATCCCGATCGTTGCCATCGTTCAGGACGTGCATCGCAAGTTCACGGATCGCAACGCCTTCCAGGAACTCGACCACATCGCGCTCTTCCAGGGCAGCGCCAAGTGGATTCGTCGCGTGAGCGAAATCACCCGCATCGACGACTATGTCGACATGGCCTTTGCCGCTGCCTCCAGCGGACGTCCGGGCCCGGCGGTGCTGATCGCGCCGATCGATCTCTTCGAGGAAACCGTCGGCACCAGCCAGAACATCATCGACAAAAAGCGCGCCACCAATCTCGGCACCTTCCCGCTCGATCGGTTTGGTGCCGATCAGGCCCAGGTCGAAAAGGCTGCCGCTCTCATTGCCGCCGCTGAACGTCCCGTCGTCATCGCGGGCGGCGGCGTTCATGTCTCCCAGGCCTGTGAAGCCCTCGCTGCCTTGCAGGAGAAGGCCAGCCTGCCGGTCGGCACCACCGCCATGGGCAAGGGCACGGTGTCGGAAGATCACCCGCTCTCGCTCGGCGTGGTCGGTTATTTCATGGGCAAGCGCGGCATGGCCCGCTACCATCGCCAACTGGTGACCAAGGCAGATGTCGTGGTGCTTGTCGGCAATCGCACCAACCAGAACGGCACCGACAGCTGGGGCCTCTATCCGCCCGGCGCGACCTATATCCACATCGACATCGATGGCCAGGAAGTGGGCCGCAACTATGACGCGCTGCGTCTGGTCGGCGATGCGCGTCCGACCCTCGAAGCCCTTACTGAAGCTCTGTCGCGCCAGGACCTGTCGAAGCGTCAGGCGGCACGTTCAGGCCTCGAGGCCAAGATTGCCGAAGGCCGTGAAAAGCACCGTACCGAAGCGCTGGAGATGACCCAGAGCGACCAGTCACCGATCCGTCCGGAACGGCTGATGGCAGAGATCGACACCCACCTGACCAAGGACTCGGTGGTGGTTGCCGATGCTTCCTTCGCCTCGATCTGGATCACCAACT